>Ga0187772_10000861_pt1 | contig 13954 bp, 10 predicted proteins | sample 0116_SJ02_MP15_2_FD_133137 | JGI IMG/M metagenome (GOLD analysis project Ga0187772, IMG submission 133137) | Tropical peat soil microbial communities from peatlands in Department of Meta, Colombia - 0116_SJ02_MP15_20_MG | ecosystem: Environmental > Terrestrial > Soil > Wetlands > Peat | place... | reverse complement strand
GCCAATTCGAATTCCGCCAAGGGCTCGGTTTCGAACGCAGACCGGGCCTGGATGCTTTCCGACACAGACCAATTGTTCAAGGCTAATGAATACAAGCCGCTGATCGTGGCCGGTCATGCGGGCGCGCCGGTCCGGCTGGAAGATATCGCCAACGTGACCGATTCCGTGGAGGACATCCGGAACCTGGGGTTGTTTGGCGGCAAGCGTGGCGTGATCATTCCTATCTTCCGGCAACCGGGCGCCAACATGATCGAAATGGCGGACCGGGTGAAGGCGACTCTGCCCTGGCTGCGCGCGTCGATTCCACCGGCATTGAAGCTGGATGTGATCATCGACCGGACCCTGGTCATCCGAGCGTCGGTGCACGACGTGGAACGGGCGATGGCCATCTCGATTGTTCTGGTCGTGCTTGTGGTCTTCGCGTTTCTGCGGAATTACTGGGCAACACTGATTCCCAGCGTGGCCGTGCCGCTATCCCTGGTTGGCACCTTCGGCGTGATGTATCTCTGCGGCTATTCTCTGGACAATTTGTCCCTCATGGCGCTGACCATCTCCACGGGGTTCGTAGTGGACGATGCGATTGTGGTGATCGAGAACATCGCCCGGCACATGGAAAACGGGCTGCAGGCCTACGCAGCCACCATGAAAGGGGCGAGCGAGATCGGATTCACCGTGCTGTCGATGAGCGCATCGCTGGTGGCCGTGTTTATCCCGATTTTGATGATGAGCGGGCTGGTCGGGCGCCTGTTTCGCGAATTTGCGGTGACGCTGAGCGCAGCTATTGCCGTGTCACTCTTCGTTTCGCTGACCACGACCCCGATGATGTGCGCGAAGTTTCTAAAACACGATCATAAGAAAAAACACGGATTTTTCTATCGCCTTTCCGAGCATGGCTTCAACGGCATGCTTCGCGGCTACGACGTGATGCTGCGCTGGGTGCTGCAGCATCAGCCTCTCATTCTGGGCGTGACCATTTTCACTGCCGTCCTGAACGTGTACATGTTCATGCATGTGAATAAAGGCTTTTTCCCGCAGCAGGACACGGGCCGCATCAATGGGTTTATCCAGGCGGACCAGGACACATCCTTCGAAGAGATGTCCAAGAAAATGCGGGCGTTCATGGATATCGTGAAAGCGGATCCGGCGATTGATACCGTGGCTGCATTTACGGGAGGCGGCAACGGTACGAGCACGGCGCGAATGTTTGCCGGACTTAAACCCTTGGCAGAGCGAAAGATCAATTCGGACCTTGTGATTGACCGGCTGCGCGCCAAGACGGCGAATATCCCCGGTGCTTCGCTGTTCTTGCAGTCTGTGCAGGACGTAAGCGTAGGCGGGAGGTTCGGCGGCGCCCAATATCAATACACTCTGCAAGCGGACAATTTGAGCGACCTTTATCACTGGGCGCCTCTCATGATGGACCGCATGCAAAAGATTCCGGAGTTGCGAGACGTGAACTCCGACGAGCAGAACGGTGGACTTCAAACGTACTTGGCCGTTGATAGAGACACTGCGGGAAGATTGGGTGTTTCGCTACAGGATGTAGACAACGCGTTAAACGATGCCTTTGGCCAGCGTCAGGTCTCCAATATTTACAAAGGGCTGAACCAATACCACGTTGTGATGGAAGTTGGGCCGGAATTTCAGGAAAACCCCGAAGGACTGAAATACATCTACGTTCCTTCAAACACGGGCAAGCTCGTGCCGCTGAGCGCGTTTTCCCACTACGAGCACTCCAACACAGCTCTTTCTGTGAACCATCAGGGAATTTTCCCGGCAATCACGCTCTCGTTTAACTTGGCTCCGGGAGCTTCGCTCGGTCCCGCGGTGCAGCATGTCGAAGAAGCGAGGCTGGCCCTGGGCATGCCCAATTCCGTGCACGCCTCTTTCCAGGGGACGGCCCAAGCCTTCCAGGATTCGCTTTCGAACCAGATTGTTCTGATCCTGACTGCATTAGGTGCCGTTTATATTGTTCTCGGAATTCTTTACGAGAGTTATATCCATCCCATCACGATTCTGTCGACGATTCCTTCCGCTGGCATCGGGGCGCTGCTGGCCCTGCAGCTTTTCCGCATGGACCTGAGCATCATTGCCCTCATCGGAATTATTCTGTTGATCGGAATTGTGAAGAAGAATGCCATCTTAATGATCGATTTTGCCGTGCAGGTCGAAAGGGAAGAAGAGAAACTGCCTGAAGAAGCGATTTACAAAGCATGTTTGCTGCGCTTCCGGCCGATCATGATGACGACGATGGCGGCCTTGTTAGGAGCCATGCCATTGGCGCTCGGAACAGGCGTCGGCGCCGAGATTCGCCGGCCCTTGGGAGTCGCGATCGTGGGCGGGCTCATTCTGAGCCAGATGTTGACGCTCTTCACCACGCCGGTGGTTTACATCTATATGGACCGTTTCCAGTCTTTCCTTAAGCGCACATTCCAGCGAGGAACGGTTCCTGCGCACGCGCCGGCTCACTCCGACTGAACGGATCCTGTAGTGGCCAGTCTTTAGACCGGCTCAGAAATGAAATCAGAAATGATAGATAACGTCGCTGGCGAAGACCAGCTGGCTTTTCTTTGTGCCGAGGTTGTAGGCGGGATTGTTGTAGGCATGCTCGAAGCGCAATTCGGGACGGATCAGCACAGTGCTGCCGATCCAGTGGCCCCAGCCGATCAGGTGCTCCGAGTATTGCGTCTTGTAGCCCGTACGTTGTCCCACGATGTCGTTGAAGTATTCGTTGCGAATGGTGAGGTAGTCATGTGTGGAGAACTCTTTGACCAGGTAATTTACGATGGCCCATTCTGGAGCGTAACATGTTACGTCTGAAGCTGAGGCGCAGATGGCCCCATTCGCGCCGGTGATCAGTAGAGGCGCGGCTATTGGATTATTCACATTGGGAACGTCTTTTTCCCACATGTACCAGGTTTCTGTATCCGTGTGCCACGAACTGTTGATCTTGTGATACCAGGTCACGTAGTAGGCCTGCAGGTTGTTGTAAGCGTATTTTCCGGAGTTCGTCGAGTTGTCGCACGCGTAGACATTGTCAGCGCCTTCGCTCCAAGTGTAGCCAACGCAAGCGTTGAAGGTAGGCTTGGCGTCCGGTTCGCCGACCCATGGTGCGACGTCATTTCCGGACGAGAGGCCGATCTGGAACATCCAGTGATTGCTCAATTTCGTGGTGACGTTGATGCCCGTCTGCGTGTAGGCGTCGTACGTATAGAGAATGGAGTGGCTATACGTGTAATTGTCCGGCGCAAGTTGTGCTTCGATGTCGGGGAGTGAAATGTAACGGCCGATGCGAATGTTCATGCCGTTGGCGATCTGTCCCCAATATAAATCCACATAGGCCATCACAGGGTCGTAACCGGTTTTGTTGTTATTGGTCAGGAGTTGCTGGCTGAAATAGCCTTTGGCCGTGGTGAAGCGATAGTCAAGACCGTAGAGCTGCGTCAGCCGCAAGCCCCAGTCAAAGTGATCGTTCTGCACCGTGTCCGGCACGCGCTCCACGTAGAGAGCTGCCTGATCCAATTGCACGGAGTTGGGCTGAATATAATACGCGGCGGGGGCATTGCCATAGTGCTTGTCGGAGGTGCTGACGTTGAACCCTCCATTGATCCAGCCGTAGATTTTAATGCGGCTGTCCTGCCACGCTTTTCCATGCTCTCCCGAATAGATGGCGCTCATTAGCGGTCCGCCGCTTGTGTCCGGAGCGCCAATCACGGGCGAACCGCCATAAGGCCAATCCGAGAAGGGAAAAGGAGGAGAAGAAACCGGCGCCGGATAGCCGCGACGGGGAAGATCAGGATCGTCGGCGGTTCCTTTCCAGTCGTCCAGGTAGGCTTTTGCGAACCGATGGAAAAAGCCACCGTTGGAATCCGGTGGTTTCTGAAGCGGAGGATTGGGCGCCGCATTTGTGTCGTCCGCAACAGTCGATGGACCATCGGCCTGGGCCTGCGCCAGTGGCGCGATTCCTGCCAGGAATAGAAGCATCGAAAAAAACAGCCCAAAGTGGACTGAAGTGAAGTGAATTGTCTTGAGCCGTGGCAAGGTAGCGCTAACCTCGTTTCGCATTAGATTAGGCAGAGAGTCGTAAGGTTCTTGTAAGAGAAAGCATTGAAAGTTGTGTTGGAACGAATGCGGAATTCGAATGTTGGTGCAAGACGGGGGCGCCACATACAAACTCTTTGAGGCAAAAGGGGTTGGGGCAGACTTCAGGCTGCCTTATGCAGGCAATTTAGTAGTAGAGGCCACACAAACGACAAGAAGGCCCAGTGCGAACCATGGGAACCAGTCGCCCCAGCGCGAGTACAAAGTCGACTCATGCTGAACAGGGACCTGCGCCAGCAGGACCGGGAAGGGCTGGGAGTTGGTAGCGCGCTCGGCGAGCACACGCCCACGATCGTCGGTCACCGTCAGGATCCCGTGACGAGGGGCGCGAGCGATGCTGAAGCCATCCTCAACCCCTCGCAGAATGGCCATTCGGCCGTGCCACCAGCCGTCTGCGTCAAAGTCCCATGCGGGGACGAGTAGCAGGCCCGAGCCCTGGAGACCATATTCCCGGCTTAACCGAGGGAAGTCCATATCCTTGCAAATAGCCACTCCCCATAGCCCGGAAGGCTCGGAAAGAACTGTCAGGGAAGTGCCGATAATGAATTTAGATTCGAACGGCGGAAGCATATGGTGCTTTTCATAGGTGCGGGGGTGCGAGCCGTCAGGAAAGTAGATGCGCGCTTCATTCCATAGGCCATTCGAATCGCGGTGCACTATGCCAACTACAACAACGGCGCCAGAGTGTGCTGCGGAAGCAGAGAAAAGGGAATCCACCTGATCAATGTACGCAGGAAGGGCGACGGCGACTTTTTCTGGAATCACGATGGCTTGTACTTGGCGCGGGGCCAGAGCGTCGATTCTTGCTGCATACTGGCGGAAGAGGCGAAGGGCTCCTTCCTGATCGGAGGGCAGTTCATTTTCCGGAAGATCGGAAGCGATCAAGGCGACCGTAACTGTGGAAACAGGTTTCGAGCTATGGAGCCGCCAGAATCCGAACCCAAGTACGGCGGCCAGAAGGACGCCACAGAAGACAGCGAGCGTCCATTTCTCGCGGGGCCGGCCGGGCGTGACCCGAATTGCTGCCAGGCTCGCCGAAAACAAAAACAGGCAAAAGCAGATGCCCCAGATGCCGGTCACCGAGGCAATTTGCAAAATGGGCAGAAAATTCATCTGGGAATAGGCCAGATTGCCTGCAGTGCTGTGGATGGATGTAGAGGCATTCAGAAATTCGGCGCAGACCCAGAAGCTTGGAAAAGCGATCGCAGCCTGGAGCGGGGCGCCGCGCAAGATGAACCAACGGAAAAGGAGAACCGCAGGGGCGAATATGGCGGCAGGCAAAAAAAGAATGGCTGCCGCTGGGGGGAGCGGGATCCCCAGGATATGGTGGAGATAGTGCCAAAGATTGAAGGAGCCGCCGAGAGACGCAAGTAGAGAGATTGCCAGGGCCAGCCGCCAAGAAAGACGAGGAGAAATAAGGAGAATCGGAAGCGGAGCGAGCCAGGTGAGCCACCAGAGCGGGTGTAAGCCAGTGCCAAGGTAGAACGCCAGAACAGAGGCGCCCAGTGAGCCGAGAAGCACATGAAGTTTTGGGCGTTTAGGCTCTGAGGCCATGGAGAAATCTCCTTAGCGATCGATGCAGTAGTTCGCGGAATTTTCTTTCGGATAAATCGATGCGCCCTGCGCGGTACAGCATCATGTACCCGTGGACGTGCGCCCACAGGGCGAACGCAACTTCCCAGACGTCGTCTTGCTTCAAGAAACCTTTTTTCATTTCCTCCGCGAGCATGTCCGCAACGGGGTTGAGAGTAGGAGAGCGGCGCTCCCGGAAATCCTTTGGGAACTGGCGGGCGCCGGGACGGGGACGCGAGAAGACGAAATCGAAAATGCGGGGCTGCGCGAAGCCGTAGTCGACATAGCCTTCCATGACAGCGAGAAGTTTCGCTTCCACCGAGCCGCGCAACGGGTGCGCCTGGATGTGGGCCAGGAGCTTTGCGAATTCGCGGTCTGTCACGGTGTTTAGGAGAGCTTCGCGGCTGGGGAAGTGATGATAGATGGCCATCGGAGTGATGCCCACGGCCTTCGCAACGCGGCGCATGCTGACGGCTTCGGGTCCGTGCTTTTCCAGGATCGCGAGGGCCACGCGGGCAATATGATCGGCAGTTTTATTCGGAATCACCTATACAGTGTATAGTATACAGCGTATAGGAGCAAGGATCTTTCTTGCATGTGAACAGCGGAACGGTGTGAGTTTTTCTTAAGAGCTGCCGATGAGCCACCCGGTGAGGAAGACCAGAACGCCCCCCACAATGACCTGAAATGCGGCCTGAAGAAACGGCGTGTCCATGTAGCGATGCCGGATGTAGCTGATGACGCCGAGTTCCACGGCGACCACTATGACGGCGATGCCGGTCGCCAAACGGAAATCAGGAATCAGAAAGGGAAGCGTGTGGCCAAGACCGCCGGCCGTGGTCATCAGCCCAGTAACGGTCCCGCGAATCCAGGGAGAGCCGCGGCCGGTGAGAGAGCCGTCATCGGAAAGTGATTCCGCAAATCCCATGGAGATTCCAGCACCCAGGCTGGCAGCCAGGCCGACCAGGAAAGCATCCCAGCTCTTCTGCGTGGCGAATGCGGCGGCAAACAGTGGCGCGAGCGTCGAAACCGATCCATCCATCAATCCGGCCAGACCTGGCTGGACGAATTGCAGAACGAAAAGCCGCTTGTGCGATTCTTCTTCCTCGGATCTGGCCTTCTCGGTGAGATGCTTCTCTTCATACTCGCTCGCGGCGCGTTCGTGCTTTCTTTCCTCATCCGCAAGCATGTTCAGCAGTTCGCGCATGTGGACGTCGGTGGTACGGCTGGCCGCGCGCATGTAGAAACGGCTGGCTTCCATTTCCATGATTTCGGCCTGGCGGCGTGCCACTTTCACGCCCAAAGGGCGCATCATCCAAACCGGGCGACGCTGCAGGAATCCGCGGACATCCTCGCGGCGAATGGGCGGAATGTGATCGCCAAAGCGCTGGCGAAACAACTCCAAAAGCCGGTCGCGGTGTCCGGCCTCCTCGGCGCGCATCTCCTCGAACATCTCCGCAGTACTAGGGTAGGTCTCGCGAAGGGCATCGGCGAATTCGCCGTAGATGCGGCCATCCTCTTCCTCACTGGTGATGGCCAAGGCTAGAATCTCTCGTTCGGTCAAATCCTTGAATTTCTTAGGCATAGTGGGCTTATCCAGAAATGCGTCTGCAGAGAGAATGGCATAGAAGCACCAGGAAAGTCATCCACAGAGGGACAGGAAAAAAGTTGCCGCTTTGGTACTTTCGTACTATCCTTTCGTACTATCATCCGACCGGGGAGGCGCTACTTTTCCCCGGGTACTGTCTTGCTATAGGTTTTGAGGAATCCCCCTATTATCCTTTTCCCATTCAAGGGGTTGTCTGTCTGGGAAAGGTGAAAGGCAATGGCGTCTGCTCTCGAGTTTATGGGTAATCCAGGATCAAAAACCGGCACCACGCCGGCTCGCTCCTCGCATTCTGAACGGCGTTCCAGCCGTCGCTGCAAGATCAACCAACTGATGCGCATTCGTCCGTCGGACCCGGAGCGCGACCACTTTGAAGATATTCGCGGTTCCTTGAGCGTGTCTCGCTCGGGAGTCTTTTTTCAGTCCAGTGAGCCCGGTTACGAGGTCGGCATGAGGTTGTTCGTATCGATGCCCTACTCCAAGGAACCTGCGGCGATGACCAGAGAGTATTTGGCAGAGGTTGTCCGGCGCGAGCACCTGCCAAACGGTTTGTACGGGATCGGATTCAAGATCCTGATGGAAATGGGCCTCGGCGGGTTCGGCGGCACCCACACAAAGTACTACGGCGGCCGAAAGTAACAAGCGCGAAAAATTTCAAAACAAAAAAGGCGGATGGCCGAAGCCACCCGCCCTTTTTGCGTTTGGGGGGTTGGGGAAAGTTGAATCGGTTAGGTCCTGCCGAAAGCCCTCAGCGTCTTATGGCGCAGCATGCCGAAATGGCGGTTCAAGGGGTGCTTGCGCTCCAGGAAAGTGAAGACCGGCGAGCGGCGCGGCGTCAGCTTAGCCATGGCGATGTTCAGGCGGATATCCCGGCGCGCATATTTCATTCCGGCGATCAGCGCTTCACGCGCGTCGTCCTTCCGGCCTGAGGCCATATAAACTTCAGCAAGATTCAGATAGAGCTGTGCTTGATTGCGCTTCATGCGGACGGCCGTATCGCAAAGGCGCTCTGCGTCCGCCCATTTCTGCTGAGTGCGAGCCAGGGCGACGCCAAGATAGGACATGTAGTAGGGATTGTTTTTCTCCAAGTCCGCGGCACGCTGGATGTGTTCGAAAGCGCGGTTGGCATAGTTGTCACGCAGAAAGGTCAGGCCGGTCTTGAACTCTCGGAATGCTTCCGTATCCATCATCATGACACCTCACTGGATGACTCCCCGGGAGGCTTCGAACTCCTGGGATTGCGGCGAGCCTCGGCGAGCATATATGGGGACCGTTGAGGGAGGAGATTGTTGCGCGGGGCTGCCGTTGGAGTTCGCATCTCTCGGTTCTTCGTAACCTACGGTTTTTGAAGGGGCGAATCTACTGACCGGAGGGACAGTCTTCGGCCAACGGCTTTGCGTTCTAGGGAAATTTTGCGTGGTTTTTGAGGGTGCAGTAGACAACCAACAGAGCAAATTATTCTGAGTCGGCGCTTCGCCGCCAATTGCGGCGCCAGACTTTCCAGTCATCCAGGGTGACCTTGAACATGGACTTGGCAGCCTTGTGCAGCCACCGCCCTTTGCGACGGGCGAGGTCGCGTTTGACGGAGGCGATAGCTCGGGGACTGCCGAGGTGAATGTTGGCCGTTTCCCACCCCATGTAGTAGAGCAGCTTTTCTTCGTCGCGCTCTTCGGGGAGGGTTGCGATCTCAACATGACAGCAATCCGGGGCGAGCCGGCGCACGATCCAATGCGGAGCAAAGTGAACATGTGGGTCGCGTATACGAACCGCGGATTCGACGAGTTTTCTGCACAGAATCTGGGAACTGTGGTGATGATGAGCCCAGATCCAGGCCGATGGTGTGAGCTGTTTGGCCTCTCGGACCACGTGCGCGCCATCCCACGTGGCCAGCGTAAGAACGCGCGGATGGCCCAGGCTGCCAAGGCCGGCAATGCGCGAGCGGAACTCGTAATGCAAAGTGCGCAAGGGCATCGAATTGTGGACTAGTCTCAACACATCGTCCGGCAATTTGCCCTTGTATCTTGGGCAGCCCAGGATCTTCTTCCAGAAAATAACCGGGTCTCGAAGTTCATTGAGGGCAATCAGGCGCAACCATCGGTGGTGCTCAGCCAGAATAAAGGGGCCCCCGCCTTTCCCGATGGAATCGCGATAACCCTCTTCCACCGCACGGAAGGCGTTCTTGCGAGACAGCATGAGATGCTCGGCCTGGATGGCGAGGTAGGCACTTGTGACCAGGCGGACCAGATCGACGGTATAGGCGGCGGGCCAGGTTTCGTCGAAATCGTTCACACCCCAGATCAAGCGGCCCTCAATGTCTCGCCAGGTGCCAAAATTCTCGACGTGCAGGTCGCCAACGGCCAAGACCTGAGGAGCGCGGGAAAGCTCTGGACAGACGATCGGCCACCACTGGGCCCAGCGATAAAAAGTGGCACGGAAGAAAGCGAAGGACGCCAAGCCCATGAGCCGGTGCTTCAGGTTTACGTCCGAATGGACGAGATTGACATGGCGGGCAGCCCATTTTTCAAAATCGGCTGTGGCCCGGACGATGTCCGGCAGTTTCACGCGCTTCGCGCTCATGTTGGCACTCCGCCCGGTAAGGGCGGCCCTGGCGGGAGATAGTCTATAACTTCTTCAGGCCCCGTCGAAGAAGAGAGTTCGGCTAGACGCGCGCGTGAGCGGCGGCAGATCGGAGACGCGATTCGTAAACGGGGAATCTGGCCGCCAATTCCGCCACCTGTTGACGCACTTTTTGTTCGACCGCAGCATTTCCAATGTTGCTCAGAATCTCCGCTACCCATCCGCCGATTAACTGCATTTCCGGCTCCTTCATTCCCCGTGTAGTGACGGAGGGACTGCCGAGGCGGATTCCCCCTGCCTTCATAGGCGGCAGAGGATCAAACGGGATCGAGTTTTTGTTGACGGTGATGCCGGCGCGATCGAGCGCTTTTTCGGCGTCACTGCCGGTGATTCCACGGGAGTGAACTTCGATAAGAAATAGGTGATTGTCCGTCCCGCCTGAAACGATTCGGAAACCCCGGCCGGCCACAGCAGCGGCCATAGCCTTCGCGTTCGCGGCCACCTGTTTTTGGTATTCCTTAAACGAAGGCTCCATGGCTTCCTTCAAGCAAACTGCCTTGGCCGCTATCGTATGAACCAGCGGACCACCTTGCGTGCCAGGGAAGGTCAGTTTGTCGAGCTCCTTGGCATAGGCGGAACGGCAAAGAACGAGCCCTCCGCGGGGGCCACGCAAAGTCTTGTGCGTGGTGGTGGAAACGAAATCGGCGTGCGGAACCGGACTGGGATGCACGTCTGCCGCAACAAGACCGGCGATGTGCGCCATGTCTACGAAGAAAATGGCGTCAATGGACTTCGCGATCTCTGCCATGCGCGCAAAATCGATGATCCGTGGATAGGCGCTGGCTCCCGCAACAATCATCTTGGGTTTGTGCGCGTGTGCGAGTTCCTCAATTTCGCTGTAGTCGATCTGCTCCGTGTCTCGCCGTACGTGATACTCGATGAATTTGTACATGCGGCCGGAGAAGTTCAGCGGATGTCCATGCGTCAAGTGGCCGCCGTGAGCGAGTGCCATGCCGAGAACAGTGTCGCCCGGTTGCAACATGGACATGTACACGGCCACGTTTGCCGAGGTCCCCGAGTGTGCCTGAACGTTAGCGTGGTCTGCGCCGAATAGCTCTTTCGCGCGGTCAATCGCCAGTTGCTCCACCTTGTCCGCGAATTCGCAGCCGCCGTAGTAGCGCCTTCCCGGATAGCCCTCGGCGTATTTGTTCGTGAAGATGGAGCCCATGGCCTCCAGCACTGCTTCGGAGACCAGATTTTCCGAGGGGATCAGCTCGAGTCCGGTGGCTTGCCGCCGGGCTTCTTCGCCCAAAAGGGTTTCAATTTGAGGGTCGACCGTTGCCAGCGGCCGTTTCATTCTCTCGTTCGCTTCGGTGGTCATCGTTTCTCCTGACGGAGCCGCCAAACCCAGGGTAATCAGCGCGCTACATTGCGATTTTATCGGACTGCGGAAACAACCGCAATGCAGCGAACAGGGCCACAAAACAGAAAAGGGGAAGTATCGGGCTCCGATAGAATGCGTGACACCTTTCGGTTCAAGGAGCCCTATACTAGAAGCGCTGTCCCGATACAGCAAATTCACAATATCGAGGTTGAATCATGTCGACTATCTACGCAGACAATTCGTTAAGCATTGGAAGAACCCCTCTGATCAGACTGAATCGCGTGACCGAAGGCGCGAAAGCCACGGTCCTCGCGAAGATCGAGGGGAGAAATCCTGCGTACTCAGTGAAGTGTCGTATCGGGGCTGCGATGATTTGGGATGCGGAAAAGCGTGGTGTTCTGAAGCCGGGGATCGAAATCGTTGAGCCGACCAGCGGCAACACAGGAATCGCACTGGCGTACGTTGCTGCGGCCCGCGGTTATGCCATTACCTTGACGATGCCGGAGACCATGTCGCTGGAACGCAGGAGGGTCCTTGCGGCCTTCGGGGCGAAGCTGGTCCTCACGCCGGGTCCGGAAGGCATGAAAGGCGCCATCAAGAAAGCCGCCGAAATCTACGAATCGGACAAGCAGCACTATTTCCTGCCGCAACAATTCGACAATCCCGCTAATCCGGAGATTCACGAAAAAACGACCGGGCCGGAAATCTGGAACGACACCGACGGTCAAATTGATGTTCTCGTGAGTGGAGTCGGTACCGGTGGGACTCTCACGGGTGTGAGCCGCTTCATCAAGCACACCAAGGGTAAGAAAATTACAACTGTGGCCGTCGAGCCCAACGTCAGCCCGGTAATCACGCAGACCCTTGCCGGACAGACACCGGTGCCAGGACCGCACAAGATCCAGGGGATCGGCGCAGGGTTTGTGCCGAAAAACCTGGATTTGAGCCTGGTCGATCGCGTGGAGCAAGTGACCAATGAAGAGTCCATCGAAATGGCCCGGCGGCTTGCCCGGGAAGAGGGCATCCTCAGCGGCATCTCCTGCGGCGCGGCCGCAGCTGCGGCCGTGCGTCTGGCGAAACTGCCGGAATTTTCCGGAAAGACTATCGTGACCGTGCTCCCAGACGGCGGCGAACGCTATCTCTCTACCGTCTTGTTCGAAGGGATTGCTTAGGCGAGAGAAGCGGAAACCCCTGCGAGGTGGGCCAGGGCTGCGCGCGTGCAGCCCTGGGTCCGCCTTCGCGCATCGAAAAAAACAGGAATTGCCATGACCGCGACAACGCAAAACCATGACCTGGAGGCCCTCGCAAAGGAATTTCGTTGTGCTCTGGAAGCGCGGCTGTCTGGTGACACGAGTGACCAATACCGCCTGGCTTCTAAAGATGGCGTCAACGAATTCTGCCGACGTTACCTTGAGGCGCTCTTTCCCCTCTACTACGCTCCCTCGCAAACCATCGAACCGCTGTTGGCCCATTTTGTCGAAGATCTCGAGTCCCGATTGGCGGAACAGGTTGGGCGCGCGGTGAATTTTGATTACAGTTGCCAGGGCAAGAAAGCGCCGAAGGACCTGGCGCAGTCCGCAGAAGATGTGGTTCACGCAATCCGCGCCAAACTACCCCGTTTGGCGCATCTGCTGGCGCTGGATCTTCAGGCAGCTCTGAAGAATGATCCGGCCGCAAGCGGATTGGAAGAGATCCTACTCAGCTATCCGGGAGTGGAAGCAATCACCGTTCAGCGGCTGGCTCACGAGTTATACAAGTTGAAAGTGCCGTATCTGCCTCGAATCATGACGGAACTGGCGCACAGTCGCACGGGCATCGATATTCATCCCGGCGCCACGATTGGTGACTCGTTCTTCATCGACCATGGAACCGGAGTGGTGATCGGTGAGACGGCTACAATCGGGAAGCACGTCACGATGTATCATGGGGTGACGCTCGGCGCATTTAATCCGACCGCACGCCGCGATGGCGGCGGGGAACTCGTGCGCGGGCTCGCCAACAAGCGCCATCCGGACATCGAAGACCATGTGACCATCTACGCCGGCGCGACGATTATCGGCGGCGATACGCGAATCGGACATCACAGCATCATCGGCGGCAATGTGTGGCTCACGCATTCCGTGGCGCCATACAGCCGTGTCGCTATGCGCGAGCCGGAACTGGTAATCCGCACAAACTCGAAGGATTCCGACTGGGAATGGTTTTTGGGGAGCTCCATCTAAGCGAGTTTTGCATTCCCATCAAACCTACGTCTTGGGATTCTGCATAAAGAAAGACCAGATGAGGTCTGTGGCGGGAACAGAATTGCGACTCATCGGAACACCTGGCCACATGTGATGTCCGCCCTGAATCGCATAGAGTTCCACCGTCCTGTCCGTCTTGCAATTCAAGTATTTGTCCACGTGCAACGCCGATGTTTCCTCGTGGCTCGGGTTAGCCCCACATCCGTTCTTTTTCACCCAGAAAGCTACGGCCTCTGCGACCGACGCATCCGAGCGTTTTGAGCCAAGCTGGAATGGCGTTGAGCCGCCGTTGAAGGGCACAAGATGATCGGCGGTTCCATGAAAGATGATGACGCCCACCGGGCTAGCCGGATGACAAGGTATGTTCTGAGCGCCTTCCACGGGCGCAATGGCGGCGATTTTGTCGGAGAGCTCGCAGGCGAGCCGATAAGACATCATGGCGCCATTCGAAATGCCGGTCGCATAGACGCG
>Ga0187772_10000860_pt1 | contig 13954 bp, 11 predicted proteins | sample 0116_SJ02_MP15_2_FD_133137 | JGI IMG/M metagenome (GOLD analysis project Ga0187772, IMG submission 133137) | Tropical peat soil microbial communities from peatlands in Department of Meta, Colombia - 0116_SJ02_MP15_20_MG | ecosystem: Environmental > Terrestrial > Soil > Wetlands > Peat | place... | reverse complement strand
GGTGATGCCGGCCGTCGAAGCGATATTGATGATACGACCGCACTTGGATTCCAGCATGGCCGGCAGGACCGCTTGCGTGCAATTCACGGCCCCCATCAAGTCGGTGTCGAGCACCCTCTGCCAAAATGCAGCGTCTGACTTGAGAAAAGGCGAAGACACGGCCACACCCGCGTTATTGATCAGGATTGTCGGCGCGCCGAGAACTTCTCGGAGACTGCTGACGGCGCTTTGAACGGCCGATTCGTCGGCTACATTGGCCGACGCCGTCGCGACCTTGACGCCATAGTCCTTGGTTATGCGGTTCGCCGTAGCCTGTAGTACCTCTGCGTTCCGTCCCACGAGGGAGACCGAGGCACCCCATCGCGCAAGCGCCTCCGCGATAGCTGCACCGAGTCCGCGTCCTCCCCCGGTGACCACTGCGTGGTGGCGGGAAAAAGGCGCCTTCGTGTTCGATTCCAATCAACCTCCTGGTCCAGCCCGGTCTTCACCCGGATACAAACTCGGCAAGCCACAATCACTCACGGAGTCGAACCCGAGGATGCCCCCGGGCCAGATTGCTCAAGCACCTTGGAAGCGACAATCAGTTTCAGCACTTCGCTGGCACCCTCATAGATGCGCAGCGCCCGAATTTCGCGATAGAGCCGTTCCACGGTCACGCCACGAACTACGCCCAAGCCGCCAAAAATTTGTACGGCGTCGTCGATCACGTGTTGTGCTGCTTCTGTCGCGAACAGCTTAGCCATCGAGGCCTCTCGCGTGACCCGCCCGCCGAGAACGTCCTTCGTCCAGGCAGATCGATAGATCAGCAACGCCCCGGCGTCAATGGAAACTGCCATATCTGCCAGCTTCTCCTGAGTCAGCTGAAAGTCCGCTTGCGCTCGGCCAAACATGCGCCGCTGGCGAGCGCGCTCGACTGCTTCGTCCATCGCGCGTCGCGCAAAGCCTAGCGCTGCGGCGCCGACCGTGGTGCGGAAGACATCGAGCGTAGCCATCGCAATCTTAAAGCCGTCCCCGGGCTGGCCCAGCAGCGAGTCGGCCGGAACGCGGCATCCGGTCAATCGCAGCGTGCCCAGGGGATGAGGCGCGATGACGTCAATACGCTCAGAGGCATCCAGGCCAGCAGAGTTGGAGTCGACGATGAATGCGGACAGGCCTTTGGTTCCGGGACCCTCACCCGTGCGGGCAAATACGACATAGAACGCCGCAAGGCCCGCGTTCGAGATCCATGTCTTCACGCCGTCGAGACGCCAGAAATTGCCGTCGCGCCGGGCCGTGGTGGAAATGGCGCTGACGTCGGAACCAGCCTCAGGCTCGGAGAGAGCAAAGGCTGCCAGCGCAGTACCCGCAGCCACGCGCGGCAAAATCGAGCGCTTCTGGTCTTCGCGTCCGTGCAAGCTAATCGGTGCGCTGCCCAGGCCCTGCATTGCGAGCGCGAAGTCGGCCAAGCCGGAAGCCCGGCCCATGATCTCGCGAGCTACGCACAAGCTGCGCACGTCGAGGTTCTCGCGCCCACCACCGTAGGCGCGAGGAACGCACACGCGCAGCACGCCAGCGCGGCCCATTTCTTCCACGATCCGGCGAACACATGCGTAGACGGCATCGAGATTTTCTTCAGAACCCCTGAGGAGTGACGGCAAAGCCTCCCGGGCCCACCGTTCGAGTTCGTCAGCCAGGCTGCGATGAGCGTCGTCGAAAAAGGGCCACGCCAGGAAGCTTTTGTCTGCCATCAGTTGCCTTCGAATACAGGCGTTTTCTTGGCTGCGAATGCAGTGTAGGCTCGTTCAAAGTCCTTCGTTTGCATGCAAATCGCCTGCGCTTGAGCCTCAGCCTCAATGCACTCGTCAAGACCCTGACTCCATTCCTGATACAACATGGTCTTGGTCATTCCATGCCCAAATGTGGGGCCATCGGCGAGCGAGTTGGCCAGGGCCGTAGCTTCCTCGAGAAGCTTCTCCGGTGCGAGCACGCGATTGTAGAACCCGAACCGTTCGGCTTCCTCTCCACTCATAGCGCGGCCTGTGTACAGCAAATCCGCGGCGCGGGATAGCCCGATCAGCCGCGGAAGCAGTGTACAGGCGCCCATATCGGCGGCCGCAAGCCCGACCCGCACAAACAGGAAGGCAACTTTGCTTCGCGCAGTGCCGATTCGTAGATCTGAGCCACAAGCAATCATGGCTCCGGCACCGGCGCAAACACCGTCAATTGCAGAAATGATTGGCTGCGGGCATGAGCGCATCGCCTTCACCAGATCACCCGTCATCCGGGTGAACGCCAGCAAGTCCAGCATGTCCATCTTCACAAGTTTTCCGATGATGTCGTGAACATCACCGCCAGAGCAGAAGTTGCCCCCCGCCCCGGTGAACACGACCGCCTTGACGTCAGTCGCGTATTCCAATTCACGGAACAGGTCACGGAGCTCTCCATAGGACTCGAATGTGACTGGATTCTTGCGTTCGGGACGGTTGAGCGTAATCGTGGCGATCTTGCCGGAAACGGCCCAACCGAAATGGCTGGCCTTGTAATTTGCCATTTGAGTCTTTTTCATGATCCTGCTCCTGGTATGTCGATTAGCCAACCATTGTCAAGCCACCATTGACGCTCAATACCTGCCCCGTGATGTAGTCGGACCGTGAGCTTGCAAAAAACAGAATCGCGTCGGCGACTTCTTGAGGTTTGCCGAACCGGCGAAACGGGATGGCTCGTCTAAACGATTCCAGATGCTTCTCTGGAACGGCAAACAACAGCGGCGTCTCCGTCGGGCCCGGGCATACACAATTGACGTTGATGTTGTAGCGTGCGACTTCGCGAGCAAGCGATTTTGTGAATGCGATCAGCCCGCCCTTGGCGCCGGCGTACACGGTCTCGCCCGAACTGCCGACTCGTCCGGCATCGCTCGCGACGTTCACAATCTTGCCGCTGTTGCGCTCCATCATCTTTGGCAGAAAGGACTTGACCAGCTTCATGGGGCCTACCAGGTTGAGCGTAACGATCCTGTCCCAGACGTCGAACGGCATCTCCCAAAAGGGCTTGATCTGACCCCACCCGGCTCCGTTTACGACAATGTCGACTGCGGCCATCTTCTCCTGGACCCTATCAGCAAAGGCAGCGACGGAAGCCTCTTCGGTAATGTCCAAGTGCACGTAGTCCGCCTTCCAGCCTTTCTTTTGCAGAGCGCTAGCAACAGCCACTCCCTTGTCTTTCGCGATGTCGGCTACGATCACGCGCGCTCCGGCTGCTGCCAGAGTTTCTGCGGTTGCCAAGCCGATGCCGGAGGCGGCGCCGGTGACAACCGCTGTCTTACCGTCAAGTTTCATGATTCCTCCTTAGAATGACGCGCCCATGACCTTTCTTACGCGTTGATCGTTTGCCGCCGCTTCGCACTCCTCTCCAGGAATTCAGCTACCCTGCGCCTTGTTTCCGGATGCTGGTAGAGCTTCCGCGTCGCGGCAAGCTCCTCGGCATAACCGTCTCGGTGCGGATCGCCAAAAGCGGCCAGGCACTGCTTGCTGGCAGCGAGAGCGGGTCTGGGCGCTTGGGCGAAGCGCGTCGCCAGTTCCCGGGTCCACAGAGCCAACTCGGATACGGGCCGAGACCACTGAACGACGCCGAGCCGTTCAGCCGAGGCGCCGTCAATCACTTCACCGCCAAGAATGAGCCGCTCAGCAATGCCGCGACCACAGAGACGCGTGAGCCGTTGCGAGCCACCGGCGCCGGGCACGAGGCCCAAGCCCACCTCAGGCAGGGCAAGTTTCGCTTCGACTGCGGCGACGCGAATATCGCAAGCGAGCGCCAGTTCCAGGCCGCCTCCCATCGCAGCACCGCCTATTTCGGCGAGCGTGAGCAGGGGGGCCGCTTCGATCCGCGCAAACAAGCGCTGCATGCGGCGCACTAGGTCCAGCATGACATCCGGGCCTTCCAAAGTGCCAAAACAGGACCGCATCAAGGCGAGATCGGCTCCAGCACAGAACGCCTGCTGGTCGCTCCGGATGTGCAGCACCACCACCTCTTGGTCCTCGATCACCTGATCAAGGACTGCGTCGAGGCGCTCAATCAGATCGTCGTTGAGCGCGTTCACAGGGGGACGGGACAGTGTGGCCACGACGATCCGGCCGACCCGTTCGATCAAAACCGAGGCTTGAGCCCTCCGCCTTTGAGATACCCGATCTTGATCCGCAACAGCAACGCGCAGTTTGTACCGCTGGATCTTCCCCGTAGCGGTTTTTGGCAACTTGTCGACCACATGAACCCACCCCGGCAGTTTGTAGCGGGGAAGATTGGTCTCGCAGAAGTGTCGAAGCTCATCTTCAAGCTGCGGACCGGACATCGTCGAGTCCTTCAGCACGACCCAAGCATCAGCATGAACAAGACCGTGTTCGTCCTTCCGGCTAATGACCGCCGCCTCGAGCACCTGGGGATGTTGGACCAGGACCGATTCGATTTCGTACGGCGAAACCCACCGACCGCTGACCTTGAACACATCGTCGCTTCGCCCGCAGTAAGTGTAGTAACCGTGTGCGTCGCGGCGAAATGTATCGCCAGTGTCATACCAGCCTTCGCTGATCGTTTTCGCCGTTCGTTCCGGATCATTCAAGTAGCGCTTAATCACGGACTGTCCCTTTACCAGCAGCCGGCCGGGTACGTCGTCGGGAACAACGTTTCCGGTCTCATCCACCAGCCTGACCTGGTACCCGGGTATCGGCTTACCCGTCACTCCGGGACGAATATCGTCGACCCGGTTTGAAATGTATATGTGGCCCGCCTCTGTCGAACCGATGCCCTCCATGATCGGCACGCCTGTCGTCGCGAGCCATTCGCGATGCAGTTCAGGCGGCAATGCTTCGGCAGCGGAAATGCACCTGCGGAGTCGGGGATTATCCTTTCGGCTCAAGAGACCGGAAGCCAGGAGTTGAGCGTAGAAAGTAGGCACGGCACCGAAGATGGTCGGCTGGCACCGACGAAAAATCTCGATCACGCTCTGCGGAGTTGGGCGCCGGTCGTCGAGGATCGCCGTCGCACCAACGTACAGAGGCCCGATCATGCCGATGTTCATGCCGTAGGAAAAGCAGAGTCGCGCCACGCTGAAAAAGGCGTCGTCGTCAGTCGCGCCGAGAGTTTCGACCATATAGAATTGACTGATGACGGCGATGTCGCCGTGCGTATGGATCACGCCTTTCGGCAGGCCGGTCGTGCCCGAAGAATAGAGGCCAAAGCAATCGTCCTCGGCTCTGGCGAAGGTCGCGTCGAGGCGCGACGAAGCATTGCGAGCTAGATCCGTCAACGATTCCCTGTCACCATCGAGCGCCATCACGACTTTCGGTCTCGGGGAACATGCCGCGAGGGCAGCGTCGATGGTGGTCGAGAACTCCCTTGAATAAAACAGTGCCGAACATTTCGAATGGTGGATGATGAACTCGAAATCGCTGGCAGGTGCCAAACCATTCAACGGGACGGGCGTTGCGCCCATCTTGACGGCTCCCCAGAACAATGAAAAAAACTCAGGGCAATCCTTTACCACCATCAACACGCGCTCACCCGGTCGAATGCCAAGACTCATAAGCGCGTTGCCGTGGCGGTTGGTAGTATCGGCCAGCTCGGCGTAGGTTACTTCCCGCTGAACTGTCCGGATCGCAGCCTTGTCGGCGCGGCCTTCAAGGAGATGGCGATCGATGAAATATTCAGCCGCGTTGTATGGTTCGGAGAACCGTAGCCGTGGGACGCCCTCGTCATCGGTTACGACTACGACATCCATGCTCGGTCTCCTCGATGGCAGTGTCGTGACGCTACGCGAAAGCGAACTGGGTCACAGTGACTTCAATCACTCGGTACGGTGACGCAAGTCACGGGCCCGAAAGGAGCATCGGGAACATACCCTCGCACCTGGGCGATGCCGGAGCGTCTTCATCCCGCGTTAAGAACAGTTTGTTATAATCCCCTTCGTCATGAAGCTTCGATCGCAAATGTTCCTTGACCCCGCCGCGGCCCACAGGCGGAGAGCCTGATTCTGAAAGGCCAGGCCTTCCATGCCAGGGCTGGTAAGTACACCTCAAGTGTTGGCCGCCCTCGAACGGGGGATCGAAGGGGTTGGCCTGTCCCGCGAGCAGGCGCTGTTGTTAATTGAGCATGCCCAGCTAAGTTCCTTGCTCCAGGCGGCCACTGCCGTTCGGGCCCGTTCCAAGGGCCGCACAGTTAGTTATTCCAAGAAGGTCTTCATCCCGCTGACGCATCTGTGTCGCGATTATTGCGGCTATTGCACGTTCCGAGCGGACCCTTCAGCCGATAGCGCGCCATACATGACATCGCAAGAGGTTCTTGCGGTGGCCGAAGCCGGGCGTCGTGCGGGATGCAAGGAAGCGCTGTTCAGCCTGGGTGATCAGCCGGAAACGATATTCCCGGAGGCCAAAGCGTTTCTGCGAAAGCAGGGTTTCGAGCGCACGCTCGAATACGTGGCGGCCATGGGCCGAATGGTACTCGAGCATACTGGCCTGCTTCCTCATTCCAATCCCGGCATCATGCCTGAAGGTGATCTGCGTCGCCTGAAGGAATCGAATGTAAGTCTCGGCCTGATGGTGGAGAGTGCCAGCCCCCGTCTGCGGCGCTCTGGCGGCCCTCATTGGAAAGCCCCGGACAAAGTGCCGTCGCTTCGATTGAAAACAATCGAGGAGGCCGGCCGGTTGTCGATCGCCTTTACAACGGGAATCCTCATCGGCATCGGAGAAACCGCAGAGGAGCGTATCGATTCATTGCTTGCCATTCGCGATCTCCACAAGAAGTACGGTCACATCCAAGAAGTGATTGTCCAACCATTCCGAGCGAAACCCGGGACGAGAATGGCACGCGAGCCGGAACCGTCCGCTGAAGACCTGCTGCAGACCCTGGCCATCGCGCGATTGATCTTTGGCAGTGACATGAACATTCAGTCTCCGCCCAACCTGCTCTCAGACGACTACCCGCGGTTGCTCGAAGCCGGAATCAACGATTGGGGCGGAATCTCTCCGCTGACGAAGGATTTCATCAATCCGGAGGCAGCTTGGCCACAGATCTCCGTACTGGCCGAAAAGACGGCCGCGGCCGGGTTCGTCTTGCGCGAGCGACTGGCGATTTATCCCGAATTCTCGTCGCGGCCACGATTCGTGGGTGCACCCCTCCAATCTGTTTTGCAGAAGCTCCAGGGAGAAGACGGTTATGCCCGAAACTGAGCGTGGCAAATGCTGAACATTCAGGACCCTCGATGGCGAGAGATCTCCTGGGAGCAGGCGTTCCAGGCTGCGAGTCCGACGGTTGCGGATGTCCTTGAGAAGGCTCTCGCCGGAAAAGATCTCGATGCGAGCGATGGACTCACTCTGTGCGGTGCGACAGATGACGACCTTCTCGCGGTGCTGAAGATTGCGAATGAGCTTCGCCGGCGCGCGGTCGGCGATCAGGTGACTTACGTCGTGAACCGGAACCTGAACTTCACGAATGTGTGCATCGTGGGCTGCGCATTCTGTGGATTCGGCCGGGGCCCCCGCTCGGAGGATGCGTACTTTCATTCTACGGACTCATTGATTGCGAAGTCGGTGGAGGCCGTCGAGCGCGGCGCCACAGAGGTATGCATCCAAGGTGGATTGCCCCGCGACTTGGAGGGCACGTACTACGCCAATCTTCTACGCGCGATCAAGTCACGTCTACCGAACCTGCATCTACACGCATTTTCGCCGATGGAAATCGTCTACGGGGTTGAAAAAACCGGATTGAGCCTTTCGGAGCACTTGCGAACGTTGAAAGAGGCAGGGCTGGGAAGCATCCCCGGAACAGCAGCCGAAATCTTGGATGACAAGGTGCGCGAGGCCCTGAGCCCCAACAAGCTCAAGGTTCGCCAGTGGATCGACGTAATTCGCGCGGCGCACGAACTTGGCATTCCGTCCACCAGCACCATGATGTACGGCCACGCAGAGCTGCCCGAGCACTGGGTGAGGCATCTGCTTTTGCTGCGCGAGATTCAAATGGACACGTGCGGATTCACCGAGTTTGTCCCCTTGGGCTTCATCCATTCGCAGACCAGGCTGTTCCGCACGGGCCGCGCGCGTGCAGGGAGTTCCTTCACGGAACACTTGCTGGTGCATGCGCTCGCCCGCCTGCTACTGAACGGCCATATCAAGAATATCCAGGTGTCCTGGGTGAAGCTTGGTTTCAACGTGGCACTAGCGTGCCTCGAAGCGGGAGCCAATGATTTCGGCGGCACGCTGATGGAAGAAAGTATTTCAAAGGCGGCGGGAGCCACTTTCGGGGAATACGCCTCGCCCGGTGAACTGCGGGCGCTGATCCGGACAATTGGCCGGACGCCCGTCGAGCGCACCACGACCTACAAGATCCGCAAAGTCTTCGAACACGCAGATGTAAGCGAATTCCTGCCGCTAGAACGCGTGGCCGTGCCGGCGGAAAATTCCGTAGTGCGGGACCAGGTGGGATACTGATGGAAATCGTGGCACTCGCGGGCGGGATTGGCGCCTCCAAGCTCTTACTGGGATTCAATCGCGTGATGGATCCGCGCGACCTGACGGTCATCGTCAATACGGGTGACGACATCGTCCTGCACGGCCTCTCGATATCACCCGACCTGGATATCGTCACGTACACGTTGGCTGGCTTGGTAAATCCCGACACGGGGTGGGGATTCCGCGACGAAACATTTCGTGCGCTCGAGCAGCTCGCCATTTATGGCCGCCCCGAGTGGTTCCATCTTGGAGATCGCGACCTGGCGACGCACATCCACCGCACGGCCATGCTCCGCGCAGGGATGCCTCTCTCGGAAGTCGCGGACTCCATACGGGAAGCGCTGGGGGTCCAAGCCAAAATTCTCCCAATGTGCGACCAGCCGGTGCCAACCATGATTGAAACCGGCCAGGGACGCCTTCATTTTCAAGAGTACTTGGTTCAGCGACGCGCGGAGCCGATGGTTCGGGCGATCTCGTTCGATGGAATCGAACGCGCGCGTCCAGCCCCAGGCGTTCTCGAAGCGCTCGAAGGCGCTCGTAGCATCGTGATTTGTCCGAGCAATCCGCTGATCAGCATTGGGCCGATTCTCGCAGTCCCGGGTGTGCGAGAAGCCATGCGGAAGCGACGAATGCGCGTCGTTGCGGTTTGCCCCATCGTAGGAGGCAAATCCCTAAAGGGGCCGTCCGATCAGATGCTCGCGCAGCTGGGGCACGACGTATCGGCCCTGGGTGTGGCGCGAATGTATCAAGACATCTGCGGAACGATGGTGATCGATCCCATCGACAGCGCCCAGGGTCCGGCAATCGGATCGCTTGGCATGGAGGTCGTGATACACCCGACGGTCATGCGTACTGTTGAAGACAAGGACCGACTGGCGCGGAAAGTCGTGCAATTCGCCGAGAAGCAGAAAGCAGGAGCCGCTGCATGAAGGCGATCCTGATCCCGGTAAAGGAATTTCACGAGGCCAAGAAACGACTGGCTCCGCATTTCTCCCCTGTCGACCGCGCGGCCCTGGCGGAGGCGATGTGCGAGGATTTCTTCAGCGTCGTGGCAGCAACGCGCTGTGCGGACCGCGTTTTCGTGATCAGCAAGGAACCTGCGGCTCTCTCGCGTGCCCGAGCGCGCGGCTGGGAAACGATCGTCGAATCTCACCAGACTTCGGAAAGCAACTCCGTGGACGCGGGGTCGCGCTACTGCGCCGAGCAGGGGGTTCGCGCCTTGCTTCGGCTGCCGATCGATCTGCCGCTGGTCGAACCGCTCGACATCGAGGCGGTCTTCGAACAATTGGACGTGGCGCCGTCTGTGGTTATGGTTCCCTCGAGTGACGGCACGGGCACCAATGCGCTCCTGCGTTCACCCGCCGTTCTCTTCCCTTCGCACTTCGGCCCGAATAGTTTCCCGCGCCACCTGGCTGAGGCCAAGGGATGCGGAGCGCGTACCCGAGTTTTCCGAAATCCGCGTTTGGAACTCGATATCGATGAGTTGGAGGATCTGCGGAGGCTCTCGAAGCGACTGCGGCGCGGTTCCGCCACGGCGCGATGGCTGATCGAACGTGACGTTGATCTCGGAGCGCCGCGGGCTAGCGCAGCCGGCAGTTAGATGACCTGATCTCGCCGGAAAGCGGCGATTTCAGCGGCGGTGTAGCCGAGCTCTTGAAGAATCGGCTCGGTGTCTTGTCCCAAGGCTGGAATCGGATCGAAGCGCGCTGGACTATCGGACAGCCGTAGCGGGCTTCCCATGACGGGCACGGGCCCTACAGGTGACTCCATCTCCCGGACCATTTTTCGTGCGATCGTCTGAGGATGAGCCAAAACCTCGCCAATTCCGTTTAACTTTCCGTGCGGCAACTCGGCCTCTCCAAGACGGCACATCCATTCCTCGTGCGGCTGTTCGAGAATCAGCTTCTCGACCATCTCTTCCAACACCGCGCGATTCTTGCGGCGGTCTGGGGCGGTGCGGAACCGTGCGTCTTCGAGCCACTCGGGGCGCCGTGCGACCTTCCGGCAAAACACTTCCCAATCCTGCGGCGTGGCCACGGCGAGGCTGACGTAGACACCGTCGCCCGCCAAATAGGGGCCGTAGGGAACGATGTAGTGGTGACGCATGCCGACACGCGCAGGCTCCTCGCCGCGATGCCAGTAGTGATGCGGGAAATATCCGAGCCAGGCGAGCGCCGATTCGAACATCGAGATGTCGATCACCTGTCCGCGGCCGGTTCGTTCCCTTTGATAAAGGGCCAGGAGAATTCCCACCGTCGCGTACATCGACGACGCGAGGTCGGTGATCGGCACTCCAACCTTGGCCGGCTTATCCGGATAGCCCGTCGTGGCAATGATCCCGGCTTCGCCCTGAATCAGCAAGTCATACGCTTTTACATCGCGGTAGGGGCCGTCTTGGCCGTAGCCGGACAGGGAACAGTAAACGAGCCGTGGATTTCGGGCACAGAGTTCCGCGGCTCCCAAGCCCAATCGATCGGTAACTCCCGGCGCGAAGTTTTCGAGGACGACATCCACGCGTTCGGCCAATCGCTGTACGGCTTGCCGGCCTGCTGGCTTCTTGATGTCCACGGCGAAGCTGCGCTTGTTGCCATTGAGCCACACGTAGCCGGAGGAAAGCCCGCGCACGACGGAGTCCCACGCGCGAATCAGATCGCCGGTTCCTGGCTTTTCAAGCTTGATGACTTCGGCGCCCATATCCCCGAGAATCCGCGAACAGTGCGGTCCTGACACGGAGACTTCCAGCGCCAGGACGCGTATCCCATCAAGAGCCAGAGGCGGTTTCTTGGCAGGGCCTTCCGCCATCAGGGACGGACCTCGGGGAATAGATTCTGCTTGGGCGCGTGCGCACGCTTCCACACCATGACGCTGCGGCTGTAATCGATGACGACCTTACCCTCCTGCTGGATCCCCTGGGTGCGGACCTTGATGATCCCCCATTGAGGCTTGGATTTGGACTCACGCTTCTCCAACACCTCGGATTGAGAGTAGAGAGTGTCTCCGGCAAACAAAGGGTTGGGCAGCTTGATTTCGTCCCAGCCGAGCGCAAAGCCGTTTTCGCTTACGTCCGCCACGCCCATACCCGCCACAATCGCGAGTGTAAGAGCGCTGTTGATTAAGCATTTCCCAAATTCAGTGCGCTTGCCGTATTCGTTGTTGAAGTGAATCTGATTTGTGTTGTTGGTCAGCAGCGTGAACCAGATATTGTCGTTTTCCGTGACCGTCCGCCCGAGGCGGCAGCGGTAAATGTCTCCCACTTCGAAATCTTCAAAGAATCGCCCTTCCCAGCCAGGCTTGACTGCCATTTCGATTTCTCCCTCGTCAATTCCCCAAATGAACCCACAGGGGAACGACTTGTCCACGTGCCACTACTTGTTCCGATGGGGTGGTGCCGTTCGACGTAACTTCGCTGAAAGCTGAATCCGCTACGAGGAACGAGCGCCCAGCGATTCCGCCAGCGCAAGAGTTTGCCGGGCTCTGTCAACAATCGGAAGATCCAGGAGTTGCCCGCCAAAGGCTACCGCACCTTCACCGCGCGTCCTGGCCTCGTCAAAGGCCTTCAGCACTCTTCGCGCATAGTCGATTTCGTCCGCTGCCGGCGTGAACGCGGCGTTCACGACCTCGACCTGCGCCGGATGAATCAGCGACATCCCTGAAAACCCCAGTCGGCGGGACTGCAGAGCAAATATCTTCAGCCCTTCCGTGTCCTGCAGGTCCGGCCAGACGCCGTCCACCGACTGGACGTGCGCGCACGCCGCAGCCGTCACGAGCGCCGAACGGGCGTAGATGAGATCGCGAGCTTCGCCTTCGCGCCGCAAGGGCAGGCTCAGCTCTCTTGAAAAATCCTCCGCTCCGAAGATCAGTCCGATCACCCGCGGCGAGGCGGTGGCGATCGCGTAAGCGTTGAACAGTCCTCTTGGACTCTCCAGAGCGCACAGGAGCCGCACACTTCCCTTCTCAAGCCCTACTTCGGGTTCACGGCGATCGAGAACTTGAACGACGCTTTGGATCTGCTCAGGTGTCTCGACCTTCGGCACGACGAGGCCTTCGAGGCCCTTGCGCACTACGGCGGCAAGATCGTCGCGGCTGCGCTCGTGCCCGACGGCATTGATACGCACGAACCTCGCCGGCGTCCGGAGCTGCTTCTCGCTATTCAGGCGTGCTGCCACTTGATCCAGGCAGGCCGCAATTTGCTGGCGCGCCGAGTCTTTCTCCGCGGGAGCCACGCCATCTTCGATGTCCATCATAATGGCGTCCACCGCCACCCCCAGGGATTTCTCAATCATGCGCTGGCGATTTCCGGGGACGAACATCCAGGAGCGTAGTAAGACGTTTTTCTGATCCATTTACTGTTCTCCGTTCACGACTTGGGAATCCACTGCGAGCTCATCGCTGTTTCGTCCACCCCCCACGGACACACGGTTTCAATACGATTTCGGCATCTTCAGAACGTTCTGACCGATAAAAGCCAAGATCAAGTTGTTGCTCACTGGCGCCACCGTCAGAAGCCGCGTCTCGCGAAATTTCCTCTCGACATCATAATCGCGTGCGAATCCGTATCCCCCGTATGTCGTGAGGCAAACTTCGGCTGCTTCCCATGCAGCTTCCGACGCCAGCAGTTTGGCCATGTTGGCTTCCGCGCCGCACTTTTCCTTGCGATCAAACTTCGCGGCAGCGTCAAAACGCATCAGGTCTGCGGCCTCTACATGCGCGTAGGCTTTCGCGATGGGAAACTGGACGCCTTGGTTCGCGCCAATGGGCCGCCCGAAGACCACGCGTTCGCGCGCATACGATGACGCCCTCTCAATGAACCAGTGGCCATCTCCAATGGCCTCCGACGCAACCAGAATGCGCTCTGCGTTCCATCCGTCGATGATGTAGCGAAAACCTTTTCCCTCCTCGCCGATCAGGCTCGTGGCCGGGATGTCCACATCTTCGAAGAAGATCGTGTTCGTATGGTGATTCACCATTACATCGAGAGGCCGAATTTCTAGGTTCCCCTTCACCTCCCGCATGTCTACGATGAATACAGATATCCCCTGTGTCTTGTCCTGCACGTCGCCATAGGGCGTAGTCCGGGCCAAGAGAAGCATCAAGTCGGACTGTTTCGCACGCGAGATGAAAATCTTCTGCCCGTTGACGATGTAACGGTCCCCCTTGCGGACCGCTCGAGTCTCAATGCGCGTCGTCTCTGACCCCGCATTGGGTTCAGTGACGGCAAATGCCTGCAGGCGCAACTCACCCTTGGCAATGCCCGGGAGATAGCGCCGCTTCTGTTCCTCGCTGCCGTGGCGCAGCAGCGTTCCCATCGTGTACATCTGTGCGTGGCAGGCGCCGGAATTGCCGCCCGAATGGTTGATTTCTTCGAGAATGACGCTGGCCTCCGTGATCCCCAATCCTGAGCCGCCGTATTCTTCTGGAATCAGGACTGCGAGATACCCGCTTTCCGTGAGCGCCTTCACGAAGTCCTGCGGGTATTCTTC
>Ga0187772_10000859_pt1 | contig 13961 bp, 13 predicted proteins | sample 0116_SJ02_MP15_2_FD_133137 | JGI IMG/M metagenome (GOLD analysis project Ga0187772, IMG submission 133137) | Tropical peat soil microbial communities from peatlands in Department of Meta, Colombia - 0116_SJ02_MP15_20_MG | ecosystem: Environmental > Terrestrial > Soil > Wetlands > Peat | place... | reverse complement strand
GGCGCTTTCACATCGGCGACGGACCAAAACCCATCATTGTCATTTTGCTTTTTGTTCTGGTCCTGGCCGGACTGGTCGGAACATTGATCCCACGCCGACCGCCGCCTCCCGCGCAAGCGACCGCGCCGCAGGCGCAAGACGCAATCCCTGGTCAGGGGCAGGCGACACCTGCCACCGGTGGCGCTGTCGAGCAGCTGGCACCCCCAGCGCCGACGGCGCCGACGAGCTCCGAAACTCCTGTGCCCGCGCCCGCGGACGCGACCGGCAGCACCTCGCAAAGTCCTCAGCCTCCCGACTCGCGGCTCGCCGCCCAGTCGACGCCACCTGTTCTACGCGCCGCGGCCGCGGCGCCCGGCGCTTCCGCGCCGGCTATGACCTCCGCGGGCAAAACGGCGGGAACAGGGGAGGCGGGGCCGGCGTCCGATTCCGCGGAACTGGTACTTCGCATTCACTCGCAGGCATGGATCGAGGTCGTGCAGTCGGACGGAACCACGCTGCTTTCGCAAATCTGCGCCCCGGGCACGACACAGACGATCAAGGGCAAAGAGCCGCTGCGCGTCGTTATCGGGAACCCTTCCGGGGTTGACGCGCAATTTCGCGGCGCGGCAGTCGATCTGACGCGGTATATGACACCGAATGGCGTCGCACGATTGACCCTGGAGTGATGCGGGTGCGATGGCGGTCGGAACCGAAAAAATGAGCCCCCTCGTGCAGCTTCCAAGGGACCCGGCAGCGACCGGCACGCGCGTCGTTGGCAACCCTCAGGGATCGGACGAAGAGCCCGGCCCGTCGCCACGGCGGGCATCGCGTCGCCTCGAGGTGCGCTGGGGCTCGCATTGCGTTTCCATCGGTGGGGCGACTCCGGTGGCCGTTCAGTCCATGACCAACACGGATACGGCCAACGTCGACGCGACCGTAGAGCAAGTCGCCGAATTGGCGGCGGCCGGATCCGAACTCGTGCGCATTACCGTCAATTCGCTGGAATCGGCGCGGGCGGTGGCCGCGATACGCGAGCGACTCGATGCCCGCGGACAAACCGTTCCGCTCATTGGCGATTTCCACTTCAATGGTCACCGCCTGCTGGCGCAAAGTCCGGAATGCGCGCGGGCGCTGTCCAAGTACCGCATCAATCCGGGCAATGTCGGCGCCGGTTCGCGCCGAGATGACAATTTCGCGCAGCTCATCGAGCTGGCCTGCCGGTATGAAAAACCGGTACGCATCGGAGTGAATTGGGGAAGTCTGGATCAGGACTTGCTCGCGTCGCTGATGGATGCCAATCGCCAGCTGGCGCAGCCGCTGGCAGCAGGCGCGGTGCTGCGCGAGGCCCTGGTTCGCTCCGCGATCGACAGCGCCAACCGCGCTGTGGATCTGGGCCTGCCGCCGGAGCGTATTTGCCTGTCGGCCAAGGTGAGCGGCGTGCAGGATCTGATCGCCGTCTACCGCGAACTGGCGCGCCGATGCGACTTTCCGCTCCATCTGGGACTGACCGAGGCCGGCATGGGCAGCAAGGGTATCGTGGCCTCGACGGCCGCGCTCTCCGTCTTGCTGCAGGAGGGCATTGGCGACACGATCCGCGTGTCGCTCACACCCGAACCCGGCGGTGCGCGCGCACGCGAAGTGCAAATTGCCCAGGAGATACTCCAATCCTTGGGTTTGCGCGCTTTCACACCGATGGTGGCCGCGTGTCCGGGCTGCGGACGCACGACGAGCACGGTCTTTCAGGAGCTTGCCGCAAAGATCCAGCGCTACCTCGTGGCGCAAATGCCGCAATGGCGCGTTGCGTTTCCGGGTGTCGAAACGCTGAAAGTGGCGGTGATGGGGTGCGTCGTCAACGGTCCCGGTGAGAGCCGGCACGCCGACATCGGTATCAGTCTGCCAGGGACGGGGGAGTCGCCTGTGGCACCCGTGTACATCGATGGCCGGCATGCAGTCACGCTCAAGGGAGAGCGCATCGCCGAGCAGTTTCAGGCTCTGGTCGACGAATATGTCTGCGCACGATATGGCCCGACGGGCAGCGGCGCGTCACGGGCCCCTACGCCATCAGGCGCCCGCTAACCCCCGATTCATGTCGACTCGCAAAGTCAGCGCCATACGTGGCATGAACGACCTGCTGCCCTCAGCGGCCGGGGTTCTTCAGCATTTCGAGCGCCTGGCAGTCGCGGCCTTGCGCAACTACGGCTACCGCCAGATCCGTACCCCGATCGTCGAGTCGACGGCCGTGTTTCGGCGCAGTCTCGGGGAAGTCACCGACATCGTCGAAAAAGAGATGTACACCTTTGTCGATGCCCTCAACGGCGAGTCTTTGACCCTGCGCCCGGAGAACACGGCCGGCGTCGTGCGCGCCGCAATCGAACACAGCCTGCTGCACGACGGCCCGTGCCGCCTTTGGTACTACGGCCCGATGTATCGACACGAGCGCCCGCAACGCGGCCGGTATCGGGAGTTTTTTCAAGTTGGCGCCGAAGCGCTCGGGTTCGAGGGTCCCGAAATCGAAGTCGAACAGATTCTGTTGCTGCACCGGCTTTGGTCGGCGCTGAAGATCGCTCCGCTGCGGCTGCAACTCAACACATTGGGTCAGCCCGACGAGCGTTTGCGTCACCGTGAGGATCTCGTCGCGTTCTTGCAGACGCACCGGGCCGAACTCGACGCCGATGCGCAGCGCCGGGTGGAGACCAATCCGCTGCGGATTCTGGATTCCAAGCATCCGGGCACTCAGGCTTGCCTCGAGCGCGCACCGCAACTGACGAATTATCTGGGCGAACAATCGCTCGGTCATTTCGAGCGCGTCCAGCAGTTGTTGCGCCAGCAGCAACTGCCCTTTGAAATCAATCCGAGGTTGGTGCGCGGGCTGGACTATTACAATCTCACCGTTTTCGAGTGGGTTACGGACCGCCTCGGCGCCCAAGCGACGGTCTGTGGCGGAGGCCGCTACGACGGACTCTTCGAGTTGCTCGGCGGAAGACCGACACCGGCTTGCGGCTTCTCGATCGGGGTCGAGCGCGTGCTGGAGTTGCTGGGCGATAGCGTCGATACGGACGCGGCCTGTGACGTTTACGTATTGCACCAAGGCGCAAACACCTTTGAGGCGGCGCTGCGGGCCGCCGAGCGGCTGCGCGACGCGGGCATTGAGGTGATTTTGCACGCGGACTTGGCGAGTCTGAAGTCCCAAATGAGAAAGGCCGACGCAAGCGGGGCCGCATTCGCCGTAATCGTGGGAATTGAGGAATGCGCGGAATCGACCGCGACGGTCAAGGCGCTGCGCGCCGGCGTGCAGCATGGTGCCTTCGCGCAGCAAGAGCGGGTGCCCGTCGATGCCCTGGTGCCGCGGCTACTCGATGCGCTACACGCAGACGCGGTCCGGCGGGAGCGCTCGCACGGCCGCACGCAAACCTCCGATGTAATTTGATGAGGAACTGACAAAATGGCCTACGACGTTGAGGAGCAAGAGTCGCTTGCTGCCTTAAGGGCATGGTTCGAATCCAACGCCAACTGGCTGCTGGGCGCCGCTTTGCTTGCCCTGGTGATCGTTGGCGGTAACTGGGCTTGGCGCTGGTACGGACAGCGCGAAGCGCAAGCGGCTTCCGCGCTCTACGACCAGTACCAACAAGCCGTGGTGGAGAAGGACCTGACTCGCGCCCGGGATCTGGCCGGCGCACTATTGCAGCAGCACGCCTCGAGCGTCTACGCAACATTTGCGGCCCTCGCCCAAGCACGAGCCAGCCTTGACGCGGCGGACGCCGCTGCGGCAAAGGCCCAGTTGCATTGGGTCATCGAGCATTCCGCAAACAAGGAATTGGTTGCGCTGGCGCGGGTGCGCTTGGCCGGAATCTTGCTTGACGAAAAGGCCTACGACGAAGGTCTCGCGCTTCTCGATGCCGAGGCGCCGAAGGCCATGGAACCGGAATTTCTGGACCGCCGCGGGGATCTGCTCCTTGCCCAGGGCAAGAAGGAGCAGGCGCGCAGCGCCTATGCAAAAGCCCTGGGGGAGGCGGGCGCACAAAACCCGCTGCGCGCTGTGATTCAGGTCAAGCTCGATGCCATTGCGCCAGCGGAGGGCTGACATGGGGGCTGAGGCCCGTCTTGCGCGGAGGCAAAAAACGTCCTTGGGCAAGATTGCACAGATCAGTTGCGTGCTGGTCGTGCTGAGCGCCTGTTCGTCGAGCGGTGAACGCCCCAAGCCAGCGCCTTTGGCAACCATCGCGCACCCGATCAACATCCACCGCCTCTGGGACGTTGATCTGGGAGATTCCGCCGGCACCTTTTTGCGTCCCTGCGTGCTTGAACACGCCGTGTTTGCCGCGTCACGAAAGGGCAACCTCGTGCGGATCGATCCGTCCTCGGGCAAGGAGCTTTGGCGGATACAGGTCGACGGCGGCATTGCCGCGGGCGTAGGCAGTGACGGTTTGACCGTGGCCGTCGCCGGGCCGCGCGGGAACATTCTCGCCTTCGATGCCGCAGGCAAACCGCTGTGGCAGGCGCAGACCTCCAGCACCGTGATTGCGCCGCCGCTTGTAGCGCACGACCTGGTCGTGGTGCGGTCCACGGATCAGCGCATTACGGCCTATGAGGCGGCAACGGGAAAGCGTCTTTGGGTCTTTCAGAAACAGCAGCCACCGCTGTCGCTGCGCGTGGAAGCGGATCTGGCGCTTTATCGAGACAGCGTGTTGGTCGGGTTCCCCGGTGGCCGTCTCGGCTCAATTGCCGTGAGCAATGGCGCTGGTCGCTGGGAAGCGGCGGTCTCGGAGCCCAAGGGAGCCACCGACGTGGAACGCCTCTCCGACGTCTTGGGCGTGCCGGCACTTGCGGAAAGCGACGTTTGTGCCGCTTCCTACCAGGGACGCGTTGGCTGTTTCGAAGTCCGTAACGGCGATTTGCATTGGGCGCGCGAATTCTCCGCGCGCGCCGGCGTGGCTGTCTCTAACGATGCGGTGTTCGGCGTGGACGGGGCCTCGCATGTGAGCGGATTCTCGCGCTCCTCGGGGGCGAGCCTGTGGCAAAGCGCGGCATTGGCCAATCGCGACCTCAGTGCACCGGTCGTTGTCGGCAAGCATTTGGCGGTGGGAGATTTTGAAGGACAAATACACTTTTTGCGCCTGGAGGACGGCAAACTTGAGGGGCGGTTCGATGCCGGTGCGGGCCCTGTCATCAGCACCGGCGAAGTGTGGAACGGCGCAGTCCTGTTTCAAACCAGCCGCGGACATCTGATCTTGCTGAACGCTGGCGGCTGATGAGACCGGATGCTGGTCCGTGGTGAAACCCGTTGTTGCAATTGTCGGCCGACCCAACGTCGGCAAGTCGACCCTATTTAATCGGTTGACCCGTTCGCGCGCCGCTCTCGTGGCCGACGCGCCGGGGCTCACGCGCGATCGCCAGTACGGCGAGAGCCGAATGGGCCCAGGGGCTTGCATCGTCATCGACACGGGGGGCTACGATCCGAGTGATGCCAGCGGGCTGCAGCAAGCCGTGAACCGGCAGGCCGAGCAGGCGATCGCGGAAAGCGACGTCTTGTTCTTCGTGCTTGACGCGCGCAGCGGACTCACGGGTCATGACCGGCGTATTGCCGAGCGCCTGCGCGCGAGCGCTCGACGCATTTTCGTAGTCGTCAACAAGGCCGAGGGCCTTCCGGAGTCGGCTTGCGCCGAGTTCCACGAACTCGGGCTCGGAGCGCCGCACCCGGTTTCCGCCACGCATGGTGAGGGCGTCGCGGCGCTGATGCACGATGCGCTCACGCCCTTGCTCGAGGCCTTTTGTCGGCAACCTGGTATGCCAGAGGAAGGAGCCGCGCCGCGCCCCCGCAACCGCGTGGCGATCATCGGTCGTCCGAATGTTGGCAAATCAACGCTGGTCAATGCCCTGCTCGGGGAAAACCGAATGATCGCCTATGACGCTCCGGGGACGACACGCGACGCGATCGAAGTCGAATTCGAGTTCGCCGGGCAGGCATTTGTCCTGGTCGATACGGCGGGGCTGCGTCGCAAGGGAAAGGTTTTTGAATCGGTCGAGAAATTTTCGGTCATCAAAACGCTTCAGGCGATCGATCAGGCCAACGTCGTCATCTTGCTGCTGGACGCGGCCGCGCAGATCGCCGAGCAAGATGCCCACATCGCCGGTTATGTGCTCGAAAGCGGCCGCGCGCTCGTGATCGCAATCAACAAATGGGACGCTCTCGATGCGGAGCAGCGCGAGCACGTTCGTCGCGAACTCGATCGTAAGTTGCACTTCTTGCACTGGGCCCGCGTGCACACGATTTCCGCGCTGCGGGGTATCGGCTTGGGCGCGCTGATGCGCTCGGTCGTGGCAGCCGAGCGCGCGGCCTTTGCCAAGTTGCCGACGCCGCGACTGACCCGCTCGTTGCGAGCGGCCGTCGAGCGCCAGGAGCCCGCGCGATCCGGGCTCTCGCGTCCCAAGCTGCGCTATGCACACCAAGGCGGCTCGAATCCGCCACTGATCATCGTGCACGGCAATTCCCTCTCCCACATACAGGACAATTATCGGCGCTACCTGGAGGGCTGGTTTCGTAAGGAGTTCGACTTGCAAGGTACGCCTCTGCGCATCGAGTTTCGCAGCAGTACCAATCCTTTCGCCGAAGCGCGCCCACGCGCACGCGCGGGGCGCGCTGGCAAAGGACGCGCTTTTCCAGTAGATTGAATCACGTGCCGGCGCTTTTCATCGACGCCGGCGCGGATCGGCGCCTGCCCTGCGGGCGCGAACCCTCGGGCGTGGATGACCGCCGCATCACTAATTGACCGGAGCCAACATGAGCAATAAGGGCCAACTACTACAAGACCCGTTCCTAAACGCCCTGCGTAAGGAACATGTGCCTGTGTCGATCTACCTGGTCAACGGAATCAAGTTGCAGGGTCAGATCGAGTCCTTTGACCAATATGTCGTCCTACTTCGTAATACCGTGACGCAGATGGTATACAAGCACGCGGTCTCAACCGTCGTGCCTGCCCGTCCGGTTAATCTGAGCGCGGAGTCCGAAGCCTGAGCAACAATCGAACTGACGGCGCGACCGCGCCACGCGCGCTGCTAGTGCAGGTCGCACTGCACGGCGGAGCGTTTGATCCCGAGGCGCAAGACGAATTACAGCAGCTGGTCGAGAGCGCCGGCATGGCAGTCGGCGAGTTTGTGCAGGCGCGCCGCGATCGACCGGATCCGGCGTACTACCTGGGCAGCGGCAAGGTCAAGGACCTGCAGCAACGCGCGCGCACGTCAGGCGCGGCCGTCCTGGTCATTGACACCCAGCTCTCGCCGGTGCAACAACGCAATCTGGAGCGAGAACTCGCACTGCCCGTGCTCGATCGCACCGGATTGATCCTGGACATCTTTTCGCGCCGGGCGCAAAGCCGGGAAGGCAAACTCCAGGTGGAGCTTGCCCAGCTCGACTATCTCTCCACCCGGCTGGTGCGCGGCTGGACCCACCTGGAGCGGCAGCGCGGGGGCATTGGACTGCGTGGCGGCCCAGGAGAAAAGCAAATCGAGCTGGATCGACGCATGATCACCGCGCGCGTCAAGCAGCTGCGCGAGCGACTGCGCCTGCTCGAGCGCCAGCGGGGCACGCAGCGGCGTGCACGGTTGCGCGGCGGCGTGTACCGCGTATCGCTCGTCGGTTATACCAATGCCGGCAAATCCACGCTGTTCAACGCGCTCGCGCGCGCCGACGCCTATTGCGCCGATCAACTCTTCGCCACGCTCGATACGACCTCGCGACGGTGCTTTGCCGCCGCCGGCGACTCCTTTGTGCTCTCGGACACCGTCGGATTCGTACGCGCACTGCCGCATACGCTGGTGGAGGCGTTTCGATCCACGCTCGATGAGGCGGTGCACGCCGATTTGCTGCTGCACGTAGTGGACGCCTCCAGCGCGGCACGAGCCGAGCAGGCGCTGGAAGTCGAGCGCGTTCTCGAGGAAATCGACGCCCAAAACGTCCCGCGGCTGCGGATTTACAACAAGATCGACCGTCTTGCGCGCCCGGCGCGAATCGAGTACGACGCCTGTGGTAGCATCGACGCGGTTTGGTTGAGCGCCCGCACGGGCGACGGGGTCGACTTGCTGCGCGAAGTCATCGCAGAACGAATAGCCAAACGACTGCGCGCCCGCGTTGGGGACGCGACGGAGCAAGAGCCGGACCCCGCGCTCGTGACACCCGCGGCAGCGATGCCGCGATCGGGCGGCGGCAAGACTTCCCCAGGTGCAAAGGCGGAGGAATTGCATCGTTCTCAAATGGAACACAGTCCTATCATCGATGTTCTTTGATTCATCGATGTCTTCCGATCAAACGCGCCAACACGTGCGATAGCCGCGCCCATGAACGATCCGCAGCGGGGACGCAACAACTCCGACGGTGGAAACTCGGAAGGACCGCGGTCGCCACGACGGCCTGGGGCCACAGAGGGTCCACCGGATCTCGACGAACTCTGGCGTGATTTCAATCAGCGTCTGTCGCGCCTGTTCGGGGGCGGCGGCGAGGGCGCAGGTGGAGGTCCGCCGCATCGCGACACACGCCAGGCCGGCATCGGCGTCGTCGTGGTTCTGGCAGCGGTCATCTTTATTTGGATGTGCACCGGAATCTACACCGTGCAGGAGGGTCAGGTCGGGGTCGTTTCGACCTTTGGCCGGTACGACACGACCACGCAGCCGGGTTTGCGCTGGCGTGCGCCATGGCCCATACAGGCGCACGAAATCGTGGACGTCTTCACGCAGCGCAAGGTCGACGTGGGCATGCGCGGCGGACAGGACCGCCTCAAGGAGGCGCTCATGTTGACCGACGACGAGAACATCGTCGACATGCAGTTCGAGGTGCAGTACCGCGTGAAGGATGCGCCCGACGGGCCGCGTGATTATGTCTATGGCAGTCGCTTCACCCGGGACACGCGCGACGGCGACCCGAGTCATGTCGTGGGGCAGGTGGCCGAGTCGGCAATGCGCGAAGTCGTGGGGCGGCGCACGATGGACGAGGTGCTGTTTGGTTCGCGCCAGCAAATTGCCGACGAAGTGCGCATGGCCATGCAGACCATGCTCGATCGGTACAACACCGGACTGCTCATCTCGGTGGTGGCAATCCAAAACGCCCAGCCGCCCGACCAGGTGCAGGCGGCCTTCGACGACGCATCCAAGGCGGTTCAGGACAAGGAACGTCAGATCAATGAGGGGCAGGCCTATGCCAACGATGTTGTTCCGCGCGCGCGCGGCAACGCAGCACGCCTGACGCAGGAGGCCGAGGGCTATCGGGTCAAGGTCGTTGAGACCGCCGAGGGCGATGCTGCGCGCTTCCGCCAGGTGCTGACCGAATACGCCAAAGCGCCCGGCGTCACCCGCGAACGCATGTACCTCGAGACGATGCAGCAGATCTTCAGCAGCACGAACAAACTTCTGATAGACACGCACAACAGTTCGCAGCTGCTGTACCTGCCGCTCGATCGACTGATGCAGCAGGGTGCGAGCGCCGAGTCCCCGTCGCATACCGCGGCGCCTACGCCTGCAGCGCCCGGTTCGTCCGGGGCGGCGGAGTCCGCGGCACCGGCCGATCGTGGCCACGATGGCTCGCGCAGCCGCGAGCGGGAAGGGCGCTGAAGCGATGAACCGCGTCGTCTTCACCATCGTGGCCGTGGCCGTAGCCGCCATCTTGCTGCGACTGTCCGTATTCATCGTCGATCAGCGGCAATTTGCGATTGTTTTTGAGCTCGGCCAGATTGTGCGCGTCATCGGCGAGCCGGGTCTGCACTTTAAGATGCCGCCACCGTTTCAGAACATCGAAACGGTGGACAAGCGCATCCTGACCATCGACTCGGCGGCAGCCGACCGGGTTCAGACTTCGGAGAAGAAGAACCTGCTCATCGACTCCTTTGTGAAATGGCGGATCACCGACGCGCGCGCCTACTGGGTCAGTTTCCAGGGAAGCGAGCGCGCCGCCGAGGAGCGGATGTCGACCTTGGTGCGCGACGCCATGAATCAGGCCGTCAACAAGCGCACCGTCGAGGAAATTACCTCGCGCGGACGCGAAAAGGCGATGGAGGAAATTCGTGCCGCCGTGCAAGCGCGCGTGAAGGACCTGGGCGTGACGATCGTCGACGTGCGTCTGCGACGAGTCGATTTCGTCCCCGAGATCTTGACGGAATCGGTCTACCCGCGAATGGTGGCCGAGCGCAAGCGCGTCGCCAACGAGCAGCGCTCCATCGGCGCGGCCGAGGCGGAGAAGATCAGGGCCGATGCCGACCGTCAGCGTGAAGTGCTGCTTGCGCAGGCCTACCGGGAGGCGCAACGCGTCAAGGGCGAGGGCGACGCCAAGGCCGCCGCGATCTACGCCCGTGCCTTCGGAGCCAATCCCGAGTTCTACAGCTTCTATCGCAGCCTCGACGCCTATCGACAGAGCTTTAAAAGCCGGTCGGACACGCTCATCGTGGATCCTTCTTCGGAGTTTTTCCGATACATAAAGAACTCCAGCGGCTCCGGCGGCGCGCACTGACGCGGCCGCGCCTGATGACCTCGCGAGGCTGACGCTTGATTTCCATGCAAACCTTCGTGACCGCCGTAGCCCTGATGCTGGTGTTCGAGGGGCTGCTGCCGTTCGTATCCCCGGCATCCTGGCGCTCGCTGGTGCGCCGCATCGGCGTCATGAGGGACGGTCAGATTCGTTTCTTTGGGATGGTCTCGATCCTGGCGGGGCTGGGGCTGCTCCTGGTGCTGCTCGCCTGATCGCCGCGACGGTTCACAAAGCCAGACCTAGGCGCTCACCGGAAACCCCGCATCGTGGCTCGCTGGTTGCTGCCAGAAAATATTTCCGACGCGCTTCCCGAGGAGGCGCGCATCGTCGAGGCCCTGCGCCGCTCCTTGCTTGACTTGTATCGCAGCTATGGCTACGAGCTGGTAATTCCGCCGCTGCTCGAACACCTCGATTCCCTGCTCACCGGAAGCGGCCATGACCTGAGTCTGACCACCCTCAAGCTCGTCGACCAGCTCAGCGGACGCACGCTCGGAGTGCGCGCCGACACCACGCCGCAGGTAGCCCGCATCGATTCGCACATTCTCAACCGCAGCGGTGTGGCGCGCTTGTGTTACGCAGGATCCACCTTGCACGCGCGGCCCACGCACCCGCTTGCCAGTCGCGAGCCGCTGCAAATCGGTGCCGAAATCTACGGCGACGCGGATTTTGGCGCCGATGAGGAAATCCTGGATCTGGCGGTACGCTCGGCGCGCGCCATCGGCGTGGCGCAAGTGCAGATCGACCTCGGACACACGGGTGTGGTGCGCGCGCTCTTGGGCGATGTGTTGCGGGCCAGTGCGGGCGTGGAGGATGCGCTTGCGGCGCTGACCTGTAAGGATCCGGCGGCGCTGCATGCGGCGAGCATCGCCTTTGCGCCAAAGACGCGCCAGGCTCTGCACGCATTGATGCAACTCAACGGAGGCGTGGAGGTTCTCGAGGATGCACGACGGGAGCTGCCGAGTTCGGCGGCGCTCGAAAGGGCGCTCGCGGACCTGGCGCAGCTCGCTCAGGGGTGCCCCGCCGACGAAGTCAGCATCGATCTGGCGGATCTGCATGGATTTCGATACCACACGGGTGTCACCTTTGCGGCCTACGTCCCGGGGTTGTCCGGCCCGCTTCTGCGCGGCGGGCGCTACGACGATATCGGCCAGGCATTCGGGCGGGCACGTCCCGCGACCGGTTTTTCGCTGCTCGATTTGCGCGAAGCGGCGCAGCTGGTACCCTCGACGCCTCTGCGGGCAATCCGTGCGCCCCGAGTCGCCGATCCCCGGCTCGACGAACTCGTGGAGTCGCTGCGTCAACGCGGCGAAGTGGTCGTTCGTGCCGGGACGGCAGCTGAGGTGGGTGTGGCGCTAACGGTCGACCGCGAGCTTGTGTACAGCGGGGGAACCTGGATCGTGCGCGATGTGCCGGGCACCCGAGCGCACGACTGAACTTACAGGGCGATAGCAGCCATGGCGCGTAACGTAGTGGTGGTGGGCACCCAGTGGGGTGACGAAGGCAAAGGTAAGATCGTCGACTGGCTCACGGAGCAGGCCGACGGCGTTGTGCGCTTTCAGGGCGGACACAACGCCGGCCACACGCTCGTGATCGACGGTCGCAAGACAATCCTGCGCCTGATTCCGTCAGGGATTTTGCGCCCGTCGATCGCCTGCTATATCGGTTCGGGAGTCGTGCTCTCGCCGCAGGCCCTGCTCTCGGAGATCGATGAGCTCTGCGCCGCCGGCATCGACGTTGTCCCCCGGCTTGCGATCAGCGGTAGCTGCCCCCTCATACTGGAATATCACGTCGCGCTCGATCGGGCGCGCGAGACCCGGCGAGGAAACGCAAAAATCGGCACCACGGGCCGGGGCATCGGGCCGGCCTACGAGGACAAGGTGGCGCGGCGCGCTGTGCGTGCCCAGGACTTGTTCGATGCCCGCCGCTTCGAAGAACTGGTGCGCGAGGCAATGGATCTGCATAATTTCACGCTGACCCGCTATCTGCAGTCCTCGGCGCTGAACGTCGAGCAGGTGATCGATTCGACCCTGCTTCTGGCCGAGCGCATCAAACCGATGATCACCGACGTGTCGCATCGGCTGCACAATGCCATGAACCGTGGTGACCGCCTGCTTTTTGAAGGGGCCCAAGGGACCTTGCTCGATGTCGACCACGGCACTTATCCCTTCGTGACGTCCAGCAACACCTTGGCCGGTGCCGCGGCCTGTGGCGCCGGCGTCGCGCCACAGCAGCTGCACTACGTTCTGGGTATTACCAAGGCCTATGCAACGCGCGTCGGCTCCGGACCCTTTCCCACCGAGCTACTGGATGCCACCGGGGATCGGTTGCGCGAAAAAGGCGGTGAGTACGGCTCGGTGACTGGTCGGCCGCGGCGTTGCGGCTGGTTCGACGGTGCGGCGCTGCGCCGCTCGGTGCAGCTCAATGGTACGACGGGTCTTTGCATCACCAAGCTCGACGTGCTCGACGGTTTGCCCGTGGTGCGGCTGTGCACGGGCTACCGCAGCGGCCCGACGGTGAGCGACATCTTGCCGTTTGGCGCCGACGAAGTGGCGCGTTGCGAACCGGTCTATGAGGATTTCCCGGGATGGAGCGCCTCGACCTATGGTGCGCGCGAGTGGAGCGAGTTGCCGGCCGGCGCTCGCCAGTTCTTGCAGCGTCTGGCCGAGGTCGCCGGCGTGCCCATCGATTTGGTTTCCACGGGGCCGGAGCGCGATCAAACCATCGTTTTGCGCCAACCCTTCAGCGTCGCGTTGCAATGAACCAGGACGTGAATCCGGTTGCCGGCGCGTCACTGCATGTCGACTGGCCCGAATATCACCGGTTGATCGAACGCCTGGCGGTCCTCGTTCACGAATCGGGTTACGAGTTTGATTCCTTGGTGTGCCTGGCACGCGGCGGCCTGCGCATCGGCGACGTCCTCTCGCGTGTTTTCCAGGTCCCGCTGGCGATTCTGGCCACCAGTTCGTATCGGCAGGCCGGTGGAACGATTGCCGGGGAGTTGGACATCGCGCAGTTCATCACGACAACGGCAGGTGATCCCGCGGGACGGCTTCTGCTGGTCGATGACCTTGTCGATAGCGGCAACACGTTGCAACGCGTGCGCGTTCACCTGGAGCAGCGATACCTCGGGATCCGCGAGATCCGAACCGCTGTGCTGTGGTACAAGGACGCCTCGGCGCTCGCCCCCGACTACTTTGTCGAGAAGCTTGCGAATAACCCCTGGATCCATCAGCCGTTTGAGCGCTACGACCGCGTGCGCCCTGGGGAACTGGCGCAGCAGCTGCGCAACCCCGGTTCACCGGCACAGGCCGATGGTGCCCAGGAGAGGACTCGAACCTCCACACCTTTCGGCACTAGAACCTGAATCTAGCGCGTCTACCAATTTCGCCACCTGGGCAGGAGAGCGGAGGGCGAATTCTAAGTCGAGGCTCCCGCTTGTCAAATGGCCCGAGGTAAACCCGAATCCAAATCTGAG
>Ga0187772_10000858_pt1 | contig 13971 bp, 14 predicted proteins | sample 0116_SJ02_MP15_2_FD_133137 | JGI IMG/M metagenome (GOLD analysis project Ga0187772, IMG submission 133137) | Tropical peat soil microbial communities from peatlands in Department of Meta, Colombia - 0116_SJ02_MP15_20_MG | ecosystem: Environmental > Terrestrial > Soil > Wetlands > Peat | place... | reverse complement strand
ATTGATCGATGGCAGATAAATGCTGCCCTGAACCTCGACCTTCTGCAGCATGTTTTCTAGTTTTTTCGGATCATGGAATGCGCGCAGCAGTAATTGTCGCAGACGGCCATCAGAAGAACCGCAGTACACTTCGGGCAGCAGGTCTACAAGAAATTTTGGCTGGCTGGTGTTGTGCGACGAGTATCGGTTGATGTCCAGGAAGCACGCCAGGCTGTCGATCAGGTTATAAACCGTGGGAGCTGCGTCCGGCTGGCTCGCATCCTCTCGGCTCCAACGCGTCAGGTGAAGGCGGTAGCTCTCGTATTTTTCCAGGGGGGTCGAGTTGAAAACGCAGACTACATCATCTTTCACCCGTACGGCTTCCACACGGTCCTGACGTTCTCCACTCGCAGACCAGTAAAGCGCGTCCACATTTTGCAGAACCGTCAGCAGCCGCTGACCGGGCATGCGCTCGCGCAATAAGCGAGGCAAATGGCGCGGAGCGAAATGAGATTCGCCAAACAACACCAGAATCACCGCGTTCGGATGCTGATTGCGGATCTCGTCGATCTTATCCACCGCGTGGCGGTCGCGCGCTCCGATTTTTCTCAGGTCCTCCCTCGGCATGCAATCCAATCCGTAAATCGCGTCTGCATGCTGGCGAGCTGTCACTAGGAGCTCGTAAAACGGAGCCCAATCGTAGCCCCAGTCCGCATCGAAGCGAATGCGCTCCCGCAGTTCTGGCTCGTCAATTTCCCTCCGCCACCACTCGTCAACCACATGCTGGTGGCGAGAAAAAATGCTTTCGACGCCCAGAATAACTGGGCGATCGCCCGGCTGCGCCCGCTGTTCGAGCAGACTGGCGGCATATCGCTGCGCCGCGGGAAGTGCGTGATAGTCGCCGATGAGGATGATGTCGGCAGAATTGACCATGCTGGCCAATTGCTGAGAATCAAGAATGCATTCGTAGGAGCGGAATGCCTCGCCGAAATCGCGAAGATATTTTCGGCGGCCGCTGGAATCGTTGGCCCGGAGTTCGCGTTCCACACCAGCCAGCGCGCGCAATTGCGCCGCGTTGCGGCGTGATCCGAGAGTGGATGTGCTTGCCATCTTTATCTGCGGCGTGCGCCTCGCCCGCCAAATCGCTCGCTTGACTTGTCCCTTCCCCTCTCCCTATGCTCAGGGCTCGCAAGAACGATGAGCCCGTTGCCCAACCACCCGCCCCAGAACCTGACCGTCGCTACGACTGGCGCCAGCGGCTCTCTTTTTCTGAAACATCTCCTGATCGCACTCGAGCGCGATCAGCGCGTTCGAACCGTAAACTTCATCGCCTCCGACAGTGCGCTTCGCGTCATGGCCGAAGAGCTCAAGCTGCGCGGACGCAGCAACCTCGTCAGCCAACTCATCGGCAAAACTTCCCGCAAAATTCATCAGCAAGCCAACGCCGATATCGGCGCCAACGTGGCCAGTGGCTCGTATCCCAGCGATGCCATGGTCGTCATTCCCTGCAGCGTCGGAACTCTGGCCCGCATTGCCAACGGCATCGCCTCTCACCTCATCGAGCGCGCCGCCGACGTCTGCCTCAAAGAGAAGCGTCCTTTGGTGCTGTGCGTGCGCGAGACGCCGCTCAACAGAATCCACATCGGAAACATGTACCGGGCTGCCGATGCCGGAGCCACGGTATTTCCGCTGATCCCGGCCTTCTACAACCGGCCGGAGAGCTTGGATGTCATGGCACGCGAATTCGCCTATCGCGTGCTCGCCCACATCGGCCTGCCGCAGCCCGACGCCTACCGCTGGAAAGGCTGAAAATAAAAGACTTACGCAATCGAGCCTGATCTTGGGGGAAATTAAAGTGTAGGGAAGCGGGGACTATCGGGGACAGATGCCGGTAGGACAGGGACGGTGGAAAAGTTGCGGATATAAGCTACTAGCTGAGCGACCAGCGGAGGGCCCAGGGCGTGCCTGGATTATCAATAATTGACATCTATTGCTAGCCGTCTTACATTTGAAGCCATGAACGTGAATCTTGGTCCTGTATTCGACGAATTCGTGGCAGAGATGCTTGGTAGCGGTCTTTACCAATCCCAGAGCGAAATATTGCGGGAAGGACTGCGCTTGCTCAAGGAGCGGGAGGATCTGAAGAAGCTTCGGTTGGCCGAACTCAGCAACGAAATCAGACGGGGTGTTGAACAAGCCGACCGCGGCGAATTTGTGGATGGTCCACAGACGTTTGCAAACATCCGCCAGAAAAGCGCCCGGCGAAAGCGCAATGCGGGATGAAGCCGTTCGTTCTCACTCCGCTCGCGTCGCGTGATCTAAGTGAGATATGGGAATATCTGGCCCAAGACAGTATCGCGATTGCAGACCAAACGCTCGCTGCGGTTGAAAAGGCAATCCGACGGCTGGCCAGGCGGCCGGGCATCGGTCATCTGAGAGAAGATCTCGCGGACCGGCGGCACAGGTTTTTCCTGGTGCGCTCCTACCTTGTCGTCTATCGAACAGCAACCAAACCGTTGCAAGTGATTCGCGTTCTGCACGCGTCCCGCGACGTTCAAGCTCTGCTAGGCATGCCTCCCGGTAAACGGTAACGACTTACCCCATCAATTTGACGACGGTGACCGCTGACGCGATTACCCCCGTTTACTCTCTGGCTCCCGCACCTCCGTGCCATTTGAACGTAAATAGGTTTTCGGGTAATCTGCGCTTACACCGGAAAGGAGGTGGTCTGATGACAAGTTCTGACAGTAGTGGTAAACGCTTCAAAAGACCAGGTGAGGTGGCTGAGACTTAGAGCTGGTTGCTCTAAGCGGGGCTTGCGGCAGTAAGACGCCGGAAGCTACAGCCCGCACACTACCGGTGAGTTTTGGATCGATCCGTCGGGCGTTCAGGTCGCGCTCGAAACCCGGAGTTGCCGTAGAGGCCACGTAGAGTGACCACCTCTTGGTCAATCCCAAACAGTCCACTGGGCGGCCCGTGCTGAAATGGCGCGGGCCGTTCTGTTTTTGAGGAGACTTTGGAGACACAGAGTCAGCGGGCGACTTTCTCGAACCCAAGCCTGATGACCTCGGCGGTGTCCTTGGCGAGCGACAAGTCCGAGGTTTCCGCTTGACTAAACCATCGCACCTCGTCGGCGTCTCCGGATGCGTGCGCCTCTCCCGAAATTCGGCGGCACAGGAAATCTATTAGGACGTAATGATAGAGCGTGCGCTCATCGGCGTCGCGCAGAACGCGATCGTAGACGCCAAGCAGTTCGCTGGGTCCGACTTCCAGGCCGGTTTCTTCCATCGCCTCGCGAACCGCCGCTTCCCGCAAGGTTTCGCCGACTTCCAGCACGCCGCCGGGAATGGACCATTCGCCCGCCAAAGGAGGATGGCCGCGCTTCACCAGCAACACGCGATCGTTCTCGACGATGATGGCGCCGACCCCCACCAGCGGCGAATCCGGGTATTCGCGTTTCATTTATCGCAGCGTCGCCTTATTCGCGGCAAACCTCAGCTCTCGCCAGCGATTCTAAACGAAGTTGCGAACCTAGTACGCCAGAGTCCCGCCGGGGGCTCAGCGACCTCTGCGTTTTAGGAATTTCTCCGGAAATCTGAAAATCGCAGAGTTCCCAGAGAAACGCCACAGAGGCGCATGAGAACCGGCCCGGATACAATACCAACGTGGCTTTAGAAGAATACCAGCGCAAACGCCGGTTCGAGGAGACGCCCGAGCCTCCGCCGAAAGTGGAGAAGAAATCGAAGCACCGCTTCGTGGTGCAGAAGCATCGCGCGACGCGCTTGCATTACGACTTTCGCCTGGAAATGGATGGCGTTCTGAAATCCTGGGCGGTGCCCAAGGGCCCGTCGCTCGATCCCGCGGACAAGCGGCTCGCCATGCAGGTGGAAGACCACCCGGTTTCTTACTTCGATTTTGAAGGTATCATCCCCGAGGGCAATTACGGCGCGGGGACGGTGCAGGTTTGGGATGTCGGCACATGGGAGCCGCTTTCGCCCAAGCCGGTGAGCGGCAAATATGTTGCGGGCACAGATTCCGAAGCAAATGAAATGCTGCAAAAAGGAGATCTCAAATTTCGTTTGCATGGAAAGCGCCTGAATGGAGACTTCGCGCTGGTTCACATGAAGTCGCGGCGGCCGGGTACGAAGGGAACTGAGTGGCTGATGATCAAGAAGCAGGACGAAGCAGCCGTTCCCACGTACAACATCGATGAGTACGACACCTCCGTACTGAGCAACAAAACAATGGCCCAGATCGCCGGTGATGAGAAAGCTGCTGAGTGGGAGAGCGATCGCAAAGCCTCACGCGGGAAATTGAAAGCTCCCTGGTTGGCGGACACTTTGGCCAAGCTCGATAAAAAAAAAAGAACAGACCGACCACGAAGGGCGCAGAGGAATTAAGAAAGCCATCTAGTCTGCAAAGTTCAAGGCCAGCTGCCAGCGCTCGCAGAGAAGAAACTGAGATCTCCGCTCTGATTGCGGGTTTGAAGGGCGTATCCAAGCGCCCCATGCCGACGGCAATCCACCCCATGCTAGCTACGGCGGAAGCCGAGGCTTTCGATAGTCCCGACTGGCTGTTCGAGATCAAGTGGGACGGCTATCGCGCTGTATCTTTCATCCAAAATGGCAAGCTCCGCCTGGTTTCACGCAATCAGAACGATCTCACTGCCCAATTTCCTGAACTGCGCGATTTGGTGAAATTTGTCAAAGCCGAAAACGCGATTCTTGACGGCGAAATCGTCGCGTTGGACGAACAGGGGCGGTCTTCATTCAGCTTAATGCAGCAACGAACTGGATTTCGCGCCCATGGCCGCCGCGTGCCCGGGCAATCTGGCCTGCCGATTGCTTATTACGTGTTTGATTTGATCTATGCAGATGGCTTCGACCTGCGGCGCGTTTCGCTGGAAGACCGCAAGGATGCGCTTGCAAAAATAATTTCCACCAACCAGGTGGTCCGCTACTCGGAGCATTTCGTGGAGCGTGGGCTGGCATTGTTTGAAGCCGCGAAACAACAAGGTCTCGAAGGCATTCTCGCCAAGCGGCGCGGCAGTTGCTATGAGGAGCGTCGCACGCGTGAGTGGTTGAAAATCAAAATCACGCAGACGATCGACTGCGTGGTCGGCGGCTACACCGATCCAGAGGGCAGCCGGCAATACTTTGGGTCGCTTGTCCTCGGGCTTTATAACGAGAGAAGGCAATTGATTCACGTAGGCCAGGTGGGCACTGGCTTCGATCAGATGAAGCTGAAAGAAGTCTGGCAGCAGCTGAAAAAGCTGGAGACAAAGCAAAGCCTGTTTTTTGGGCCTGTCGACGCCCGGCAGGTGCACTGGGTCAGGCCGGAAGTCGTTTGCGAGGTGAAATTCACCGAGTGGACCCACGAAACGACGGAGGGTGGCTTGAAACTGCGCGCGCCTGTGTTCATGGGGCTAAGAGAAGACAAAGACCCGCGTGAATGTACCTTGGAAGGCCAGGTAGCGGAGTTACGAACCTGAAGACAATTACTTAATTTCCTTCACCGGCAGCATGGAACCGTAATCTCGCCCCGAGGGTTCGACGGCGCGGGCCACGATTCCATCAAAGCCATCGCGAAATTCTGGAAACTTCGCCAGCAGCGCCTTCATGACAGCCGTATTTTCCTGGAACGTCTTGGCGGTGTCCGATACATCGGCAGCCTGATACTTCACCACCAGATCGAGATCCTGGCCGAGCGGAAGCGGAAAGATGGTAGTGAGGCCGAACGTCTGGCCGGCGCCCGCGAGATCGGTCATTTTGCCCTCGATCGGCAGGTCAGTCGGCTTCACGGTCTGCATCTCGTCATAAAGCTTGTCGGTGTTTTGCGTGTACATGAACGGAACCGGAACCAGCAACTCTCGTGCCTCGACGTAATAGAACCACGCATTATGAGTTTGGCTCTTGGACTTAAAGGCTCGAGCCTGATCGGCGAACCAATGCCCGTCGTGTCCTTTAATCTGAGGATCTTTTATGTACAGCCCACCGACCTTCCAATCCGTGCCTTGCTGCTGCAGGACAAATGAAATGGTACGCGGACCTTTGCTGCCGCTGGCGTCCAGCGTGACAATGCTGTAATTTCCCGGCGCCAGGTTCGGGATCACAAATTCCGCGCTGTTGGAAGTTTGACCGCTCGGGCCAAATACGCCACAAAGAAATTCGGCGCGCTGTAAAGGCGCGTTTCCTTCCGCCTTCAATAAAAAAGGAGCTCTGGGCGTAGCCTGGGCTCCCGACAAACTGGCCTGATTATCGTTGACGGCACCCTCCACTCCATTAAAGTCAGCCGCCAGGCTTGGAATCACATTCTGCTTCAGAGATCCACTGTCTCCGCGCGCGATGATATCAAAGTAACGCTTGCCAGCGTTCTGCAACGCGGTTCTCGTGGGCTCGTCCATATCGGCGGCAGTGAAACAAGTTTGCGCGCGGGCAATGCCGGCCCACATCATCAAGGCAAACACACAGTTGAGAGTGAGGCGCAGCCGATTTATGTTTGACACCCTCATACCCGAGCCGGTCCTGCTTCCGGTAAGGCTTTCAACTTTTCGATGCTACTCAGCCGATTTGCGCTGTCAAGTTAGGTTCCCTTGAGATCAGTTTACGCCCAGGAACCGTCGATGACGGCACTCCCGGCATTGCACCTCGATTGCCCGTGTGGTACCGTCCCCTTGATTCCCATTTCCACACGAAAGGAAATCACTTATGGCGGGCTGGATTATTCTGGGCATTCTGGTTGTCATCGGTTTCATGCTGGTCGGAATGTATAACCAGCTGGTGCAACTCCGCGTACGCACGGATTCTGCGTGGTCGGACATTGACGTTCAGCTCAAGCGGCGACATGATCTTATACCCAACCTGGTCGAAACCGTAAAAGGGTATGCAGCCCACGAGAAGGGCACATTCGAGAATGTGACCAAGTACCGCTCGATGGCCATGCAGGCGACGACTCCCGCCGACAAGGCGCAGGCAGAGAATCAGCTCACGGGCGCGCTCAAAAGCTTGTTCGCCGTCGCCGAAAACTATCCCGAGCTGAAGGCCAACGAAGAATTCATGCAGCTCCAGGCCTCATTGAGCCAGACGGAGGACAGCATTCAGAACTCCCGACGCTATTACAACGCCGTGGTTCGCGATTTGAATACCAGGATCCAATCGTTCCCAACCAATCTTCTGGCGGGAATGTTCGGCTTTCAGCAGCGGCAATTTTTCGAGACGGCCGCCGCCGACCGCGAACCAGTCGCGGTGAAATTCTAGATTATTGATATGTTGAATCTGTGGAGAAACGTGGGAGGGCATGGCTTTAGCCATGCCGGCAGTAATGCCTCCTCTGATCGGGATTCCGAGCGGGCGCCAGCCCGCGAGGAATCTGACTGCGACAATTGATCACCTCAGTGGCTGAAGCCATTCCGATCCCCGGCCAGAACGCAGCGCTAAAGCGCTGCGCCACCCAACTGCTATTGCGTCTTGTGTGGTGCATTCTGATTTGCGCCACCCCCCTCTTCGCGCGCAGTTGGCGGGTTACCGACTTCAACGACACAATAGCCATCAGCGAAGACGGCTCCGCAGTTGTGCACGAGAGGATCACGCTGGAGTTCGACGGCGAATGGCACGGTATTCATCGGTTCATTCCGATCGAGTACCCTGGGCCACGCGGCACAAACTACACGCTATTTCTCAAAGTCACCGGCGTGACCGATGCAAGCGGCGGCAAGCTGAAGTATGAATCGTCCCGGTCGCATGGCTTTCGCGATCTGAAGATTTACATCCCGGACGCAGTGGACGCTACCCGGGTTGTACAAATCGATTACATTGTTCGCAACGGGATCCGCTTCTTTGAGGATCATGATGAGTTCTACTGGAATGTGACCGGCAATGACTGGCCGGTCCCGATCGATCACGCGTCGGCCACGGCGACTTTTCCCCCATCCGCGGCGGGATCGCTGCGCGCGCAGGCCTTTACTGGAGTTTATGGGTCAGCCGAGCGCGACGCGACCAGCGTCGTAAAAGGCCCAGAAGTCTCGTTTGAAACCACGAACCCGTTGCCCATGCGGGGCGGGCTGACCATCGACATCTACATTCCCAAAGGCATTCTCCAAGAACCCGGTGCATTCACGCGGGCCATGTGGTTTCTGGGCAGCAACCCGATCGTCTTTCTTCCTTTCTGGACCTTAGTAGTGATGTTCGTGCTTTGGTGGAAGTGGGGCCGCGATCCCGATCCAGGGGTTTCTGTCGCGCCCATGTACGAGCCGCCCGCGGGAATTTCACCGGCCGAAGCGGGCACGCTGCTGGGCGACGCGATTCATCCGCGCGACATAACTTCGACCATTGTCGATCTCGCGGTTCGGGGTTTCGTGAAAATTGAAGAAACCAAGGATGAAGGTATCGTCTTTCATCACAAGGATTACATCTTGCATTTACTCATTCCGCGCGAGAATTGGCACGACCTCCAGCCCCACGAACGAGTAATGCTGGAAAACATTTTTGCGGGTGGAAGCGAAATTCGGCTTTCCAGTCTGAAGAATCGCTTTTACACGGCAATTCCGGTGATCCGGCAGGACATCATGGCGGAACTGAAAACCAAGGGCATGTATCTGCTCGATCCGGAATCAGCCAACGGCTACAGCTTCGTCGGCATTCTGATTATCGTGGCTCCGTTTTTCTTGCTGCAATTCCTGTGGCACAAAGATGTTTTCAGTTCGATTGGACTTCTGATCGGATGCGGAATCATCTCGGCGATCATCTGGTGGCTCTTTGCGCGCCAGATGACGGCAAAAACCGTGAAAGGCGGACGGACGCGAGTCGCCATCCTCGGTTTCCAGGAGTTCATGAATCGAGTCGATAAAGACCGGCTGCAGCGCATGCCTCCCGACACCTTCGAGAAGTTTCTGCCTTATGCCATGGCTTTAGGCGTCGAACACCACTGGGCCCAGGCCTTCGCAGGCATCGTGAAGGATCCACCCAGTTGGTACGTGGCGCCTGCAGGATACGGCTACGGCCTGGGATTCAATCCGATCTTGTTTTCTTCTTCGATGCACAGCATGGCTAGCGACATGCACCAGGTTTTCGTGTCATCACCACGCGCAAGCTCGACCGGTTCGGGCTGGAGCGGCGGCGGATTCGGCGGAGGCGGAGGGTTCTCCGGCGGCGGATTCGGCGGCGGTGGCGGCAGCGCGTTCTGAGGGTCAGTAGCTGATGCCGGTCGCACTAAACAGCGGCCCAGGTCTCCCGCCTTCGGCGGCAGCGAATCTCAGGCAGTTTTTGGGATGCGGTACCGATCGCATACTCGATTGGTGATCGCCCAGGTGGTGCTGACCTCTTCAGCCAAGACTTCCGCGGTCATACGTCGAATGAGTTGCTCCATCTGCTCAAGCCCTTCGAGAAGGCGGTTCAGGCTCGACACGATTGCTTCATTAGGGGGAGGGATGCTCACCGATTCAACTCCTTAATCACAAAATCTACTTCTTATAAGAATGATTTTGGAGCAGCGTCGGATGCACCACAATCGGCTGAATACCTCATTACTTTAGGTCAGGGTGGATCACTGTACCAAAGTGCACTGCAAAGCCCTGCTGCGCCCGGCTTAGTCGGTCTCGAACGCCAGCCATTGCAACTGACCCGCGCGCTCGATCTGCATCGCCACTGGGAATCCAGGCTTCAGGTCCTTGAGCACAGCCCGAAGCGAATCCACGGAATCGACAGGCATGGTGTTCACGCTATGAATAATATCTCCGGTCTTGAGTCCGGTTTCCGGGCCAAGCAATTCCGCGGCTCGCGCGATCACCACTACTCCCGAAGGAATACGCAAATCGCCGATCACCGAGTGAAATTGGTCATTCAAGCCGACCGCCAGAATCCCCAGCGGTTCGACCAGGCTTTTGTCGGGATCGACCTCATCCATGACTTTTTCCATCGGATCTCGATGCTCGATCACCGGCACCAAGAGCGTTTTTTCCTCATTGCCTCGCTTGACAACCAACTTGAGCGCCTCATCCAGCGGATGAAGGTACATCGCAGCTGTCAGCGCTGGCAGGGTATCGACGGGGCGATCATCGGCAGTTACGACGATGTCCCCGACGCGTAGACCCGCGGCATCGGCTGGCCCACCCGGCGTAACGTCGCAGATGATGACGCCGTACTTCTGCGGCAGGCCGAGGCCCTCCGCGAGAGCCGGAGTAATATTTTGCGAAGCCGCCTGAATCTCTACGCGATGCACGTGCCCGTGCTTGCGCAAGCTTTCATAGACGAATCTTACGACTCTGGCGGGAATCGCAAAGCCCAAGCCCTCGCTGCCTCCACCCTGGGACAAAATCATCGTGTTCAGCCCAAGCACATAACCATCCATGTCAACCAGAGGGCCGCCGCTATTGCCCGGATTAATGGGCGCATCGGTCTGGATATACACCATGGGATTATCGGGATCCGGCTGGCGTCCAACCGCACTTACCACGCCCATGGTGACGGAATTTTCCAGCCCTTCCGGGCTGCCGATGGCAAATACCAATTGTCCCTGATGGATCCGCCGCGCACTGCCTAGCGAAAGTGTCGGCAAGCCGTTTTGATCAACCTTGATCAGAGCCAAATCGGACTCCTTGTGCACCCCGATCAGCTTGGCATCCAGCACGTGTTGTTTGCCCACCGGCTGAACTTGAGGGGAATCCACCGAAGGCAGGGGCAGGACCACGCGAATATGGCGCGCCCCTTCCACCACATGTGCGTTTGTCATGATGTATCCGCTCGAATCAACGATCACACCCGAACCGATCGCATGCTGCCGGGCTACCAGGGCGGTTTCGCCATGGCTGCTTTGCTCGACGGCGCCGAAACCGGTGACCTGGATCTGAACCACGGCGGGGGAGACTTTGGCCACCAGGCTCTCCAGTGCGGAATTGAGTTCCTGCAGAACTGCCGGGGCTTCCGACGGCCGTTGGCCGGTCGTCTTGCCCGATTCCTTGGTCGGATTTGCTTTAGTTGGTGTGTTCTGGGTGCTGGGTTTCGGTGCGGGGTTGTTAGCCGGTTGCTGGGCAAACGCACCGGTGGCTAGTAGTAGGAAAGCATTCCAATGAAGCACGGGACGCAACATTCCAAAACACCTCTTGCCTAAGCGCTTCATACGGACTCCTTGCTTCAGCTGGGTCGAATCAGTTTAGATGATCTGCAACTCGCTAAGATCGACAAATTCCCTAAGTCTTGCGCGACGCAGGCACAGTTCTGGAGTTCCTGACCGCGGTTGGGGAACCTAGTTCCTACCCATGTCATGGCACGAATCGGCCTTTCAGAGCGGGCGTCATCCGTGATATAAGGGCGGGTTAGTACAATATAAGCCTCCATAGGAGATGCTTATGGAGCTGGCTTTTGCACGCAGGAACGGCCAGGAGCGAGGAGGGCTTGTGTCCGAAGCACGGACGGGAAAACGCTTCCCGCTAGAATTACCGATCAAGATTCACAAGACCGAAGAAGCAGGACAACACGCCGGTGTGACCGGAAACCTGAGCGCGGCCGGAGTGTACATCCGGGCCGATGCCAGCCTGGATGTCGGCTCTAATGTCGAGTTTGAGATTGCGCTGCCTCCGGAAGTAACCGGGGCGAAGGAGCCGGTCATTGTGCAATGCCGCGGGCGGGTGGTGCGCACCGACGAACCGGCTTCCGGCAACGCCAAGGAACCTCGCGGCGTAGCCTGTGTGATTGATTCGTACGACTTCATTCGCCGCGAGTAGTGTCGCCGCGTTGGGCGACCCCGTAGCGGGCGGGAGGCCCGCTGATTCAATTGGCCTGTGGCAGGACGTATTCGATCAGGCCAGCGCCAAACAATTTTGAGGATGACGCCATGCTGAAACTCATTCTGGCCGACAATCAAGCAATCTTCCGCGCGGGAATCGCCAAAGTTCTGGCCGTAGAAGACGAAATGCGCATCGTCGCCCAGGCGCAAACCGGCGAACAGATGTTCATGGCCCTGGATAAATTTCGCGCGGCGGTGTTGATTGTCGCGGGCGGGTTCCATAATGATTTCAACAGCATTTTGCAGTCGGCTAATAAAGTTAAGACCCGCGTGGTCGTGCTCGCTGACACCGGCGAGAGCGCCCAACGCTACATGGGCAATGGAGCTCATGGCGTGGTGTATCGCAATGTTACCAGCGCCGCCTTAGTGGATTGCGTGCGCAAGGTGGCTCGTGGCGAAACCTGGGTGCAGGACATTGCCGTCCCCAGCGAGCTTACCGAAAACGATATGGTCGGATTGCGGGTTCGCGATCGTCTGACCGCGAAGGAGTTGCGGATTGTTGCGTTAATCGTTCAGGGATACAAGAACAAAGAAATTGCAACCCAACTGGGGACGACCGAGCAGGTGATTAAGAATTATCTGCGTAACGTTTACGACAAGATTGGCGTCTCTGACCGGCTGGAACTGGCGCTGTTCACCATCCATCATCGGATTCTGAACGAAGCCGCCGCCGCGACCGCGGCAGCCATGCCCCAGCAGGGACAAGCCGTGCCGTCGTAGGAAGTTCTTCTTCATATGAAAAAGGCCGCTCAAGAAGCGGCCTTTTGTGTTTTCGTTTGTTGACCCTAGTCTTTGCGGCGAAGGAAGAAGCGATTCCACCAGCGACGTTCAGAGCTAGCCTGCTGAGCACGCAGCTCGGCACGAATCAACCTGGCTTCTGTTTGCAGGTCCTTGGCGAGATTCCAATATCGTTCTTGTACCTGAGTGTCGTCCGCTCGTGAGGCAAGGTTCACGAGGCGCAAAATCTCGGATTCGATAGACTCAATACGAGCTTGCAGTGCCGACACGATCGCATCCTGTGGATCATTTCTCCACAGCGGCTGAACGGAAAATTGCGTCGCGACGCTCACGCTGCTGGAAGATGCTTAACTAATCTTCTCTCCCACCGACTTTGCCTGCGTGAACAAGTACAGGTAATCCGGGCCGCCGGATTTGGAATCCGTGCCTGACATGTTGAATCCGCCGAAAGGATGCGCTCCGACCATGGCACCTGTGCACTTGCGGTTGAGATACAGATTGCCGACGTGGAATTCACGGATGGCGCGATTTAGCTTTTCTCGCGACTTGCTATAAACTGCGCCAGTCAGCCCGAATTCGGTGTTATTCGCGATTTCCAGCGCATGATCGTAGTTCTTGGACTTGATAACGGTCAGCACGGGGCCAAATATTTCTTCCTGCTCGAGTTTCGACTTCGGTTTGATGTCGGCAATGACGGTAGGCTGAATGAAGTAGCCTTCACCGGCGTTCGTGGCTGGAGCACCGCCGGTGATCAGCCGCCCCTCGTGCTTGCCGATGGCGATATAGCTTAGGATCGTCTTCATGGAAGATTCATTGATTACCGCGCCCATGTTCGGATTTTCCGCGGGATCGCCAATCGTGATCTTCTCAACTCGAGCCTTCAGACGCTCCAGAAATTTGTCGTAGATTCGCTCGTCCACGATGGCACGGGAGCAGGCTGAGCACTTCTGGCCCTGGAAGCCGAACGCGGACGCTGCAACGCCTTCGACTGCCGAGTCGAGATCGGCATCAGCGTCAACGATGATCGCGTCTTTGCCTCCCATTTCGAGGATCGTGCGCTTGATCCAAAGCTGACCCGACGCAAGTTCCGCGGCGCGTTTATTGATGTCCAACCCAACCTCGCGGGAGCCGGTGAAGGCGATATAGCGAGTCTTGGGATGCGCCACCACTGCGTTCCCGAATGTTGCTCCCGATCCCGGACAGAAATTGACCACACCCTCGGGAAGTCCCGCTTCTTCCAATAACTCAATGAACTTTGCGGCAATTGTCGGCGAATCGCTCGAGGGCTTCAGGATTACCGTATTCCCCGAGACAATCGAAGCCAGAGTCATGCCGGCCATAATGGCGCAGGGGAAATTCCACGGCGGAATCACCGCGCCGACACCGAGTGGAATATAGAAGAGCGAATCGCGCTCGCCCGGAAGCTGCACATCAGCCGTTACCTTCGAAAGCCGCAATGCTTCGCGGCTGTAGTAT
>Ga0187772_10000857_pt1 | contig 13972 bp, 10 predicted proteins | sample 0116_SJ02_MP15_2_FD_133137 | JGI IMG/M metagenome (GOLD analysis project Ga0187772, IMG submission 133137) | Tropical peat soil microbial communities from peatlands in Department of Meta, Colombia - 0116_SJ02_MP15_20_MG | ecosystem: Environmental > Terrestrial > Soil > Wetlands > Peat | place... | reverse complement strand
TCGATTGCCTGGATGTAAAGCGCCGCTTCCATCAGCGACTCGTGCGTGCCCGTGTCCAGCCAAGCCATTCCGCGACCCATCACTATCACTTCCAGCTCACCCTTGTTTAGATATGCCTTATTTACGTCAGTGATCTCGAGTTCACCGCGCGCGCTCGGCTTCAGCGACTTGGCGATCTTCACCACCTGGTCATCGTAGAAGTACAACCCGGTCACTGCATATCGCGACTTCGGCTGCCGGGGTTTTTCCTCGATGCTGAGCGCCCGCCCGTTGGCATCAAACTCGACGACACCGTATCGCTCCGGATCGTGCACGGGATACGCGAATACACGCGCGCCACGAGTCTTCCGAGTTGCCGCTCTCAAATCGCTCACGAGGTCATGGCCGTAAAAAATGTTGTCTCCCAACACGAGCGCGCACGGCGAACCCGCGATGAACTCTTCTCCCAAGGTGAAGGCCTGAGCGATTCCCTCGGGCCTGGCTTGCACTTTGTACTCGAGGCGGATACCGTACTGGCTTCCGTCGCGCAACAGATTCTGAAATTTGGGTACATCTTCCTGAGTTGAAATAACCAGGATGTCGCGAATTCCCGCCAGCATCAGCGTGCAGAGCGGGTAATACACCATGGGCTTGTTATAAACGGGGAGGAGGCTCTTCCCCATCGCCTGAGTCACCGGGTAGAGGCGCGTGCCCGATCCTCCCGCAAGGATGATGCCTTTGTATCGCGTTCTTTCGCTCATGATTTTGTCTAGCCGGGATAGTGCGTGGCAATCCACTGGCGGTAGCTCCCGCTGGTTACGTCACGCACCCAGTCATCGTTTTCGAGGTACCAGCGAACTGTCTTGCGGATACCGGTTTCAAAGGTCTCGTTCGGCTTCCATCCGAGTTCGCGCTCGATCTTGCGTGCATCCATAGCATAGCGGCGGTCGTGTCCTGGGCGATCCTTCACATAGGTGATCAGTTCTCTCCTCGACGAGCCTCGAGAGGGTGCCAGTTCGTCCACCAGATCGCAGATAGCGTGCACGATCTCGATGTTCTGTTTTTCGTTCCATCCCCCGACGTTATAGGTTTCGCCCACCTTCCCTCGCCGCAGGACGGTCGCGATGGCTGTGCAATGATCTTCGACATAGAGCCAATCCCGAACGTTCATGCCGTCCCCGTAGACGGGCAGAGCCTTGCCGTCGCGCGCATTGAGGATCATCAGCGGAATCAGTTTCTCCGGAAACTGAAAATGCCCGTAGTTGTTCGAACAGTTCGTGGTCAGCGTCGGCAGTCCGTAAGTGTGGTGATAGGCACGAACCAGATGATCAGACGCCGCTTTCGACGCCGCGTACGGACTGTTCGGAGCATAAGGCGTGGTTTCCGAGAACGGCGAATCGTGAGGCCGGAGCGATCCGAACACTTCGTCGGTCGACACATGGAGAAATCGAAACTGCCGGCGGTTTTGCTCTGAAAGACCTGTCCAATAGGCTCGCGTCTCTTCCAGCAGCGCGAACGTGCCGTCGATGTTGGTGCGGATGAAATCGTCGGGCCCGCGGATGGAGCGATCGACGTGGCTTTCGGCCGCGAAGTGGACAATCGCCTCGGGCCGGTACTTCTCCAGAAGTTGCCGGGTCAGGGGGCGATCGCCGATATCTCCCTGCACGAAAAGATAACGAGATTCTTTGGCCATGCTCTCCAGGTTGCGCGGGTTGCCTGCGTAGGTCAGCTTGTCGAGATTGACGATTGATGCGGCGCTATCCTGCATGAGCTGCAGGATGAAGTTGGAGCCAATAAAACCCGCGCCTCCAGTTACGAGAATTGTCTTCTGCATGCAGAAAAGATTGCTGCTTGACCGGCCTCAGCCGTCCCACATCGCGTCACTGATTGGATTCTGATTGTAATAGAAAAAGGACGGCTTGGGCCGTCCTGAGTTTAGAGCTTCGTCATTTCCGTTCGTTTTCGAAGAAGCAGGAGTCGTAAGGTGTGATTTGAGCTGCGCGAGTTACACGGCACGAGCGCCGGTATCTCGAGCAAAAGTCTCCCCTACACTTGGTTTCCGGATCGGCAGTTCAGGTGACTTGAATCCCAGAATCTCGAAATATGCGCGCTCGATGTCAACCGCAATCCGCTGCCACTGATACGCCTCCCGGATGCGCCGCTTCGCCACCCGACCGGCCGCCTCACGCACCGCAGGATTCGCAATGAGAAAGCGCAGTCGCTCAGCGAGATCCGCTGCGTCGCCGCGTTGAAAGGTAAACCCTGCTCCGTCGACAACCTCCCGATTCTCGGGAACGTCGCTGGTGACCACGCACAGCCCTGCTCCCATCGCATCGAGGAGCGCCAGAGACAATCCCTCCAGGTCGGATGGCAGTACGAACAACATGGCGTTCGTTAGCAGTTCATCCAGCGTGTCGCCCGCAACCCAGTCGAGAATAAGGATGCGCGCCGACGCGTGCTTCCGAAGCTCTCGGCTGTAGTCGTCGCAGTAGCTCGTCGCTCCTGCCATTACGAGTTTGACGTCGGTGTCGAGGTGTTCGAAGGCTTCGACCAGCAAGTGGCAACCTTTCTCCGGCGAGAACCGGCCGAGAAACAACACGTATTGCCCGGGTTTGAGCCCCCATTCGAGAATGTTTTGGGGCCGACGCTTTTCCCGCAATACTCCGCCGTTAGGGATGTAAACAGCTCTTATTCCATGGATTTCCCGATATCTCCGCTGCAGAGCTTGCGACACCACGAACGTCGCATTGGGCAGCTTTACTGAGGCCTGTTCTCCCAATCTCAAAACGGCCGACGCCAGACTCCCCCATTTTTTTCGCTGCCAATCCAGGCCTTGCACGGTCACCGCTGTCTTTGTCCTTGCGATTCGCGGAAGATAAGAGAACAGAGCCGGACCGAGTGCGTGATAGTGTACGACATCATATCTTTGCGTCATCGCATGAACTGTGCTCAGCAAGGTATGAACTACCGTTTCAAAATGCTTCGACCGGATGGTGGGCAGCCGTACTAGGCGCATGCCGTTATGTTCCGACGAGTTGGGTGTGAAGTAATTCCGGCAATACACAGTCACGTCGTGGCCCATCTGCGCCAGCCGTTTCCCCACTTCTTCGTAATAGGCTTCAATCCCACTGTATTTCGAGACGACTCCCCGCCCGCCGATGAATGCCACCCGTAGCCTAGAAACATTGCGTGTTGGGTCGCCAACCGCGACGAGCGTGCGGCGTCGGGTCCGCTCCCAGGGCGGAGCCGCGCTCGTCGGGACCAACTTCCCCTCGGGCAACCGCTTTCGAGTGATCAGGCCTTCATAAAGGGTCACGAGCTTCCGATAGTGTCCCTCAGGCGTGTGGCGGCGCTCGACCAGTTCGCGGCCGGCGCGGCCCATCCTCTGCGCCATTTCGGGTTCCGAAGCAAGCCTCCTGACAGCGGCAGCGAGAGCTCCAACGTCGCCCGTACGGTAAAGAAGTCCGGTTTTTCCCTCGCGCACAAACTCCCGGCGTGAACCGGTATCGGAAGCAATTACCGGGCGTGCCTGTGCATAAGACTCCAGGATCGTCTTACCCAGCGTTTCATATGCGTGCGAGGGCAGGACTGTGAACTGCGATCTAGCGATCAGGGCGTCTCGCTGGGTGGGCCCAACCTGTCCAACAAACTCAACATTCGATAGGCCCAACGCAGCAGCTAATTCTTCTAGTTCATCGCGCTGGGGACCATCGCCAGCAATCAGCAGATTCAGATCGGGAAGCAACTGCATCGCCTGCAACAGGTCACCTACGCCTTTTTCCGGTGACAGGCGTCCGCAATACAGAATGGGAGCATTTTCTTCTGGATTCGTCCCCTGCAGCTCATTGACCATCTGAAAATGGGGCAGGACTTCAAACTTCGCACTATCCCATCCATGCTCGACAAATTTGTCGCGGACGAACTGACTAGGTGCCAGGAACAGATCAACGCATTTCTTGTAGGTACCGAGCCAGCTGTGAAAGTAAGCCTCCACAGTCAGTGTCATTCGCGCGCCTAGGCCGGGATAGCAATCTTTCTGCAGCGCGTGCCAGAATCGCCCGTCCGTGCACGCCTCACACGGCTCGCTGCGCGAGACCAGGTTGTAGCTTGGGCACAACAGTTTGAAATCATTGATGTGATAAATGATAGGAACCTTTTGCGCCTTCAGTTCCCACAAAATTGATGGGGAAAGATGATGGTAGATATTGCGAACGTGCGCCACATCAGGACGAAATTCCCGAATCATGCCGCGAATGCGCGTGCGGGCATCGTTGCTATAAATGGCATGTCCGGCGCGGCGAAGATTCGTCCATAGAGTTGTGGTCTTCTTGAAATCGATGTGCGGCGGGAAATAACTGTCGTACGGAGTCGGTTCGCCGCGGGGATCAGCCATCGAAAACAGTGCCGTTGCGTGACCTCGCGACCGCATTAATTCCATCAACTCAAACAGGTACACTTCGGTGCCGCTGAACGGATAGTTGTATTTGTTGCAGTAAAGAATCCTCATGAAACGTACTCCCACTCTGCGGATCGACTGCTTGCATGAAAAAATCGGCGAAGGTTTCCAGATTCCTCTTGCCGTTGAAAAGATGACGAACAGTGACCTGAGCCGCGTACCGGATCCAATCCATCCGGCTGGGTGTTGAAAGAATCGAGGTTCTCCCCGCCCTGTCTCCAAGTTGGAACAGTGAATGAATGAACAACACCCTTGAAACAAAATCTCCCTGCGATCCTGCCTGAAACAGGAAACCGTTCTTGCCATCCACCACGAGTTCCGGGATACCCGTGATCGCCGGAGCCAGCACGATCTTGCCGCGAGCCATCGCTTCCATCAGGACCAGCGGCAAGCCTTCACTGCGACTGGTCAGCACCACGATGTCGGCGCGCGCATACAGCGAACTCATCTGTTCGCGGGGAACATGCCCGAGCAAGATCACAAGCTTCTCCAGTCGATGTTGTCGGATCAGTTTTTCTAAACGGCCGCGCTCGGGCCCATCTCCTGCAATCGAGCATTCGAAGGCAAGACCGTGCGCCCGCAATTGGGCGCAAGCAGATATCAGGAATGCGTGATCCTTCACGCAATGCAGACGTCCGACCGACAGCATGGTGAATACGCAGTCGTTCCCACGCGTATTTTGAGACCCGGCCGTGTCGAATATTTCGACCCCCAGCCGAGATACCACGATTTTCTTGCGCGCGACGCTCGGGTAGTGATCGACGATGTACTCCCGATTGAACTCCGAGACGGTCAGACAGAACTTGCAGTTCGCGAGCTTTGTATCGAGATAACTGCCGTGCAGCAGCAGGTCCGATCCGTGCAGAGTCATGCTGAAGCCAACATTCAACAGACGGGCTGCCGTCAGGGCGATCCACGAACCGAAGTATCCGTGGTGGACATGGATGTGGTCGACTCGTTTCTCGCGAAGCGCCAGCGCATAACATGCTCCCAGCCAGGTGTGAATCAGGGTTTTGGCACGCTGACCGGGACCTTCTGGTCCACGGAGGACGACTCGCGTCATCAAGGGAGAAATCCGATTCCATCGCCTGATACAGAGCCAAAACGCCCTCAGCAGCAACAGGGGCGTTACTGATCGCAAGACAATTTCTGGCGCGCGCTGATTCTGGTCATCGGCCTTTTGCATCGGCGCCCTTCGAACGCTGCCGGTCACAATGCGCAGGCCGCGCCGCTCGAGTTCCCGGATTTCGTCAACGACGTACGGCTCGACCGCCGAAGGAAACAGGTTCGCGAGGTAGGCGACAGTCAACATAGATCAAAGGCCTCTGCTCGCCGCCGCTGCGCCGCTAGCATGCCCGCCATCGTGAACAACAGTGCATTTACGAACTGATAACTCATCACGACCATTGCCGCGTTCACCCAATACACCCCCAGCACGATCGGCCACATCTGGTGAAAGTGCGCGTCCAGAAAGCCCGCCTTCTCGCCGGCCGGAATTCGGCTTCGTCCCAGCCGCCAAAGCTCCAATATCAGCCAGAGATAAAATGCAAGCCCAACCACTCCATGCTCGACGAGTAGCTCGAGATAGGTGTTATGGGGATAGAGCACCTTTTCGCGGTAGCCGCTGACGTATCGTGGAAGCTCCGAGGGCATCTGGTGAAAACCCCAGCCAGTCAGCGGGCGCTCAATAAACATCTGCCATCCGCCGGAGTAAACCGCCTTGCGAAAATCCACTGGGCCGCTCTCTTCCAGACGATCTTTCAGAGCTCCGTCCAGTTCCGCGGAACTGAGAACCACCGCAAGTCCCGTTGCGGCTACCAACACGAGCACGAGGCAAGCCCGGCGGCAGAAGACGCTGCGGGAGACGAAGGCCAGTGCAAACAGAGTGCCCCCGAACGACAGCCATACTGCCCGCGTCATGGTGGCGAGAATCGCTACGGGAACAGAAACCAGCAGCAGAACAATCTTGACGCCACGCACGCGGCCACGCTGGTATGCGTGCAGCGCTAAAAGTCCCAGCAAGTTCAGTGACACGCCATTGGCCACGGCCTGCAGCAGCGGACCTCGCGCACGGTCGGGTTGAAAACCAAGGCTCTCGTCGAGAATGAATCTCGGAAAGATCAGCGACCGGGCCCCTGCCACAAAGGCGATTGCAGTGAAGCTCAAGTACGCCAGCGTGATCAGACAGAACAGTTCGAACTGACGAAAACTTCGTTCGTCTTCGAACACGAATCCAGCCAGGTGAAACAACGCGAATGGCACGATGAACTTCGCCGCCAGCAGGCTCCAGGTTTCGTTCTCGAACGGCCTGCCGATGGCGCTCGCCACAGCCAGCAACGTGAGCCCCATCATTGGCCACGTAGCTCGTTCCATTATGAGGATCTGTCGACGTTCAACGACGGCCCGGCACAGCACTCCGATAACGAGCAGTCCAAACGCGACACGGTCGATCTCATAGAAGTTCACATCCGGGTGGCGCAACAGCATGGCTGTTAGCGCGCCGAGAAACAGGAGCACGGGCGAGGCCATCAAGATCTGCAAAGGCCGCAGGAAGAATCTGACAGCATGCGAAGCGATCCCGAGTCCACCACGATTCGGTATCCGGAGCGCAGTCGATGCCATCAGTCTCCGCTCCCGCGTACGACCGCTGTGAAGGTCTGCAGCATAATTCGAAAATCCGAACCAAGGCTCCACGTCCGGATGTACTGCCGATCCAGTTCCATGCCTCTTTCGAACGAGGGATCACGCCGCGCCGTGACCTGCCAAAGACCGGTGATCCCCGGGGTCACGTCTAGCCGCGCCAAATGTTCAATCTGATAGGCGGCGAGATCGTCCAACGGGTGTGGCCGCGGACCGACAAGGCTCATTTCTCCGCGAAGCACGTTCCACAACTGTGGCAACTCGTCCAGACTGTACCGACGAAGAAATCGTCCAACGCGCGTAATCCGCGGATCATTCACAATCTTGAAAAATGGTCCCGATCTCTGGTTGCACTGCCTCAAATCGTTCTTCATCGCATCTGCTTCGACGACCATCGTGCGGAACTTGTAACAGCGAAAGGGCTTTGCCTTACGACCCGCGCGGAGGGCGCGATACATGACTGGCCCGGAGGAATACAGCTTGATCATGCCGGCAATGACGGCGAACAACGGCGAAAGGACGATTAGCGCGAGGGCCGCTCCAGATACATCCAGCAGCCTTTTCAAGACGAGACCCGCTGACGGCAACCGCTCCGCGTGTAAGCAGATAAGAGGGAGATCTGCCACACGCTCTACTTCATCGCTGTCCGGTTTGCAGCCAAACAATTCCGGCACGATTTCCACATTCAGTCGTAACCGCTGCGCTTCGCGCAACAAGCGAGCAGTCAAATTTTGATTGTGAGGCGGAGAAAGGATGATCTCGTCGACAAATCCGGTTCGCGCGATCCGGGCCAAATCCCTAGCTCGGCCAACCACTCCGTTTCCTAGCGGCTTGTTATCGTCCAGGAAACCAAAAACTGTCCGCCCAGTTTCTGGATGACCTTCAAGATAGGCCGCGAGGCGCTGTCCCACGCCGCCTGCCCCGACGATCAGCGCAGTGCGGACGGTCTTGTCCCTCGGCAATGTGGAGCGTTGTCGGCGGGCCGCTCGCCACCGCCAACCCCAAAGCGAGCTGAAGTTCAGTACCCCAACGCCGCAGAACAAGCCTCCCGTAGCCCAGGTCGCGCCCTGCAAGCAATACGTCAGGATCAGCAGGCCTGTTCCCCAGAGGATTGACTTGCCGAGAACGTGCGTCTGCTGTCGCAAGTCACCAGGCACGTCATACGACCCCTCGGTGTACGCCAACAGGGTGATGACAGCTGCGTTGAGAAGAGCCAACCCCAGCAAAGCGCCCGGTGCGCCTGCGCCATAAGCAAAAACGCGGACTCCGGGAAACAGAGTCCGCATTGGGACCAGCAGAGCCCCTACGAACAGCCAGTTCAAGGTAACGAGGGCGAAGTCGCTGGCCAGGCAGCGCAGCCACCTGTACGCAGTGTTTTTCTGCAACGGCGCGGGAACGAAGAGATCGAATCGATTCTCCGGGTATGCCGCTGGCCCCGCCGCAGGGATCGGGGTAACTTCATGCTCGGAGAGATCCCATAACAGTGCCGCTTGCGGACCTTTTTTTCTTCCACGGAGCGACGGTTGCTCTCCTGGGATCAGCCTTGCCCACTCAGCGTTCCGCGGTTCAGGAGGCGTATTGCGGTAGGGGGAAGACATTCAGATCACTTCCAGTTCCATGTCATGGATCTCGAAAGCGAGCGAGCACCGGAGCGACTCGACCGATATCACAAGCTTGCTTTTGTTTGCTTCGTCCAGCAGGCCCTCTACGCCTTGTAGACAACCGCTGCGAACTCTCACGTGCGGTCCAGATCGCAGGAATGAATTCACTGAGAAAGGAATATCCGCGGCGAGCAGCAATTGAAGGCTGCGAATCTGCTGACGCGGCACGATGGCGGCGGTGCCGCAAGAGGCCACAAATCCCATCGCTCCGGGCGTTTGTAACACCAAAAGACGCAAGGCCAGCGACCTAGGTGATCGCACGAAGACATGCCCGGGAAAAAGCGGGACTAGCAGGTCTCTGCACCGGTCGTTCCACTCCCGCTTTTCTTTTCGCAGAGGCAGAAAAACTTCCAGGCCCTTGTCGGACAATCGCGCCGCGACCTTTTTCTCGAACCGGTATCGCGTCTGCAGGACAAACCAGACTTGCTCGTCGAGCTTGACAGCCGGCATCAGCTTGGCGGCATTGCTCGCCGGATCGAGGGGCTGCAAACCGAACCGCCTCTCGCCCACTTCTGCGTCGGTTCTAGCCAGGTTTTTCACGGCCATCTCGCCCGATTGGGAGAATTCTTATAAGCGACGGTAGATTTCCTCGGGAATTGGAAAACGGCGATCACTCAGCACCGTTCCCAAAAGGCGCACACGACCCGCCTGCAAGGCGTTCTTGACTTGTTGAGCGATGACGCGCCGGGTTCGTTCGGCCGACAGAACCAAGATGAGTCCGTCGGCAAACTGGCCCATCGAGGCGGCAACGTCGGATTCCCCTGCAGGCGGGGCCTGCACGATAGAGAACTCAAACTCCCGCCGAGCCTCACCCAGATAAGAATTCAGTGAGTTCGAAGATGGACAATCCAACTCGCTTGTAGCGCCCGGCACCAGCCACAGATTCCTGCGTACGCGGATTCCGATGCGGTGCAGCGGCATCATTCCGTTCTTAGCTGGCGGAAGATCCTCATCGTCCCGATCTGCCGAGACCACTTTGGGATACCCGCCGACTATGGCCACGCTGTCTGGTGATTCGCGGGCCAACGCCTCTCCCACGCTTCGGCAGATATCGCGCAGCTCGGTTTCGGTATCCAGTGCGCTGAAGACAACCTGGCGGACGGGACGTACGGCGTTCGCGAAGAAAACCTGGCGCACGAGCCCGCGAATCTGTTCACGCGCAAAGTCTTCCGGGTTCCACCCTCGCGCTGAACGCAGATCCTCAATTGCCAAATGTTCCTGCCCGGAATCCGCCGTCATCGCAGGGGGTTCGTGCAAGACGCTCCGGTTGACAACGCGTCCAGTCATGCCGGAATCCTCCGCAATCCCGAGGGCAAAGAAGCAAGCACCGGCGCATCCAGATAAACCAGCACGTCCTCGGGCGTACGGAATGCCGGGTCCAGGTGATCGGCCACGAATGCCGCTCCCGCCCCGGCTGCGCCCGCACCAGCCATCCCAACCACGAGAACGGTCCAGGTCGACCACAGTGGTAGGGCCGGAGCTACCGGTTCTTCTGCGATTGCCACATTCACGATGCCGCGCTCGTCGAGTGCGTCCGCCAGGCGGGCTTCTTCTTCCTTTCTGACGTACAGCAGATAGTTGTCCTCAGCAGTCTTCTCGCGACTGAGCAGATCATCCTGGTTAATGGCGTCCTGCCCTAATTGCTGGGCCAAGTTGCGATAGGCAGCCTCCTGGGATCCGGTTGCCGAGACTCGCGCCGCCAGAGCCTTCCATTCCACTTGCGCGTGCTCCAACTCCGACGCGGCCCATTCATAGTGGGGATTCTTGTCGGTTGTCTCATCACGAACTGGCGAAGCGCTTTCCGCCGTAATGGCCGACTGTGCCTGCGAAATCTGCCGCTCGACCTCCTGCACCAGGGGGTGGTTGGGCTCAAACTTGGTCAGCAGGTCGGTGCGCTTCAATTGCAGATCCAGCAAACTGGATTTGAGGGCTCGCAGCAGTTCTGGATTATCTGCCGTTCGAATTTGCGTTGTCGTTCGCTCGGGCAAGACCGCGAGGCGCTTCTCCAATTCGACGATCCGCTGTTCGACTTCGGCCATATCGATGCGCGTGCGTCGATAGCTCAGATCGATTTCACTGAGCTTTTGCAGCGCCAGATCGCGCTCCAGCGATGCCTGGACGACACTGTGTCCAGCCGCAAATCCCAGCAGCTTGCGTTGCGCTTCTTCCAGCCGCCGGCGCGATTCCTCGGTTTGATCGCCAAAGAAATCAACTTCACCATTTGGACGGTGCACGACGGTATGCTTTTGCACATACGCGTTCGCCAGGGATCGCAGAACTTCCGCTGCCAAGTTCGGATTCCCGGCCGCGTATCCGATTGAAATCAGATTTGTCTTTTTAACTGGTTCGATCTGCAGTTTCCTAGCCAGTCGCCGCGCCGCACGCTCCACACGTTCAGCACGACCTTCATGCAGCCGCAGGAAATGCAGCCAGTCGCGACCGGTCAGGCCATTCTCTTCCACCACCTTGCGCAGGACTCCGTTATCGCGAAGGAGCTCCACCTCCGAATTCAGTTCTTCTTCGGTGATCGCAAGCCGGGTTAAGTCCAGCGGGGCATTTTCCTGCGCACTGGCAGGCGCATCTTCGCGTCCAGTTCGCACTAGCAGCTTCATGTGCGCCTGATAACGGTCGCCAGCGACGAGATAGAGGATTGTTGCGAGAACGACGATCCCCCATGCCCAGAGGAAGGCCCTTCGTTGGCGAAACAGAACCATGGCCGCTTCCCGCACCGTCGGTATCGATGTTTGGGACCTAGCGCGAATTGGACCTTCGTTGGTCATGGGCGGGAGGGGGGATCTTCAGAATGGAGTGGTGCCCATATACATGCTCAGGGATGGCCTGCTCAGAAAGCGGTCGATTTTTGAGATTTCGTTCTGGGGCACAAATACCAGATCGCCTGCCCGCAGATGCGCGTCCTCTGTAAGGTGCGTCTCCTTCAACATCTTTTTCAAATTGATCAGACGGGTCTCGACCAGATCATCATTCACCCGTCGGAACAGAACGACCTGCGAATGCTTTGCCTCATGCGTCAGGCCTCCGGCAATCTGCACCGCCTCGGCGACTGTGGTGTCAGTCCGGAGTTCATACTTCCCGGGTCTCCCGACTTCCCCTCCCACGGTGAAGTACGGGCGCTCGAAATCCTTCAGATTCACAGCCACCATCGGATCGTGTAGATAACCCAGGTAGGCTTTCTGCACCGCCTCGCGAAACTCGTTCAGATTCAGTCCCTCCACGGGGATCATCCCGACGTCTTTCAATGTCACGTAACCGTCAGGCTGAACAGTTAGCGTTTGATTGAATTCCGGGGCAACAGTAAAGCTGATCTCCAGGACTTCGCTGGATCGCAACCGGTAGAGCGGATGACGCTCCCCTCCGAGCCAAGGGTTTCCCAGGTCATCCGCTCCTCCGGGGTTTGCAGCCGCCATTTTGCTTCCGCACGCGGCCCCGGTTAAGCCGGCTTGGGAAACATTCTGATTCCCGCCCGGGTTTTGTACTAACTCACCCTGCGCGAAGGCGGCCGAGCAAAACTTCGTAACGATCAAAGCGACAGTTACGAATAGACTAACTGTGAAAGCAGGCTTCATCTTTCCGGGCCCTACTGCCGGCGTCACTAACCTCCAGTGGCGCTCTAGGGTGCAAACTTAAGAGAAGTAAGAAAGATGAACAAGACATGGGAAGTTCGCTACACAAAGGTGGAAGAGCCGTCGCAGATCAAACGCAAATGTGCCTGCGCCTAGGGGCGGCGTTAATTCAGGGATTTGCGAGGAGAGCGAGCATCGAGGAGGAGTTCCAGGCTTTCCGGAACACGTCCTCCTTCAGCATATCCACGAAAGTGGACTTGCATGTTCGCCAGATCACAGCCAGACGGGGCGCCTGATCCCGCGACCGATCACCAGAACTTGACGGTGGCGTGGGTTTGAGCTGGAAACGACGATTTCGCAAAAGACTCACCGCAGCCAATCAACGAGCGACGTCCAAGTTTCCACAGCCGAACGAACCGTCGGGCCTCTCGGCTCACTCCGAAATCTGCGTTCCCGTTTTGAGAGTTGCGGGCAGATTTTGTGACCAGTTTCCTTGTGAGTGTGCCTTACCGTTCCTACAATCTCGGCAGTCAGATTTGCAGTTCGGAGATATTGAATGACTTTCACGTCTGCCACCACCTATGGACGTACAAGCGTTCTGGTGGCCGATTCGAACCGCATGCAGTTGCAATTATTGGCCGCCGCGCTGCGTCGTCACAGTGAGTTCAACATCGCTACCTGCCAAGTAGACACGGTTGGCATCCTGCAGGCTGTCGGCGCGCGGCTCCCCCGCGTTGCGCTAGTATGTTTGAGCCCGCCAGCCAGCACAGTGGAAACGCTCATGATTCTCCGACGTTTTCACCTTACGCATCCAGAGGTTCCCAAGGTCCTGCTGGTCGAATCTTGCGACCGGGAATTGGTGGTGAATGCCTTCCGCTCGGGAGCACGCGGAATCTTCACCATCACGGACTCCAATCTCCGCATCTTGTGCAAATGCCTCCTGCGCGTGGCCGCCGGACAAGTCTGGGCTAACAGCGAGCAACTGAACTATCTCGTCGAGTTGATCTCCGAGGTCCCATCCCTGCGGGTTTTCAACACAACCGGACGTCCCCTGCTCACTCCGCGCGAGGAGCAGGTCGTGGCGTTGGTTGCCGAGGGACTCAGCAACCGCCAGGTCGCCCGCGAACTCAACTTGAGCGAACACACCATCAAGAAGTATCTGTTCCGGATCTTCGAAAAACTCGGGATCTCTACTCGCGTCGAACTGGTCCTATACGCAGTCAATAATGGGGATCCGCGCCCCGCTGAGTGGCTGGCCGGCGCCAGCAAAGTCCTGCCGGGCGCCTGAGCTCTGTGGTCTGAGTGTGGATGTCGAGATGACCCAAAATGGAGCCGAGACCAGCGTTAACTTCAGCGCTTAATTTGGACGGTGTTACCCTCGCCAATTGAAAAGCCGGGACTATCCCTTGTATAACTTGGGACAGAACTGCTTGCCAGACGCCCCTTCCAACCCGGTCCCGGCGCTCACCCCGCGCCGCTGGACGATTTTTGCCGCCGCGTTTCTCTTACTGGCGCTCGCTCTGGTGGTTATCTATACGACTCGGCGCGCGTTCTTCAGTCCCTTGGCTCTGGTTGTCGTTGCGGCGATCGGACTGGCGGCGCTTCTGTTGCAACTTCGCCTTCGCCGGGAAGCCGGCAGCCCGGTTCGTGCACGG
>Ga0187772_10000856_pt1 | contig 13976 bp, 13 predicted proteins | sample 0116_SJ02_MP15_2_FD_133137 | JGI IMG/M metagenome (GOLD analysis project Ga0187772, IMG submission 133137) | Tropical peat soil microbial communities from peatlands in Department of Meta, Colombia - 0116_SJ02_MP15_20_MG | ecosystem: Environmental > Terrestrial > Soil > Wetlands > Peat | place... | reverse complement strand
TCGAGGAGTTGGACCTGCAGGACATCACGTTGGTTATCGGCGATTGGGGAGGACCAATCGGCATCGCATACGCCCTTTGTCACCCCCAGCGAATCCGGGACGTGATGGTCTCGAACACGTGGATGTGGTCGGTCCGGTCGCAGCTCAAGTTCCGCCTGTTCAGTGGGTACATGGGAGGGCCGATCGGGCGGTATCTCATCCGGACCCGGAACTCCTTCGCGAGGTCGGGGTTCAAGGGTGCGTTCGGTGATCCCCGCCGGCTGACGCCCGAGGTTCACGAGCAGTACATCCGGCCCTTTGACGAACCCCGGGACCGAAAGGGCTCGTGGGTCTTTCCGAAGCAGATCATCGCCGCGTCGGATTGGCTGAACGGCCTGTGGGAGAGGCGCGACCTCCTCCGATCGAAGCGTTTTCTCTTCGTGTGGGGGATGAAGGATGTCGGGTTCGGAGAGAAGGAACTGCAGCGTTGGGTACGGCAGTACCCCGCAGGACGCGTCGTCCGCTTCCCCGACGGAGGGCACTTCCTGGCCGAGGAGTTGTCCTCCCAATTCACGTCCGAGCTGATGGCCCTGGTGGGCTCGCGCTAGCACCCGAAGGGTCGCCATCGCTTTCGGGCAGGTCGCGTACCCCGACCGCGGATCAGGAGCCCGGTTCTGCGGGCGAGGCTTTGGTCCGGCCCCCCTACAGGTTTCTAGAGAGGACCGCCGCGATCGGAGCCACGTCGCTGAGACGGAGCTCTGCGCCCGTCCGGAGGGGACCGGTGGACCACCCTTTCTCCACCGTAAGGACCGCCTCCCTCCACTTCGAGGGTTCGTATCCCTTCAGATGGAGGACGCGCTCGAACTCGAGCCGTGCCTTGTGCGGCGCTTCGGCCCACGTCATCAACATGGACCCCCCGAACTGGACGATGGAACGGATCGTCGGACCGACCGCCTCCAGGGAATAGATCGCGGAGAGGCGCTGTCCTCCCGAAAGGACCAGGACCGGCGACGGACCTTCTCGCGGAAGGCGGGAGATCATCTCCTGGGTCTGGGCAGGGAGCCGGAGGAAGTCGGCCAGACGGCCGACGGGTTCGTCCTCTCCCTGGGACCGTACGAGGCCTCCGACCGCGAGGTTGCCGGAGAGCTCGTCGGGGGCGAGCTCCCGCGGCAGGACGGGGATGAACCGGTCCCGGGGGATGAGCGGGGTGTTCAGGACGTCCGAATCCTCGAGGACCTCCCCTTCCAGTCGCACGTGACCCCAGAGGAATCCGCCGGGATAGTCCGCCACGAAGGCATAGGCGACCCAGCGCAGGAGGGAGTGACCGCTCCCGCACAGGATCATCGATGTGCGAGGGTTGAACAGATCGGGTGGATCGAACCCCGGCAATGTTGTCTCCCTCCCGAGATTCAGACGACCGGAGGTCGTCATGCCATATCTGCCTGCCGCACCTCGTGCTCTCGGCGGTGTGCCACCACCGGCTCGAGGCGTCGCCCCCTCCCATGGGACTCGACCCGGCGACCCCGAAGCTCGAACCGGTATTCCACGGGAGCACGGGGGGCGCGGCCCGGGCATCTCCGTCGCCCGCCGCGGCGGGCCGCTCCGCTTTTGGCCTCCTCACCGACTCACCCTCGGGCGCACCGAAAGATGACCGCCACGACGCTCCGTGCCGCCCAGGTCCACGACTCCGCCCTCGTCATCGACACCCACGCCGACACCCCGCAGCGCTTCGTGGACGAGCAGTTCGACCTGGCCGACCCGCTGAACGGTGGCCAGCTCAATCTCGACTCCCTCCGCCGAGGCAACCTGGGCGCGGAGTTCTTCTCCATCTGGGTCGAGCCCGCACTGTTCCAGGGACAGTACGCCCGCCGCACGCTGGAGCTGATCGACTCCGTCCGGCGTCAGGTGGCCCGCCACCCTGAACACGTGGTCTTCGTCACCACCCCCGACGGGATCGAGTCGGCCCATCGGGCGCACCGGTTCGCGGCACTGATGGGCATCGAGGGCGGCCACTCGATCGAGAACTCGCTCGCCCTCCTGCGCCAGTACTACGCCCTCGGCGTGCGCTATATGACCCTCACCTGGGCGAACTCGAACGGCTGGGCGGATTCGTCCGGCGACATCGACGACCCGACCGTCCCGCACACCCCGGAGGGGCTGACCAAGTTCGGCGAGGCCGTGGTCTCCGAAATGAACCGGCTCGGGATGATGGTGGACCTCTCGCACGTCTCCGACCGCACCTTCTACCGGGTCCAGTCGCTCAGCCGTGCCCCCGTGATCGCCTCGCACTCGGGGGCGCGCGCCCTGTGCGATCATCCCCGGAACATGACCGACGACATGCTCCGCGCCGTGGCCCACTCCGGCGGATCCCGCTCGAAGGGCGGGGTCGTCCAGGTCAACTTCTATTCGGGGTTCGTCTCCCAAGCCTACTGCGACGCCCTGAAGGGCCTGAAGCCCGACGTGGACCGGGCGCTCGCGGAGCTCACGGAGAAGGCCCGCGCCGGGGGCCGCGAGCCGACGTACGCCGAGCAACAAACGGTCCGGCGCAGCTACGCCGACCGGATCCCCCGCCCGCCGCTCTCCCAGCTCATCGACCACATCGACCACATCGCCCGGGTGGCGGGCGTCGATCACGTCGGTCTGGGCTCGGACTTTGACGGCGTCAGCGGGCAGTTGCCGGAAGGTCTCGATTCGGCCGCCGACCTCCCGCAGATCACGCAGGCCCTGCTCGACCGGGCCTACTCCGCCGAGGACTGCTTCAAGATCCTGGGCGGCAACCTGCTACGGGTCTTCCGCGAGGTCGAGGCCGTTTCGAACGAGATACAGGCGGAGAACCGTCTCCGCTAGAGCCGGTGCTCGCCAGCCGGGATCGCTCGAACGGCTCCGTCGGTGCTGGTCTCGTTCCGAACGGAGCGGCTCGGCAGGGATCCGGGCGGATTGGACTCCGGTGGGGGGACGTACCGAGCGGCCGGGATCGTCACGGGCGACCGGAGCGAGCGACGAGCTGGACCGGATTCCCATCGGGGTCCCCGACCCACGCGCCCCGCAGGACGCCCGCAAAGCTGTGCGGGGGACTCAGCGACGGAGCCCCTCGGGCCTTCATCCACGCGTAGGCGGCCTCGACGTCCGCCACCCATAGCACGAGCTCGGCCCGGGGCGGTCCCCCGCCCCCGGTGAGGCCGTGATCGCGCCGCAGGGCCTCCAAAGTCGAGACCGCCAGGTTCAGCGAGCCGAGCTCCATCTCCACGTGGTCCGGAGGGCCCTCTCGGGGCACGCGGAAGGTCTCGGTGAATCCCACGAGGTCGCGGTAGAACCGGAGCGACGGCGCGATGTCCCGGGTGTAGAAGTTGACGAGATGGTTCCGGAACGTCGGGCGAGCGGTGGGATCGGCGGCCGTCGCGACGGGCAATCGCGTCGTGAACCCCACCGGGTTGCCGTCCGGGTCGGCCACCCTCGCACTGTGCACGTACCCGCCAAAATCATGCGGGGGGCTGAGCGAGGGGGCGCCGTGCGAGGTCGTCCAGCCGTACGCCCCGTCGACGTCGGCCGTGAAGAGAACGACCTCCACGCGAGGCGGTCCCCGCCCGGTACGGAGGCCGTGAACCCGCTGGAGGGCGTCGAACGAGGCAACCCCGAGCGTGAACCCGCCGAGCCGCAGCTCGACGTGGGCCGGGACGCCTTCCGTAGGGATCCGAAAGCGCTCCGCGAACCCCAGCACGTCGACGTAGAAGCGGAGCGACCTTTCGATATCCTCCGCGTAGAGGTTGACCTGCGGGTTCGCGAACGCGATGCGGGTGTCGGTCCCACCCTCTTCTGGCATTCGAACTCGTCGCTCCTCCCCAGGGGGTGCTCCCTCCTTTCAGGCCCGAGGACTTAAACCCGCGGAGAAACCAATTCCTAAATTCGGCCGTCCGGTCCGGCGTCGCGATGGATCGGACCGACCTGCGCATCTTCACCCGGTTGGTCGGCGACCCCTTCACGTCGGACGAGCGGCTGGGCCGGGACGTCGGGCTCACCGGGAAGGCGGTCCGGCTCCGCCGGCAACGGATGGAGAAGGAACGGGTGCTGACCGAGTACGGCCTCCACCCGAGCGCGGAGATCCTCGGACGACACGCCGTGACCTGGCGGTACGAAGGGTCCGAGGGAACCGCGCCGGCCGTCGCGCGCTGGAGGGAGATCGAGGACCTCGCGTACGTACGCAGCTTCCGGCCGACCTTCCACATGGTGGTCCGGTTCACGAAGGATCCCCACCCGTCCCCCGATCCGCGGCTGACCCGATGGCTCGGCCGTCCCCTCGAGGGGCCCCTCGAAGAACGGCCCTCCCGCTCCTCGATGGGGGCCGACGAGCTCTCCCGCATCGACTGGAGGGTGCTGGAGGCGGTCGTCGAGGCCCCGCGAGCGCCCTACTCGGTCCAGGCCCGACGCGCGAGGGTCTCGCCCCGCACCTTCCGGATCCACCGCTCAAACCTGGAGGCGGCGCACGCGCTCCAGTGCGCCATGATCCTCGACCTGGAGCGAGAGGGGGGCCTCGCCACGTATGGGATCTGGCTCAAGGTGGACGAATCGTTCGACGAGCGGTCCGCGGAACTGCCGCAGCTCTGGGACCGCCCGCACTGGACGCGGAATCCGCGCGGGGTCTATCTCCTCGGGAGCGGAAGGAACTACCTCGAGGCGCGCGAACTCGAACTCCGCCTCCGATCGCTTCCCGGGGTCCTCTCCGCCGACCCGTTGATCCCCGCGGGGGGCTTCTTTGCGCGCGAGCGATTGCTCGGATGGATCCGGGCCGAGCGGGAACGACGTTGGCCGGCTCGCGGCCCGGCCGAACCCCTTCGGTCCGCGGACCCCCGCTAGCTGTACCGTTGCGTGGCGACCGGTCTCTTGAGGCACCAGAGCTGCGGAGGGCGCGGGTGGGACGAGTCCTGGGCTCGGGATTCCCGGCCGGCTGCCACGACCGCGGGGGCTCGAGCGCTACCGGGAAGAGGGGCTCGCCACGGTGACCGAGTGGATTCCCGGGAACTGGTACGGGACCAGCCTCCAGTCCTTTCCCCCGTTCGGGCTCACGAACAGCTGCCCGGTAGTGGTGCCGACGTAGATCCCGGCGGGATCGAGGTCGTCCGTCGCGATGCCCTCGCGCTGGACCCCGAAGTGCCCCGGGAAGTCCTTTGGGCCCAAGAGCTTCCGCCAGGTCCGGGTCTTGTCGTTCCACTCGTGTACCTGGAAGTAGCCCTCCCCGGTGACGCGCGCCATCCCGTCGAGCCGTACGAAGTAGGCCCTGCCGGGAGCCGACCGCGGCGACGCGACGCAGAACCCGAAGTCGTCCCCGAGCGGCTTGCCGATCCGGGTCCACTTCTCCATCCGGTCGTGCGAGACGTACATCCCGCCGTGGTCCTGGCGGTAGAAGGTGTCCGGGTCCGCGGCGTCCACCGCGACGTGGTGCACGCACTGTCCGGTCTCGGGGTGCTTGTCCGGCAGGAAGGGCGCCAGGACGCCCCGGTTAGTCGCCTTCCACGTCTCGCCCCCGTCCTCCGACCGGAACGTACCGACGGCCGACAGGCCGATGTAGAGCCGCTTCGGTTCGCGGGGGTCGAGGATGATCGTGTGCAGACATGCGCCGCCCGCCCCCGGGGCCCACTCCTTCTTCCTCGGATGATTGTTGATGCTGTCGAGCGGTTCCCAGCTCGCGCCCTGGTCGGGGCTCCGGAAGAGCAGGTGCGGATCGGCCCCGAGGTAGAGGGTGGTCGGCTCGCTCGGGAGCCCGGGCTCGATGTGCCAAAGGTTGTTCAGCGCCCGCGGCACCGGGGTCGTCGGGTCCGCGTCGTTGAACAGCGGCTTCCGGTCCTTGCCGCTCGGCGTCAGCGGGGTCGCGATCTCCTTCCACGTCTTGCCCCAGTTGCGGGATCGGTGGACCGCCGGACCCCAGAACGAGTTGTTCACGGCCGCATAGAGATCGCCAGGGTGGCGGGGGTCCGCCACGACGTGGTAGACCTCGTTCCCGGGATGGGCGACCGGCCTCACCTTCCAGCGCGTCCGCCGAGCGTCCCCCTCGACGATGTACGTTCCCTTGCGCGTGCCCAGCAGTATCCGCACCTTGTGGTCCTTCGGCATGTTCCGCGACTCCCTATCCACCCGCGATCGAATGCAGGATATCGATGGTCCGGGCGCCGGCGAGCGGGGTGGCCACGCCCGTCGTGCCGCTGACGTCCTCCCCGTCCACGAAGACCCGGACGTACCGGCGCAGGTGGCCGGTCTCGTCCCGGACCTTGAAGCGGAGGCGCGGGTACCGCTCCTCGAGCACGTCGAGGAGCCGCTCGACCGACTCGGCCTCGATCGTCTCGTGGCCCCGCGGACCGAACTCCCGCAGCCAGCTATCGAGGTGCACGTCGATCGAGGAGGGCGATGGGGCTCGCGGAGCGCGCGCCCGACTCGTGCCCTTCCGTGCCATGCCCGCCTCCCGCCGTATCGGACGCGTGGAAGGCATCGGATAAAAGCCATATGAATAGGTAGGTGCGTGAAAGGATACCTTCATGGCCCGGAGCCACGCCCCCCGATGGCCGCCAGAGCTCCTCGTCGAGTTCGAGGGCGGCTGTCCCGTCAAGGCGAGCCTCGACGTGCTCGGCCGCAAGTGGGCCCTGCTGGTCCTCCGGAACATCGGGCTCTACCGGGTGCAGCGGTTCAACGAGATGCTGCGGATCACTCCGGGCCTGACCCGGCGGGTCCTCGCGATGCGGCTCAAGGAGCTCGAGCGCGGCGGGTTCATTCGAGCCGAGGAACGGGCACGGAACTACACGAAGTGGGGGCTCACGGAGAAGGGCGAGGACGCGTTGCCCATCCTGCTGATGCTGGTGCACTTCGGGTCGAAGTGGTACGCGAGCGAGGTGTTCGCCGACCGTCGGCCCCGGGCGCTCGGCGACGTCTTTGAGGGCGCCTACCTCCGCCGGTTGCTGGGCGAGATGACCGCGGGTCCCTCGCCCAGGACCCCCGTCCGGCGGGGAGCGGGCCAGGGCGTCCGCTCGACGGCCGCGCTTCCGCGCGAGATGCTCTCCCAGGAGAACTGAGCTCGCGCTCCAGCGGGGGCCTCAGGCCGCCACCAGGAGGTGGATCGCTCCGGGGCTCGCGCACACCTGAACCTCGATCGCCTCGTGCTGGTCTGGGGATTGCCACGTGAGCCAGCCCCCCCAGCTCCAGCACGGCGGGGGGAGCGCGAGATCGAAAGGGTAGACCGGACCGCCCACCGGTCCCGCCGTCCCGCACACGTTCCCGCCTCCCGGGTTCTGGAGGCACCTCCAAGAACCGAAGTCGAACACTACCCCGCGGTAGGTGTAGCTGGCCGCCGAGAAACCTCCGGAGTCCGCCGCTTCGTAGGTGTAGAGCCGTAGCCCGATCATCGTGTAACCGGTCGGCTCCTCCGAGATGGGGACCCACAGCAGCACGAGGATCGCGATTACGACCGCCGCCGCGAGACCGGTCGCGGAGGCGACCACGAGCTTGCGTCGGCGCGTCCAGCCCATGATCACCTCATTGCGTCGGGTCGGCTATACTCTCCGCCCGGCCCGGGGCGCCGACGCGTCCGGGGCGTCGCCGCGTCCCGGCTACTTCTCGGCCGGGGCCGGCAGAACGGGTTTGCCGAACTCGGCGATCCGGGCCCATCCGGGGAACCGGCGCTCGATGTAGTAGTCGAGGCTGAACCGGCTCGGGCCGTACGTGGCGTTGATCACGATCAGGCCGAGGAACGCGATCGCGTAGATGATCCCGGTCCCGATGTCCGTGCCCCCACCGCCCGACTGGTACGGTCCGCCGAATCCTTCCGGCACCGCCCAGATCAGGAGGCCGAGGATCACCCCGCCGATGTAGGCGATCTTGCGCATGAAGCCGAAGAGGAGGGCGAGGCCGAGCAGGACCTCGAGGATCCCGACCGTGTAGACGATTGCCGTCGCGTTGTGGTTCGCCTGGTTCGCCCAGAAGTTGAACCAGCCCGAGAGCCAGCTCGGAGCGTTCGCCTGCGAGCCCTGGACCGCCGAGAGGAAGTCGTTGACGAATCCCGAAGTGAACTTCAGGATCCCGTCGGTGAGCCACGCGATCCCCAAGAGGAGCCGAAAGATCGTCTTCAGCGCCCGAGCGTTCCGTACCCACCAGCTCGTGCTCGCACCCTTGTCCGCCTCGGTCGGGCTCATCCGGTTGACCTCTCCTCGGGGTAGACGGGGGGGTATATGGACCCCTCGTCAAGCGTCCGTGACCGCCCGGCGGGGCCGTGAGGCGGTCGAGACCCTTTCGACGCCGTCGGAAGGGTGGGGCAGCCCCTACTTCGAGCGGCGACCGCCCTTCCAGATCCAGTCCTTTCCGAGCGTGAGGACCGCCGGGGTGAAGAACAGCTGCACCACGAAGGCCTGGAGCAGCACCGCGGACCCGATGCCGAGCCCGATCGCGGCGAGGAGCCCGAGGGGGCTCGTGAAGCCGAGGAGGAGGAACGCCCCGCCGAGGATGACGGCCGCCGCGGTGATCACCCCGCCCGCGTGGGTGACGGCGTCGCGGATCGCCTCGACCCCCCGGTTCCCGAGGATCCGCTCCTCCTTCACGCGGGTGAGCAGGAGGACGTTGTAGTCCATCCCGAGCCCGAGCACGAGGATCAGGAGGATCAGGGGCAGGAGGAAGATCAGCGCCTCGCCCTCCACGATCCCGACCACGAAGTACGTCGCGGCCCAGCTCCACAGGATCGAGAGGCCGATCACGCCGAGGGCGAGGACGGGCACGAACGCCGAGCCGAGGATGACGAGCATGAGGAGGAACAGCCCGACCGCGGCCCCGATCAGCATCTCCTCGGTCGCCTGGTTGACCAGAGACTTGATGTCCTGCGTGGTCGGCGCCGCTCCCCCGAGGTAGACCCGGGTGACCCCCGGGTGGCTCGCGTCGTAGCTCGCGATGCGCCCCTGCACGCTGTCGATGACCGCGATCGCCGCCGACGAGTAGCCGCTCGCGTTCGTCGCGATGTTGAACAGGACCGTCCGGCCGTCGGCCCCGACGTACGAGCCGAGCGATCGATTGAGCGAGATCTGGAGCGCGGGAGGGAGGGTCGAGAAGTTGAGCCAGGTGGCGAGGGGGGCGCCCCCGGGCCCGACGAACGTGCTCACGGACGCGACCCCGGGGGTGGCGTTCATCGCGGCGGCGAGCCCCGCGACGTCCTCGAGGTCCTGCGGGTCGGGGACCCCGCCCGAGACCACCGGGGTGGAGAACGTCACGAGCGCGTAGCTCGTCGTCGCGTAGCTCGCGCCGAACGCGCTGTCGAGGTGCGTGTACCCGATCTCGGCGGAGTTCGACGTCGGCAGCCCGATGTTCGTGATGTCGTACGAGACCGGGACCGCGAGCGCGACCGCGACCACCGGGGCCGACAGGAGGAGGATCACGCCGATCACCGCGACCGGTCGGCGGGTCGCCGTGCGTCCGGCGCGGGCGATGAAGTCCCGGTGGGTCTCGATGTTCGTCGTCCGCCGCTCGGCGTACCGCGCGAACCGCTTCCCCGAGTTCGGCCAGAAGATCCGCGGACCGACGAGCCGGAGGACGGACGGGAGGACCGTGAGGTTGACGAGGAGCGCGCACCCGACCGCGATGAGGAGGCAGATCCCGAGCTGGTTCAGGAAGCTGATCCCCGAGAGCGTGAGGGCCGCGGCGACGACCATGACGGCGAGCCCGCTCGTCGTGATGCTCTGGCCGGCCCACCGCACGGTCGTTTCGACCGCCTGCGCCGGCGGGGTCCCGCGCACGAGCTCCTCGCGGTAACGGGCCAGGAGGAACACCGAGTAGTCCGTTCCGATGCTCATCAGGAAGACGAGGATGATCGACTCGATCTCCGAGTTGAACGTCGTGACGAGCCGCCCCACGACGTAGATCAGCGCGAGGCTGGCGACGAGGGCGATCCCGATCATCCCGAAGGCGAGGGCCGGGGCGCTCGGCGACCGGAAGTAGATCAGCATGATGACGAGGAGGACGACGATCGTGAGGCCGAGGAGGAGCCCGAGGGCGGACGTCGCGAGGTAGCTCGTGGCGCTGTCGAGCGGGGCCGCCCCGGTCTCGTACGACGTGATCCCGCCGTACGAGGGATCCGACCCGAGGACCTGGGAGACCTCGTGGCCGATCTCGGTCACGTCCGCGAAGGTGACCGAGGACCCGTTCACGAGGTAGGTGTCCGGCACATCGAAGGACACCACGACCAGGGTCGCCGTTCCCGCCGGGTTCACGAAGGACGAGTAGATCGCGTACGGGATCGGGAGGGGGAGGGCGTCGATCGGGTCGTCCTGGACCTGGGCCTCGGCCCACGCCCGGAGGGAGGCGCTCGAGGGGGGCGCGTCCGACGGGAATGCGTCCCAGAGGGTGAGGAGCCACGCGGGAGAGGTCCCGACCTCGCTGCCCAGCAGGTCGGCCCCGACCGCCCGCGGCGGTCCCGACGCGCTCCAGTTCCCCACCGCGAGGTCGGCGAGGACGATCCGCGCGGGCGCGAGGGCCCCGGGGGCGGGGAACAGCGTCGCGAGCGCTCCGGACAGCGAGCCGCGGGCGGCCGTGTTCGCACAGTCCGTCACGTTCCCGCCCGTGAGGCAACCGGCGAAGATGCTTCCGTTGAACCCGCTCGTGGGACCGCCCGTGCCGTCGTAGAAGTCCGTGAGGATCGCGGCCTCGGTCGCGTTCGAGGCGAACTGGGTGCGGGTCGCGTTGAACGCCGGCCAGTCCGCCGCGGACGCCGGAGTGCCGGCGGTCTGGTTGGCCACGACGCCCTCCCAGGCGCGTACGTAGGTCGCGACCGGGTCCCAGATCGCGTGGGCGGTCCCGTTGACCGTCGTGGGCAGCGAGGGCGATCCGTCGAGGGCCGGCCCGAGGAACTCCCAGCCGAGCTCGGCCTGGCCCGTCAGGAAGGCGGCGTAGGCGGAGTAGACCGAGGTCACCGAGCTCACGTTCTTGAGACGGGCGTCCGCGCCGAGCGCGCTCGTGAGCGCGAGGGTCGCGTTCTTCCCGACCGGTCCGACGATGTTCGCGGACTCGAGGAGCACGATCGCGGACGAGGGGGAGGCCTGCGCGTGGGGGAACTCGGCGGCGAACGCGTTCTGCGCCTGGACGCTCTCGTCGGTACTCGGCAAGGGGTTGGAGAAGCTGCCGTTGATCACCGAACCGCTGTTGGCGGCCGGCAGCGCGCAGACGAGCAGGACCGCGCTCCAGAGGATCAACGCGTACCACGGGTGACGCACGATCCGGTGGCCCAGCCACCCGAGGGGCGAGCCCCGGCCGGAGCGGGGAGGGACGGAGTCGGCCGAGACCATGCTCTTCGGTGCCCTCCGTCGGAGGGCTATCGCCATGCTCCAGTCTTAGGGTTAGCCCTTCGCGCCGGGTTCGATCGCGGACCGCAGAGGAGAGCGGCGACGACGGCCGGCCCTCGATTCCGCGCCTCCGCTTTCTTCAAGGGTCGTCCGTTCGCCGTCGCCGCTCGCGCGGCTCAAGTAGCCGGAAGCTCCTGGCACCCGCATGTCCGCCCCCGACGCCCGGACGGAGCTAGAACAGGTCGAGCTGTACCGATTCACGGTCGCCTTCGCCGATGCGCCGTTTCCCCCCCTGACGGTCGACGAGCCGCCTCCCGCGGGCCAGGATCAGGGACCGAACCCCACCCAGTCCCTCGCGATGGCCGTGGGGCACTGCATGAGCTCGACGCTCGTCAACACCCTCCAACGGGCCCATGTGCGGGTGACCCCGCTCCACACCACCGTGCGCGCGACGGTCGGAGTGAATTCCCGGGGGCGACGGCGGGTGCAGCATCTCGAGGTCGAGATCGCGACCCGACCGATCGACGAGGCCGATCGCGCCCGCTTCGACCATTGCGTCGAGATCTTCGCCGACTTCTGCACGGTCTCGGGCGCCGTACGGGACGGGATCCCGATCGACCACCGGGTGGAGTCGGGGTGAGACCCCGTTTCTGAGCTACCGTTGGGTCCTTCCGGACACCGACGGACCTGCCGGGACCCCCGGCGCACCGACCGGGGAAGGGCGGACACGGCCCACGACCGTCCGGACGATCCCGTAGACCCCGAGGAAGGCGGCGAGTCCCGCGCCGAGGGCGATCCCGAGGCCGTACGGGACGAGCAGCACCGCGGTCACCGCGCAGAACGCGGCGAAGCTGAACAGCCCGTACTGGAGGCCGACCAGGAAGACGAACACCGGGGACGGCCCCTGCCGGGAGTGCGTGAAGATCACGAGCGTGATCGTGAACACCGGGATGGGGCTGAGCAGCCCGCTGAGCTGCGGGCCGAGGCCGGCGGCCGCGGTCGTGATCACGAGGACGAGCAGCGCCGCGGTCAGCATCCGGAGCGGGATCTCCCAGCGAGGGGCCGGCGGAGGAAGGTCGGGCTCGACCCGCTTCGGCACCACGACCAGCACGACCCCGATCGCGACGAGCGACGCGGCGAGGTCGAGGGAAACGAGCTCGGGGGCGCGGCTCAAGAGCGCGGTCGAGATCACGAACCCCGCCGCCGCGATCCCCAGGCAGAACGGCCATCGGAGGTGCACCGCGGAGCGGGCGTACCCGATCGAGAACGCGCTCAAGGAGACGATGCCGAGGAGGGCGCCGAGCGCGGCGGACGCCGCGAACGTCGTGCCCTCTGTCAGCGCGAGGATGAACAGGATCGAGCCGGTGTTGACGGGCAGCGCGACGAGCCAGCCCGCGGTGCGGTGACCGTACCGGAGCGCGATGAGGCTCAGGATCCCGATGAAGGCCGGGGCGATCACGACCTTGAGCAGGAGCAGCTGGAGGTCGACGTTCACGCAGGGTCGAGGTCGGGCAGCCTCATGTGGCCTCGGGGCTACGTCCCGGAGGCACCGTGAACGAGCGCGATCGGCCGCGGGCCCGGGACGCCGGGGTCCCGTGCGGGATCCTGCCCACCGGTCCGACGAACGCCCTCACGGATGTGGCCGGGGTCACTGTAGGACAGGTGACCCTCGTTCGGGGGGACACGGTGCGTACCGGGGTCACGGCGATCGTCCCGAGGCCGGGCGACCTCCTCGAGACGCCGGTCCCCGGCGCGGTCCTCGTCGGGAACGGCTACGGCAAGCTCGCCGGTTCCACCCAGGTCGATGAGCTCGGCGAGATCGAGACCCCGATCCTCCTCACGTCCACCCTGAACGTCCCTCGCGTGGCCGATGCCCTGATCGACTACGTCCTCGAGTCGCGGGGCGCCCGGCCGGTCCGATCGCTCAATCCGCTCGTCGCGGAGACCAACGACGGCCGCCTCAACGACCTGCGCGCGCGCTCGGTCGGTCGGGAGGAGGTGTTCACCGCCCTCCGCACCGCCCGGGGCGCTCCGCCGGAGGAGGGGGCGGTCGGGGCGGGCACCGGCACGGAGGCGTTCGGGTTCAAGGGCGGGATCGGAACGGCCTCGCGCCGTCTTCCGGAGGAGGTCGGCGGGTACACCCTGGGAGTCCTGGTACAGAGCAATTACGGTGGCCTTCTCACCATCGCGGGGATCCCCATCGGCCCCGAGCTCGACCGTCGGACCCCGCGCCGGTCGCCCGCACCGCCGGGGGGATCGGTGATCGTGGTGGTCGCGACCGACGCCCCGCTCGGGTCGCGGAACCTTCGGAGGCTCGGGAGTCGGTCGATGTTCGGCATCGCCCGGACGGGCGCGGACGGCTCCAACCACAGCGGGGACTACGCGATCGCCTTCTCGACGGACGGATCGACCCCACCCCTCGCCAACTCCGCGATGGACCCCTTGTTCGGGGCCGCGATCGAGGCGACCGAGGAGGCCGTCTACAACTCCCTGTTCCGGGCCACGACCACCACCGGCTGCGGGCGGACGGTGGAAGCGCTCCCGATCGGCCCGACCCTCGACATCCTCCGGCGACACGGAAGGCTGAGGTCCGACGTGCCGCCGTACGCGGCTCCGGGGCTACCTCCCTGATCTCCGCGCAGCGGCCGGGACCTGCGCCCGTTCCCGCTCGAGCAGCCGCCGCTTGGTCTCGGGACCCCC
>Ga0187772_10000853_pt1 | contig 13983 bp, 14 predicted proteins | sample 0116_SJ02_MP15_2_FD_133137 | JGI IMG/M metagenome (GOLD analysis project Ga0187772, IMG submission 133137) | Tropical peat soil microbial communities from peatlands in Department of Meta, Colombia - 0116_SJ02_MP15_20_MG | ecosystem: Environmental > Terrestrial > Soil > Wetlands > Peat | place... | reverse complement strand
GTTCTGCAAAAGGTGGCACCCGGACGATTTTTCTAAATGATAAGACGATGCTGATTCAAGGAGGGCCTTGTATCCGAAGGTGTTTCGTCGGATTCGGAGCAAGGCCCGGCTGAATGGCCTGACCTGAATCGGCATCGACCGTAAGAGAAGATTCGTCTACTGCCTCAAAGTCCGAGCCCTTCACCTGCCCTAACTCGCTGACTAAGACGTGAGCTTTTGGAAAACCAAAGAAAGGAAAAAAAAGAAAATCAATCAGTTCTTTTCGGCTTGACAAAAGGGTAGCCATTGAATAGGCTAACATGAAGTTAACGGGAACGGGTTTGGTTTCTTAAATTTTTTTTGATCCTGAGATTGTAGCGTGCATTTTTACAGCCCCTTAGCACCTTTAGAATGGTCGTAGACCGCATTGCGGTGAGCGACGCAGGCCGGGCCGCACATTAAAACGAGAGGAGGTGACGAAGTCTTTCGAGCGTAGCCGATATTTTTCTCCCTTTTGGAAAGGAGGAATGACGATGGAAAAGAAATGGAGCAAGAAGGTATCGAGAAGGACTTTTTTGAAAGGTGCAGCAGCGGGTCTTGCCCTCCTAGGGCCGGGTGTCCCGTATATCGCAAAGCGGGCCGTGGCAGCGGAACCGCTCTATATTGGAGTGGTCAGTCCGGCCAGCGGAAATTATGCTGACCATGGGATGATGGAACGGATGGGCATGCAGATGGCTGTGGCTGAGATCAAGAATGTTTTGGGCCGTCCGGTCAAACTGCTCGTTGAAGACGATGAGACCGATCCCCAGGTGGGTGCCCGGAAGGCGAGAAGGCTTATTGAGGTGGACAAGGTGAAGTTCTTGATCGGAGGCGTTTCAAGTTCCGTTGCCGTATCGGTGGGAGAGGTGGCGCAGAGAGCGGGGGTTCTCTATATCGCTACCAACCAGAACTCGGATACGATCACTGGGGAGAAGGCTCATCGGTGTGTCTTCCGTGTTTGCCCCGACATGGCCATGGCCCTGAAGTGCCTAGGACCTTATATCATTGAAGTCGCGAAGCTGAAGAAGTGGTACTTCTTTACGCATGATTACGAATGGGGATGGTCGGGAACCCGATGGGGAAGAAAAATTCTGGAGCAGTATAAAGGGACCGATTTAGGTGAATCGAAGATCCCGCTCGGAACGCGCGATTACAGTGCTTTTTTTCAAAAAGCGCTCGCCACGAAACCCGAAGCACTCGTCATCACCGTTGGCGGAGTGGACCGGGCTGCTTTAATGGAACAGATCTATGAATTCGGAGTTTATAAGAAGACGACCATCGTCCACACCCTTTATGATTATGAAGATGTCTGGGCTGCCGGAGCGAAGAAGAATTTTGGGATCCACGGAACGGAATGGTACTACGGGATTGATACGCCCACAGTGAAAGCCTTCGTAGCCAATTATAAGAAGATGTTTCCTGCGGCCTTGATCCCCGTTCCTACCCAGGATACGGCCAACGGGTACATCGGCCTGAGGGAACTTCTCAAGGCCGTCCAGCGGGTAGGCAAAGAAGAGGTGACGCCCGTCATCAAGGCCCTCGAGGGGTATACCATCCCACTCGCCGAATCCCTTAAGAATGATCCCATCCTGATTCGTGACTGGGATCACCAGTTTGTCTGGGCTTATTACGTGGTGAAGTCGAAGAAAGAAAAGGATATGAAAGACCGTACGGACTTCTTTGAGCTTCTGAAATGGTGTCCGGGAAAGGACGTGGCTCGGAGCAAAGAAGAAAATCCTGTGAAATTAGAAGACTATCCGGCTTAAATTTGAGTGAGAAGGTGGGGATGAGTTTCCCCACCTTCTCTCGAAGGGAAAAAAGATGGAAGAGTTCCTCGGGGAATTTTCTTCATTTGTCATGATCGGGCTGGTGAATGGACTGGTCTATGCGGTGGTGGCCCTGGGATTTACCCTGGTTCTGGGTGTGATGCAGGTCATCAACTTCACCCATGGCGTGCTCTTTGCCTTCGGTGCCTACTTTGCCTTTACCGCGCAGAGGTACTTTAACCTTCCCTTCTGGGTCGGCCTCGTCTTTGCCCCAATCCTTGTGGGAGTCCTCGGTATCATCCTCGAGCGGGTGGCCATTCGGAAAACCTACGGGGGCAATCCCCTCTTTGGGCTCCTTCTGACCTTTGGGATGGCAACCGCCCTGGAGGCCGTGATTCGAATGGTTCCGATCTGGGGGAAGGTAGGCTACTCGGTGAAGGCTCCCGAATTTGTCGCCGGATCGATTGAACTTGGATTTATGACCTATTCCAAGTATCGACTCTTTTTGGCAGTCCTTGCCATCCTCATCATTTTTGCGACGTGGCTTTTCTTGGAAAAAACGCCCTACGGCGGAATTATCAAAGCGGGCGCTTATGATAGCGAAATGATCATGGCCCTCGGCAAGAACCTTCCCCGTCTCCGCATGTATGTCTTTGGGTTGGGTGCCATCTTAGCAGGTGTCGCAGGCGTTATTGCGGCCCCTATTTACAGCGTGAAGCCCGCCATGGGCACCGATATCTTGATGCCTGCGTTCCTCATCGTTGTCCTAGGGGGGATCGGGAGCTTCTGGGGAAGCGTGATTGGAGGGCTCATCGTGGGGATGTCTAAGAGCATGATCGTGATGGTCTTTCCCCGGGCCGAGGACATCATCCCTTATGTGATTATGGCCTTTATCCTGATCTTCCGGCAGAGAGGCCTGATGGGGGAGAAAAGCGTTCTGGAGGCCTGAGATGCCGTCTCAACAACCATGGCGGAAAAAACTTACCCACCCGATGGTTTGGATATTTGTGCTCTTCTTCTTTTTCCCGAGGTTCCCTTTCATTGGTCAATATCTCTCCTTAGGGACAGAGGTGATGATCTGGTCCCTCTTTGCCGTAGGGTTCAATATCTTGTTGGGTTACACAGGGCTGACCTCCTTTGGTCATGGAGCTTATTTTGGCATTGGCGCTTATACGGCAGGGATCATCTTTCTGCGTGTCTATCCTGGATTCTGGATCCCTCTGCTTCTCAGCATTGTCGGAGGTGCCTTCTTCGCGGGCTTGGTCGGTCTCATCGTGGCCAAGAAGAGGGGAATCTATTTCTCCCTCCTGACCATTGCCTTTGGTCAGGTCTTCTACTTCGTTGCCTTTCGCTGGGAAGAGTTGACCGGCGGAGAGACGGGATTGTCGAAGATTGACCGGATTCCGATCGGGATTCCGGGCCTCTTTCAGGTGAAATTATCCAACCCCATCAACTACTACTACGTCTGCTGGGCGATTTTCCTGATCGCCACGATCATCGTCTGGAAGATCGTTCATTCTCCCTTCGGCAGGGTGATCCAGGGGATCCGGGAGAATGAAGTCCGCACACGATACCTGGGCTACAACGTCTATTTTTATAAGTGGGCTTCCGTTACTCTCTCGGGGGCGTTTGCCGGGCTTGCGGGGGGGCTCTATACTTTCCTCATCCATTCCGCCTTTGCGACGGTCCTTGACTGGACTCAATCCGGAAACGTGGTCATGATGAACCTCCTGGGCGGGGGATTGGTCAACTTCTTCGGTCCGATCCTGGGCGCAACGATCTTCATCTCTTCCCGGGATCTCCTGAGCGCGTACATCTCCAGGGCTTCCTACGCCCTCCATTTCGAAATCGACTGGCTATTCATCTACGGGCTCATCTTTGTCTTCGTCATTTTATTCATCCCTACGGGGATCCTTGGTCTGATCAGCGGAAAGAAAAGGGCGGTCTTAAGGTAGGAAGGATGGCGGCAATACTCGCGATAGATGGATTGACAAAGAACTTTGGCGGTCTCAGGGCCGTTGACTCGGTAAGCCTTCAGTTCGAAGAGGGGAAATTGACTTCGGTCATCGGTCCGAACGGGGCAGGAAAGACGACCTTCTTTAACCTGCTGACAGGACTGATCAAGCCGGATTTGGGGAAAATCATTTTCAAAGGAGAGGATATCACAAAACTTCCTATCCACGGGATCGTTCGGAAGGGGATTTCCCGCTCCTTCCAGATCATCAACCTCTTCAACGAGATGACCCTTCTTGAGAACGTATGGCTCGGAGTCCAGGCCCAGCAGGGACACGGCGTCGAGCTCTTCGCGGATTCAGACGGATTCAGATCGATCCGGGACGAGACCTTCCGGGTGATCAAGGAGACCGGCCTTACCGGGAAGGAAGAGACACCCGTAAAGCTCCTCTCCTACGGGGATCGGAGAATCCTTGAGATCACCCTCTCCCTAACCGCAAAGCCTTCTCTCCTCCTCCTCGACGAGCCCACGAGCGGCCTCGTGTCCGACGATCGTAAGCGGATCTCGAAGTTTATGAAGGAACTGTCTTCCCAACTGACCCTGGTCGTCGTCGAACATGATATGGATATCGTGTTATCGATCTCCGACCATATTGTCGTGATGTACCAAGGGAAAATATTGGCTCAAGGCACTCCGGATGAAATCAGGAGAAGCGACAAGGTGCAAGAAGCTTATCTTGGAGGCCAGTATTGCCTGGCCTGAATGAATGAGGTGTAAGAAGTGTTGACCGTAGAGAAGATCAACACATTTTACGGTGAAGCCCATACGCTCTTCGACGTCTCCATCGAAATTCAAGCGGGTGAAGTCGTGGCTCTCCTGGGTCGAAATGGAGCGGGAAAGACCACCACCATCCGGTCGATTATGGGACTGACTCCTCCCCAATCGGGAAAGATCCTATTCAAAGGGGAGAACATCTTGGGACTTCCTCCTTACCAGGTCGCCAACAGAGGCGTCGGCTTTGTACCCGATAACCGGAGGATCTTCCCCAACCTGACGGTCAGGCGGAATTTAGAGATTGCTCGAAAGGGTAACGGCAGCAAGGCCGGGTGGACCTTGGAAAGGATTTACGAGCACTTCCCCAAACTCAAGGAGATTGAATCCCGGATGGGAGAGGTTTTGAGCGGCGGAGAACAGCAAATGCTCACCATCGCCAGAACCCTGATGGGAAACCCAGACTTGTTGCTTCTCGACGAACCGACAGAGGGGCTTGCCCCTCTCATGGTGATGGAGGTGATGAAGATCATCAAAGAATTGAAGGAGAAGGGGGAAACCATCCTACTGGTCGAGCAAAATTCAACCCTTGCCCTTTCGGTCTCTCTGAGGGCGTACATTTTGGAAAACGGTCACATGGTTTTTTCCGGCCTTGCCGAAGGGTTGATCCAGGATCAGGAACTGAGGCAGAAATTTCTCGGAGTCTAAAGTCGCTTCGCCTGCTTCAAAAAAACCAAGATACCGGATGCCTTAGGATTACGAAAGACATCTTTTGATTTCCCAAAATATTTTTTAAGAAAAGACTGGAGATCGAGATGAAAGAGATACGAACAACCCTTGTCGTCGGTGCGGGAACGATGGGGCATGGGTTCGCCCAAATATTTGCACTGAACCATGTTCCGGTTCGCTTGACGGACGAAACCGACGAACTGCTCAAACGAGCTCATGGCTGGATCATTGACAACCTGAATACCATGGTCGAGCTGGGTGAGGTCGAACGGAAAGAGGTAGAGTCCGTATTGACCAATATCCAATTCACCACCGATCTGAAAAAGGCCGCTCAGGAAGTGGATTACGTACTCGAAGCGGTTTCCGAAAACCTGGATCTGAAGAAGGGAATATTCCAGCAGCTGGGTGGGTATACCCAACCCCATGCCATCCTTGCCAGTAATACCTCTTCATTCGACATTAATGAACTTAGTGCGGTCACCGTCCATCCGCAGAGAGTCATCGGCACGCACTGGTACCACCCGCCGCAAATCACCCCGTGCGTTGAAGTCATCCCTTCGAAAACGACAGACCAACAGACCATCCAACGCACCATGGGTTTCATGGAACGCATCGGCAAAGTACCCACTCTTTGTAAAAGCGCCCCTGGATTCGTGGGCAACCGAATTCAATTCGCGATGGCTGCTGAGGCCCTGGCTATCGTAGATGAAGGTTTGGCCACCCCAGAAGAAGTGGACCGAATCGTTAAAACATCATTCGGTTTCCGTTTGGGGGCCTATGGTCCTTTTGAAATTTGCGATCAGGCGGGATTGGACGTCTATCGTTCCGTTTATGAATATTTGTACGGCAGACTGCAAAAGGAACGGTTCAAGCCACCCAAGATCTTCGATCAGTTAATTGAACAAGGACGCCTTGGTCTTAAGACACAGTCTGGATTTTATCAATATAAGGAGGGTGCGGTTGAGGCGATGAAACGAGAGCGGGATCGAAAACTCTACGCCAGACTCCGCTTATTTCGTGAAGAACAGAAAGCTGTAAAAAAGGATTAAATTCGAAGGACCAAACCATGAAGGTGAGGAACCTGAATGACGGAAAATATGGATTTTCGCAAGATGTTAAGAGAAGCGATTAATGAGAGATGCCACCTCCTTCCAGAGGACTCGGGGAAGGCAGTCATCGCCCAATTTGGAATGAAGGTGCCGTCTGGCAAACGAGTGACGAGCTTCCGTGAGGCCCGTCGCGTGGCGTCCGAGTTAGGCTATCCGTTGGTGGTAAAGGCAATGGCTCCGGATCTGATTCATAAATCGGATCGAGGGGCAGTCAAGGTCGGGGTTGAGAGTCATTCTGTTCTTAGAAAGGCGATGGGAGAGTTGCGGAATCTTTTTCCTGGAGTACCGCTGCTCTTGGAGAAAATGGTGGCGCCCGGGGTGGAATTAATTACCGGTCTGATCGATGACGGCCACTTCGGTCCCTGCCTGATGATCGGTATGGGTGGCTTCTTGACGGAGCTGTTCCAAGACGTCAACTTTCTTATGCTTCCAGCCAAGCGGGGAGAGGTTCTTGAGGCTCTCATGGATTTGAAAGGCTTCAAACTATTGAGTGGATTTCGCGGCAGGCCGGCCTACGACATAGACCAAACGGTCGACGCGATCATGGGACTGGCCAGGTTCGGGGAAGAGGCGGCAGGTTATTACGAATCGGTCGATATCAACCCTTTAATCGTGAACGAACGCGGTGCCATTGCCGTCGATGTCAAGATTCTCCTTAACCCCACATTTGTCGCACCCTCCTGCGAGGAACTCTCAGTCGACACAAGATCTCTGGATCGGTTCTTCTCTCCCCGGTCTGTGGTGGTCATCGGAGCCTCTGCTACAACCGGTAAATCCGGCAATGTGGTCATCCGAAATATTTTAGCGAATGGATATGCGGGAAAAGTCTATTTGGTTAACCCGAAGGCCGGAGAAATCCTGGGCCTGCCCGTCCAGCCCTCGATCGCCGATCTCCCTGAGGGAGTTGACCTGGCGATTATCGTGCTCCCTTCCAAGGAAACTCCGCAGGCCCTTCGGGATTGCGCTGCAAGAGACATCCGACAGATCGTCCTCCTCGCGGGCGGATTTGCAGAGGTGGATGAATATGGAGAAGAAATCCAACACGAGACGATCCAAATCATCCGCGAGAAAGGGCTGCGTGTCATAGGGCCCAATACATCGGGACATACTTCCACTCCGTACCAATTCACCTCCTCCTTGTTTCCCTTGGGAAAGATCCGACGGGGCAAGGTTTCCTTTCTTGCGCAGACGGGGAACTTTGCCACACACACGATGAGGTACATCTTGACGGGTGAGCATTTTGGTGTTTCGCGCGTGATTGGCCTTGGAAACAAGGTCGACATTGAAGAAAGTGAGGCCCTCGAATACCTGGGCAATGATCCGGAGACAAATGCGATCATCATGTACCTTGAAAGTATCGAGAGACCGAAACGCTTCTTAGAGATAGCAAGAAAGGTCACCCGCCGTAAACCCGTGGTCATGTTGAAGGGGGGCATCACCGAAGCAGGTAAAAAAGCAGCTGTTGCTCATACGGCTGCCATGGCTCTTGAGGATCGGTTGGTAGACGGCATGCTCCGTCAAGCAGGCATCGTTCGGGTGCGGGAATACACACACTTGATCCTTGCAGCAAAAGCATTTTCGATGAATCCGCTGCCCAAGGGGAATCGGGTCAGTTTCCTCACTCCGTCTGGGGCGATGCTCGTCACCCTCTCGGACCTCTGCATCAGCCTCGGTCTTGAAGTCCCGGAACTGGAGGAAGAAACCCGGCAGAGACTTCAGGATATCAGCCCCCCTTTTATTCGGATGCGAAATCCCGTGGACATCTGGGCCGCTGCTACTGTGCGTGGAGTGGAGTTTGGGTATCGGGAAGGCATGGAGGCAGTGCTGAAAGACCCAAACATCGATGCCGTGGTCCCAGTCCTGATGCTCACAAGAGAGACGGGGATTCCATCGTATAACTTTATCCTGGAACTGGCGAAGAAATATCCGGAAAAACCTATTCTCGTCACGTTTAGCGCGGAAAAGCGGTACATGGAAGAGTGTAAGGAATTCCTCGAACCTCGCGGGATTCCAACTTTTCCCGAGATTGAGCAGCCCTTCGAAGTTCTATCGATTCTTTATCGTTGCACAAAGTCGATGAACCGACCGCGGTAGAATTGTTTCTTACAAGATCGCAGTGTATCAGAAATAATTCCGTCTCTTTAGGAGGTTTAACCATGTTCAGGGTCAGTGTGATGTATCCGAATCAAGGACAGGCAAGGTTTGATCTCAACTATTATCGAACAAAGCATATGGAACTGGTGAAAAAACTTTTAAAACCATTTGGATTGATCAAAACGGAAGTGGATAAAGGAATCTCTGGCGGAAGTGGGCAATCCCCGCCTTACATTTGTGTCGGGCAACTCTATTTTGAATCTGAGGATGGCTATGACAGAGGAGTCGCTCAGGTGGGTTCCGTCTTGCGAGGGGATATACCTAATTTTACCGATGTCAAACCCATTCGACAGATTAGCGAAATTCTCGATTAATCCCGTTTCGCGATCCATGATTGAGAAGCAATTGTCCGGTGTAGCTGAGGTGTCATCCATAAAAAAATGGCGCTGGCTTAATTTCGAGTTTCAGATTGCAGATTTCAAATTGAAAATTAAGATTGCAAGGACCACACGGCATAGCGCAAAGACCAAAGCTGAAAGTCTAAAAGAAGGCTAAAGCATCTGACTGGCCGTTTACCTGCGCTGCCGACCGCATAATAGGAAATGACAGTTACTATTCCGGGAAGCACGATTTTCTAGGGCGCTTTCATTTTTCAGGCAAGTCCCTTGAAACACTTCAAAGGAAGTGCCTGGGATTAGACCTTGAATATTTTCTATATCAGGGTGTTAAGGAGGAAGACGATGGAAAAAATAATTGTTATTTATCACAGCCAGCAGTATGGGAATACGAAGGCGCTCGCAGAAGCGGTTGCCGAGGGCGCTCGACAGGCTGGGGGGAAAGTGAATCTTATTAACACAAACGAGCGGCGCGTCACCTTGGAAGAGTTTATGTCCGCCGATGGGGTTGCGATCGGGACCCCCGACTATTTCTCATACGTCGCGGGCACGGTGAAGACTTTTTTTGATGATCTCTACCTGTGGGATCAATCAGGCAAGCCTGTCAAAGGAAAACCGGCTGTCCTATTCTTTTCCTGTGGCGGGGGCGGGAAAGTGAGGCAGCCTTTCGAATCCCTTGCTCAGCGCTTCTTCCAGCGCGTGGGGGAGACGGTGGGGGGTGAGCGGCCCATTAGCAGCGAAGCGAAGAAAAAGTGCCTCGCGCTAGGCAAGGAACTTGTAAAAAGCTTTAGTAGCAAGGCTTCGTAAGGCTCATGGGATCAGCTCTTGACACGTAACGAATCCAAAAAAAAGTGGCGCGATTCATAGAGAAGTTGGCCCTGGCCTGAACCATCGCGCAAACGGCATAGCGCGAAGGAAGTTATTGGCTTATCATTTCACAGAAGAAAGGAGAGCTGGGATGAAAGAAATTCACAAGGCATTTAAAGAATTCAAGAAAGAGTTTCCGGCTGTCTACGAAGGCCATGAAGCACTGGGGAAAACGATTCATGAGGAATCCGGCCCTCTGCCCGAGAAAATCCGGTGGCTGATCAAGATTGCCATTTCCGGGGCAAGCGGTCATGCTTTATCTCTGGAGACGCATATCCTGAAAGGAAGGGAATCCGGGCTTACTAATCATGAGATTAAGCATGCACTTCTTCTGCTCGTACAGACTACCGGGTTTCCGACTTTTATGGAAGCTTACTCCATTTTTAAAACGGTACATTAAATCAGAAAGCGCAGAGAGGTTTTGGGATCGACCATCAAAGTAAAGATGGGGAGACGGAGAGACGCGGTGTTGGGGCGAATAAATCCCCCATAAGAAAGTTGGCATGGCCAAATAAAAAAGGAGGAAACGATGAGAGGGAGATGGATCATAGGAATAGGCGTTCTTTTTATCGGTTTTGCTTTGGTATTCGGAACGGGCTGGGCGGCTGAAAAGAAGCCGATCAAGCTCGGTGTCGTGTTTATCATGTCCGGAAAAATGGGGGGATACGGCAAGCACGGAACACAGGCAATCCGATTGGCTCTCGACGAGATCAATGCACAAGGAGGTATTTTAGGAAGGAAAGTGGAAGCCATTTTTGAGGATGATGAGCTCAAGGTCGATAAGGGCGTACAGATCATCAAGAAATTTATTACTCAGGACAAGGTGGATTTCATTATCGGACCCACTTCCAGCGGTGTGGCCCTGGCCATGGCTGACCTTGTCGAACAGCAAAAGAAAATTCTGGTCCTGACGCAGTCGGCGACCAATTCGCTGACGGATGCCAAGTTCAACCGGTATATGTTCAGCACGTTAAGCAACGCGATGATGCACTCCCGGGCGGGTGCCTATTTCATGGCGAGCAAACCCTACAAGCGTTGGATGTGCATCGGACCCGGCTACAGTTATGGTTACGAATCCTGGAGTTCGTTCAAGGAGAAATTGAAGGAGCTGCGGCCGGATATCGAGATGGTCGGCGAGTTATGGCCCAAGTTGACGGAGCCAGACTATACTCCTTTCATCCAGAAGATTATAGAAACCAAGCCAGAAGCCGTCTGGTCACCTTTGTGGGGCATGGATGCGGTGACCTTCATCAAGCAGGCGCTGCCCTTGGGCCTTTTTAATCAAATCAAGTTTGCTTTCCCGGATGGGGCTGCCCTTGAAACGCTCATTCCTCTGGGAAAGAGCATGCCCGAGGGCTTGTTCGTGTCAGCCCGTTACTTTTTCCTCACTCCGGACTCCCCTATGAACCGGAGATTTGTCAAGGCTTACCAGGAGCGGTTTAAGGAATATCCTGACTATATGGCTGAAGAAACCTATGCGGGTGTCTATTTCCTGAAGGCTGCCATAGAGCGAGCCGGCACAACAGAGACAGAAAAGGTCATTGCCGCAGTGGAGAAAGAGCCGCTTGCGTGGGAGACCCCCGAAGGCTGGAAGATCATGAGAAAAGAGGACCACCAGGTTGTTGAGGACGTGGTCTGGGGGGAGACAGCCTACAGCGAAAAGTATGGGTTCGCTATTTTAAAGAATATGCAGTCCATTCAAGCCGAAGAAATTTGCAGGACACCCGGAGAACTTAAAGAAGTACGCCTTAATTATGAGAAGAGGCTGAAGGAACAAAAGAAGTAATGGAGGAGATAAAGGGGATCAATCCTTGACACGGGACGAATGGGTACGAATGGAGAGACGGCCGGCGGATATGGAAACTCGTTGAAAACTGACACTTTTCCCCTCTGCTTACATCGGGCACCGGTTTCGGGATGCAGGGTCGACGGGATTATCTTTTCCATTTCTTGCCCTTTTTGTCCCATTCCCCCCCGTGGCTCTGATAATCCCGATTTTCTAGGATCGTCTGATCGATGACCTCTCCACAAATTAAGCACCGCCAGCTAAAGGAGGGACCATTTGAACCGAAACGCTCCTCATGGATCATCATCCCGTTACATCGACCGCATTTCATATTAAGCTCCCCAAAATTGTCTCCGTGAGATCAAGGAATTTTTTAATTATAACCTACTTTCCTCCTTAGAACCATCTGATGTTTTGGAGGGTTTAGGTTTCGCCTATGAAAACCGACAAGGATCTTTATCATCAGCTACGCGTCTTATCGTCCGAAAAGTTATGGAACGATGAAGTGGCGCAGTTCGATCGAGCGACTCCCGAGGAGCGAATAAAACGGGTTGCGGTCATTCGCGCGGTGGGCGTGGTCTTTTCCGAGTCCGGCACCGCGAAGCAGAAGGCCGAGGTGAGGTCGTGGCTTGTTCGGCTCTTGCAGGACCCGAGCGAGAAGGTGAGACGCTATGCCATGACGGCTCTGCCAAAGCTGGGCGCCGGGCCGAAGGAGGAAGGAGCGCTGCTCTCCTTGCTCCGGAGGACCACGGTCGAGCGCGAGAAGAAATTCCTGGGTCAGGCTCTGGATAAGATCGGTGGAAGGGCCACACTGAGTGTCGTGGCCGGGGTCCGAGGCTTCCCTCCGCAAACCGAACAGAAGGTCAAAGCCAAGGTGGCGCGCACGGAGAGGCCCAGCGTCATTCGAATGGACAGTCTCCTCTCCGAATTCACCCGCTTGCGGATCCATCTGCACTGCCGCAAGGGGCTGGAAGAGATTGCCCGCGACGAACTGAAAGCGTATATCGCAAAGCACGAGAAATTCCGCATCGTCGAGGTGCGGAGTGGCCTCCTCGCGATCACACCGGTGGCCCCCTTTTCCCTGGCCGACCTTTACACGCTCAGATGTTTTATCACCGTTGGCTTTTTTCTTGGCCATGTCCGGGGCTCAAACCCGGCAGAGTCCGTCGATGCTCTGGCGTCCGTGATCACATCGCCCCTGTCGCAGTCTGTTCTGGCGACTTTCACGCAGGGATCGATTCGCTATCGCCTCGAGTTTGTTTCCAAGGGACACCAGAGAGGCATGGTGCGTCTCCTGGCGGATCGGGCCTATGCCATGTGCCCGGATATTCTCAACGATCCGCGAAGTGCTCCCTGGTCGATGGATCTCTTTCCCACGGGGCGCGGAATCTCTGTTGAATTGCGCCCGAAGCTGACGCCCGATCCGCGATTCACCTATCGTCAAGAGGACGTTCGTGCGGCATCCCACCCTCCGTTGGCCGCCTCGATGGCCCGCCTGGGCGGAAGCGTCAACCATGAGATCGTCTGGGACCCATTTTGCGGATCGGGTTTGGAACTAATCGAAAGGGCGCTGCTGGGCGGCGTGCAAAGTATTTTCGGAACAGATCTCAGCCCCGATGCCATTGCTATTAGCCGGACCAACTTTGCCGCCGCTCGGGTGAAAGGCGTTCAAGTGAAATTCACCTGCTGTGACTTTCGCGACTATGCCAAGGTTGAAGGCCTGGGACCCGAGAGCGTGACCCTCCTCATCACCAACCCTCCCATGGGAAGGCGAATTCGTGTTCCCAACCTGCGCGGATTGTTCGGGGATCTTTTTGACGCCGCTGCCGCGGTGCTTAAGCGGGGCGGACGGCTGGTATTCGCCAACCCTTTGCGCATCGAACCTCTGGACCCATCACTCAAATTGAAGTACCGGAAGGTGATCGATCTTGGCGGCTTCAATTGCCGTCTCGAGATGTATCTCAAGCTGGAGGGCAGAAGGCTGAGATCCCCACATTCGACAAGTTAGTTTTCCAAAGACCGATTTCCGATATCATCCACAAAAAAGGCGGCCGGTGGATTCAAGGCGTCCTACCACGTTTTCAGAAGGGATTCGGGACACCTTTCTACCCGCCAAATTTGACACCCTGGCTCCTTTCGTCAAAATGGACTTCATCCAGGTCAACCAAAATGGAAGCCAAAGTCAAGAAAGCCCTGTCTGCTTTCGGGGCAAAGAGGAAGTTGAGCGGGTTCGGGGATAGAGCAAAAGAATAGAATCGTATCCGGAGATATGCATCCGTCTGAGGCACAAATAATTTTGACAATCTTCTTTCTTTCATGTTAATTTTTGATTGTTCGAGTGGGGCTGTAGCTCAGCTGGGAGAGCGCTTGAATGGCATTCAAGAGGCCGACGGTTCGATCCCGTTCAGCTCCACCACTTATCTTCTTATTTGGAGTACCACTCGGGGTCCCTTCATTAAGACCGCTGAGCACATTTTCCCATTCAAAACACTTC
>Ga0187772_10000852_pt1 | contig 14001 bp, 13 predicted proteins | sample 0116_SJ02_MP15_2_FD_133137 | JGI IMG/M metagenome (GOLD analysis project Ga0187772, IMG submission 133137) | Tropical peat soil microbial communities from peatlands in Department of Meta, Colombia - 0116_SJ02_MP15_20_MG | ecosystem: Environmental > Terrestrial > Soil > Wetlands > Peat | place... | reverse complement strand
TCGACTACCGCTGGGTCTTCCTCGCGGTCGCGCGGAAGCTCGGGGTGATCCCCGCCTCCGCGGACCCCCGGGACCTTCGGACCCTCGAGCCCCTGCTCGCGGAGAGCCGGACGAACCCGCTCGGGGAGGAAACGCTCGAGAAGACCCTCCATGACCGCTACGACCTTCCCCACGCGACCGAGGTCCTCGAGCGCGTGAAGGCGGGCACGATCGAGGTCGTCGCGGTTCCGCCGTCCACGCTCACCGACGGACCGCTCGAGCGGCTGCGCTGGCGCGCCGTGCCCGACGTCCCGCCCCCGACCCTCCTCAAGGCCGTCCGGGGGCGGCTCGAGAACGAGCCGCTCGTCCTCGTGTGCTTGCGCTGCGGGTTCACCCGGACCACGACCCCGGCCCGCTACCGGAAGGAGGGGGGAAGCCGCTGCCTGCTCTGCCATGGGTCGCTCTCCGCGGTACTGTCGCCGCGTCGCACGGACGAGATCGATCGCCTGAGCCGGTACGCCAAGCGCAAGTGGCGGCCAAAGCGCAGCGGGGCGAAACCGACCGCGCGGCCGCGGCGCCGGGAGCCGGCGCTTCCCGCCGAGACGGAGACGCTCGTCCGCGCGGGCTACACCTCGGCCGAGCTCCTTGCGCACTACGGGGAGCGCGCGCTCTTCGCGCTCGCCGCCCGAGGGGTCGGACCCGAGACGGCCCGCCGGCTCCTCGCCCGCCACTACCGCGACGACGACGCCTTCTTCACCGAGATCCTTCGCGCCGAGCGGGCCTACGCCCGTACGCGGGCGTTCTGGGATTGAGCGGCGAGCGTCCGGGCCGTCGCCTCCACCACACCCCGAGGAGCGTCGGTGCGGATCCCCTCGGGCCGGGCGTGGGTCCGCCCCGCCCGGTACCCCCGCGCCCGAAGCGCGTCGCGGAGCGCGGCGACCGCGGGCGGGGAGCGGAGTCCGAGGAGCGCGGCCAGCCGGTTCGGCTCGTAGTAGAACGGTCGGTCGATCCCTGCCTCATCCTGGAGCCGCTCGATGAACCCGCGGACCTCGCGCTCTCGCGCCGCTTCCGGCGGGGCTCGAAGCGCCGCAACGAGCTCCGGGTCCTCCAGCGGGCCGAGCCAGAGGGGACCGTACGGTCCTCGATCGCCGACGTCCGGCCCGTCCCACGTCCCGGGATCAACGGGACCGATCGGGTCGGGCGGCGCGGTCCCGTCGGACGGATCGAGGCGCACGTACGCGCGCACGTAGTGGTCCTTCGCGTACGCGAGGAGCGGCGCGATCCGCCGGTCGAGGTCCCGGGCGGTCCGCGCGAGGTGTGCAAGGAGGATCCGCAGCCCCCCCTCGGGAGCAAGCCGCCCACGCACCGGTCGGGCCCCGTAGCGGGATTCGCTCGCCCCTCGCTGGACGCCGGCGAGCACCATCATGTCGGTCGCCGTCACCGCGAGGACGCCCGAGGGACGCACCGAGCGGATCGCGGCCGGAAGGAACGGGACCGGCGTCCCGTACGGGTCGACGTCGACGTAGTCGAACTCCCCACCCTCCGGCCGCACGCGGCCGTCCGCGCGCCGGGCGATCCCCCCCGGGAAGCGCTTCGCGTTCTCTTCGAGGACCCCGTAGGCCGCGGGGTTCGTCTCGGTGAGCAGGAACTCGCGGAACGCCCCTCCCTCGTGGAGGAGGCGGAGCCCACGGACGCCGGTCGCCGCGGTGACCTCCCAGCCCGATCGCACCGGCGGACCCGGGCCGGCCCACGCTCGGACGAACGCGACCGCGAGGTCGCGGTCGGCCGCCATCGCCGGATTGTAGAAGACGCCCGCGCGGGCCCGGGGACCGGGGCCCGGCCCGACCCGGGGAAGGAGGAGCTCGGTGCGGCCCTCGCGGGCCTCCCCTAGTGCGCTCGGCCCGTGATCAGGTGCACGATCTTGAACGCGAGCAGGTTCTTGTTGACCGGCGTCACCTCGAGCAGGCGTAGCTCGTCCCTCCGTCGGATGTCTTGCAGGAGGGGGTTCCGGGATTTCTTGTGGAGGGTCATGATGATCGACTTCTTGGTGTCGAGGGTCTCGATCACGCTCTGCGTGAACGGCTCGCTCTCGACCTCCATCTTGCCGACCTCGTCGATCACGATCACGTCGGCCGACTCGCGGGCCTCCGCGAGGGCCCGGGTGCCGAGACCTTCGAGCGCCGCGAGGTTGACCCCGTAGCGTCCCGAGCGGATCCGCGACTTCAGCCCCTCGTGAGCGAAGACCTCGTGCTCCTTCGTGAGCCAGTCCGTGATCTGGAAGCCGGTGCGGCGCTGCTTTTCGACGATCGGCTCGGTGACCATCCCGCCGACGACCACCCCCTCCTCCTCGAGGAGCTCGATGATCCGTAGGAGGGTCTGGGTCTTCCCGGAACCCGGGAGGCCCGTGATTCCTATCTTCACGGGCGGAGAAAGTCGACGGGGCATAACGAAAAGCACCAGGGAGTGCTCCGCTTCTAGGCGTGGCAAGAATAAGAGCGCATCTGCCGGACCCGGCGATGGGCGCCGCGACCGAGGCGCCGGGCTCGTTCTATCCTGCGCGCGAGGACACCTTCCTTCTCGTCCCGTTCACGCGGGTCGCCGCGGGCTCGACGCTCCTCGAGATCGGCACGGGCGCCGGGCTGCTCGCGCTCGAAGCGGGACGCGCCGGAGCGAGGGTCGTCGCCACCGATCTCAACCCGTGGGCGCTGAAGCATCTCCGCGCCCGGGCGCGGGCGGAAGGGCTGCCCGTCGCCGTCGTCCGGACCGACCTCGCCGCGGGGCTCGGACGGTTCGACCGTATCCTGGCGAACCCGCCGTACCTCCCGACGCCCCCGGGCGCTCGCGACCCGGATCCGTGGCACAACCTCGCGCTCGACGGCGGGCCGGATGGCTGCGCGGTGACGCGACGGCTCGTCGCCGCGCTCCCCGACCATCTCGCGGACGGCGCGAGCGCCTACGTCGTCTTCTCCTCGCTGCAGCGCCCCCTCACGGTCGCCGGGATCCGTCGCGGCTGGCGGGAGCGCGGTGCGAGCGAGGTGGTCGCCTCCCGGCAGCTCGAGGGGGAACGGCTCGAGGTGTGGCGGTTCTCGCTCCGCGGCGAGGACCCATCGACCGGCTAGAGCCTTCGCTCCGCGTAGGAAAGCACGGCGTCGAGGAAGCGGTGGCCGTCCCCGTACCCGGTGGGCCCGTCGGTCCGGGTCCAGTCCGGTGCCTGGGCGTGGAAGAACGAGCGCTCGGGGTGGGGCATCAGGCCGAAGACGTTCCCTTCGGGGTTCGTGATCCCGGCGAGATCCCTCGGCGACCCGTTCGGGTTCCACGGATACGTCGCCGGGCTCCCGTCGGGCGAGACCCAGCGGAAGAGGACCTGGCCGTTCGCCTCGAGCTCGCGCGCCCGCGCCTCCGGGTCCCCGCCGAGGACGAGCTTTCCTTCCGCGTGCGCGGACGGGAAGAGGTATCGCGTCCCGGGAGAGGCCTCGCGCAAGGCCGGGAAGTTCCCCCCGGTCCACGCGACGAACGTCGGGCGGCACTCGAAGTGGCCCGAGTCGTTCGCCATCAGGACCGCTTCGGGCGGCCCGAGGCGACCGCCGGGGCGCCCGGGAAGGAGCCCGAGCTCGACGAGGACCTGGAAGCCGTTGCAGATCCCGCCTACGATCTTCCCGCTGCGCACGAACTCCTCGAGATCCGCTCCGAGCGAGGCGTGCGCGCGCGCCCCGAAGATCGCCCCTGCGCGGACGTAATCCCCCGCGGAGAAGCCGCCGGGCACGAACAGCATCTGGTAGTCGGCGAGCCGACGACGCGCCTCGGGCTCGACGTCGCGTGCCTCGAACTGCTTCAGGTAGACGATCTCGGGTCGGGCGCCGAGCTCGGCAAGCGCCGTGCGGAGCTCGTCGTCGCAGTTCGTCCCTTCGATGGCGAGGATCGCGACGCGCAGGTCCCGTCGGCCCACGCCCGACGATGGGCCGCTCGGGCTTAACGGTTCCTCGGCGGGGCCGTCGGCGCGATCGCTCCGAGGGGCGGATCGAGGAGGTAGACCCGGATCCGCTCGCCGGCGCGGACGATCTTTTGTCCGGGGCTCAGCATCGCGAACGCCGTCGCGCCAGCGAGGCTCGTGATGACCGAGGAGCCCCGGTAGGTCGAGAAGGCCCGCCCGTCCCGGAACTGGAGCGGGACCACCGTAGCGAGCCCCGGGGTCGCGGCGACCGCGTCGCTCCCGAGGGTCGCCCAGCCTTCGGTCCAGCCGGGACCGGGACGCCGGCCGAGCTTCCGGAGCACCGGGAGGACGAGCCAGTACATGTTCACGAGGCAGGAGGTCGGATGGCCCGGCATCCCGATGAGGAGCTTCGGCCCGGCGCGCGCGGCGACGGTGGGCTTCCCGGCGCGGACCGCGATCCCGTGGAAGAGGAGCGTCCCGAGCTTCGGGAGAATGCGCGGCAGGTGGTCGCGCTCCCCGACCGAGCTCCCACCGGTCGCGAGGACGAGGTCGGCCTCCGCGAGGGCTTCCCGCAGCGCGAGCTCGATCTTCCCGGCAACGTCGGGGACCGGGCGGCGAGGGCGGGGGATCGCGCCGGCGGCGCTCACCACCGCGGCGAGCGCCGCGTTGTTGCTCTCGTAGATCCGGCCCTTGCGCGGACGCTCCCCCGGGGAGAGGAGCTCGTTGCCGTTCGGGACGATCGCGACGACGGGGCGGGCGTAGACCTCGACCTGCGGAACCCCGCAGGCGGCGATCGCTCCGAGCGCGACCGCGGTGAGCTCCTCTCCCCCCCGTGCGAGGAGCGCCCCCCGGGGAAAGTCGTGGCCGGGCGGAGAGATCCGGTCTCCCGGAAGGATGGGACGGGGGATCCGGACCCGATCGCCGTCCCGTTCGACCTCCTCGAAGATCACGACCGCGTCCGCGCCCTTCGGAATCGCCCCCCCGGTCGCAATGGCGACGGACTCCCCGGCCCGGAGGGTCCGGGGGAACGACTGCTCCGCGAAGACCTCGCCCACGACCCGGAGCTCGGCGGGTCGCGACGCGGAGGCCCCGACCGTGTCGCGCGCGCGGACGGCGTAGCCGTCCCAGGTCGTCCGCGCGAACGTCGGGATCGGGACCGGGGCGCGCACATCGTGGGCCGCGACTCGGCCGAACGCCGCCTCGACGGGCACCGTCTCGAGCCGGTCCACCGGGCGGACCGAGCGCAACAGTCGGCCCCGCGCCACCTCGACCGGCGTGAGGGCGCCGAACGCATGCATCTCCATCGAACGACTATCCTCCTCGGCCCGCCCCCGCCATCCACCGGGCGGCGGCCCGGGTCCCTCCGGTGAGCGCCGTCCGCAGCGGCTCCCCCTCGAACCACGCCGCGAAATAGCCGCCCCGGAACGCTTCCCCGGCGCCGACCGTGGAGACCGGGGTCCTTACTCGGACCGCGGGGACGTGCACTTCGCCTTTCCGCGTGAACGCGGTCGCGCCTTTCTCGCCCTCGGTCCGCACGACCAAGGGGACTCGCTCGAGCAGCGCGTCGGGCTTGCGCCCCTCGACGAGCGCGACCGCGTGGTCGATCTCGGAGCGGTTCCCGAACAGGATCTCTGCGCCCGCGAGCAGCGAGAGGAAGCGCTCTCGGTCCCACCGGTAGTGGATCTCCTGGGCGGGGTCGACCGAGACCTTGAGGCCCGCGGCCCGCGCGCGCTGCTGAAGCCGCAGCTGGAACTCGGGGTCGCCGGTGGTGAGGTGGAGCCAGGCGTACTCCCGGATCCACCGCCCGGGTAACCGGGCGTCCCGGGCGTCCCACATCGGGCCCTGGTCGATCAGCGTGCGCTGACGACGCTGGGCGTCCTCGATGATGTAGCAGGTCGGGGTCGACGCATCCCGTACGAGCTCGAGGCCCCTCAGGTCGATCCCCGACGCCCCGAGCTGCGCTCGGAACGACTCCGGGAAGCCGCTCCCGATCCGTGCGACGAGACCGGACGCGACCCCGTAGCTCGAGGCGACGAGCGCGAGGTTCGTGGCGGTCCCCCCGAGCTTCTCGCGGGTCGAGGCGATCGGCACCGTGCGATCCGGCGCCGGGAACTCGCGTACCTCGAGGTACCGGTCGACGTTCACGTGCCCCGCCACGAGGAGCTCACGCGGACGCTCGGTGAGGGCGGAGCGGGGAGCCATCGGGAGAGCGAGCCGTCGTCTCGGATAGCCCTTCGGGAGGGGCCCCCCTCCCCTTAAGCGGCGCGCGCCCTCCCACGGAGCCGATGCTGGTCGAGGGCGCGATCCTGGACGCCGAGGGGCCCCGGGCCGCCTACGTACGTCTCCGTCGCGGTCGGGTCGTGGAGGCCGGTCCGATCGGCACCGACTCGGCGAGAGGACGCGAACGACGGATCACGGGCATCGTAATCCCATCCCCCGTGAACGCGCACACGCATCTCGGCGACGCGATGTCGACGCGCGAGCCGCCCGCGGTCCCGCTCGCACAGCTCGTGCAGCCGCCTCACGGGTACAAGTTCCGGCTGCTCGCCTCCACTCCGCCGGAGGCGAAACGGCGGGCGATGCGAGCGGCGCTCGCCCGGATGCGACGCGCGGGGGTCGCGGTCACGATCGACTTCCGGGAGGAAGGGGCCGCAGGGGTCCGGCTGCTCCGCGCGGCCTCCCGCGGATCCGGTGTCCGGACCGTGATCCTGGGCCGGCCGCTCGCCCGCCCCATCGAACCCGAGGAGCTCCAAGACCTCCTCCGGGCCGGCGACGGGGTCGGCCTCTCGAGCGCGCGCGACGAGAGCGTCGAGACCCGACGGACCGTCGCGCGCGCCTGCCGGACCGCCGGGAAGCGGTTCGCGTTGCACGCGAGCGAGGCGACCCGGGAGGATCCGGCGGTCTTCCTCGACCCTCGGCCCGATCTCCTCGTGCACCTCGCCGCGGCAACCCCGGACGATCTCGCCGCGGTCCGCGACGCCGGTGTGCCCGTCGCGGTCTGCCCGCGCTCGAACGCCCTCTTCGGGCGCCAGCCCGACCTCCGATCGATGGAACGGCTCGGCGTCAAGATGTTCCTCGGGACGGACAACGCGATGTTCCACTCGCCCTCGATCTGGCGCGAGCTCGAGTTCGCGTACGTCGGGAGCCGGCTCAAGCACCGGGCCGTCTCGGCCCTCTACCTCGCCCGGGCCGCGCTCGTCGAGCCGTGGCGATGGCTCGGATCGCCCGCCTCCGCTCGGATCGTCCCGGGAACGCCGGCCCGTCCGCTCGTCCTCCGGCTCCCGCCGGACGATCCGGCCTACCAGGTCGTGACCCGCACGACCGAACACCTTATCGTCCGGTTCGGGACGCGCCGACCGCCGCCGGAGCCGGGACGATGAAGTACGACGAGCTCTACGCGCTGCTGCGGCGCCGCGGGGTCCTCTGGCCGACCGCGGAGGTCTACGGCGGCGCGCAGGGGCTCTACGACTACGGCCCGCTCGGGGCGCGACTCAAACGCCGGATCGAGGAGGCGTGGACCGCCTGGTTCGTCGGAATGTCGCACGACTACTACCTGATCGACCCCACCGACCTGCTTCCCGAAGCGGTCGTGCGCGCGTCGGGGCATCTCGAGAACTTCACCGACCCCGAGGTCGTCTGCGACGCGTGCCACACCGCGTTCCGCGCCGACACGGTGCTCGAGAAGATCCGTCCGGAGGGCGTCGACGGGCTCTCGTCGCCCGAGATCGCGGAGATCGTCCGCGCGAACCAGGTGCGCTGTCCGCACTGCGGCTCGACGCAGCTGTCGGTGCCTCCGCCGTTCCACCTCATGTTCGGGGTCGACTTCGGGGTCACCGGCCGCGAGCGGGCGTACCTGCGTCCCGAGACCGCGCAGTCGAGCTACCTCGCGTTCGCCCGGATGTGGGACGTCGGCCGCCACGCCCTCCCGCTCGGCATCGCCGTCGTCGGGAAGGCCTACCGCAACGAGATCGCCCCGCGCCAGGTCCTGTTCCGGATGCGGGCGTTCACGCAGGCGGAGCTCCAGATCTTCTTCGATCCGAACGACTTCGCCCTGCCGTTCGACTCCGTCCGCGAGGAGCGGCTGCCCGTCCTCCGCGTCCCCCGGCGCGAGTCGGGCGAGGAGAGCCCCGAGTGGGAGACCGCCGCGGAGCTCGTCGCCCGCGGGAACCTCCCCGAGTTCTACGTCTATCACATGGTGCATCTCTTCCGGTTCGTCCGCGACGTGCTCCGCTATCCGTCCGACCGGATCCGGTTCTTCGAGAAGTCGGACGCGGAGCGCGCGTTCTACAACCGCATCCAGTTCGACCTCGAGGTCCATCTCGAGAGCCTCGCCGGCTACAAGGAGCTCGGCGCGGTGCACTACCGGGGCGATTACGACCTCACCCGGCACGGGGAGGGGGCAGGGCGCGATTTCACGGTCACGCTGACCGGCGGAAGAAAGGTCCTCCCGCACGTCCTCGAGCTCACGTTCGGCGTCGACCGGAACGTCTGGGCGACCGCCGACCTCCTCCTCGGGAAGGACGGGGAGCGTACCGTCTGGCGCCTCCCGCCGTACCTCGCCCCGGTCGCGGTCGGCGTCTTCCCGCTGATCCCGAAGGAGCAGGGGAGCTATGCCGCGCGGCTCGCGAACGAGCTCGCGGCGCGCGGGCTCCCGGTCGATCTCGACGACACCGGCACGATCGGGAAGCGGTACGCCCGGATGGACGAGGCGGGGACCCCCTTCTGCATCACGGTGGACGGCGGCACGGTCGGAACGGGGCCGGAGCGGGACACCGTCACGCTGCGCGAGCGGGACGGCCGGACCCAGAGCCGGGTCCCGGTCGCGGAGCTCGCCGCCCGGATCGCCCCGGCGCTCACCCTGCCGTGGCCCGTCCGGCCGTAGGCTCCGACCCCACCCTACCGCCGTCCGAAAGGAACCGCTATATCTCGCGGAACGGTAACTTACCTCCGATGGCGACCGGTGGAGGTACCCCTCCTTCGTCGGCCCCCGCCACGCCCCTCGCGGCGCGCCAGTCCCGGTGGATCGGGCAGCAGTACGCCGACATCACGAAGCTGCGCGAGATGGCGGCGCGCCACGATCGGGCCGCGGCCCGCGCGCAGCAGCGCGTCGCGCGCCTCAACACGCGGATCGAGAAGCTGCGCCACCAGTCGACGGTGCTCCGCGAGAAGAGCCAGCGGGTGCTCGCCGAGATCCCCGAGATCGAGCAGGAGATGAAGCAGCACGAACGCGATATCGAGGCCGCGACCGGCCGGACCGGCGGGGCGCCGATCGGGTCGGACGTCACGAGCCTCCACTACCGCGTGCGGAAGCTGCAGCAGAAGATCGTCGACCGTCAGCAGAAGGCCCGGTCCCTCGAGCTCCGCGCGGCGACCAAGACCCAGAAGACCGCGGAGCTCAAGGTGAAGGTCGACCGGTATCACGAGATCGCGCGCCTCGCCGAACAGGAGGCGGTCGCCTACCGGCAGCGGGCCGACCGGCTCCAGCTCGTCACCGAGACGGACGTCGCCGCCCACCTCAAGGGCGGGGCGGCTTCGTCGGCCGGCACCGCCGACGCCCCCCACCGCGCCCCATGAAACTGATCGTCACGGTCGGGATGCCCGGCTCGGGCAAGGACGAGCTCGTGGCCGTGGCCCGGTCGATGAGCCTCGCGACCCTCAAGATGGGCGACCTCGTGCGCGACGAGACGCGCCGGCGCGGTCTCCCGCTCACGGCGGCGAACGTGGGACGCGTCGCCTCCGAAGAGCGCGACCGTCACGGGGCCGGGATCTGGGCGCAGCGCGCGCTCCCGAAGCTCACCGAGACCCGCATGCTCGTCGACGGGTGCCGCTCCGACAGCGAGGTGACCGTCTTCCGCCACCACTTCGGGGACCTCTTCGTCCTCGGCATCTACGCCTCGCCCGAGACCCGGCACGCCCGGATGACGGCCCGGGGCCGCAACGACGATGGCGCGGCGCTCCAGGACTTCTACGATCGGGACCGCCGCGAGCTCAAGTGGGGGATCGGCAGCGCCTTCGCGCTCGCCGACGGGATGCTCGTCAACGAAGGGACCCTCGACGAGTTCCGCCGGAGCGCCCGATCGATGCTCGAACGGGTCCTCGCGCGCGAGGAGTAGCGCCGGGCGACCCTACTCCTCTTCCATCGCGGATGGCAGCGGGCTCTCGAGAAGCGTCCGCACGCCGTCGAACCTCTCCCGGTCGATCACGACCGCGACCCGGGCGTGGTCGCCGGCGAGCCGTCGCGCCCGGCGGACGAGATAGCGGTTCCGTGCGGCCGCGAGCGATCGCGAGCCCGCGCCGGGAGCGACCTCGCGGTCCCAGGCGAGGGCGAACTCGTCCGGCGTGGAAGGGGTCGGCGGGTTCCGCGCGACCCGGCGCTCGCGCACGGTGCGTCGCACGAGCTCGACGTAGCTGATGTGCTCGGCGAAGAGGTTCGCCGCCCGGTCGTCGCCCGGGTCGAGGGGCTCGACCGGTAGGCCGCGGAGCGAGGCCCAGCGTAGGGCCTCGACGACCGAAGGGTTCGGCACCCGGACCTCGCCGAACCGCACGAGCCCGCGGACCTCCGCCCCCTCGTTCGAGGTGAGCGGGACGACGGGCTCCGCGTCGGCGACCACGAAGTACTCGGTGAGCCCGCGGAGCTCTTCGGGGGAGAGCCCGAAGCCGACCACGCTGGGTCGATAATCGTCGAGCTCGTGGAGGAGCCCGACCGCCTCGCTCGCGAGACCGCGTACGGGAGCCGCGAGGAGGAAGTCGCCGTCGCGCGCGAGCCGCGCGGTGATCACGGCCCTTCGCGCTCCGAGATCTCCGTGAGGAGGTCGTCGCGGTCCCGGTGCCGCCGCAGTTCGGTGACGTTGAGGATGGGAAGGCCGGCGATCGACGGACGGTGCACCGGCTCCCGGACGACGAACATCGCGTGACCCTCCGAGACGCGGGCGAGCCCGTGGAGGACCTCCGCCCGGTGGAGGGCGCTGCGGAGGGTGCCCATCGCCGTGAGGAGGATCTCGGGAGTGCGCGCGAACGCGTCGAACGGCGCCCGCACGGTGACGACGACCTCGAGACCCATCCCGTCGAGCTGCCGGAGCACACCGTCGCGCAACGGATCGCCGGTCGGCCGCGGGGCGGCGCGCTCCCGGCGCGCGGCCGGCTCGTCCTCCTCGTCCGCGGCCTCGTCCGAGTCGAGGGAGGCCACCGGTCGGGCGGGGACCTCGAACAGCTTGATCGGACGGACGATCGGTTCCCCGAGGAACGCCTCGATGCGGTCGATCACGCTCGCCTCCGCGCCGGCGCCGTCCTCGTACAGCTGGATCGCCCGACGGGAGACGCCGGCGATCGCGGCGAGGGTGCCGAGGGACAGCTGTCGCTCGAGCCGGAGGAGGTGGAGCCGGGCCCCGTCGATCCGGGCGAACGTCCCGCCGGGGCTCGCGTAGAGGAACGGCGGCAGCGCCTTCTCGAGGTATTCCCGGAACGTATCGTCGGTGATGATCGGGACACCGTAGCGCGTGTAGACGACGCCCGGGTCGAGATCGGCGGCGCCCGAGGTGCGACCGATCACGAGGACGATCGCCGGGAAGAGGTCCCCGAGCTCGAGGAGGCGGCGCGCCTCCTCGGCATCGAGCGCGTCGATGTTCTTCAGGACCTTGATGAGGAGGAGCGTCGCATCGCGGCGCGCCGCGAGGTCGAAGCTCGACGGGCGCACTCCGCGGGTGTCGGCGACGTAGAAGCCGGCGCGTTCGAGCATCTCGCGGATCTGGTCGATCCAGCCCTCCCGCGACCTCGGCACCGCTCCCTCCGCCGGAATTCAATTATCGCTCGTATATAAATACCAGCGGTCTGCTCTCTCGAAACGACGGTCTCGATTCCGGTCCAGGTCCCCCAAAGTCTCTATCTCGCCCGGCCCCTCCCCGACGCCCGTGGAGAGTCCTTTCCGACCCCTCCCGGACCTTCCCGTCCTCCTCCTCGAGCTCGGGGCTGAGAGCGGCGGACGCGCGATCGTGGTCGCCGACCTCCACCTCGGGCTCGGTGCGAGCCCCGAACGCCCCGCCGGGCCGCCCGAGGCGTCGCCCGAACGCCTCGCGGGCCGGCTCGTGGCGGCCGCCCGCGCGAACGAGGCCCGTTCGATCCTGATCGCGGGGGACGTGAAGCATCCGATCGTAGGCACTCCGCCGTCGCTGCGACCCGTCGTGTTCCGCTTCTTCTCGGACCTCCTCTCCGCGGGCCTCGAGGTCGAGGTGGTCCTCGGGAACCACGACGTCGGCCTCGTCCGTCACCTGCCGCGCGAGGTCGTGGTCCACCCCGCCTCGGGGATCGTGCGCGGGGGGACCGGCATCTTTCACGGGCATCGGTGGCCGTCGAACGCGGTCCTCCGGTCGCGGCGGCTCGTCGCGGGGCATCTGCATCCGGGGTTCCGGCTCGCCCCGACCGCCGACGATCCTTCGGGGAAGCGACGTTGCTGGGTCCGCGTCGAGCTCCCAAGCCCGAAGCGACGTCGGCGCCGCGCGAAGCGACACGCGGACCTTTTGGCGCGGGAGATGGTTGTGCTTCCCGCGTTCAATCCTCTTGCCGGGACCGAGGCGCTGAATCGGTCGCGGCCCGCGCGCGGTCGCTCGTTCCTCTACCAGCGGTTTCTCTCCCGCGGGGTCGCTCGGGCCTACCTGCTCGACGGGACGGACCTCGGGGTGCTGCCTACGCTCGAGGCGGCGCCGGGCCCGCCGAGGCGATGAGCCTCCGCAGCGCCTCGGGGTCGACGACGGGCGGAGCGCACGAGGTCCCGAAGCAGACGAGGGCACGGCCCTCGGCCTCCGCGGACGAGGGAATCTCGTCCGGCAGCGAGAACGGGGCGGGGGGTCGGCCTTCGAACACGAAGACGTTCGGATGCCAGGTCCGTCGAGCGGCGCGCGCGAGCTCCGCGGCGCGCGCGCCCCGTCCCTCCACGACGACCGTCACCGAATCCGTCGAGGCGAGACCGGCCGCGAGCGCGGAACCGGCGGCGAAGACCCCCGCGGAGCCGATCCGCGCGATGATCGGGGGCAGGAGCCCGAGCGCCTTCTCCCGCCAGCGGTCCTCGTGCGTGAGGGCCGAGAGCCGCAGGAAGGCGAGCATCGCCGCCGCGTTCGCGGAGAGGTGCGGGCTGTCCTCGAGGGGATAGGACGGTTCGCGAAGCCCGGGGAGATCCGGACCATCGTAGAGCCGAGGGGACAGGTCGCGCAGAAGGCCGTCCTCGCCCCGGAACTCCCGATCGACGGTTTCGAGCAGGTCGACCGCCGGCTCGAGGTACTTCGGATCCGCGGTCGCCGCCGCGAGCTCGATCAGGCCGCCCGCGAACGCGACCTGGTCCTCGAGGAGCCCGAAACCGGTACCTCCCGACGGCGCGAGATGGTGGGCGATCCCTTCCCCGCGCCGGTACGCCGATGCCAGGAAGCGATCGGCCGCCCGCCGGGCGTCCGCAAGGAGCGCGGACTCCCCGAGGAACGCTCCGGCGCGGGCGAACGCGCCGATGAAGCGGCCGTTGATGTCCGCGTAAAGCGCCCGATCGACCGCCGGCGTCCGGCGCTGCGCGCGCGCCGCGCGCATCTTCTCCACCGCTCGAACGAGAGCGGCGGCGGCGCCCCCGTCGAGGGAAAGTCCGCTGGCGGCCTCGTCGAACGGGAGGAGGCGGTAGAGCACGTTGCGCTCGGGGTCGTGCGGCATCCGTCCCTCGGTGCCGACGCCGAAGAACCGGCTCACGAGCTTGAGCTCGTCCGCCGTGAGGATCGCCTTCAGCTCCGCGCGCGACCAGGTGAAGTAGTTGCCGTCGTCCCCCGGAGCGTTGTCGGCGTCCTGGCTCGCGCCGAACCCTCCCGACGGGTCCGCGAGGACCTCGCGGACCCAGCCGGTCGTGCCGCGGACGACCTCCTCGAACCGGGGCTCGCCGAACCGCTGGGCCCCTTCCACGTAGGCGGAGAGGAGGGCCGCGTTGTCCACGCCCATCTTCTCGAAGTGCGGGATGTGCCAGCCCTCGTCGACGGAGTACCGGTGGAATCCCCCGCCGATCTGGTCGTACATCCCCCCGTCGGCCATCCGCGCGAGCGTCTCGCGGGCATGGCCCTCGCTCTCGG
>Ga0187772_10000851_pt1 | contig 14006 bp, 12 predicted proteins | sample 0116_SJ02_MP15_2_FD_133137 | JGI IMG/M metagenome (GOLD analysis project Ga0187772, IMG submission 133137) | Tropical peat soil microbial communities from peatlands in Department of Meta, Colombia - 0116_SJ02_MP15_20_MG | ecosystem: Environmental > Terrestrial > Soil > Wetlands > Peat | place... | reverse complement strand
AGCTGGGGACCGGATCGTGCAAGCGGCTCTCAGAATGGTCATCGAGCCGATCCCCCGGGTCCGGCCTTTGGCCGGCCCGAGGACATGCTTTGAAACGCAGTTCCGGCCGGGCAGCGTTCAAGCCAATGATTATACCCGTACCCGTATCAATGCTCGGCAATGCTGTCGATACCAATTCGACGAAATTGTTGCGATCGATGTAACATCGGAGCTGGACAGCGCTTCGCCGAAAGTAGACCCATGCGCCACACGAACGACGAGGCTTCAGCCTCACGCCCGCTCCGCGACAAGCGCGGGTTGGTCAACCGAGTACGCCGGCTGCGTGGTCAGGTTGATGCAATTGAGCGTGCGATCGCCGGCGAGGCGAGCTGTTCGGACCTGCTCCAGCGCATCACCGCGGCGCGCGGCGCGATCAACGGCCTGATGGCCGAGGTGCTGGAGGAGCACGTGCGGGAATATCTATCGCCGGCCGACAGCGATGCCGATCCGCTACAGGCTGATGCCGCGGAGGAGCTTATCGAAATCATCCACTCCTATCTTACCTGAGGTGATGCATGGCCCAGGCCGTCGAAACGAGGGTTGCCGATGAGCGGGTCACGCTGGCAGCGCTGTTTGTCGCCTTTCTCAAGATCTCGCTGTGCGGCTTTGGCGGCGGGCTCGTCTGGGCACGGCGCATCGTGGTCGAACGACAGCGATGGGTGGACGACCAGGAGTTCGCCGAAACCTTGACCCTTTGCCAGTTTATGCCGGGACCGAACATCGTCGGTATCACCACCTGTATCGGATCGAAGCTCCGCGGGGCAATCGGGGCGACCGCCGCCGTCGCGGGCTTCATTCTAATACCCTGGGCGGTTGGGTTGTCGCTTGGTGGCCTCTATCTTCACTTCGCTCACCTCGCGATCCTGCAAAACATCCTTGGCGGGCTTTCCGCCGCTGCAGCCGGTCTGATGATCGCGACCGGGATCCGGCTGCTGAAGTCGCACCGCAGTCACCGGATGGCGCTTCTCTTTGCCGCCCTCGCCTTCACCGGCATGTCGTTCGTCAAGTTGCCGCTGCTCATCGTCCTACTCGGCTTGGCGCCGGTCAGCATAGCCATCACCGGTGTCGCAAACGCGAGAGCATCATGAACGGCCGCTCTGCATCTATTGCACTGGCCGCGCATTTGGCACTGCTCTCATCGATCAGCTTTGGCGGGTTCCCCACAGTTCTGCCCGATGTGCACAACTTCGTCACGGCCAATGGTTGGGTGACCGACCGGGAGTTTTCGGATTTTTTCGCAATCTCGCAGGTCGTGCCCGGACCCAACATGATCTTGATGATGAGTTTTGTCGGATTGGAGGTCGGCGGAATGCCGGGCGCAATCCTCAGCGCGCTCGCGACATTCGGACCGCCTTGCCTGATGTACTACACCGCCTATCGTCTGTGGGACCGGTTCCGTGATAGGCCATGGCAGCAGATGGTACGCCGCGGCCTTGCCCCATTGACGATTGGGCTCGTCATCGCGGGCGGCTATGTGATGGCCCGAGCCGCAGATATCGGGTGGCAGAGTGCGTTGGTTACGGCGGCTGCGGTCGGGGTGATGCTGGGGACACGCCTCAATCCGCTGTGGATTCTGGCGGCAGGGGGAGTAATGGGGGGCCTCGGCCTCCTCTAACTCTAGTGCAGGCATCGCCGGGCTGCGGCCGCGGCGACGGCCTTCGCAAAGCTGCGTGATCTCACCCTCCTCGGCGTTGCCGGTTGAAGACCTGCTGCTATAAGTCTGCGGCGGATGGCGTACTCGAGGACCGCGGGCGGGGAAGGATCAGGATGATCGATTTTCCGGCTTTCTTGGTAAGAGCCGAGCACGACCCGCTTGTTGTTGCGTTTGGTTTGATGGTGCTCGGCGTGCTGACGACGCATTTCTTGTTGAAGAACTACCCGTTCGCGCGGGCGATCATCCGCGTGATATTCTTGATTCTTCTGACTTTCGTTCTGGTGAAGGCGGATATCGTCCCCTATCAGCCGTTGCGGTTGACCGGCTCGCCGTTTCTCGATGTCGTCCATGGCGCCCTGAAGGTTGCCTGGTGGCTTTGGACAGCCTGGTTTCTGGTCAGCGTTCTGCGTGCCTTCGTGATCGTCGAACACCGACCGCGCGAGGGCAAGCTGCTCCAGGACTTGCTGGCCGGTCTGATTTATCTCGTCGCCGTCTTCGCCATCATCGCCTATGTCTTAGACCTCCCAATCCAAGGGTTGCTCGCCACCTCGGGCGTGGTTGCGATCATCCTCGGCTTGGCGCTCCAGAGCACGCTGGGTGACGTGTTTTCCGGCATCGTGCTGAGTTTCAGCCGGCCTTATCGGCCGGGCGACTGGATCAATATCGAAGGCGGAACAGACGGCCGCGTCATCGAAATGAACTGGCGCGCCACACACGTCCTGACCGGGCGGCGCGATCTTGCGATCGTGCCGAACAGCACGATCGCCAAGTCGAAGATCGTCAACGTCAGTTCTCCATCAGGCATTCATGGCGTGACTGTCACCATTCAGCTCGACGCCAAGACGCCGCCCGCCACAGGCGCCGAGATCCTCGATCATGCCATCCTGAACTGTCGGCTGATCCTCGCGACGCCGGCCCCGAGCGTCACGATAAAGTCGATAAATGCCACCTTCACCGAATTCGAAATTACCTTCTTCGTTGAGGAGCTGGCCTCGGCGACGCGGGCGCAGAACCAATTATTCGATATGATCTTTCGCCACCTCGCCTCCGCCGGCATCGACTTGGCCACGGTTGAGAACCAGCCCGAGCGGGCTATCGGGGATCAAGCTCCCCCGAAATTGACCACGGGCCCCGAAAGGCTGCTGGAGCTGGTCGCCATCTTCGCGAACTTGACGAGCGACGAGCGCAAGTCGATCGCGGCAAAGCTGGAGCCCAAATCCTATGACAAGGGCGAGACGCTGGTCGAGCCGGGAACGGTGCTGCATTCGCTTTTCATCGTCGGTACCGGCGTTCTGTCATTCACACGCGAGGAAAGCGAAGGCGAGATCGAACTGATACGGATCGGGCCGGGCGACCATTTCGGCGAGATCGGAATGCTGACCGGGGCTCCCGCCACCGCAAAGATCAGCGCGCTGATCCCCTCGACGGTCTACGAGCTGACAAAAGACGACCTCTCGCCGATTGTGGAAGCACGACCGGAAGTCTCTCAAGGGCTCTGCCGCGCGCTGGCGCAGCGTCAAGCCGCAGGTCAATTGACCGCCTCGACCGAGTTCGCCGAGGAGGTGCCGGCGAACCGGCTGACCACTTGGTTCTCCGAACGGCTGCATCGGCTATACGATATCACGAGCGCCGAATGAGCGAGCCCCTGGCAAGGCTCGACGGCGCCGTGCACGTGTCGATCTTCAGGAGGCGATGGAAAGGCTGGCAGCGAACCCAGAAATAGCCGTAATCCTGGCGCTTTCTGCCCCTCTTTCTCAGACAGCGAGGGTTTCCGAGGTGAAGGGCATCTCCCCGTCTGTTTTTGTCCTGCCTAATCAGCATCGTCAGGGGACGCGGTGCGTTCGCTCTCCGGCTCTTCGTTCTTAGAGTGCGACCGGAAATGGTGCACACATCGACAATGGGTTACCGTCACCCCCGCGGAGCAGCGTGTGATGTCATTCCGGGGCGCGGGTTGCGTTGAGGTACGTCACTCATGCCTCGTCTTCTATTCCTTCGCACTTATGACGAATAAGCTACTTACATTTCAGGATTTAATTTCGGTCAGCCTCCCAGGCGGATAGAATGCTCGTAGAGATCGGCCATTTCGCGCTCATCCTGGCGCTGCTCGTCGCCGCCGTGCAGGGCACCGTGCCGCTGGTCGGCGCCTCCGTGCGCAGCCGGCCGCTGATGGACCTGGCGCCACCGGCGGCATTAGTGCAGTTCGGCTTGGTGGCGTTAGCCTTCGCTGCCTTCATGCACGCCCACATTGCCTCGGATTTCTCGGTGCGCAACGTCTTCGAGAATTCGCACAGCGCCAAGCCCATGCTCTACAAGGTGACCGGCGTTTGGGGCAGCCATGAAGGCTCGATGATGCTCTGGGTCTTGATGCTGACCCTGTTCGGCGGCTTGGTCGCCGGGTTCGGCCGGTCGTTGCCCACCACCCTGCGGGCGCGTACATTGGCGATCCAGGGCCTCCTCGGCTTTGGCACCCTCCTCTTCATCATCGCGACCTCGAACCCGTTCGACAGGCTCTTGCCAGCCCCTGCCGACGGGCGCGACCTCAACCCGCTCTTGCAGGATCCGGGGCTCGCCTTCCACCCGCCGTTCCTCTATTTCGGCTATGTCGGGTTCTCGATCACTTATTCTTTCGCGATCGCCGCATTGATCGAAGGGCGGGTCGGCGCCCAATGGGCGCGCTGGGTGCGGCCTTGGGCGCTTTGCGCCTGGTGCGGGCTGACCGTCGGCATCGCGCTGGGCAGCTGGTGGGCCTATTACGTACTGGGCTGGGGCGGCTGGTGGTATTGGGACCCGGTCGAGAACGCCTCCTTCATGCCGTGGCTCCTGGGCACCGCACTCCTGCACTCGGCGGTTGTCGTCGAAAAACGCGAGAGCCTGCAGCGCTGGACCGTACTTTTGGCCATCCTGACCTTCGGCATGAGCCTGATCGGCACCTTTCTCGTGCGCTCCGGCGTTCTGACCTCGGTCCATTCCTTCGCCGTCGACCCGACCCGCGGCGTCTTCATCCTGGTTCTGATAGCGCTGGTGATCGGCGGCGGGTTGCTGCTCTATGCGCTCCGCGCGCCCGGTCTCGAGGCCGGCCACCCGTTCGCGCCGGTCAGCCGCGAGGGCGCGCTGGTGCTCAACAACCTGCTGCTGTCGGGCGGCATGGCGACGGTCTTTCTTGGCACCTTCTATCCGCTCTTTGCCGAGGTGTGGAGCGGCGTCAAGCTGAGCGTCGGCCCGCAATATTTCGATGCGACCTTTGTGCCGATCCTAGCACCCGGCATCGTCGCGATGGTGATCGGCCCGGTGCTCGCCTGGCGGCGCGGCAATCTCGCGAGAGCGCTGCGCCGCCTCGCGCCGGCGCTCGTCGGAGCGCTTCTCGCTCCCGTTCTCGTTTTTCTCTTCGACCGGACCGCACCTCCGGCGGCGCTGGCGGGAGTGGCACTCGCGGTCTGGGCGATGCTCGGCGTGCTGACCGATCTCGCCGACCGCAGCGGTCTCGCAAAACTGCCCCTTGGCACCGCTTGGCGCCGGCTATGCCATCTGCCGCGCGGCACCTGGGGCTACGCGCTCGCCCATTTCGGCGTCGGGGTGCTGATCGCCGGGGTTGTCGTCTCGACCGCGTGGCGCAGCGAGCGGATCGAGACCATGCACCCCGGCCAAACCATCGAGATCGCCGGCCGAACCCTCCGCTTTGTCGGAGTGACCGAGGGCGACGTCGCCAACTATCACGCCCAGCGTGCGCAGATCATCGTCGAACGGTCCGGCAGGGCAGCGATGACCCTCTATCCCGAGCGCCGCTGGTATCCGGTGGCGCGCAGCCAGACCACGAATACCGCGATCGCCACCAACGGGTTCGGCGACCTCTACCTGGCGCTCGGCGATCCCGACGGCAAGGGCGACTGGGTGTTGCGGGCCTATTACAACCCGCTCGTTCCGTGGATCTGGTTTGGCGCGGTTCTGGCCGCCCTGGGCGGGCTCGTCTCGCTCAGCGACCGGTGGCTGCGTCTGCGGCTGCCGGCATCCCGAGCGGCGGCGGCAGTCGCCGCACGATCGGTAGACTCGCGATGATCTTGCGGCTGCTCTTCACCGCCTTGCTGCTGATCATGGTCGGGGAACCTTCGGTGCGCGCGGTCGAGCCCTCTGAGCGGCTCGCCGATCCGGCTCTGGAGGCACGCGCGCGAAGCCTCAGCCAGGAGCTGCGCTGCCTCGTCTGCCAGAACCAGTCGATCGATGAGTCGAACGCCGATCTCGCCCACGATCTGCGCGTGCTGCTGCGCCAGCGACTGGTCGCCGGCGACACCGATCAGCAGGTCCTCGATTACATCGTCAAGCGCTACGGGGTCTTCGTGCTACTCGACCCGCCGTTCGCGCCTGAGACTTGGCTGCTATGGCTGACGCCGCCCTTGCTGGTCCTTGGCGGCGGCGGGTGGTTGCTGCTGCGGGCGCGACGCCGACGCCTCGACCCGGCAATGCCGGACCTGACGCCGGAGGAAGACGCGCGCGCTGCGCTGCTGCTGGGCGACCAGAGATGATCTGGTTCTGGATCGTCGTCGGTCTGCTCGTTCTGTCCGCGCTCGCCGCCATGTTGCGGCCTCTTATCCGGCGAGCCGGTCCCGACGTGGGCGAAGCAGAGGCCGCCGTGGCGATGTTCCGCCGCCAACTCGCCGATATCGACACCGAGCTCACACAGGGAAGGCTCAGCGCAGACGCGGCCGACGCCGCACGAACCGAGATCACCCGGCGGATGCTGGCGACGGCCGATCGCGAAGGCGAAGAAGATCTCGCGGCGACCCCGGCCGAGATTTCGTGGCGGATCGGCGCCGCGGTCGGTATTGCCGGCCTGGTCCCGGCGGCGGCGCTCGCCATCTATCTCGCGGTCGGCGCGCCGGCCGCGATCAATCCGCTACCGGCTGCGAGCGCGGCACGCGGAACCGGTCCGCACGATATGGCTGAACTCGCCGCCGCAGCGGATCAGCTGAAGGCACGATTGGAGCGCGATCCGGAGCATCCCGAGGGCTGGGTCCTGCTCGGACGCACGCTAGGCTCGCTGGGGCGTTTCGCGGAGGCGCGCGACGCCTATGCTCACGCGATCGCCTTGAAATCCGACGAGCCCCAGCTGCATGCCGAGCTGGGCGAAATCCTCGTGCTCGCTGCAGACGGCACCGTAACACCGGCCGCGCAGGCCGAGTTCGCCAAATCCGGCAACGATCCTCGCGCCCGCTTTTATGGCGCGGAGGCGGCGCTACAGCGGGGCGACGCCGCCGCGGCCAAGACCGCATTGCAGGCGCTGCTCGCCGACGCCCCGGCCGACGCGCCGTGGCGCAACATCGTCGCCTCGCGCCTCGCCGAGATCGCGCCCGGTGAACCGGACGCGGGCGCGAAAACCGATGCCGGGCCCAATTCGCAGGACATTGCCGCCGCCCAGTCGATGTCGCCGGAAGAGCGCCAGGCGATGATCCGCGGCATGGTCGAGCGTCTCGCCGCACGGCTCGAGCAACACCCAGAAGATCAAGACGGCTGGGCTCGCCTTGCCCATGCCTACGAGGTCCTCGGGGACACCGACAAGGCAGCCGCGGCCCGTGCCCGAGCGGCTGAGGCGGGCGCACCGGCGCCGGGTGGAGCGCAGGGCAGAGCGAACATACCGGCCGGTCCAAGCGCGCAGGATATCGCCGCCGCCCAGTCGATGTCACCGGAAGAGCGCCAGGGTATGATCCGCGGGATGGTCGAGCGCCTTGCCGCGCGGCTCGAGCAACACCCAGACGATAAAGACGGCTGGGCTCGCCTCGCCCATGCCTACGAGGTTCTCGGGGACATTGACAAGGCGGCCGCGGCCCGCACCCGAGCGGCCGCGGCGAGCGCACAGGCGCCGGCTTCCCCGGCGGCCCGCTGAAGCCAGGACGCGGACCGGCTACGGCGAAAAGCGCGATTTCCGCGAGACACGGGCCCGATTTCACGCTACCACGCAAAGGGCGGCTGGAGAGTGATGGGCGATGTCCCTCTCACCGGGCTTGTGCCTCGTTACCGGGGCGACCGGGTTCGTCGGTTCGGCGGTGGCGCGTGCGCTGGTGGGCGCCGGCCATGATGTTCGCGCCCTCGCTCGCCCGGACAGTGATCGGCGCAACCTCGACAATCTTTCCGTGACGGTTGTCGCGGGCTCGCTGGAGGACCCGTCATCGCTCGCGCGGGCCGTCGCCGGTTGCCAGTATCTGTTCCATGTTGCTGCCGATTATCGCCTTTGGGTGCCTGATCCTGCGCCAATGTTTCGCGCCAATGTGGAGGGGACCCGCATTCTGATGCGAGCTGCGATCGATGCCGGGGTTGAAAGGGTCGTCCATACCAGCAGCGTCGCCACTCTTGGTCTGGTCGCGGACGGATCGGCCGACGAGGATACCCCGAGCAGCCTCGAAGCCATGATCGGCCCCTATAAGCGCTCGAAATTCCAGGCGGAGGAAGTCGTCCGCGACCTGGTCACGAGGCGTCGGCTGCCGGCAGTCATTGTCAATCCATCAACGCCGGTCGGGCCGCGCGACCGCAAGCCCACCCCGACGGGCCGGGTGATCCTCGAGGCTGCGCGCGGGCATATGCCGGCCTATGTCGATACCGGCCTCAACATCGTACATGTCGACGACGTCGCCTTGGGCCATCTGATGGCGGCGGAGATGGGCAGGGTCGGAGAGCGTTATATCCTCGGCGGCGAGAACATGCCCTTGGCAAGAATCCTAGCCGAAGTGGCGGAGGCGGTCGGCAGGCGGCCCCCGCGGCTCCAGGTCCCATACACGGTGGCCGTTCCCCTCGCGGTCGGAGCCGAGATGGTGGCGCGGCTGACGGGCAGCGAGCCTTTCATTACCCTCGACGGCGTTCGCATGGCGAGGAAGAAGATGTATTTCACCTCGGCGAAGGCGTCGCGCGAATTCGGCTACGCGCCGCGGCCGGCACGCGAGGCGATCGTTGACGCCATTGGCTGGTTCGAGGCCAACGGCTACCTCGGACGACGGCAGTGACGGCCGAGTTTCGGGAAAACTGTCTCGACAACATCGAGACGCCCTCGGGCAAAGAGCGCAGCGGCGAGAATTTTCCGGTCGGTTCCCTCTTGATCCGGCGCGAGCTGCGGGCACACGTGCACGCCTTTTACCGGTTCGCCCGGAACGCCGACGATATATCCGACAACCCCGCGCTGACTGCCGATGAGAAGATCCACCGGCTCGACCGCATGGCAGCCATTCTTGACGGCGCACCGGGGCAAGATTCGCCTGCGGCTTTGGCGATGCGCGAAAGCTTGATCGAGACGCAGCTCTCCGCGCAGAATTGCCACGACGTGTTGCACGCCTTTCGGCTCGACGCCACGAAGCTGCGCTACCGCGACTGGGACGATCTGATGGCGTATTGCCGTTACTCGGCTTCGCCGGTCGGGCGCCAGCTACTCGACCTCCATCGTGAGAGCCGCGAGACATGGCCGGCTTCGGACGCGCTGTGCTCGGCGCTGCAGGTCCTCAACCATTTGCAGGACTGCGCCGATGACTACCGCCTACTCAATCGGGTCTATCTCCCGATGGCAGAATTGGCGGCCGCCGGAATCGGCGTCGAGGCATTGGCAGCCTCCCAGTCGAGTCCCGCTCTGCGTCGCGTGGTCGACGGTCTGCTCGACCGCACCACCGAGCTGATCGCGACCGCGCGCAGCCTGCCACCTGAGGTCGTCTCATCCGGACTGCGCTGGGAAAGTGCGGTCATTGTCGAACTCGCCTCGCGCCTGCTCCGCCGGCTTCGGAGCGGTGATCCCCTGGCAGCTCGGGTCAGGCTGAAGAAATCGGATTTCTTCGCCGCTTTCGTAATCGGCGCGTCTCGGGGTCTCCGGAGATGAACGATGCGGCGTTCGGCGCCATCGCGGGGCAGCTGGGCGATGCGGCGCTCCGTCAAACCATCCGACATCGAGTGGAGGCGGCCGGAACCTCGTTCTATTGGGCAATGCGCCTGCTGCCCAAACATCGCCGGAACGGGATGTACGCAGTCTATGCGTTCTGCCGCGAGGTCGACGACATCGCCGACGACGACCGGCCGGTCGACCATAAAATTGCCGACCTCGCTGCCTGGCGCGCAGAGATCGAAGCTCTCTATGCCGGCCATCCGCGCCACCTTGTTGCCCAGGCGCTAACTAAGCCCGTGCTGCGCTATCGCCTGCACCGCGAAGATTTCCTGGCTGTCATCGACGGAATGGAGATGGATGCGCGCGAAGCCATTCGCGCTCCCGATCTTGCCACACTCGACCTCTACTGCGCGCGCGTCGCGTGCGCCGTCGGCCATCTTTCGGTTCATGTTTTTGGCGATGCGAGCGATGCTGCCCACAGGGTTGCCGATTCCCTCGGCCGAGCGCTGCAGTTGACCAATATTCTCCGCGATCTGGACGAAGACGCTCGTCGCGGGCGGCTCTATCTGCCCCGAGAGATTCTCGACCGGCACGGGATTAGCAATGCCGAGCCGGCGGGGATCTTGCGGCATCCGGCGCTGCCAGCAGCCTGCCGCGAGGTCGCTGCGATCGCCGAATCTCACTTCAGGGAAGCGGCTTACGCGATGGGGCAGTGCTCGCGCTGGGCAATGCGACCGGCCGCGGTGATGGCCGCGATCTACGGCGCAACACTTTCGGCTCTGGTGCGCTCGGGGTGGCGCAATCCTGCCGAGCGCGTGAGTCTGTCAAAGCCGCTCAAGCTCTGGCTGGTGTTGCGACACGGATTCTTGTGAGTGCTGGGTTGGGCACGGTGCATGTCGTCGGCGCGGGTCTCGCCGGTCTCGCCGCCGCGGTCGAGCTTGCCGCTCGAGGTCGCCGGGTCCGGCTCTACGAAGCCAGTGGGCATGCCGGCGGGCGTTGCCGCTCTTATTTGGATGCAGAGCTCGGCTGCCGAATTGACAACGGCAACCATCTTCTTCTCGCCGGCAATCGAGCGGCGCTCGGCTATCTGAAACGGATCGGGGCGCTCGACACGCTCGAAGGTCCGTCGGATGCGGCCTTCCCTTTTCTCGATGCCGAGACCGGGCAGCGCTGGATCGTACGGCCGAACCGCGGCGTTTTACCTTGGTGGACTTTCAGCACAAAACGACGGGTGCCGGAGACGTGTGCGATCGATTACCTCGTCCCCCTCGCGTTATGGCACGCCAACTCGTCTGCGACGGTGGCCGAGGTGCTCACGCCCGAACGGCGCCTATTCCACTGCTTGTGGGAGCCGCTCGCCGTCGCCGCGTTGAACACGAGCGCCGAGCGTGCGTCTGCCAGGTTGTTTTGGCAGATTCTTGTGGAGACGCTCGGGCGAGGCGGGAGGGCATGCCGTCCACTCGTGCCCCGCGACGGGCTCTCGGAAACCTTTGTTGACCCAGCGCTCGCCCGCTTGTGCACGCAGGGCGCCGAGATCCGTTTTGGCGCGCGCCTTCGCGCCTTGAATCTCGGCGCGGATCACGTGGCCGAGCTCCTATTCGACACCGGCTCGGTCGGGCTCGGCCGCGGCGACAGCCTGATCCTCGCCGTGCCGGCGGTGGCGGCGGCGCGCCTCGTTCCGGCTCTGAGGGTACCTGATGCCTATTCCCCGATCGTCAATGCACATTTTCATTGTGCGGTACCAGCAAGCTCACCGTATTTCGTCGGAGTCATCGGCGGTGCCGCGGAGTGGGTCTTTCGCAAGCGGGAGGTATTGTCGGTGACGGTGAGCGCCGCAGACAGGATGGTGGACCGGCCTGCCACGGAGCTCCGCGAGATGCTCTGGTATGATGTCGCCGCCGCCTATCAGCTGTCGGCGCATCCGATCCCCCCAGCGCGAATCGTCAAGGAGCGACGAGCCACTTTCCTCGCCAGCCCCGAGCAAATTCAGCTCCGACCGCCGTCGCGGACGCAGTGGAATAACCTTCTACTTGCTGGCGATTATGTGGATACGGGCTTGCCTGCTACGATCGAAGGCGCTATTCGATCCGGCTTTGCGGCGGCCCGGCAGGTGATCGGTGCGATACATCTGCCAAAGCGGGGACGAGGTGCACCCGGTCGATACCGCATCGCCTCGCCCGATGAACAAGGACAACGGCGCTTCTCCCCATGAATGATGGAACGACGATAAGGGAAATAGCGACGCTGAGCCGCTCGGCCAGGGTGCACGGGCTCGACGAGGCTGTCGGCCGCGCCGGCGAATCGCTGTTGGCGTTGCAGCACGCGGACGGACACTGGGTGTTCGAGCTGGAGGCCGACGCGACGATACCGTCGGAATTCATTCTGCTGCAGCATTATCTCGGATTCATCGAGCCCGAGCTTCAAGCGCGCATCGCGCGATATATCCGCGCGGCCCAGGGTGCGGATGGCGGATGGCCGCTGTTTTACGGCGGCGCCCTCGACCTTAGCGCTTCGGTCAAAGCCTATTTCGCGCTGAAGGCTGCGGGCGACGCGGTCGACGCGCCACACATGGCTCGCGCCCGTACAGCAATCCTAGCACGGGGCGGCGCCCGCCGCTGCAACGTTTTCACGCGGATCACCCTCGCCTTGTTCGGCGAAGTTCCTTGGCGGGCGGTTCCGGTCATGCCGGTCGAAATCATGTTATTGCCCGGTTGGTCTCCATTTCACATCGCCAAGGTTTCCTACTGGTCGCGCACCGTTCTGGTGCCGCTACTTGTGCTGATGGCGCTGAGGCCGCTTGCCCGCAACCCGCGGAGTGTGACCATTCGCGAGCTTTTTGTCGAACCACCGGAGTCGGTGCGCGACTGGATATCCGGCCCGACCTCATCGCCGCTGTCATTGGCCTTCGGAATGCTCGACCGGCTGCTGCGAAGGGCCGAGCCGTTTTTCCCGGCCGACCCTAGGCAACGAGCAATCGAGAAGGCTGTCGCCTTTGTGACCGAACGTCTGAACGGCGAGGATGGTCTCGGGGGGATCTTCCCGGCGATCGCGAACGCCGCGATGATGTTCGATTGTCTCGGATATGCGCCCGATCATCCCGATTACGCGACGGCTTTGGCCGCGGTCCGAAAGCTCCTGGTCCTCGATGGCGAGCGGAGTTACTGTCAGCCTTGCCTCTCGCCGGTGTGGGACACCGCACTTGCCTGCCACGCACTGATGGAGACCGGCGACGGGCGTCTCGACCCGACGATCCGGCAAGCGCTGGATTGGCTCGAGAGCAAGCAGGTGCTTGAGGTGGTCGGCGACTGGGCCGCGACGCGTCCCGGCGTGCGACCCGGCGGCTGGGCTTTTCAATACGAAAACCCCCATTATCCCGACACCGACGACACGGCCGCCGTTGCTCTCGCCCTCGACCGCTTCGATGCGCCACGCTACCGCCGCGCCATCGATCGGGCGACCGAATGGGTGGTCGGGATGCAGAGCCGCAACGGCGGGTGGGGCTCGTTCGACGCCGACAACACGCATTTTTACCTGAACCACATCCCGTTTGCCGACCACGGCGCGCTGCTGGACCCCCCGACGGCCGATGTCAGCGCCCGTTGCCTCGGCTTTCTCGCCCAAACCGGCCACGCTCCGGACCACCCCGCTGTTGCCGTGGCGATCGACTATCTCCGGCGGGAGCAGGAGCCCGACGGCAGCTGGTTTGGCCGGTGGGGAACAAATTATATCTACGGAACCTGGTCGGTGCTCGCCGCCTTCAACGCCGCAGGCATCGGGTCCGCATCGCCCGAAGTTCGCCGTGCCGTCGACTGGTTGCTCGCGCGGCAACGCAAGGATGGGGGTTGGGGCGAAGCTGGCGAATCCTACTTCCCCGGGACGCCGCACGGTGAGGCCCAGTACAGCACGCCCTCACAGACGGCCTGGGCATTGCTCGGCTTGATGGCTGCCGGAGAGGTCGAACACCCGGCTGTCACCCGCGGCGTTGCCTACCTGATCGGCACCCAGGACGAAGAGGGAAACTGGGACGAGCCCTGGTTTACGGCCGTCGGCTTTCCGCGCGTCTTTTATCTGCGCTATCACGGGTACCGCGCCTTCTTCCCGCTCTGGGCTCTCGCCCGCTACCGTCGGCTGACGAGGGGAAACTCCCGCCAGGTGCCGTTCGGCATCTGACATCGCCTGCTTCACACTGGCCCGGCAGCGCGACGGCGTCGCTTTAACTATCGCCAAACAGCTTTTCTGCGGGTAGAGATCTGTCCCGGCAAGGGAGCGGTTCTTAGCCGCTAATACGAGCCCAGAGTTTGCCATCGCGGCGTCGCGAGCGGTGCGGCGGATGGCCGATGATGCCTCTCGGCAGAGAGGGTTCGGCCGCAAAACAAGATGACGGGAGCTTTGCATGCAATCATTGGCCACGGTGCTGTGCACCTCGGGCCTGGCGGTCGAGGCGAAGATCGCGCGCGCCGCGGGGTT
>Ga0187772_10000849_pt1 | contig 14031 bp, 6 predicted proteins | sample 0116_SJ02_MP15_2_FD_133137 | JGI IMG/M metagenome (GOLD analysis project Ga0187772, IMG submission 133137) | Tropical peat soil microbial communities from peatlands in Department of Meta, Colombia - 0116_SJ02_MP15_20_MG | ecosystem: Environmental > Terrestrial > Soil > Wetlands > Peat | place... | reverse complement strand
AGCGACTGCCGACCATGCCGCGCACGGATTCGATCAGCTTGGCTGAGTCGTATCCCACCCCATCCTTGAACACCGTCTCCACCTTCTCAATATCCTCAATCTGCTTCGACGGATCGCCTTTGATCACCACCAGATCCGCCTGCTTGCCTGCGGCAATCGTCCCAATGCGATCAAGGTCGCCCATGAACTGCGCTCCGTTGTAAGTCGCAATGTGAATCGCCTCAACCGGAGTGAATCCCGCCTCCACCAGCAACTCAACCTCCCGCTGATCGCCAAAGCCCGCTATCACGCCTCCCATGCCCGTAGGGTCAAGCCCCGCCAGCAGCAACCCTCCCGCCTGCGCGAACGCGTGCTCAAACTCCATCTCCTTCTTGAAAGCGGCCGGAAACGGCGACGAATCGCTGTGAAAACGCTGCCGAATTGCACTGGCATCGCTGACGCGCACTTTGTTATTCAGCACAGCGCTGCGCGAATCGGCAGTCAGCGCGTCAAGAACGCGCTGCTGAACCGTCGGCCGCCCCGGCACGCCCATCTCGAACACCGGCAGCGTCGACGTCACCGCAACATGGTGCTGCACCAGATCAACAATCGTGTCATGCAACGGCCCGTTCTGCACGTCAAGCTTGGAGAGGAAGTCATAATCAAGATGATCCGACGGACACTCCCCGGGCTTCTTCCACGGATAGAACTCCGTGTCCACGAGCAACCCGTGCTCTAGATCATCAATTCCAATCGCGGCCGCCTCTCGAAATCCGATCGAGCAAAGATGCCCCGTCACTTTGACGCCGCGCTTGTGCGCCGCAACCACCGCCGCCGACAGTTCAGCGGGCGTAATAAACATGTACGCCTTGAAATTGTCGACCCCCTGGTCGATCCAGAAATTAACCGTCTTCGCCGCATCGTCAGGTCCGCTGAGCTGGTGCATCTGCACCGCAAACGTTCCCGGGCCTTCCAGATACGGGCCGGTAACGTGAATGTGCGGCCCCGGCGTCTCGCCCGTATCGATCTGTTTCTTCAGCTCCAGATCGGTGTAAGGTTCGAGCGACCCGGTCGTGCGAATCGTTGTCACTCCCTGCGCGAGATACAGACGCGGAAAGCTATACGCCATCTCACCAAAAATGCCGTTGCCCATGGGATAAAACAAGTGATCGTGCATCCCAACCAAGCCAGGGATGACAGTTTCGCCGGTCAGATCCAGCACCTGCGCATCCCTGGGAATGCTCGCCGATTCACTGTCCGACACCGATTCGATCTTTCCCTTTGCAATCACCACAATCTGGTCTTCGCGGGCCGGCGCACCGGTTCCGTCAATCACCCGCACGTGGGTGAGCACAACTACGGGTGCATCAACCTTCACGAAAGTACGAACCTGCGGCGAAAGAGTCTGCGCCACCAGAACACTGAAGCAAACAAGAATCAGGAGAACAACAACGAGGATTTTGCGCATGGTTTACCCTTCGAAAACTTGGCTACCGATGTTGTGCGAATAAACCCCGGGCAGGATTCTACCGGAGAGAACACGTACGATACCATGTGAGATAAGGCTGCGCCCTCAATCGGCGAACAAAGATAAAGAGGCTCCAAGTCGCGCAGCAGAGTCGCGGCCCGGAGCCTCAAGCCCACATCTTGAAGGAAATCTGCCTACTGAATCTTTTCGCTCTTGCCGTCGTAGTGAACCGTGCCATTCTTTTCGTTCTGGCGGGTCACATCGTCGTTCCCATATTTGTGGTCCGCCTTGATCGAGGCCTTGCCTTGGGCGCTGGCCGCGTTCGCCACGCTGGCCGTGTGCTCTGCGCCGGTGAAGTACATCCAGTTGCGGGCTTCCTCACGGCGATTGTGTTCCCGCTCTTTTCCCATCGGTCCGGGCATGGGGCCATGCATCATGCCATGCATGGGGTGCCGCTCGCCCTCCAGCGGCTCAGGCCAAACGTGGACATCGGAAGTGGTCAGCGGCGCTCCGCCCTGATACCACACGGGTACGGTGTATACCGAGCTGGTCGATCCTGCCATCAGCGAAAGCGTCGAGTTGGTCGCGCCAGCGACCAGGCCAGTCGTGGCATTGCTGGCGCCTACCGGATTTGGCGAAACGGTTTCAAGCGAAATCATCGGCGTGCTGATCAAAGGTGTATACGGGCCATATCCGTAGTAGCCACCGTAAGACCGCGGAAAGGGCTGCTGGGCAAACAGCGCAGCCGCCATCAGAACCAACGCACAGAGAACCAAGTAGGGTCGCATACTGCCTCCACAGGGGGATACCGCCCCATGGTTGCAGTGCAGTTTGTCTGCCAGTCGCCGTTCTGCGCCGCAAAGCCAAAATGTTCGGAGATTTACGGCGCTCTCGGGAGATACGCCGCGATTTCGGCAATCCCCGCCAGGGCAGCGATGAAAACTCATGCGCACAAGCTGCAGCCGGATGCCGCGCCCAGAGCCCGTTGTGCAACGGCAACGAACGGATTTTAGCTGCCGATGTAGCGCGCATACAGGCTGCGCGCAATCGCCGTATCGGCAGTTCCCTTGATAATGGCGCGCCCATCCGGAAACAGCGTGATCTCGTAAGGCTCGCGCCAGAACTTCAGCACGAAACTGTTGTGGCGAACGTTGCCATGAGGCTCCAGCCGAGTACTGATCTCCGCAAAATCAACCGGCCGTTCGCGCTCATGGATCTGCACCGAATTGCGCCCGCAGAGCGTGATATGGGGCCGACCTTCTCCCGCAAGGTGAATGAACTCGCGCTCGCCGCAGACCCGGCATCCGGCGCGCGGAGCCGCCGCCGCTACTGACGCCTCTTCGTTCGACCACACATCCCACGAAAGCAGCGACCGCCGCATCTTCCTTCGCGCGCCCACCAGCAGCTTCAGCGCCTCGCTCGCCGCAATCGATGCCACCAGGTTCACCGCCGAATTCAATATGCCGGCCGTCTCGCAAGTCTCGACCGTCCCGCGCGGCGACTCCGGAAAAATGCAGGCTAGGCAAGCCGTCTCACCGGGCAGCACGTTCATGGTCACGCCATAGCTGCCGACCGCGGCCGCGTAAATCCAAGGCACAGAACTCTTCACCGCGTAGTCGTTGATCAAATAACGAGTCTCGAAATTGTCCGTCCCATCCAGAATAACGTCGGCCTTCCCCAGCAGGCCGTCGACGTTTTCCGGCACCAGGTCGGCGACCTGCGGCTCGACCACGATCTGCGAGTTGAACCGGGCAATCTGTCGTGCCGCCGCTATCGCCTTCGGCAGCGATTCGTCGGCATCGCTCTCATCGAACAGCGACTGCCTCTGCAGGTTGCTCGGCTCGACATAATCGCGATCCAGAATCCGTAGCATCCCCGCGCCCGACCGCGCCAGCAGCGACGCCAGCACCGAGCCCGTCGCTCCGCATCCCACGATGACCACCCGCGCCGCCGCGAGCCTGCGCTGCCCCTCCGCGCCCATCTCCTTGAAAAGGATCTGCCGCGAGTATCGCTCGTCTTCTCTCAAGGTACTGCTCCCAAGGTACTCAATCCAACCGCCTTCCGTCCCAAACCGATTACCTTTCCTGGCGTTGCTAACCAGTATTATAGGTTCCGGTGCGCAACTCTTTCCCAGCGAGCAACGTGTGCGGGTAGTCTGTTCATCGAATCCGGAAGGCGTTATTCACGGCGAGCGCGGGGTAGGAAGGAAGATTTTGCGACAAAACGGCGCCGCGCTGGTATGGACCGCACTGGTGGGGATGGCTGTGACCCTGACTCCCGCAACCAGCCGCGCATCTGGCTCGCAACTACCGCCAAGCCAACCGGCGGCGGGGCAGCAATCCGAGGAGCCCGCCTCTCAGTTCGGTGCCATTACACCCTACCTAGGCTTGACCATCGACGAACTCGAATTGCCCGGCGTCCCGCCTGAGGAAGCCACCGCCTTGCTGGCAGCCACGCCCCTCAAAATCGGGGAACCGCTGACCCGCGACTCGTTGCGCGATGCCATGAAATCGCTGTTCTCCAGCGGACGCTTCGCCGATATTCAGGCGGAGGTAAATCGCACCCAGACGGCAGGCATCCGGCTTCGTTTCCTGACGGTCGCCAATTTCTTTGTCGGCATCGTGTCGGTCGAGGGCGTTACTTCGAACCCTTCACCAAATCAGCTCGCCAGCGCCAGCCGCCTGCAACTGGGCGAGCTTTACACGGGCGACAAACTTGACCATGCGCTCGCCGGAATTCAGCGCGTGCTCGAGGAGAATGGATTCCACAAGGCCAAGATCACCTCCTCCGAAGAAAAGAACGAAAGTCAGCATCAGGTCAACATCACGTTTCAGGTCGTCCCGGGGGCGCGCGCCGTAGTGGGTGAGGTCTCGGTGGAGGGCGATACCAGCTACTCCGCGGCCGAGATCAAAGATATCGCGAAGTTTCATTCCGGTGATCCTGTGATCTCAACCCGTGTTACCCGCGCTCTGCAGCGCATCCGCTCCCGCTACGAGAAGCAGAATCGCCTGCTGGCGCAGGTTGAGCTGAGCCAGGTCAAATACCATCCCGAACGCAATACGGTCGACTATACCTTCAAGATTGATGGCGGCCCGGCTGTGCGCATTGTCCCCGAGGGCTACAGACTGCAGCAGAGCACTTTGCGCCGGCTTGTTCCCATCTATGAAGAAGGGGCCGTCGACGAGGATTTGCTCAACGAAGGCCGCCGTAACATTCAAAATCACATGCAAGGCCTAGGGTATTTTGAGGCAACCGTTTCGGTAAGCCAACATAGCGTGCAGGATGGCAAGGGCCTCGACGTGGTATATACGATCGATCCTGGAGAACGCCGCAAACTGGTGGCCATTCGCATCTCCGGAAACCACTACTTTCCCGACGAACTCATCCGCTCGCGCCTGCAGGAAGAATCAGCCGGCCGTTTTTTCACGCACGGCCGTTACAGCGAGGCCCTTCTCGAAGCCGATGTCCAGAGCCTTCTACGCCTGTATCGCGCCAGCGGTTTCCGTCAGGCGGAGGTCGACGGCAAACTCATCCCCAAGTATCACAACGACCCGTCCTTGCTGGCGATTGACATCTCCATCAAGGAAGGTCCGCAGACTCGCGTCGCCTGGGTGCAAATTGTAGGAAACTACATGCTGCCCGAGGAACAGTTGCCCGAACTTTGGACCTCAGAACGGCAGGGCTTTGATGAGGCCAGCCTGGCCGATGATCGCGACCGCATCCTCGGCAAATATTTCGACAATGGCTTCCCAAACGCGACCGTCGATGTAGCCTACGTTGCGGCTCCCGCCAGTCCGGATGGATTGCCGCGAGTCGGCGTTACCTTCACCATCCATGAGGGCGAGCAATTCTTCGTCAATCAGGTGTTCTTAGACGGACTTCATTACACCCGTCCGGGCGTAGCTCACCGCGAGCTGCGGGTGCATCCGAACGATCCCCTCAGCCAGCGCGACATGCTCGAAAGCCAGCGCCGCCTGTACGACCTCGGATTGTTCAGCGAAGTGGATACGGCCATCCAGAACCCCGACGGCACCGAGTCGCGCAAGAACGTTCTTATCACCACGCGCGAAGGCAAGCGTTACACCTTCGATTACGGCGGCGGCTTTGAGTTCCAGACCGGACAGCCGTCGGTTGGCACCAACCGGCCGCTGGGACAAACCGGCGTGAGCCCGAGAGCGCTTTTTGGCCTGAACCGCACCAACGTCGGCGGCCGCGAACAGACCCTATCTTTCAAGGGCAACGTTGGCCGCCTCCAGCAAAGGGCGCTGGCCAATTACGACATTCCAAAACTGTTGAATTCCGAAAATTTTCATCTCGCACTTACCGCTTTCTATGACAACACCGTCGATGTCTCGACCTTCACCTCGCAGCGTCTGGAGTTTAGTGTCCGGAACCTGGAGGTGTTATACCGGGCCGGCGATCGCGACCTGTCAACCATTTCCTACGGTTTCAGCTACCGTCGCGTGCAGGCCTCGAACATCGAGATCTCGAGCGGACTAATCCCGTTGCTGTCCAAGCCAACTCGCGTCGGCACGCCCAATTTCGTCTATATCCGCAACCGTCGTGACAACGATCTGGAAACGACTCGCGGCAGCTATACCACCGTAGAAGGTGGCGTAGCCGCGAGCTACTTTGGCTCGGAGGCTGATTTCAGCCGGGTTCTGGTCAAGAACAGCACGTATTATTCGCTTGGCCGAAAACGTGACCGTCGCTTTGTCTTCGCCCGCTCCACCAGCGTTGGTGTCGAAAACCCGTTCGGAAACACAGTTGTGATCGATCCCACGCAAACCGCCAGTACTAACAACACACTCATTCCCCTGCCCGAACGTTTTTACAGCGGCGGTGGCAACTCCCTTCGCGGTTTCGGGTTAAACCAGGCAGGCCCGCGCGATCCCTTTACCGGCTTTCCGGTCGGAGGCAGCGCCGTCTTCGTCAATAACCTGGAGTTGCGCTTGCCCTACGTTGCCATGCCTTACCTGCACGACAACATAGGTTTCGCGTTTTTCCACGACATGGGCAACGTCTTCGCCAGGCCGCAGGAAATGCTCCCCAGCCTGGGACGCTGGCATCAGCCCGATCCGGCTGTCTGCTTTCAGGAAATCACTCACCTGCAGTGCAACTTCAACTATGTGTCGCACGCGGTCGGCGTGGGGTTGCGCTACCAGACACCCATCGGCCCATTGCGCTTCGATATCGGCTACAATTTAAATCCACCGGCCTTCTCCAGCTATACCAACATTACGATCAACACTGTCAATGGAGCTGAGAGCGGCATTTTCGGAGCGCAACGCGCCGGACATATTAACTTTTCATTCAGCGTAGGACAGTCTTTCTAATGGCGCCCGCGCAAATGTAGATCTGGTCAATGAAATCATTGCGAAATGACGCTTTGGCGGCGACGTTGAGCATGGTCCTGCTGAGCCTGGCTCTCACGGCCGCCTCGTGGGCCGGCCCCATCGTCGACCGCGTAGTCGCCAACGTCAACGGCCACGTCGTGTTGCAGAGCGACTGGGAAGAAGAAGTTGCCTTCGAGGCGTTCGAGAACGGCCGCGACCCCGCCTCGTTCACAGCGGAAGAGCGCAATGAAGCCCTGAACCGTCTCATCGACCAGGAATTGCTCCGCGAACAGGTTCGGCCTTCACAAGTCGCTCCCGCCGACCAGGTCGCAGCTCGTGTCGCCGAGGTCCGCAAGCTCCAGCCCGACAGTTCCACCGAAGAAGGCTGGCGCCGCGCCCTCCAACGTTACGGACTGACCCAGAAAGATCTTGAGAAACGCCTCAGCGACCAGATCCAGCTCATGAAGCTGGTCGAGGATCGACTACGTCCCTCGATTCATATCGACCAGCAGGCTATCGAGAGCTACTATCGCAATCAGCTCGTGCCCGAGCTGCAGAAGGCCGGAAACGCCGCCAAACCTCTAACCGAGGTTTACACCCGGATCAAAACCCTGCTCGCCGAGCAGAAAATGAATCAACTGATTACCGACTGGTTGGCCAGCCTCCGCTCCGGCAGCCACATTCGCACCTCCGAGCCCAAGGACGGAGAGAAGAATCGTTGAGCGAGCAGCCACTTCCCCGAGCGCGCCGCCACATCCTCCGAAACCTCTTCCTGTCGTTCTTCGCATTCGTCATTGTTGCCCTGGGCCTTTTGAGCTGGTGGATGACCACCGATTCCTTCCAGCGAAGAATGCGCACCCGGGTCATCGCGGAACTCGAAAAAACCACCGGCGGCCGCGTCGAACTCGGCGAACTGCACACCATCCCCTTCCGCTTGCGGGTCGATGCTCGTAACCTCACCATCCACGGCCGCGAAGCTCCCGACCAGCCGCCTCTCCTGCGAGTCGATCGTCTCGAGGCCCAGGCGAAAATTATCTCGCTCCTCAGCACTACAATCGGTCTGCACTCCCTTGTTCTCGATCATCCCGTCGTCCACATCGTCGATTATCCCGACGGCACGACAAACATTCCCGCCCCGCCCGTCAAACTTTCCTCCGATCAGGGTCCAGTCGAGCAACTCCTCTCGCTTGCTGTTACGCACGCCGAAGTCCGAAACGGTGAACTCCTCTGGCAGGATTTCAAGGTGCCCTTCGAGTTCACCGCTCGCGATCTCGCCTTACTCCTCAACCACTCCCTCCTCCACCGGCATTACGAAGTTCGAGCCTCTGTCGCAAGCGTCAACACAAAATGGCAGCAATTACCCGAATTCGCTTGGTCGGCGGACACTTCGCTGTTTCTAACCCGCAGCCGCGTCGAGATCGACAGCCTGACGCTGAAGTCCGGCAAATCCGAATTTCATTTCGTCGGCGAACTGCAAGACTTTCACGATCCCCAGATCAGCGGCAGTTACCGTGGCGTCGCCGATCTCGGAGAATTGGCCGCTCTTCTGCGCCAGAAGGAATTTCGCAAGGGCACAGCGCAATTTACGGGCAAGGGCTCCTGGAGCCTGCGCGACTTTTCGACCACCGGCACGCTCGCCGCGAAGGATCTCGAATGGTCCAACACGAAACTGCAAATCCGCGATGGCCGCGTCGAGGCTGGCTTCTCCGTCGATCCAGCCCATCTCCGCATCGCCTCCATCAAAGCCAACATAATGGAAGGCGATCTGCGCGGCGACGTGGATGTCACCAACTGGCAGAATTCCCTGCAGCCATCGCCAGCGCCCTCCGAGCGCCGCCTAATTGGGCGCGTTCCGCCCGAGAGCCTGCAGCGCGGCGCTGTGCACTTGCAACTGTCAGGATTCCCGCTGACTCCCGCTCTGAATGTTTTCAGCTCCGGCAAGCTCCCGCTCGATCGCCTCGCTTTTGCCGCCAGCACCAGCGGCACCGTCGATCTGCTCTGGGTCGGCTCGATTGCCGACGCGGAAGCGCGCCTGAAACTCGATTTGTCTCCACCCCAGCGCCTTGCGGCGGGCCAAATCCCTCTCCGCGGCAGAATTGACGGCGTCTACCGCGGATCGCGCGACGAACTCGAAGTCGGCGCCCTGCGTCTCTCGACCAGCAGCTCTGAGATTGAGGCCTCGGGAAGTCTGGCCGCTACCTCGGCGCTTCGCTTTACCGCAACTTCCCACAATCTGAAAGAGTGGACCCCGCTTCTCGAAGCCTTCTATGGATCATCGCCCTTGCCCTTCGCAGTCCACGGTTGGGCGGCGGTCGGGGGCAACATAAGCGGCCGCGTCACGGCCTTTTCTTTCAGCGGCAATCTCGAAGCCTACGACTTTGACACATTCATCCCGGCGACAGGCCGAACGCCCTCTCAGGCGATCCACGGGGATGCGCTCTCCACCGCATTACAATACTCCAACAGCAGCTTTGCCGCCCGCAACGGTTCCCTCATCCACGGCCGCACCGTGGCGCACTTTGACCTGGGCTCCGAGCTTTCCCATGGTGCCTTCGCAGAAAATGCGCCCTTCACCTTGCATGTTGATATCCTCGACGCCGACGTCGCCGAGTTCGCTCGCATCACAGGGGTCAATCGGCCCTTGACGGGCCGCGTTGGCCTGACCCTCAACGTCTCCGGAAGCCGCAACAATCCCCACGGGGACGGTCATTTCGAGATCCACGACGGCAGCGCCTACGGTGTAGCAATCCCCTCCTTGCGCGGTGATATCCGCCTCGCTCACGGAGAAGTTCAGTTCAACAACCTTGAAGGTAAGGTGTACGATGCGCCGCTCACCGGTAGTGGCGGCATCAGCACGTCGAGTCACGAGTTCCACCTGAACCTGGCAGGCCATAGCCTTGCTCTCAGCCATTTTCAGCCCTTGGAGTCATCCCGCTTCTCCATGGATGGCCTTCTTGATTTCACCGCCCGGCTCAGCGGCACACCGGAAGAGCCCGCGCTCGAGGCGCACGTCCATCTCAAGGATCTCTCTCTCGACCAGCAGCGCGTCGGAGATTTCTACGCCGATGCCGCCACCCACGGCCATCAGCTCGACATCAAGGCGCGTTCCGACTTCGCCAAGTCCGACTTGAATGTCCAGGGAACCGTCGACCTGGAGAAGGATTTTCCCGCCGACTTGAAGCTCGATTTCCATCATCTGGATGTCGTCTCGCTGCTCAGCATCTATCTGCCCGGCAAGTTCACGTCGGAGTCTCCAGTTGAAGGCACCATCCAGCTGCGCGGCCCTCTGCGTACGCCGCGCGATTTGAAGGCCGCCGCTGAGATCCGTTCCTTCAGCGCCGAAGTGGAGCATGTGCAGGTAGCCAGCGTCGAGCCCATTCGCTTTGAAGTCACCGACCAAACCGTAATCATCGAGAAGCTGCATCTGGCCGGCAGCGGCACCGACTTCACCGCCCACGGCCGCGCCCATTTGACGGGCCCGCAAGAGCTCGACGTTCGGCTCGACGGCTCGGTCAACATGGCCCTGTTGCAATCTTTGAATCCCAAAATTCTTGCCCGCGGCCGCGTGAACGTGAATCTCGAGGCAACCGGCAGCCTGCGCGATCCCGTTATGCAGGGCCGTTTGGAAGTGAAAGACACATTCGTCAGCCACAATGATTTTCCCAGCGGCCTGAGCGACCTGAACGGAGTTTTGCTCTTTGACCGCGACCGCATTCAGATTCAGGAGCTCCACGGCACAACCGGCGGCGGCACAATTGCGCTCACCGGTTCGGTGACCTACCAGGGCGGCCTCTTTCAACTCGACCTCGGCGCGACCGCACAAGGTGTGCGCCTGCGCTATCCCCCCGGCGTAAGTTCCACCGCCAACGCCGATCTTCGCCTGACCGGTACCTCCAATTCCGCCCTCCTCATTGGCGATGTGGTCGTAACCAAGCTGGCCGTTACTCCAGGATTCGATTTCGGCGCCTACGTCGAAAAGAGCCGCCAAGGAGTGGTCTTCACCCAGGGTGACACCCTCGAGAGCCGGCTCCGCCTCGATGTTCACGTGACCACGACTCCCGAATTGCAGATGCAAACCGCCATCGCCCGGCTCTCCGGCAACGCCGATCTCCGCCTCCGCGGCACCGCCGATCGACCCGTGATCCTCGGTCGAGCTGAGGTTCTGGAGGGAGAGATCTCCTTCAACGGCACCAAGTATCGCCTCGACCGCGGCGATGTCACCTTCGCAAATCCGGGAAAAACGCAGCCCATCATCGATCTTCAGGCCACCACTCGCGTCCGCGACTACGATATCACCGTCCGCGTTCGTGGCGACGCCAGCATCCCCTACGGCATCAAAGTAACTTGGCAATCCGAGCCGCAGCTTCCCGAAGCCGACGTCATCGCGCTCCTCGCTCTCGGTCATACCCAGGAAGAATCCGTCAACGCGCAGGCCGGTGGATCGCTCGGTTTTGGCGGAGAAGCCTCGAACCTCCTCATCAATCAGGCTCTCAACACCACTGTCAACAGCCGCTTGCAACGCTTGTTCGGAGTGAGCCGCATCAAGATCGATCCCCAGGGCCTGGCCAACGAAACCAACGTGGTGCGCGGGCCTCAACTCACCGTCGAACAGCAAGTTGCCAGCAACCTCACTGTTACCTACAGCACCAACGTCTCGGTCTCCACGCAACAGATCATTCAGGTCGAATACAACATTACAAAGAACATGTCGATTGTGGCTCTGCGCGATCAGAACGGTGTGGTAAGTTTTGACCTGAAGATTCGCCGCCGCAAGAAATAGGTGTTAACGTCGCGCCGCGGTCATCACTCGAAAGCCCAGCGACGATCGATTTCAAAGCCCCACTCCCGAAGGGGATAACCCGGCATTCACACTCGTTACGCGAGCGTCAACTGCTCCCTGATGTCGATTCCGGCCTGCCGCAGCAGCCTGGCAACCGCCTCGGCTTTCATTCGCGACGCGTCGAACAAAACCCGCACCGTGCGCTCGTTTTCATTGAACTGGATGCACTGGATGCCATACACCTCACGTACAGTATCAATCGCGCGCAATTCATTTTCTCCCGGAGTAGTCTGGTAGCGGAAAGCAGCCTCAAGATAGGTCATTCATCATTCTCCGCGCTTGGTTTTTTCCAAGCCTCAAATCCGAAATTCCACGCATTTCTTACGCTGGATTCGAAAATCAATCTTAGAGTATCTAATAAGGATCGGGTTCCGCCAAGCGATATTGCGGTGAACCCGGATTCAACCATGGATCAATCAAAGACGCAGCAACCGAACGCACAGCAACGGAACACGAATTTCGCCATCGATCCCGTCTGCGGCATGAAAGTCGATCGCTCAAGCGCGCGCTTCAAGGCCGAGCATGCAGGTCAAGAGTTCTGTTTCTGCTGCGCCAGTTGCCTGACGAAGTTCGAAGCCAATCCATCCGCAGTGTTAACAGCTTCTCCCAAACCAGTGAGTTCGCGTCCAACAAATGCAGGCCTCGTCTCCATCGGAACTGCGCCGTCGCCGAAATCGGCTTCCAGCAAGCCAACTTACCCGCCCGATTCTAAGCCTGTCGTAAGCGAGTCGCGTGTCTACGTCTGTCCGATGTGCGCGGAAGTTCGCCAAGTCGGCCCAGGACCGTGCCCGAAATGCGGAATGGCCTTAGAGCCCGAATCGCCCGCTCTTGCCGCGACGAAGACCGAATACACCTGTCCGATGCATCCCGAGGTCGTGCGCGACTCACCTGGCAATTGCCCTATCTGCGGCATGGCTCTCGAACCTCGCACCGTGACTCGCGAAGAAGACAACCCCGAACTACGCGACATGACGCGCCGCTTCTGGATCAGCGTCGCTCTCACTGCTCCCCTGTTCGCGATCGCGATGGGAAGCATGATTTGGCCAAAAATGGCCGTGAGACAAGGGTTTGAGCACGACCTCCCCGGGCTCGAACTCATTCTCGCAACGCCTGTCGTCCTCTGGTGCGGATGGCCGTTCCTCCAGCGCGGTTGGGCATCGATCATCAACCGCAGTACCAACATGTTCACGCTGATCGCGATGGGAACGGGCGTTGCGTATATCTACAGCGTGATCGCCACAATCTTCCCGGGGATCTTTCCGCCCTCATTTCGCAGCATGAGCTACCGGCCCGATGTTTACTTTGAAGCTGCTGCGGCAATCGTCACGCTGGTGCTTCTCGGTCAGGTGCTCGAGCTGCGCGCGCGCAGCCAAACGTCGAGCGCGATTCGCGCGCTGCTCGACCTCAGCCCCAAAATGGCGCGCCTGATCGCTGACGATGGCACCGAGCGCGACATTCCACTCGACCAGGTCAAGCCAGGAGATCGCCTGCGCGTGCGCCCCGGAGAGAAGATTCCTGTTGATGGCATCGTGCTCGAAGGCTCAAGCTCAGTCGACGAGTCGATGATCACCGGTGAATCGATCCCCGTCGAGAAAGAAGTCGGCAAGGGAAGCGAGAAGGGAAGTGGTTCCCGACTGATCGGCGCAACCATCAATGGCAGAGGTTCGCTCGTCATGCGCGCCGAACGTGTTGGCAGCGAAACCATGCTCGCGCAGATCGTGCAACTGGTCAGCAAAGCGCAACGGACGCGCGCTCCCATTCAGCGCCTGGCCGATCGAGTCGCCGCATGGTTCGTTCCCGCAGTGATCGCCATTGCAATCGTGACCTTCATCGCATGGGCCACGATTGGTCCTGAGCCGCGTCTCGCGCACGCCATCGTGAACGCGGTCGCAGTGCTGATCATTGCGTGCCCCTGCGCGCTCGGCCTCGCAACGCCCATGGCAATCATGGTCGGCACAGGACGCGGCGCGCACGCCGGAGTCCTCATCAAGAACGCCGAAGCGCTCGAGACAATGGAAAAGGTCAACACCATAGTCTTCGACAAGACCGGAACGCTGACCGAAGGCAAGCCTCGGGTGACTTCCATTTTGCTGGCTGACAATGATGCGCAGCACGGCGAACCGCCGATGGATGCAGCTGAGCGTGCCGAGTACTTACGCAGCATCAACGAACTGGTCCGGCTCGCGGCCAGCGTCGAGCGAGCCAGCGAGCACCCGTTCGCAGCAGCGATTCTCGCCGAGGCACAGAGACGCAACCTGCCGCTCTCCGAGCCGAAGGACTTTCACTACGAAGTCGGCAAGGGCGTACAGGGTGTTGTTGCCGTAGGAGCGGCCCAGACCGTGGGCTGCGGAGACGAAAGTCTGGGAGAACCCAGTAGATCTGGAGACGTAGTCCAGCGCGAACGTAGT
>Ga0187772_10000848_pt1 | contig 14043 bp, 9 predicted proteins | sample 0116_SJ02_MP15_2_FD_133137 | JGI IMG/M metagenome (GOLD analysis project Ga0187772, IMG submission 133137) | Tropical peat soil microbial communities from peatlands in Department of Meta, Colombia - 0116_SJ02_MP15_20_MG | ecosystem: Environmental > Terrestrial > Soil > Wetlands > Peat | place... | reverse complement strand
GCGGCAGGGATCGATGTCGATTAGGCGCGCACTCTGGCTCGCGCTGTTCGGGACGCTTCTCCCGCAGCTGCTGTGCGCGCGGCAGGCGACGCTCGGGGTCGTGAACTGGATCGGCTACGGGCCGATCTACTGCGCGGCGGCCCAGGGCTATTACCGCAAGCGCGGCGTCGACCTCCGGCTCGTCACCTTCAGCGACAACTCGATCATGTCGGGGGCGCTCGAGGGAGGTGAGCTCGATGCCTCGACCCTGACCTACGACCAGGTCATCACCGCCAGCGCCAAGGGATGGAAGCTCAAGGTGGTGATGCCGCTCGACTACTCGGTCGGCGGCGATGCGATCGTCGCCAGTGCCGCGATCCATTCCGTCAGGGATCTGAAGGGACGCAGGATTGCCTTCCAACCCCTCTCGCCCTCGGACTTCCTCCTGGGCTACGCACTCGCCCAGGTAGGGCTCTCGCAGAAAGATGTGCGGCCGCTCAATTCCACCCCCGAAGGGGTGGTCTCGATCATGGCCACCGGGGCCGTGGATGCCGGGGTCACGTACCAGCCGAGTGTCTCGACGATCCTCAAGCTTGGCGGCGGCAAGCTCTATCACGTGCTGCTCTCTTCGCGCGAGGCGCGCGGCATCATCACCGACGTGCTGGTGGTGCGTGCCGGCACCATCGCTGACAACCCGAAGCTCGTGGATGCCCTGATCCGGGGCACGATGGACGGGTTGTCCTTCATGCAGCAACAGCCCGAGCAGGCCATCGCGATCATCAGCAAGACACTCGAGATCAGCGCCGTGGATGCCCGCGAGCAACTCTCGAACGTCGAGAACCCATCCCTGGCAAACCTTGGGGAGGTCTTCAGGACCGGCACCGCCCTGCCCTCGTTCTACGCGAGCGGTGCGCTCATCGGCGAGATCCTCAAGAAGGAGGGACAGATCGACCATGTCCCGCCGATCGCCGACACCTACGACGCGCGTTTCGTGACGCAGCTGCAGACGCATCCGGGAGAGTGAGGGAGTGAGAGCCGAAATGCGCCACTGGCACGCCTGGCCCAACGCCCTCGTCGTGACCTACGTGCTCCTTGGCTGGCCAGCAGGGGTCTGGCTGCTCACACTCCCCGCACTGTGGGCAAGTGTGCTGGGTGTACTCCTCACGGCGCACACACTGGTCTGCTCAGCCTACTTATTGCACGACTGCACGCACAACCTGGTATTCCCCGGTGCCTGGGCCAATGACCGGCTGGGAGCGCTCCTTGGCTGGATCAACGGGGCCTGCGTCGCGAGCTATCCGGACATCAAGCGCAAACACCTGCGCCATCACGTCGACCGGCTCGATGTGGTGACGTTTGATTATCGCGCCATCCTCATGCAGTCACCGCTCTGGCTGCGCCGTGGCATGCTCGCGCTCGAATGGGCCTACGTTCCTGCCGTTGAGCTCCTCATGCGCGTTCTGGTGATCGCAACCCCCTTCGCCTATGGCACGTTTCGCGAACGCGCCCGGGTGACCGCGGTGCTGGCGACTCGAATCGCCGCATTCGGCGCGTTGGCGCTGCTGTCTGTCAGGGCCGCGTTGCTCTACGCGTTGGCCTACCTGCTCTTTCTGCATGTGCTGCGCTTCATGGACGCTTTTCAGCATACCTACGAGATCTATGTCTCGCGCTCTCCGGCACCGGCGCCGCCGGACACCCGGCGTAATCGCCAATACGAGCACGAGAACACCTTTTCCAATCTCCTCAGCGAACGGCATCCCTGGCTGAATATCCTGGTGCTGAACTTCCCCTATCACAACGCGCATCACGCACAGACTGGCGTGCCCTGGTACCGGCTGCCGTCCCTGCATCGCACCCTGTACGAAGATCCCGGGATCCGAACCCAGGTCGTTCCCTTTCGCCCGCTGCTCGCCAACTACCACCGCTACCGCGTGGTTCGCGTACTGGCGGCTGACTATGGGTCCGTAGCGAGGGACGAGTCGCGGGCGAGCGCCTTCATCGGCGCGGTCGGCGTCTCCTTCCTGACGGCCATCTGAGCCGGCCGTGGCCGACGAGCTGGCGCTCCTGATCATCGACATGCAGCGGGATTTTCTCGATCCCGAGGGCTACATCGCCCGCAGTGGCGTCGACGTCCGCCCGCTGCGCGCCATCATTCCGAACGTGCGCCGACTGCTCGAGACGGCGCGTGAGCGCAGGATCCCGGTGATTCACACCCGCGAAGGACACCGTCCGGACCTTTCCGATCTGCCGGCCGTCAAGGCTCGGCGTGCTGGGCGAGCCGGAGCACCTATTGGAAGCCCCGGACCCCTCGGCAGGCTCCTCGTCCGCGGCGAGCCCGGTCACGCCATCGTCGCCGAGCTCGCGCCGCTTGCCACCGAGGTGGTCATCGACAAGCCCGGATTCGGCGCCTTCTACGCCACCGACCTCGAGCACATCCTGCGGTCGGCGGGTATTCGTGCGCTGGCACTCGCCGGAGTGACAACGGACGTATGTGTTCACTCCACGCTGCGCGAGGCCGTGGACCGTGGTTTCGACTGCCTGACCGTCGGTGACGCCTGCGCCGCAGGCGATGCCGACATTCACGCCGCGATGCTCGCCTGTATCAGAGGTGAGGGAGGAATCCTCGGGGGTGTCAGTACCACCGAGGAAGTGCTGAACGCCTGGCAACCAAGCGGTTCGCGCTAAGGGATCCCAGCGCGCGCCGCAGCCGCGGGCCTGCAGGCAGGCAATCATGCGGCGCCCCTTTTTGGGGCAGCCCTGTGCGGCTCTCACCATTTTGGCGCAAGCCCTTGCGTCGCCGGGAAAATCTTAAGACAGTCCTAACGTCCTCTCTCTTAGCGTAGAGAGGGAAGGAGTCTGAGTTGCCCAGTCTGATCAGGCGAATCGGCGTTCCAGCCGTTTCGTTCACCGGCGAGCCATACCGCTCACGCGCGACCCGAGAGCACAGCAGCGCTCGGAGCAACAACGTGGTCGATTTCCGTTCTGGCGGCGAACGCGCGTTGCAACGGCCAGACATGCCGTCGGCGCGCGAAACGCCAGCGCGGGCATCCTCGGGCAAACGTGACCGTGTCTGGTTGCGTTACGCAGCTGCGCTTGGAGTCTGCGCGCTGAGCACCGCCGTGGCGTGGCCGCTCTACGCGCACGTGGATGCGGTGAGCATTGCCATGATCTACGTACTCGGCGCCACCTTGTCCGGGCTGCGGCTGGGGCGAGGTCCCGCGGTAGTGACCGCCATCGCAAATGTCGTGGCCCTCGACTACTTCTACGTGCCGCCGCGTTTCAGTCTCGACGTCGCCGACCCGCAATACCTGTTTACTCTCGGCGGCACGCTGGCGGTCGCTCTCATCATTTCCAACCTCGTGGTGAACGTGCGCCGCCAGACGGAGGCGGCCGTGGCCAGGGAGCGGCGCACCGCGACCCTTTACGCGATGAGTCGTGAGCTTGCAGGAGCCGCCGACGCGGCCGCGATTGCCGAAGTGGCCGTGCGCCACGTTGGTGCAACGCTGGACGCCAGGGCGGTCGTCTTGCTTGCTGACGCGAACGGGACTCTGCACGACGGCGCCGGCTCCGGCGGAGCGCCGCAGGTCGATCTGTACGTCGCCCGCCGGGTGCTCGCCTCCGCTCTCGCCGCCGGGCCGGCCATGAGCGTGTCGGGTGCGGATACTTCGGTATACCTGCCACTGGTCGGAGGCAAGGCGGCAAACGGCGTGCTGGTGGCACATCCGCCCACCGGTCAGCAGCTGCTTCCCGACCAGCTGCGGCTGCTCGAGGCCCTGGCCGGCCAGCTGGCGCTGGCGCTCGAACGTGCTCGCCTCGCCGAGCTCGCGGCCGAATCGCGCGCCGCCGCCGAACGCGCCGCGTTGCGCAACACGCTGCTCGCTTCGATCTCGCACGACCTGCGCGCGCCGCTGGCCGCCATCGCCGGTGCCGGAGGCCTCGTGGCGCAATCGAGCCAGGCACTGGGTCGGCACCGCCGCGCGGTGCTCGGTCAGCTCATCGAGCAGAAGGCGCACGACATGTCGGCGCTCCTCAGCAACGTTCTCGAGCTGATGCGGCTCGAGTCCTGCGAGGGACTGGCTGCACTCGACTGGGAGTCGGTCGAGGAGCTGGTCGGCACGGCGGTGAAGTGCAACCAGCACAAGCTTCAGGGCTGGCGCCTGATCACGCGGATCCCCGCCGAGCTGCCGCTGCTGCATGTCGACGGCCAGCTGCTCGTCCAGCTCCTCTCCAACCTGCTCGAGAACTGCGCCAAGTACACGCCGGCTGGGACCTGCATCACCATCGCGGCTGCGGTGCGCGCGACGAACCTGGTGCTGACGGTCGATGACGATGGTCCGGGGTTCGGCCTGCGCGACCCCGAGGTACTGTTCGAGAAGTTCGCCCGCGGCCAGTCGGAGAGCCACGTGAGCGGCGTCGGCATAGGCCTCGCAATCTGCCGCGCGGTTGCGCGCTTGCACGGGGGCACTATCCGCGCGATGAACCGTCCCGGAGGGGGCGCGCGCTTCGAGACCTCCCTGCCGCTGCCGGCCGCGCCTGCCGCAGATGCACGGAGCCTGCCGGCATGACGCGCGCCATGCATCGGGTGCTGCTGGTCGAGGATGATCCAGCGATCAGCAGCATTCTCGGCATGCTGTTCGAGACCAGCGGCTTCCGCGTCGAGGCGGTCGATAGCTGCGAGCGGGCTATCCGCCAGGCGCAGTCATATCGTCCGGACCTGTGCGTCGTCGATCTCGGACTCCCGGATCGCGACGGGCTCAGCTTCATCCTGCAGGTCCGCAGCTGGTCACCGGTGCCGATCCTGGTGCTGACGGCCCGCAGCAGCGAGGGCGACCGCCTGGCGGCGTTCGAGGCCGGCGCCGACGACTACGTGCTCAAACCCTTCAGTGGTCCGGAAGTCCTGGCTCGGGTGCGCGCCATCCTGCGCCGTATCGCGCGCGCCGGCGAGCCGGCGCCGGTGGTGCGCCTCGGTGCCGTCACGGTGGACCTGGCAAACCGCCGCACGCGCAACCTGCAGGGCGAGGAGACCAGGCTCACCCCCCTCGAGCATCGCCTGCTGGAATGCCTGGTGCGGCACGGGGGCCGCGTGGTCACACACCAGCAGCTGATGCGCGAGGTCTGGGGACCGCACCAGGCCGACGTCCGCGCGCTGCGCGTCTGCGTTGGCACGTTGCGCCGCAAGCTCGAATGCGATCCGGCACTCCCTCAGCATCTGCTCACCGAGCCGGGCATCGGCTACCGCCTGGAGACGGGTGCTGCCGCCGTGCCCGCGCCTGCTGCGCAAGCGCTGCCACAGGTCGTCTGAAACGCGGCTCCTGCGGCGGGCGGTCTGCTGCGCGCCGCGATTTTTTATCTCCTCCTTACGTCGCCGTTCCCATACTCGCCCGCGAGTACATCGTGCAGCGAACGGAGTGCAGATGCGCAACAGCATTGCGGTGGCGTTGTTTTGCAGTGTGGTTACGGGCCTTGCATCGCAGGTATTCGCGCAGCAGCCGCCGGCTGCAGGCGCGCCGGCACCGCTCGGCGCGATCGTCGGCATGGTGAAGAGTGCCGGCGGCACACCCGTGCCGCAGGCGACCGTGACCGCCATGCGGGTCGATGGCAGCGGCACGCGTGCCACGATCTCCGGCAGCGACGGCGTGTACTCCTTCGCCGACGTGCCTCCCGGGCAATGGGCAATCAGATGCGAGGCCGAAGGCACGAGCGTGACGAGCCCGTCGGTGAGCGTCACGGCCGGCAAGGCGGCGCGCACCGACCTGGTGCTGAACATCGCGCGGCCGGGACCGGCACCGGCAGCTCCCGCACCGATGTCAGCGGCGATCGCCGCGGCGGTGGCACAGGTCGTGCCGGAGGCGCTGCAGGCGCCGCCTCCGGCTCCGGCGGTCGACACCCAGACGCCGTTCGCGGTCGGCGATCTCAGCTGGGTGAACGGTGAGCCGCGCACCTCGACGCCGATATTCGATACGAAGTTCTTCACGCCGGAGATCCGCTTCGACGTGAATTACCTGCAGGATTTCAACCACCCGGTCGATCACACCATCGTCGGTGCGACCGAGGAGTTCCGCTCCGGGGAGTTCCAGCTCGAGCAGGTGAGCTTCGGCGGGGACTTCCACTGGAACAACGTGAAGGCGCGCTTCCTTTCGATGATGGGAATGTACTCGGTGACCACCCCGCGCAACGATGCGAGCCTCGGCGTCGGGGAGTGGGACCTGCAAGGCGCCTACAAGTACCTCTCCGAGGCCAATGCCGGCTATCACTGGGACGTGAACCACGGGCTCAACGTCGATGCCGGGATCTTCCTCTCCTATATCGGCCTCTTCAGCTACTACAACTTCGACAACTGGGTGTACCAGCCCTCATTCGTGTCCTCCAACACGCCCTGGTTCTTCAACGGGCTGCGCGTGCAATGGTTCCCGACTCAGACGCTCAAGATCGAGCCGTGGCTGATCAACGGCTGGCAGTCGTACGCCAAGTACAACAGCCGTCCCGGCGTCGGCGGGCAGATCGAGTGGATACCGAACGATTCCTTCAAGTTGGTGCTGAACAGCTACTCCGTCGGCCAGGACAACCTCGCGAGCGGCAGCGGCTATCCCGCCAACGGTGGCAATCCCAACGCCGCCATCGGCCAGCCGAATCCCGGCGGGACCTACGTCAATTACGCGAACGTCACGCGCGTGCACGAGGACGACAGCGTGCTGTGGAGGTACTACCAGAGCGCCGGCAGCGCGCTCATCTCGCAGAAGGCGCTGACGTTCACCTGGGACGTCGGCTGCGAGTATGGCGGCGGCGTGCATTGCTCGCACGGCCCCAACAAGGAGAGTTTCTTCGGCATGATGCTCTACGACCGCACCTGGTTCGACCACAACATTTATGCGGTGACGCTCGGCGGCGGCTTCATGAACAATCCGGGGCGCTACCTGGCGCTCGTGCCGCCGATCAACAACGCGACCGCGGTGAGCGGCACGCCCTACTTCACCACCAATCCGGGTCAGAAGCTCTACCAGTGGGACGCGCAGCTCAACTTCCAGTACATGCCGAAGGACTCGATCACCTGGTGGACGGAGGTCACCTTCCGCCACTCCGACGTTCCTTATTGGGGAGGCCCTGCCGGGGTCACTCCGCCCGGCGGCAACAACGGCTCACCGGCGAGCTTCGCCTGCAACAACGGCTCGGCGATGGCAGCGGACAATTGCGCGGCCGAGGGCGGCATCTGGTACCCGGATCTGCGCACCCGTGAGGCCATCTGGGGCGCCGGCGTCATGATCAAGTTCTGATATCGACCCCTCGTGTCGGGGCGGCACGAGGGGTTCCCGCGAGTGACGGCGGCGGATGACTACGGCGAGATGAGCTGACCGGAAGCAGCCTTCGCGACCGCCTGGCTGCGGGTGACGACGCCGAGCTTGTTGCGGGCGTTGTCGACGTGAAAATCAACCGTCCGCTTGGCGATGCCCAGTATTCGCGCGATCTCCGCCGAGGTCTTGCCGCGCGCCACCCAGGTCAGGGCTTCGACCTCGCGCGCGCCGAGGCAAGGCTCCTGCTGCGGCTCACCACTCCTCGCGCGCGCGAGGCGCGCCGCAATCCGCGCGCCGAGGACGTCAAAATCCACCGGCTTGGTGACGTAGTCGTCGGCGCCGAGCTCGAAGCCCCTGAGCTCGCTGGCGCGATCGGCCAGGGCCGTGAGGAACACGAAAGGGATGCGCTCGCTGCCCGCACGGCTCGAGCCGAGTCGCTCGAGCAGCTCGAAGCCTGACACCGACGGCAGGTTGACGTCCGCCAGCACGAGGTCCGGCGGTGATGTCAGGATGGCCTCGAGACCCGCCCGCCCGGTGGGGGCGAGCGTGACCTCGTAGCCGCGCTCGCTCAGCTCCTCGGCGAGCAGCCGCGCGGTCTCATGATCATCCTCGATGCACAGAATCCGCTTGGTCCGGGCTCTCATCCTCGTGAGCGCAACAGCAGTAGATGCTGCCGGACGCTAGCAGCTTGCGTGTAATCATGTGGTAAAGATTTTTCCACTTGCGCCGCGCGGCGCGCGCGCTACGCTGCGCAGCGTGACCCACGCTGATTCGAATGCGCGCGGCAACGACTCGCGGTGGCCGGCCATGAGGAGAACCCGCTCGATCACCGCGCTTCTTTCGCTGGTGTTCGCCTTTCTGTTTCTGCAGCTGGTGGTGCTCGGCTTCCTCAGCCTCGGGAGTCTCAGCTATTTCACCGAAGTCTCGGCGCAGGTCCGCGACCGCTGGTTGCCGAGCACGCGTGTGCTGGGCGATCTCAACAACATGACCTCGGACTATCGGGTAGCCGAGGCCAGCAGTCTGCTGGCTGCCGACGCTCAGGAGCGCGCGCGGGGCGCACAGGCGCTGGATGAGCTCGACCGCAACATCGCCAGCGCCGAGCGCGCCTACCTCGAGATTCCCCACGACCCGGCGGAGCTGGCTCTGTACCGGGAGTTTGCCCCACGCTGGGAGCAGTATCGGCAGGCGGTGCAGAGCGTCAGGCTGGCGTCGATGAGCGGAGACCTCGCGGCCGCCCGTGGGCTCTACAATTCGACCTCGCGTGCGCTCTACGATACTGCGAGTCACCGCTTCGACCTGCTCAACGATCGCAACGGCGCGGAGGCGCGCCAGGCAAGTCTGCGCGAGGACGACGCCGCACGCCGCACCCGGCTACTGATCGCTCTCACCATGGCGTTGGCCGCACTTTCGGTGGTCGGCGCCATGCTCTACGTCAGACGCTCGATCTCGGCACCGCTGCTCGCGCTCGCCGGACGCATGCACCAGCTCGCCGCCGACGAGACCGCGGCCGGGATCGAGGGGACCGCGCGGCAGGACGAGATCGGCGAGATGGCGCGCGCAGTGGTGGTGTTCCGCAACAATGCGCTGGAGCTGGTGGCAGGCAGGCGCGCGCTCGAGCAGCAGGCAGCGATGCTGCAGGAGAAGCTCGCCGAGGAGCAGCGCCTGATGCAGATGCAGCGCAACTTCGTGTCGATGGCTTCGCACGAGTTTCGCACGCCGCTCAGCATCATCGACGGACACGCGCAGCGCCTGAGCTCCCTCAGCGGGCGGCTCAGCGCCGAGGATCTGCGGGAGCGCACCGGCAGGATCCGCAGCGCCGTGCAGCGCATGACTCATCTGATGCAGCATCTGCTCGATGCGTCGCGAGTGATCGATGGCCGCGTCGAGCTGTACTTCCATCCCGAGCCGATCGACCTCGGCGCACTGCTGCACGAGGCCTGCCGGCTGCAGCGGGAAGTGGCGCCGCAGGCACAGATCCTCGAGAGCTGGGATCGTCGGCCGCTGCCGGTCGCGGGTGACTGGAACCTGCTGCTGCAGGTATTCGGCAATCTGCTGTCAAACGCCGTGAAGTACTCGCCGCATGAGGGCCTCATCAAGGTGAGCGCCAGCTGCGCCGGCGCGGTCTGCAGCGTGGCGGTCGAGGACCGGGGGATCGGCATTCCGGCGGCCGAGTGCGGGCGGGTGTTCGAGCGCTACTTTCGCGGCAGCAACGCAACCGGCATCACCGGCACCGGGGTGGGTCTTTATTTCGTGAAGATGGTCGTCGAGCTGCACGAGGGCGAGGTGACTATGCAGAGCGGCGAAGGGCAAGGCTCGCGCTTCACGGTGCGGCTGCCGCTCAATGCCGGATCGCATACCGTGGCTGCGGCTCCCACCCTGGCGACGGCCTGAGTCTGGCGGGGCCCCCGAGTGTGACCAGCGCCGGTGGCCGCTGCCCGAGCGCGAGCGCTCGATTGGAGCCCGGCAGCGCCGCATGTGACTCGAGACTCGCGCGCCCTCCAGGCGGGCGGGCCATGCGCGCCGGCCGGGACGCATCCTCCAGGTGCGCAGCCGATGATGCGCCAGGGGTTGCCGCGGCAGCCTGGCTCGGCCGGCGTGCCGTGTGGCCGGTTGGACGCCGCTGTGCCGGTGAATTCAGCGCGCGGCGCAGGGCGGCCGCGGAATCGCCCCCGGTGCGCCGCTGCAGGCGGTCCTGACTTGCGGGATGCAGGCGCGAGCGGGGCGCGGGTCGTCCCGCGGACGTGGCTGAGTCCGGCGGCGCAGCAGCGGGGCCGATTGCGGCCGATTGCTCCCGCGGCGAAACTGCAGACTCGAAACCGCCGGCCGCATGCGCGGCACTCTCGAGCAAGATCCCGATGATGACCGCCATCAGGACTCTGAGCGCCTTCCTCATGATTCAGGACACCGCCTGGCCAGGACTCTGCTCATCGTGCTTGCCCATGAGCAGCAGGCGCAGCGCCGGCACGATGAGCAGCAGCATGATCGGACCCAACAGCATCCCTCCGACCACGGCGGTGGCGAGCGGCCGCTGCACCTGACTGCCGATCCCGGTGGAGACCGCCGCCGGCAACAGCCCGATGCAGGCCGACATGGCGGTCATCAGCATAGGCCGCATGCGCTGTTCGCAGGCCTGAAACATCGCCTGGTGCGCAGGCACGCCGAGCATGCGGATCTGATTGAAGTAGGTGAACATGAGAATGCCGTCCATCACCGACACCCCGAGCAGCGACACGAAGCCGATCGCAGCCGACACACTCAGGGGCTGGCCGGTCAGGTAGAGCGCGAGGCCCCCGCCGCCGACCGCGAACGGGATGCCGGTGAGCGCGAGCAGGCTGTAACGCAGCGAGTTGAAGAGCGCATAGAGGAGCACGACGATGAGGGCGATCGCGATCGGGATCACGATCGCGAGGCGCTCCTTGGCGAGCTGCAGGTCCTCGAACTCGCCCGCCCACAGGATCCGGTACCCGGGAGGGAGCTTGAGGTTGCGCGCGATGCGCTCCTGCACCTCGGCCACCGTACTTCCCAGGTCGCGCCCGCGGACGCTGAACTTGACCGGGATGTCGCGCGTCATGCGTTCGTGATAAATGTAGGACGCGCCCGTGTCGAGGCTGATCGTCGCGAGCTCGCGCAGCGGGATATAGGCGTTGGCGCCCGATGCCGTCTGGTAGCCCACCTGAATGTTACCGACCGCCTCCACGTTATCGCGAAACTGCGGCGCATAGCGCACCGTGAGATTGAAGGAGCGGTCGCCTTCGAGTACCTGGGAAGCCACCGCCCCGCCCATGGTCGCCTGGACGATCGTATTGACATCGCCGGTGTTCAGTCCGTAGCGCGCCGTCTTGGCGCGATCGATCTTGATGTTGAGATTCGGCTGGCCCATCACGTGAAACACGCCGAGATCGGCGATACCGCGCACCTGCTGCATCTGAGTCATCACCTGGCGCGCAAGGTCTTCGAGCACCACGAGGTCGGGGCCGAGGATCTTGACCGAGTTGGCGCCCTTGACGCCCGAGATCGCTTCTTCGATGTTGTCCTGAATGTACTGCGAGAAGTTGAAGGTCACCCCCGGAAGTGCCGCCCTCATCTCCTGGTCCAGCTGCGCGGTCAGCTTCTCCTTCGTCAACCCGTGAGGCCAGCTGTCGAAAGGCTTCAGGGGTGCAAACAGCTCCACATTGCCGAAGGGTGAGGGGTCGCTGCCGTTATCCGGCCGGCCGTGCTGGGAGGTCACGGTGATCACTTCCGGATGACTCAGGAGAATCTCGCGCATCTTGCGCGTCGCCTCGGTCCCCGCATCGAGGCTCATGCTCGGGGGGAGCGAGGCGCGGATCCAGTAGTTACCTTCCTCCAACGCCGGGAGGAACTCGCTGCCGGTGCGGGTCATGAGAAAACCCGTCACGGCGAGAAATGCCACACCGATCCAGACCATCCGCTTCTGATGCGCAAGTGCGTAGTTGAGGGCCGGCGTATACGCCCTGCGCAGCCACTGCACGAACAGCGTCTCGGTCTCCTTGACGTGCTCCGGGACGAGATAGGAGGACAATACGGGCGTAATGGTGAAGGTGGCGATCAGCGCACCCGCCAGGGCATAGCCGTAGGTGCGGGCCATGGGGCCGAAGATCTGCCCCTCGACGCCCTGCATGGTGAAGAGCGGTACGAAGGCCGCCACCGTGATCGCCGTCGAGAAGAACACCGCGCGATCGACCTGCAGGACACTGGCGAGGATCAGACGAATGCGCTGCGTCCACCCCGGCACCATCTTCGCTCCGGTGGGGTTTGACGGATCGCGCCCGAACTGTCCTTCCGACAGCGACTCCAGCAGTTCGACCTGGTCGGCCCGCTTGGCCTGAAAGTTTCGGAACAGGTTCTCGACCACGATCACAGCCGAGTCGACGATGATGCCGAAATCGACCGCGCCGACCGACAGCAGGTTCGCCTCCTCGCCCTGCAGCACCAGCAGAATGACGGCGAAGAACAGCGCGAAGGGGATGTTGACGCCGACGATGACGGCGCTGCGCAGGTCGCCGAGGAACAGCCACTGGATGAAGAACACCAGCAGGCAGCCGAAGATCAGGTTGTGCAGCACCGTGTGGGTCGTGATCCCGACCAGGCTCATGCGATCGTAGAACTTGACCACTTTCACGCCCGGCGGGAGCGTTCCGTCGTGGTTCATGAGCTGCACCTCACGATCGATGCGCGGCACGACGTCGTTGGTGTGGTAGGTGCGCCCCATCACCACGATCGACATGGCGACGTCATCGTCGTGATCCTTGCCGACGATCCCCAGGCGTGGCATGTACCCCACGTAACAGCGCGCCACGTCCTTGACCAGCACCGGCGTACCGGCCGATTGCGACAGCACCGTGTTCTCGATGTCCGAGACGTCGGTCGCCTGGGTCAGGTCATACGTGCCGCCGGGATCGATGAGGCCGACGCCGCGGATATTGGTCGATTGCTGGCCGATCGCCAGCTCCCGTCCGCCGACATTGATATTGGCGTTGCCGAGCGCCTGCAGGAGCTGCGGCACCGTGACCTGGTAGCCCTCGAGCTTGCGCGGGTCGACGGCCACTTCATATTCCTTGGTGGGCCCGCCGAAACTGTTGACCTGGACGACGCCCGGGACCGTGTAGAGCCGGCGCAGCACGATCCAGTCCTGCACGGTGCGCAGGTTGGTGAGGCCGAAGTTCTTCGGGCCCGTCACGGTGTAGCGGTAGACCTCGCCCACCAGGCTCGACTGCTGGATCTGCGGCACCTGACCGCCGGGCAGGCTCACGTTCTGCGAGATGCTGTTGAGCGTCTGGTTGTAGGCGAAGTAGAAGTCGACGCCGTACTTGAAGGTCACGCGCAGGAACGTGAGCCCGTAAAAGGAGGTCGAGCGGATGTTGTCGATCCCGGGCGTAGGGTAGATCCCGACCTCCATGGGGATGGTGTAATAGCGTTCCATCTCCTCAGCGGAGAGCCCCGGCGCCTGTGCGGTGATCTCGAGAATGACCGGAGCGGGCTGCGGATAGGCTTCGATGTTGAGCCTCTGGAAGGCGATCAGCCCGCCGCCGACGAACACCAGCAGCCCTAACAGAATGATCGGCCGGCGCGTCAGGCCGAACGCGAGAATGCTCCTCAGCACCGCTTACCTCCGCAACTCTTCATCCCGTGCGCGGCGCGGAAGCCTGAGCCACGGTGTCCTGGCGCCTCTCAGCTTGCACTGGCGCTCAGCAGCGAGCTCAGCATGTTGTCGAGATAAATCGCCCCCTTGGTGACGACTTGCTCTCCGGCGCTGACACCCTCCAGGATCTGGTCGTACCCGCCGCTTTGCATGCCAAGCCGCACGGTGCGCTGGGTGAAGCGATGGCGATCGGTCGTCACCCAGACGGTCATCGAGCCGTCGCCCTCGCGCACTACACCGTCGAGGGGTACGGCCAGCGCGTGCAGCGGTGCCCCGGTGACGATGACGAAGGATGCAAGCATACCGGGGAGCAGCTCGTGCTTCGGGTCCTGGATCTCGGCGCGCACGAGTCCCCGGTGCAGCTGCGGGTCCACGCTGGTTCCGAGGGTCGAGATGCTGCCGTCGAAGGTCCGGCCGGGGAAGGCCATGACGGAGACGCGAATGGCCGCGCCGCGCAGCACGTACGGCATGTCACTCTCCTTGACGCTGGCATTCATCCAGACGTGAGTGATGTCCGCTACCGCGAAAGGCGCCGGCGTATTGCCCGGCTGCACGAACATCCCCGGCGCCGCATTGCGTGCAGTCACGCGGCCCGCCACCGGGCTCAGCACCACG
>Ga0187772_10000847_pt1 | contig 14046 bp, 27 predicted proteins | sample 0116_SJ02_MP15_2_FD_133137 | JGI IMG/M metagenome (GOLD analysis project Ga0187772, IMG submission 133137) | Tropical peat soil microbial communities from peatlands in Department of Meta, Colombia - 0116_SJ02_MP15_20_MG | ecosystem: Environmental > Terrestrial > Soil > Wetlands > Peat | place... | reverse complement strand
GAGGTCGCACCGGGGTACCGCACGTACTTCTGCTCTCGCTGCGGCTCACCTGTGCCGAATCCGAACCCTGAAACACCGTGGTTTGAAGTCCCGGCCGGTGCTCTGGATGACGATCCACAGCTTCGTCCGGATCGACACATCTTTGTGGAATTCAAGTCCTCATGGTTCGAAATCGCCGACAAGTTACCGCAACTTGATAAAGCAGCTTTGGTCCGTCTTCGCAGTGGTTGGGCGAACTCATGATCGCCATGTGGCGCCGTCTAACAATCGTTGGAGGGGTCCGTGAAGCGCGGTAGTGTCGCCGCGGGCGCGGAAAGGCAGTATGCGCCCGCGGCTCGAATCGGGCGTCTGCGCGCGGCCCCTCAACTTCACCGTTAGGTGGCAGGTGAGCGCCTACGGCCCGCTGATTGACCGAACGCACCAGGCGTGGAAGCTGCACGTCGCCACCATGGGCGTTCTACTGGCCGTAGGCATCCACGTCGTAGCGCGGTTGTTCCTTCCTGGCGTCACGGGTCGCGAACTCGCACTGTACTCGGGTGCGTCAGCCATAATTGCCGCCGTCAGTCTGTTCATCTTTTTCTGGAGTGTCAGATGTCCTGCTTGTGGTGCCAACTGGATATGGCGCGCCGCTAAACAGCGATCCGGACCGTGGTTGCAGTGGCTTCATGAGCAGCAGGTGTGCCCAGTTTGTGGCTCAACTGGCGACCTGCCACCTAACAATCGTTGCAGGGGTCCGTGAGGCGTGAGTGGTTCTGCGCCGCGGGCGCGGGAAGACAGTGTGCGCCCGCGGCGCTTGGCTGGCGTGGGTGCCCCGCCCCTCAACTTCACCGTTAGGAGGCAGCGCGAGGCTCTGTGATGAGCACCGAGGAGTGGGTCTTGGACTCGGTCATAGGCTTCAACGCTCTGTTGATCCTAGGCAACTGGGGCGTCCTTCACGCCCGGTTCTCCGCAGCGCCGCGGAACGGAAGGAATTCTCATTACTCGTTCGCGCCCCCATTTCTTGCTGGCGTAGCTGCTAGCTGCGCGATGCTCATTCACCCGCGCCCGGGCGTGTATCGCTTTTGTTGGGTGCCCCTTGCGTTGGATCCGAGCATCGGGTTCTCTCTTGTTTATGCAGCATTGCGGAAAACAGTCCCCTGGTTCAGGCTTGGTCGAAAGAGGTGAGTCTGTGCCAGCGCTGCCTCCTAACAATCGTTGGAGGGATCCGTGAAGCTCGGTACTGTCGCCGCGGGCGCGGGAAGACAGTTTGCGCCCGCGGCTCCAATCGGGTGCCTGTGCCCGGCCGCTCAACTTCACCGTTAGAGGCCAATGAGTCGCGGACGTCTCGGCTCGCTGCTTGCTTTACTCTGGAGCGCCATTCAGGCGCGGACGCTTGTGTATTTGCGCTTCTATCCGCCACGACATGTGGTCGGTTGGGGTCTGTGCGCGATCTTTCTGGCCATCTCGGTTGGATTGTGGTTGGGAAAGCCTTGGGCCCGGATGTCTTTCCTCGCGATTGGCTGCCTGTTCGTGCTCGTTTACGCTGGGCTCTACCTTTTCGCTAACGTGCCTTGTTGGAAGGATCTGCCGGGGTGCCACCCGTTATGGATCGCCTCCCAACCACTGTTGACCATCGTCGCGCTTGTGGTCCTGTGGAAACCATTGGCCTCTAACAATCGTTGGAGGGCTCCGTGATGCGTAGCACTTCGGGCTCCGCGGGCGCTTGGGAAAAGTGTGCGCCCGCGTCGCCTGTCCGGGGTGGGTGCCCGGCCCCTCAACTTCACCGTTAGACGGTGATGGTATGGGCATCACCTTGTCGAAGCGCACCGTTTGCTGCAGCTCACCCGCCTCAATGTGCTACTGGCTCGCGGCTTCGATGATTGCGTGGGGCCTACTCAGCCTTCTCGGTTTTTATTGGCGCCCCGTCGCGCCGGCATCGGCGAGCACAATAGTGCTGGCCGCGGGCATAGGCTGTGTTGCGAATTGGGCGAAGAATCGGACTTTTCACTGCGGAATTACCGCACCGCTCTTGCTCATAGCTGGTACGGTGTTACTGCTCGCTGAGTTGAGAATACTCAATGTACCGCGGTGGATCATCTGGTCCTTTGTTGCCGCGGGAGTCTGTGTTGCGTTTCTGCTGGAAATGAAGTTCGTACCGGCTCCATCGCCGTCTAACAATCGTTGGAGGGGGCCGTGAGGCGTGATCTGCTTGGCGCCGCGGGTCGCTGCGGACATTGTGCGCCCGCGGCGTGGTCGGCCGGCCCCTCAACTTCACCGTTAGGTTCCGCTGGAACCACCCTGCGAGCCGGTTTGTCTGGTTATGTTTTTGTAGCTACAATAATCCAGGCGTCTCACATGGGATCCCGCCAAGCGTGCTAAGACCTTGGCGGAACGGGGCCTGGATTTTCCGGATGCTGCGGCGGTGTTTGCTGGCGTTACCGTAGAGGTCGAGGACACACGCAGGAACTATGGCGAGACTCGCATCATTTGCTTTGGGCTGCTCGAAGGACGCATGGTGGTGGTCGGTTACGTTCCGAGAGGCAGCAGTCGACACATTTTCAGCATGAGGAAGGCCAATGGCCGCGAACAGGAACGCCTCGCGCCGTACTTTGAAGTCTGATCTGGCTCGGGTGGATGCGCATATCGTAGGAGCTAAAGAATATCGGGAGCTTCCGGAGCTCACCACGGAGATGCTCGCTCGCGCCAAGGTGAAGAAGGGCGGTCGGCCCCGTTCCGCCAATCCCAGGAAGCTCATCACGCTACGCCTTCCCGAGGATGTCATTGCGCGATGGAGGGCTACGGGACCGGGCTGGCAAACGCGCATGGCCGAGCGCCTGAGTAAAACACGTTAGCGGAACCTAACAATCGTTGGAGGGGTCCGTGAAGCGAGGTAGTGCCGCCGCGGGCGCGGGAAGACAGTTTGCGCCCGGGGCTCCAATCGGGCGTCTGTGCCCGGCCGCTCAACTTCACCGTTAGACGTCATCCCGTGCGCTCATTGCCTGCGCTTGCCGCGGTTGCGTTCGCCGGATGCAGCGCTTCGAACAGCTGCCCTGACATGCATTTTGAACGCTTCCGTGAAGCTGATCGCGCCGTAGTTACACTTGACTCACGCGCGATTGGTCCCGAGATTCGCTCCCAGGACACGCTGCACGCTCTGGCAGATTTTGCTCAGGCGCATAGCACCGGCTTGGGGGTACCCTTGGTATGGACCCCCTGGCCTCGCCTCAGGGTCGATTTCTTTTCCGGGACCCGCTTTCTCGGCGACTTTGGCGTGGACACTAACTTTCTCTCGGCGCAGGGGTGCGGCTACTTTCAATCGCGTCATGTCAGCACCGCTGATAGACGTAGGCTGATCGCGTTGATCGGCGTCGCGGATCCGGAGGCCACGGCACGTTGATGACGTCTAACAATCGTTCGAGGGGTCCGTGACACGCCCGCGTGTGCGCGCCGCGAGCGCCGTCTATCATTTTGCGCTCGCGTCGCGCTGGAAACGCCTGCGCGCGGCCGCTCAACCTTACCGTTAGGTGACTGCCGCGTTGCACTACGCTGTGCCACCTGTGGACCCGATGCACCTGGCAACGATAACGGAGGCAGTGCTCTACCTTTGGCCGGCGTTACTCGTCGGTATTGTGGCTCTGCTCCGGTGGCGCAGCCTTGAGCAACGGCTCCCTTTCTTCATTCTTGGCTATTTGACTTGTGCCGGGGTTGAAATCATCGCGCGTAGGGTTGGGTGGACCTTTTCGTGGTCACACTACATCGGTGCCGTCCCGCAAGACCAAATCGTGGTGGCCTTGGTCGACACCTCATTGAGCGTGATGGCGTTTTCTGTGGTTTTAAGCGTCGCCCCTGTTCTCTGGCTCGCTCAGGTATGTAGCCAAACACGGCAGTCCCCTAACAATCGTTCGAGGGGTCCGTGAGGCGTGGTCTGTTAGGCGCCTCGGGCGCCGGGAGAAATTGTGCACCCTCGGCGCCTCTCCGGCCGCACCGCCCGTGTCTTAAGGGCTTCGTTCGAGCTGAGTGCGGCCTGACGCCTCGTCCGGCCCCTCAACCGTAGGCGGCGGAAGTGTTTGTCAGCGACGTCGCAAGTGCCCTGTTGACTTTTGCGCAGGTTGCCATCGGTCTCGCCGGCTTCTCAGCAATCTTGGTTGCCTTAAGCGGCAAACCCCATCAGTGGACACCTGTCGATGCGTTCCGAATCCGCAATATCCTCGCGTTCAGCTTCCAATCGGTCTTTCTGTCGCTAGTGCCATTTGTGCTTGCATTTTTCTCGTTGGCAGAGTCAACGGTTTGGCGGGTTTCCCTTCTAATACTCGCGACAGCGACCTTGGGAAGTGTGCTGCTGGTGCTCAGCGGTGTCTATCGACTGTCGCCTTCCGAACGCGCTGTCTTGAAGGCCGTAGTGGTGTCCACAGTTACAGCCGTACTCTGTTTCATGGCTGCAGTCGAACTACTTGCAGTATTCGGTATCGTCCGCCCACCTTCAGCTGTGTTTTTCCTTGGTCTTGTCGTTCTGTTGGGGGTTTCGACCGTATTGGTGGCTCGGTTCCTATTTGCCCGACCCGCCGACTAACTACTCGTTCGCGCGGACAGTTCAACGTAGACTTAAACGTGGTTTTCAATTGACGTCGCCGGCTAACCATCGTTGGAGGGGTGACACGCCTGTGGCTTGGCGCCTCGGGCGCTAAGAGATTGTGCGCCCTCAGGGCCGCGAGGCGTGGGTGCCCGGCCCCTCAACTTCACCGTTAGGCCGCAGAGAGGGAGCCCGATGAAACGCACGTGGACGATCATAGGGGTGGCCGACGTGGCGCACAGCTTCAAGTGGTACCAGGAGCTGTTCGGTCAGCCGGCTACGCTTCCCGCCCATGACGACTTTGGGCAAATCCTCGATTCAGATGGAACTGTTTTGCTCTGCCTCCATGAGTGGGGCGCCCACGACCACCCCCCATTGATGAGCCCTGATCATGGGACACCCGGCAACGGCCTCCTTTTGTTCTTCCGTGTCGATGATTTCGATCTGGCGCTTCAAAGGGCACACACTCTCGTTAGTCGGTTCGAGGAGGAGCCCCACGTGAATCCGAGCACTCACGCCAAGGAGTTCTCACTGCGAGATCCAGATGGATACTACGTCACGATCAGTGCGTTCTCTGCGGCTTAACAATCGTTGGAGGGGTCCGTGAACGGCCTTCGTGTCCGCGCCGCGGGCGCTGAAGAGATTGTGCGCCCGCGCCGCTTGATTGGGCGCTTCGGGGCGGCCGCTCAACTTAACCGTTAGAGGTCTCGCCTTCGCTATGTGCATCCGCCCGGCTTTCGTCGTCGCGCTCCTCCTCGCACAAAATGCACTCGGCGCTGAGGCCGAATGGTACGTCCTGTCCCGAGAGGAAGGGTGCCTGTCCTTGGACCAAGCGTACGAGTTGCTTCCATACCTTAAAGGTGGCAGAAACCCGCCCGAGCTATTCCGCCTTTTCCGTGCGGCTTTTCCCGACGCGACTATCGTCCCGTTTGTCGACTACCTCGCCGCGAGACACGAGCGTGACCATTCCGCGCCGGACGACGCTGAACGTGCGGCGTACAAGCTCGTTGACAGTACCAATGCGTTCGTTCTCTCGAGTAAAAAGGGCGATGCGGAAATCTTCCTTTTCGCGGCGGATGTGTGTAATCAACTTCGAGGTTCCCGGCGGAAACCATAGGCTTCAGGACAAATAGTGTGGAGGCGCGGAGTGCAGGCGTCGGCGAGACCTCTAACAATCGCTGGAGGGGGCCGTGAGGCGCCTGCGGTTTGGCGCCTCGGGCGCTGAGAAATTGTGCGCCCTCGGCGCCATCGGGCGTGGGTGCCCGGCCCCTCAACTTCCCCCTTAGGTGCCACGTCGTGCGGCTCTGGACACTCCATCCCAAGTATCTCGACGCCCGAGGACTGGTGGCGCTCTGGCGAGAAGGGTTGCTTGCTCGCGCGGTACTTAAGCGCCAAACGAAGGGCTATCGCCATCACCCGCAACTCGCACGTTTCCGTGCGCATCCATCCCCACTGGCGGCAATGAATGCATATCTTCGGATGGTCTTAGTCGAAGCTGAGGCTCGCGGATATGCTTTCGACCGGAAGAAAGTAGGTCCGTTGCGCCGCGGGATTAGACTGAGGGCCACACAGGGTCAGTTGGCGTTTGAAAGACAACATTTACTAAGGAAGCTTCGAGCACGTAGTCCGCAACTGTACCGTCTGAGGCGGCGCGTCCCTGAGTTCGAGCCGCATCCACTGTTCAGGGTTGTTTCGGGCGGCGTGGAAGCTTGGGAGCGAGTGGTCGCCGTGGCACCTAACAATCGTTGGAGGGGTCCGTGAGACGTGGTCTGGTAGGCGCCTCGGGCGCGGGAGGATATTGTGCGCCCTCGGCGCCAGGGCGGCCGCATCGGAAGCAACTGATGAGCTTCGTTCGATCTGAGGGCGGCCTGACGCCTCAGCCGGCCGCTCAACTTCACCGTTAGCTGTCACTTAGGCCGCCTCCTATGAGAGTCATTGCCACGACATGCGCGCTTCTAGTCATAGCGCCTGGAATTTGCTTGTCTGATGGGCTTTTCCGCTGCGGCAGCTGGCTTGTATCAGCTGATACATCTGTGGCCGATCTTGTCAAAAAGTGTGGCAAGCCTTCTTTCCAGCAGGTTTCTACTAATGACGTGCTGAGCGACCATGGAGTCAAGGTGGGCACTTCGACGACTGAAATATGGCGCTACGACCGAGGTTCTGGATCTGCACCGATGATAGTGACCATCCTTGACGGACAGATTCAGAGCATAAGGGAAGGCAAGTGACAGCTAACAATCGTTGGAGGGGGCCATGAAGCGCGGTAGTGTCGCCGCGGGCGCGGGAAGGCAGTTTGCGCCCGCGGCGCTTGATTGGGCGCTTCTGGGCGGCCCGTCAACTTCACCGTTAGACGGGCCCGGGAGGCGCCGATGAAGATCGCTCTGCTCAGCGTCCTCGCCTCTGCGGCTGCGATTGTGCTTGGCGCACTGATGCAGCTTGCCCTGACCGCCCTTTGGCCGCAGGTGCAGAGCATCACCATTAGGCACGTCTCGCTCGACAGTTATGTTGTTGTGGCCACCTTGCTGCTGCTGTCCTTCACTGTGGGTTGGTCACTACGGCGGCGCGCTCCGACCCGTATAGGATTCTGGGCGTCCTTTCTCGTACCGCTCGGGTGGCTCGCCGCGATGGTGGCGACGCCTCATTCGGAATTCGGGCTCGACGCACTTACCGTGGTGTTTCTTGCTGGCGCCACGTCTCCGCTACTCGGCGTGGTTCTGGGGTGGGCCGTCGCGGAATCAGCGCAAGCGCACGGCGGTCCGTCTAACAATCGTTGGAGGGGTCCATGAAAGGGCTGTGGTTTCGCGCCGCGGGTGCGGAAGAGATTGTGCGCCCGCGGCGCTTGATTGGCGCCCCTCAACTTCACCGTTAGAGCTCAATGAGACACTGCGTCGGCACCCCGTTGCGTGTCGCCCCGGCTGGGGCGTCGACGGTTAACAGCTTTAGCTCCGCGGCGTCTTGCCTTCAAATCACGCGTGCAGCCATGAAACACCGAAGCCGACGCTTGCTCAGTTCGGCGATCCTCGTGATCTGCGCCTCGGGTCCTGTGGCGGCAGCTGACCTCCTCGGGTTCTACGTCGGGGGAGCAGTGGGCCAGGCTCAAGTTGCAGCGGAGGTACCCAACCCCTTCATCGCGCAGTCCGACACATTCAAACAGACCCACTCTGCGTTCAAGCTCATGGTCGGCGTGCGCCCAATATCATTTGTAGGCGCAGAGATCTCATACATGGACTTCGGAGATCCAAGTGGCAGCCTCTTCGGGTATTCGGCCAATGTGTCGATGAAGGGTGAGTCCGCTTTCGGCCTTTTGTATCTCCCAGTTCCCCCAATTATTGACGTGTTTGCAAAGGCGGGCGTCGCACGTCTACAAAGCGCAGCCAGCGGTTATGCCCCGAACCTCAGCCTTGTTTGCGTAGCCGGGATCCCCTGCGGGACATCGCCCTTTCAATTGGACGAGACGAATACGGGCTTTGCCGCAGGGGCGGGAGGGCAGTTAAAGTTCGGCCGGTGGGCGGTGCGCGCCGAGTATGAGCGCTTCAATGCGACCGGTGAAAACCCGTATTTGCTCTCGCTCGGATTTACATGGACGCTACTCTAGCCAGTGCAGCGTTACCTCTGCAGCCGGCCGCGGTCAGAGCAACTCATTGAGCTCTAACAATCGTTGGAGGGAGCCGTGAACGTGGGTAGTGTCGCCGCGGGCGCTGAGCGGGATTGTGCGCCCGCGGCTCCAATCCGGCGCCATCATGCGGCCCTCAACTTCACCGTTAGGCGGCAGCAGTGGTGGTACGGCAGTTCCCGATGGAAGCCGAACGATCAGCGGCTTCGTTCCGCGTCGTGCGGGGCTACGCTCAGCTCCGCTTAGCAATTCAAAGGGTGTGAGTGAAATGTATACACTGATTCTTACCTTAATCATAAGTTGGCCCGGATGCTCAGGGCCTAACTGTATCGGTTATTCGACCATCGCGAGCGTTCCTGGGTTCGAGTCGCTTGGGCTTTGTGAGCGAGCCGGTGCGAATTGGGTACAAACAATCGTGCCGCCCAAGCAATCTGCCAGTGCCAAGTATCTTTGTGCGCAGCTTAGGTAACCAGACACTTGGCACGTCGCTGCCGCCTGACAATCGTTGGAGGGGGCCGTGAACGTGGGTAGTGTCGCCGCGGGCGCGGGAAGAGATTGCGCGCCCGCGGCTCCAGTCAGGCGTTTCTGCGCGGCCCCTCAACTTCACCGTTAGCCGGCATCGAGGGGCTCAGTAGTGAATGAGGCGTCTTTCCGCGGCAGTGCGCAAGTGGGCTGGGGAGGCAGATGGCCCTTCGCCAGACTCGTCGCTAACGCGGATACTCTTACACTGTCCAGTTTGATTCTCGGCACATATTCGTTCGCACCTTCAGAGGTGGTCGCCATTGAGCCATACGGCTCGATTTCCACGCTCGCCAGCGCGATTCGGATCGACCATAACCAGAAGAATTATCCGAAGAATATGATCTTCTGGTGCACGTGGGGTCGCAGGAGCGCAATACTTCGGCTCTTCTCCTTTCTGGCGGTGTTGCTAGTCTTCTGCGCCGCCACCGCCACTCGAAGTTTCGCGTCTTTTCAACGCTTTGTACTACGCGAAGGCCACGAACTCTCCGAAATAGTGTCGTTCTTGATTCCTCTTCAGCTCATCTCTGTGATTCTCCTGTTTCCGCTTGGGTTCGCACTGTTCCAGCAATGGTGATGCCGGCCAACAATCGTTGGAGGGGTCCGTGAAGCGCGGTAGTATCGCCGCGGGCGCTGGAAGAGAGTATGCGCCCGCGGCTCCAATCGGGCGCCTGTGGCCGGCCGCTCAACTCAACCGTTAGGTCGCAGCGTGGAGCGCCTCATCACCGTTACCTTCGGTAGTCACGTCTCCGGAGACGATGTCGCCAGCTGGCTTACCGCTTTGGGGGCATGTGGAACACTCCGCAGTAATGCTAAGAACGACAGACGCTATGTGGTAACAGTGCGCCGCTCGGGAGCGATGGAGTATTTGGAAACGCTGCTAGATAGAGGCAAGAGGCTTGGGATCCTCGCTTGGCATTCCGCTGCCCCCTAACAATCGTTGGGGGGATCGACTAATCGACCTCTGGTGAGTACTCAGGTGCGCCGGCCCAGGTGCGAGCCACCCGCGCGCGCCTCCGTTCGTTGGAGCAATGCCATGAGAGCCCTCGACGCCTGGCGCCAACCAAGGGCGGCATCGCGAGCTGTGGCGTGGGCGGTACCCTGCACGTAGGAAGGTCGGTGACATCGTGCAAATACGCCACTCTCAACCACGCAGAGTTCCCTCGGAAGAGGGGACCGTAGGTATATAATGTTGCTGCGACGCAGACTTCCCGGCGGGCATAGGAGTTCGGGTCCAGTGCCTGTAAGGTTCACCGAGGTGGTCGATTGGAATTCACAGCACGATTCCCCTCGCGTTGCGCGCGCGACGTCGATACTGAAGCCTTACGGTTCACAACCGGTCTTTGGTCACCACTACTCTCACGCACATGATCACAGATATTGATGCCCTACGGTCGAGCCCGCTCGGAGCGGAGCTCACACCATCGGAATGCGCGGTGCTTGCGAAACTCGTGCACCTCCAAACGCTTGCGGACGGTGAGGTTCTTCTGCCCGAGGGAGCGCGGGATCCGCTCGTGCATGTGGTGGTCGAGGGTCGAGTTCAGGTCGTCAAGGACAGCGTGCACGGCCGTACGCTGTTGCACATGCTCAAGCCTGGGGATCTGGTCGGCGAGCTGTCTTTCATGGATGACGAACCGCGCTATGGCACGCTCCTCGCCTCGGGACCGACCAAGGTGCTTTGCCTGAGCCGCGCTGAATTTGAGACGTTAGTCGAGACCGAGCCGCGCGTGGTCTACAAGGTGATGCGTGCCATCATGCGCGTCGCGCACCGCGTTCAGCGCAACATAAGCCGGGCGCTTCTGGACCTCCAGCATTACGTCTATAGCCCCGGAGCGAGGTTCTGATTGCCGGCAGCGGCGACAGACCCGGAGGTTGCCGGCCACCAATCGTTGGGGGGGCGGTGACGCTCCTGTTGGTTCTGCGCTCGCGGGCGCGAGGGCTCAGTGTGCGCCCGCGGCCCCGATTGGGCGTGGTTGCCCGGCCCGTCAGCTTCACCATTATGAGGTCATGAATGCGCTACCACGACGGCCAGCCCATTCACGTCGGTGACGTGGTGACCATCGATATAAGGCACGAAGGCACAGTGGTCGCCAGCATCGAGGATGGCATCTACCTTCATCCGCATACGAAGGAGGAATGGACACATCTGCGGGAGGGGGTCCTGATAGACACCGGTTTCGGCGGCTTGGTGCACTACCCTGATCAAGCCGCATTGGAATCGGGTGGGGTTGAGCTACTTCGGAGGCAGGTATGACCTCAAAAGAGAGTTAGCACGGCACACACAGTGCACATCCGTCCTTATACCGATGAGGACGTAGCGGCTCTTGTTACGGTATTCCTTGATATCTGCAGGTGTGTCGGAGATTTGGACGTTACGCCATGCGCAGGGTAATAGGAGCGCGTGAGGCGCAGCCTGAAAATCGTTGTACGGGGCTGTGGGCTTCAGTGGTTTCGCGCCGCGGGCTGCAAGGCTCAGTATGTGCCCGCGCAGCTTATCGGGCGGTTCCATGCGGTTCCGCAACTTCGCCGGTAGACAGCATGCGAGAGCTCACGTCCCGCTTGACTCCCGTGGTTCGGTACCAAGGCTTAAGGTCCCAGCGGTCAGCTGTAGCGTAGTCACGCTATCGGTCAGCGCTGGCAGTTGGGTTGACGTTCAGCCCTGGCGCCCGCGCCACTCCTCGCCCGGTGATTTTCTGATTTGTTTCTGAATTCCCGACGCTCGTGCAAACTTTCCTCCCGGCCAAAGGCCTAGCGTCATCCTTGTCAAGAGGTAGGGCCATGGGCACGTTTATGCGACTGAGCCGTGCCGTCTTCGCGTCAGCGCTGATCGGCCTGGGCATGATCGGTTTGATTTATGGGAATTCTGCTTTGATCTGGGAGCCGATCCCCAAGGCTCTGCCCGGCCGGCTGGTCATAATTTATCTGTGTGCTTTCATAGAGCTCGGGACCGGCATCGGCCTGCTGCTGCGTCCGTCCGTGATTCTCGCCTGCCGCGTCCTCCTCCCCTTCCTGCTGCTGTGGTTGGCGCTGCTCAAGCTCCCGGGACTCTTTCGGGCCCCTCAGGTGATGGTGAGCTGGGAGGCGTTCGGCGAGGTGGCCGCCACCGCGGCCGGGGGCTGGTGCCTGTTCGCCGCCCACGCGGGCGTCTGGGAACAGCGGCATCTCAAGTTCGCCGTCGGCGAGAACGGGATCCGCACTGCCCGGCTGTTGCTCATCGCAGCATTGCCCATGATCGGGTTGAGCCATTTCGTCTACCATGACTTGACCGCGAGTCTCGTGCCGAAATGGATGCGCTTCCCCCTAGGCTGGACTTACCTGACGGGCGCTGGCAGCCTGGCTGCCGCGGCGGGGATGCTGTTCGGCATCTATCCGCGTCTTGCGGCGAACCTCGAGGCCGCGATGCTCTGGATCATCACCCTGCTCGTCTGGGTGCCGCGGGTTACCTCGATGCCGAAGGATCAAGGGAATTGGGCGGAGTTTTTTATTTCCTGCGCTATCGCCGCCGGCGCCTGGTTGGTGGCTGATACTTACCGCAGCGTCGCCTGGTTGGCGAGCGGTAAAGCGGCGCGCGCGGTATTCCCCGACTGAGGGCCGGTTCAGTGCTCCCGCCACAGGATGTCGCCCCGGCTTTACGGGGCCACCATTACCACGGAAGATCTCCGAGAAGGCTGTCGGGTGAATTCCGGCGTGTTGTCTAGAAATCGTTGGAAGGGTCCGTGAGGCGCCCGCGGTCTTGCGCTCCGGAAGCGAGCGCCCAGCGTGCGCCGGCGGCCCTGATCCTGTACTTCTCTGTGGCCCCTCAACTGCACCGTTAGATCTCCATATGCACGTCATTCCGAGCAGTCCAGCCCTTCGAAGGTGGCGCCCTTGGGTCGGGGCGATCGTCGTTGCAGAGATCTGCTGGTTCGCGCTGCTGCGTCCGCGGCTTGCAGGAAGCTTTCGCGCGGTTCTCGTGTTGGCGCTGCTTCCTCTAGCGGTTGTTGGATACGTTTACCTCATGGCAGCCGTTTCCGTGTACCTTGCCGATCGAGACTGGGATCTTCGGCTTCGGCAGGTGATTGTCATCATGCTCGGGCTCAGCGTTGGCTGCTTCGTATTCGCGCTGCTGTGGCTCGCGAAGGTGCACTCTGAAGCCGAGCTCGGCTGAAGCTAAGCGGTGTGAGATCCAACAATGGTCGGAGGGATGCGTGCCGCGCCAGTGCGGACTTCCAACAATCATGGGTGAGGCTCGTGAGGCGTGGGTGGCGCCAGGCCGCGGGCGCCGGCGCGCGGCCCGGCAACGCACCGATGGGCGACAGCGCGGCCTCGGTGGCGGGTTTTGGCGCTGCGATCGTCAACCGCACTCAGCATGAGTACTGAGGTCCTTGATTCACACGTTGACGTTCCGGGCGGCAGCATTTTTGCGCGCCGTTGGCGTTTGGGTCACAGCGATTGTCCTCCGATCATCCTTCTACATGATTCGCTGGGTTCGGTTGAGCAATGGCGCGCGTTCCCGGAGGCGCTCGCAGAAGCCACGACCAGCGACGTTATTGCCTACGACAGACTTGGCTTTGGAAGATCGACACGGCGCACAGAGCGACCGTCAGTTGATTTTATCCGCGAGGAGGCTCTGGCGTTCTTTCCCGCAATGAAGCGGGCGTTCGGCATCACACGGTTTTCACTTTTCGGCCACAGTGTTGGCGGTGCCATGGCACTTTCCATTGCGGCCTTACAGAGTGAAGGCTGCGAGGCGGTGATCACCGAGGCCGCTCAGGCGTTTGTTGAGCCGCGTACCCTGTCGGGTATCCGCGCCGCAAGGACGCAGTTCGCCGATCCCGAGCAGTTCGAAAAGGTTGCCAAGTGGCATGGGGAAAAGGCGAGGTGGGTGTTGGATGCTTGGACAGAGGTGTGGCTGTCGCCTGACTTCGCGTCATGGAGCCTCGACGAGCAGCTTGGGAAGGTCAGGTGTCCGGTCCTGGCGATTCACGGCGACTTGGATGAATATGGATCCGTGGAGTTTGCACACCGCATTACGAGCAAGGTAAACGGCCCGTCGGAGGTGGCAATCCTCAGTGGTTGCGGTCACGTTCCCCACCGCGAAAGAAGAGACGAGGTGCTGCGCTTAACCGGTTCGCTCTTAGCGCGGCATGCCGTTACGCGATTCTCGGACCCGCGTGGGGCGATGATGCATGGAGCCTGAATCAATGTCGTTAGGAACCTGTATGGATACCTTCGCTTGGGCGCTGCTATGACGGATGCTTTCTCTATTGAGTTCTGTGCGAACGTCGAGGCCTGTCGGACTGAGGCGAAAATATCGGGTCCTTCGGCTCAGTCAGGCGACGGCCTGGTCGCTGTTGTCTACGAAACGTGCCGGGGATTTGCCGTC
>Ga0187772_10000846_pt1 | contig 14058 bp, 7 predicted proteins | sample 0116_SJ02_MP15_2_FD_133137 | JGI IMG/M metagenome (GOLD analysis project Ga0187772, IMG submission 133137) | Tropical peat soil microbial communities from peatlands in Department of Meta, Colombia - 0116_SJ02_MP15_20_MG | ecosystem: Environmental > Terrestrial > Soil > Wetlands > Peat | place... | reverse complement strand
TAACAAATCATCTTCGTTCTCCTGGGTTGGTTTGGCTACAGCCCGGGCCAGTGGAAGGACCAAAATCCGCGGGAGGAGTCTACACCATGCAACTCGGTATGATCGGTCTGGGAAGAATGGGCGCGAACATGGTTCGGCGCCTGGAGAAAGCGGGCCACCACTGTGTGGTGTACGACCGCAGTCCGAATGCTGTCCAAGACTTGGTGAAAGACGGAGCCGCTGGTGCAAAATCCATCGATGACTTCCTCGCGAAGCTGCAGACGCCGCGAGCCATTTGGTTGATGGTGCCGGCGGCCATCGTGGATACGATGATTGCCGAACTGCTTCCCAAGCTTTCGAAGGACGACATCCTGATCGATGGCGGGAACTCCTATTACATCGACGACATTCGCCGCGCGAAAGCTCTTACCGCAAAAGGTATTCACTATGTGGATGTGGGCACCAGCGGCGGGGTTTGGGGACTGGAGCGAGGCTATTGCCAAATGATTGGCGGAGAAACAAAAGTCGTCCAGCATCTCGATCCTATTTTCAAGACGCTGGCGCCGGGCCGTGGCGATATTCCGCGTACGCCGGGACGCGAAAAGGCTACCGGAACCGCGGAAGAGGGCTATCTGCACTGCGGGCCTTCGGGCGCCGGGCACTTTGTAAAAATGGTACACAACGGCATCGAGTACGGCTTGATGGCTGCCTATGCGGAAGGCCTGAATATCCTGAAGCACGCGAATGTGGGGCATACCAAACAGGAAGTGGACGCGGAAACCACTCCGCTTAGGGACCCGGAACATTATCAATACGACCTCAATCTCGCAGACGTGGCCGAGGTCTGGCGGCGAGGTAGCGTGATTGCTTCTTGGCTGCTGGACTTGACCGCGATTTCGCTGTTGGAACAACCAACGCTGCAGAATTATTCCGGACGCGTGTCGGATTCCGGCGAAGGCCGCTGGACCATCCTCGCGGCGATTGAATCCGGGGCGCCAGCACCGGTATTAAGCGCGGCTCTCTACGAGAGATTTTCTTCGCGTGGCGAAGGCGATTTTGCCGCGAAGCTTTTGTCGGCAATGCGCTTCCAGTTCGGCGGCCATTTGGAGAAAAAAGCCGGCCACGGAGGCTGATTTCGCTTCGTCGCGCTGAAGATAGGATCGGTCTATGAATTCGAACTCGCTCGAAGGCGCCAGCGCTGTCGCCAACCCCTGCGTCATGGTGATTTTTGGCGCCACCGGCGACCTAACGAAACGCAAGCTGATTCCGGCGCTCCTGAATCTCGCACACGAAAATATCCTTCCGAAAGAATTTGCCATTGTGGGGTTTGCGGTAAACGACCTCGATACAGAATCTTTTCGCAAAACGCTGGGCCAGGAAATGCCGAACTTCGCGCCCGACCCCATCGATTTGAAGATGTGGGACGAGTTGTCGGAGAAACTCTACTACGTCAAAGGCGATTTCCAGGATCCGGCAGCATTCCAGAGATTAGAGAAGCAGATCGAGGAAGCCGACAAGGCACACCATACCGGCGGAAACAAGTTTTTTTACCTGGCAGTGGCGCCGCGCTTTTTTGCTCCGATTGTCGATCAATTGGGCGCGGCAGGCTTAACCAAGGAAGAAAATGGCCACTGGACGCGAGTAATCATCGAAAAGCCGTTTGGTCACGACCTGGATTCGGCGCGGCAGTTGAACGCGGATTTGAAGAAAACCTTGGATGAGCGACAGATCTATCGCATTGATCATTATCTGGGCAAAGAGACCGTGCAGAACGTGATGGTGTTCCGCTTCACGAACAACATCATCGAGCCGCTGTGGAATCGCAACTACGTGGACCATGTGCAGATTACCGCGGCGGAAACCGTCGGGGTGGAGCATCGCGGCGGGTTCTACGAAACCGCGGGCGCATTGCGTGACATGGTGCCGAATCATCTGTTTCAACTGCTCACCATGACCGCCATGGAGCCGCCCATTTCGTTCGACGCGGACGAAGTCCGGAACAAGCAAGCCGAAGTGCTTCACGCCATTCAGCCGTTGAGCCCCGAGGACGTGCTAAAGAGCATGGTGCGAGGACAGTATGGTGAGGGCATCGTGGATGGAGAACGTGTGGCCGCCTACCGCCATGAGCCGGACGTTTCTCCGGAATCCAACACGGAAACGTTTGTGGCGTTGAAGCTGCAGATCGACAATTGGCGTTGGGCCGGAGTGCCCTTCTACCTACGAACCGGAAAGCGCATGGCGCAGCGCAAAACGGAGCTTGTAATTCAGTTCCGGCGCACACCTTTCGTGCTGTTCCGCAACACCGCGGTGAAAAATATTGAGACGAACCGGCTAGTGATCAACATTCAGCCCGACGAAGGAATTTCCCTCAGTTTCGGCGCGAAAGTGCCTGGAGCGGTTATGCGTCTCGGCTTGGTGAATATGGACTTCGACTACAAATCGTACTTCGGCGTGGAGCACGGCACGGGATACGAACGGCTGTTGCGCGATTGTATGGCGGGTGATGCCACGCTGTTCCAACGCAGCGACATGGTGGAAGCAGGATGGAAAGTGATTCAGCCCATCATCGATGTTTGGCACGCGCTGCCGCCGCGGGGCTTCCCGAATTACGCCGCCGGCTCGTGGGGTCCGGTGGAGGCCGAAGAGTTGTTGGAAAGGGATGGCCGCCAGTGGCGGCGTATCGGAGAAGAAGATATTGATTGGCCCGGCCGCACCGCGACGCCAGGAGTCACAACCAAGGCAGGTACCCTGTCATGAAAGCATCGCCGGCACGCGACGTTGTAATTTTTCCGGACGCTGCAAGCCTGACCCGGCGCGCAGCGGATGAATTCCTCAAGAGTGTGAACGAGGCGGTCGCGGAAAAAGGCTCGTTCACCGTGGCGCTTGCCGGCGGTTCCACACCGAAGGCGCTTTATTCCCTGCTGACCGAAGACTCCGCGTATAGTTCCAAAATCCCCTGGCAGAAGACTCATTTCTTTTTTGGCGACGAACGGAACGCGCCTCCCGACAGTTCCGAGAGCAACTTCCACATGGCCAACCAGACGCTGTTTTCGAAGGGCGTGGTGAAGCCGGAGCAGATTACACGCATTAGGGGCGAATACGCCGACACGGAAAAAGCAGCACTGGAATATGAGCAGGCTCTTCGCGCATACTTTAAGTTAAGGGATGGCGAGTACCCTCGCTTCGACCTGGTGCTCCTCGGCATGGGTGAAGAAGGACATACCCTGTCACTTTTCCCGGGCACCAAGGCCCTACACGCCACCAATCGCATCGTGGTTCGCAACTGGGTCGGTAAGCTGTATACCGAACGCATCACGCTCACGGTTCCTGCAGCCAACCAGGCGAAGCGGATAATGTTCAGTGTGACCCGCGAAGACAAGGCTCTGGCCTTGAAGGCGGTTCTGGAAGGCCCTTACGAGCCGGAGCAACTTCCGGCTCAATTCATGCAACCGGTCAACGGCACCTTGCTGTGGCTGGTCGACCAGGCGGCTGGTTCGAAGCTGTCGCCCGGTATTCGAAACTAACTAGGAGAAGATCATGGCAACCGCAACACTTTCCACCGTGGAACAATACTTAGGCGCTAAGGCGGAATCGCTCCTCGGCTTTAAGTCTCCAAAAATTTCCCGCGACCGGCTGCACCTGCCGGGGCCTGACTTTATCGACCGCGTCTATGCCGCGTCCGACCGCAATCTGCGCGTCCTGAATAATCTTCATCGCCTGTTCAACACTGGGCGGCTGGCGGGCACCGGCTACATGTCGATTCTCCCGGTGGATCAGGGTATCGAGCACTCCGCGGCGGCCAGCTTTGCCAAAAATCCGGATTATTTCGACGGCGAGAATATCGTAAAGCTTGCCGTTGAGGGCGGCTGCAACGCGGTGGCTTCCACGTTCGGCGTGCTTGGCTCCGTGGCCCGCAAGTATGCACACAGAATTCCTTTCATTGTGAAGATCAATCACAACGAATTGCTTACCTATCCGAACCAGTTCAACCAGATTCTGTTCGGCACGGTGCAGGAAGCCTACGACATGGGCGCGGCCGCCATCGGCGCTACGATTTATTTCGGTTCTGAGCAGAGCGACCGGCAGATTATTGAAATCAGCCACGCTTTCGCCAAAGCGCACGAACTGGGTATGGCCACGGTGTTGTGGTGCTATCTGCGGAATCCCGCGTTCAAGCAAGACAAGGATTATCACGTGTCCGCCGACCTCACCGGGCAAGCGAATCACCTCGGCGTGACGATTCAGGCCGACATCATCAAGCAGAAGCTCCCCGAAAATAATGGCGGCTATGAAGCGTTGAACATGGGCAATTCCAGCTACGGGAAGTTCGACAAGCGCATTTACACCGACCTCTGCAGCGATCACCCGATCGATCTGACCCGCTACCAGGTGGCCAATTGCTACATGGGCCGCTCCGGCTTGATCAATTCCGGGGGCGCTTCCGGGAAAAATGATTTCGAAGAAGCCGTGGCCACAGCGGTCATCAACAAGCGCGCCGGCGGCACCGGGCTGATCAGCGGCCGCAAGGCGTTCCAACGCCCGATGGCGGATGGCGTGAAACTCCTGAACGCGATTCAGGACGTTTATCTCGCCAAGGAAATCAGCATACCCTGATCGCTACAAACCAACTTCACGGAAACAGCCCGCTACACGGCGGGCTGTTTTTTTGCCCGCCAGCTTCGTCCCTCAATAGAGAGAATCGATAAGCAAAACTCGAACGCTCGTGGGCATTCGAGCAGCGTCCGTCACCTGCGGTGTTCTATACGAGTTGAATTAAACCGTTTTTGTAAAGAGTTGTAAAATCTCTTCTAAATTTTGGACTTTTCCAAAAATTGAACCGTCTAGCATTGCAACACTTCGCCGTGAATTGAAGTAGTTCCTCGATTTTACTTGCAGTTAGCAAGTAATCTAGATTGGCATTCCGCTTGCATCTGCACTTTATAGCTCCGTTCTCGGCTTAACGTGGCCGCCGGACTTCGTCGGTGCTGGGCTGGGGTTTGCCGTTTTAAGTCCAGTGCAAGTGGTGGTGAAAAGCTGTGGGCCCATGCGGTTGGAGGCAAGGCCAATTCCGCAGGACGCGGGAGTTGTGTCCCTGAGTGGTCATGATTGCGAAAAGGAGCAAATCCTTTTCCTGAGGGAGCAAATCATGATGAAGAAATCTTTCTGGATCGCGTTGCTTACCGCTTTGTTTTTGACCCTGGCCGCGCAGTCGCGCGCGCAATCGATTGTGACCGGAGGCATCTCTGGCACGATCATGGATACCACCGGAGCGTTGATCCCGGAGGTCACCTTAGTGCTGACGAACCCGAGCAACGGCGACACCTTTACCACCACCAGTTCAAAAACCGGTGATTACGTTTTTGCGCTGCTCAAACCCGGCAGCTACACGTTGACTTTCTCCAAGGGCGGTTTTAAGACTGCCTCGCAGACCGTCACGGTTGTGCTTGGAACCACGGTGACCGCCAACCAGACACTGGAAATCGGTACGGGCACCACCACGGTGGAAGTGACAGGAGTAACTGGCGTGGAACTGCAAACCGATAACGCCAACCTCACAACCAATTTCGAAACTAAGCAGATTCAGGAAGTGCCGAATCCCGGCGGCGATATCACTTACGTAGCGCAAACGGCTCCCGGGGTAACCATGAACAGTTCCACGGGCGGTGGCTACGGCAACTTCAGCACGTTTGGCTTGCCGGGTACGTCCAATCTGTTCACCGTCAACGGCAACGACTACAACGATCCTATGGGGAATCTGAACAACTCCGGCGCCAGCAACTTGCTGCTGGGCGCGAATGAACTGCAAGAAGTCACCGTAACAAACAATGCTTATTCCGGGCAGTATGGGCGGCAGGCGGGGTCACAGGTGGATTACTCGACGAAGTCCGGAACCAATTCCTTCCACGGCGACGCGATTTACAACTGGACCGGACGATTTTTGAATGCGAATGACCCGATCAACAAGGCCACCTCGCCCGCGGGTGGTCCAATCAACCCGCGTCCTTTTGAAAATAACAATCAATGGGCGGCCTCGCTGGGCGGGCCGATTCTAAAAGACAAAATGTTCTTCTTTGTGAATACCGAGGGCATTCGCTATATCTTTGGTTCGATCAACCCGGTGACCACACCCACGCCGGCGTTCGAAAACTATGTATTGGGAAACATTCCGCAAGATTCCGCAACGGTTTCCTTTTATCAGAGTGCCTTCAAACTTTATAACGCAGCGCCCAGCATTAGCCGCGCCGTGGCAAATCCGGGAAGTTGCACAGGGCCGGGCGGGTGGACGGTGGCCACGTTGCCGAACGCGTTGGCGGCGAATGAATGTACGCAATCCTGGACCGACTCTCTTTCCGCCGGCAACCGCGAATGGCTGCTTTCCGCGCGCATCGACTACAAGTTCAGCGACAACGACGAGGTCTTCGGCCGCATGAAGTTCGATCGTGGTGTGCAACCCACCTATACGGATCCCATCAATCCTTTGTTCAATACCAGCAGCAGCCAGCCGCAAAACGAGGGGCAACTGAATTACACACACATTTTCAGTCCCACAATCGTGAATAACCTGATCGGCTCCGTGTATTGGTATTCGGCCATTTTCGGCTCCATCAATGCGAATAGCCCGGCTTTGGGTGCCTTTCCCGGAATTTTAGCGTTCAGCGACGGCTCCGTGAGCAACCTTGGTTTCGGCTCCGGCACTCCCGGCGGCTTTGGACAAGGATTCCAGTATCCGGCCGGCCGCAACGTGACGCAGTGGGGATTCGTCGATGATCTGTCGATCACCCGAGGGAATCACTCGTTCAAAATGGGTGGCAGCTTCCGGCGCGACGACATCAGTGACTACACCGCAGCGTCACAGACCGTCTTTCCGGCAGTGAGCACGGACTTGTTCGGATTTGCCAACGATACGATCGCGCAAGGTTCCACCGTGTACAACTTCACCGCCACACCGGTGCAGCCCATTGGTTTGTATACGTTCGGGCTTTATTTCCAAGACGAGTACCGCGTCACCCCAAAATTGAAACTTATGCTGACGCTGCGCGCGGATCGCAACTCCGGCGGCGCCTGTGAACACGCTTGCGCCAGCTTGCCGGTGACTCCGTTCAACGAAATGGCTCACGGGGCGGACATTCCCTACAACCAATCGTTCCAAACCGGATTGACCACCATTTTCCCGAACATTGAGAAGGTAGTGTTTCAACCGCGCGTTGGGGTCGCTTATTCCCTGGATAGCAAGACCGTCTTGCGCACTGGCGTAGGATTGTTCAGCGACCTTTATCCCGGAGTCTTCCTCAGCCCCATCGACACCAATTTCCCGCAAGTCAATCTCTGGGACGTGCCGGGAGGAACTCTGGCGTGGGATCTGAACTCGCCGGCCAAGACCGCATTTCCTACCAGCGGTGTAGCGTTGGTCCAACAGTGCAATACCGCGTTTACCGCGAACTACTATAGCGGCGGCAACCTGCCTACGTACGTGGTGGCGGCCCCTGGCTGCATTAATCCTGCAACGGGAACGCAGCTAGTGCCGAATCTGAACGACGTTAGCCGCAATTTGTCGAATCCTAAGTATGTGGAGTGGAATGTGGAGGTGCAGCACATGCTAGGGTCGAAGGTTGTTGTGTCGGCGAACTATGTGGGTAATTACGGTTACGACGAGCTGTACACCAACAATTATCTCAACAGCTTTGGCTTTGGAACTTTGCCGGCCACAGCCGTCGATCCTCGCGTAGGTCACGTGACCTTCCTGAATAGCGGAGCGGTTTCCAACTATAACGGCTTGACACTCTCGGTCAAAAGCAACACCTGGCATGGCTTGACCGGCTCGTTCAGCTACACCTACTCGCACGCCCTGGATGAGGTGTCCAATGGCGGGTACCTGCCGTTTTCTGTGATCAACGGTATCGAGACGCAAATCGATCCTTACAATTTGCGCGACAACTATGCTTCGGCCGATTACGACGCACGCCACCAGTTGAATGCCTCTTACATTTACGAACTGCCTTTTAAGAACGGCAATCGACTGCTCAACACCGCCATTGGCGGCTGGCAGCTTTCGGGAACCATGTTTTACCGCACCGGCTTTCCTTTTAGCGTGTATGACGGTGCGACCGTGTCCGAACTGGCCGGAAACAACCTCAACGGCGCCGGTGGCACGGTGGGACAAAACGTCATTTTACTGCAGCCGGAGTTCGCTCAGAGAAATTTCCCCCACGTGGGCCAGTGTATTGTGGAAGCCTGCTTCGCTATTGCGGGAACCGGTTCCACAGCTCCCTATCTGTTCTCTCCGGCAACAAACTTCACGGGCGCGGTGGTGGGACGAAATGCATTCCGCGGCCCCGGTTTCGTGGGAGGAGACATAAGCCTGCGGAAGAACTTTACCCTGACCGAGCGTGTGGGTCTGCAGATTGGACTCAATGCGTATAACTGGTTCAACCACGCAAATTACGGCAACCCGTATCCCGACACGAATGAACCATTTTTTGGTCAAGTCGTGACGACACAGTTTACGCCGACGTCGCCGTACGGTGCGTTCGCCAATGCGGCAACGGACATGAGGATTGCGCAACTCACGGCGAAGCTCACGTTCTAAATTTTTTGCGGTAGCCGGGCGGAGCGCTACGGTTCTCCGCCCGATTGTTCGTGAAGGTTTGAGGGGCTGAAGGTCTAAAGCGAGGGCTGGACCTTCGCGCTTGAGAGAAAAATTTGCGCGTTTGGAGGCGCACGTCTGAAATCCGTAGAAATCTTCCAAATTTAAGAGATGCGCGGATGTACGAGCGCCGAGCAAGCGCATAAATTTTACAATCCGTTACACTTACAAAAAACTAATTGGCATTTGACTTGCAGTATCCGCTGCACCTCTGTGTCGGTCCTGCCTGTGGCGTTGTTTAGTGCCTTCGGTCTTTGCGAGGGCTTTCCAGGTTAAAAAGTCCAGTGCGAGTGGTGGGTAGAGGTGTGAACAGCCACTGTGGATGGCTCCGGATTGGTGTGTCCGGAAGTAGTTGACGACCAAGACGTCAATTTTGGGGGAAGAGAAACAATTCTGAAATGGGGGAAAGAGAAATAAGATGATCAAAACGGTTCTAAAAGCAGCACACTTGATTTTTTGCTTGTGCTTGTTGGCAATCGCGACACCTGCGCAGACGATCGTCACCGGAGGAATCAACGGGACGATCACGGATGCCAGCGGTGCAGTTGTTCCTGGCGTGGCCCTCACGCTGACGAACAACGCTACCGGAGACGTTTTTAACACCACCTCCACGTCCACGGGTGGATATGTCTTTTCTCTGTTGAAGCCAGGCGATTACACGCTAAAAGCCACTAAAAGCGACTTCAAGACCATGTCGCAAAAGGTCACGGTTCTTCTAGGGCAAAACTCGACCATCAACCTCGCCATGGAACTGGGCGCAAGTACCACCACAGTTGAGGTCACCGGAGAAGGTCCGTTATTGCAAACGGAAAACGCGAACATTGCGACCACCTTCGACACGCGAACCGTTCAAAATATTCCCAACCCCGGTAATGACATCACTTATATCGCGCAAACCGCACCTGGTGTTTCCATGAACACTTCCTCGATGAACGGGTACGGCAACTTCAGCGCGTTTGGTTTGCCGGGAACTTCCAACCTTTTCACGATCAACGGGAACGACTACAACGATCCGTTCTTGAACCTGAACAACTCCGGCGCCAGCAACCTGCTGCTCGGAGGAAACGACGTCCAGGAAGTAGCGGTGGTGAGCAATGGCTACACGGGGCAATACGGCCGCATGGCGGGCGCCCAAGTCGACTACACAAGCCGCTCGGGCACCAACAATTTCCACGGCAGCGCCAATTATTACTGGACCGGCAGCGCGCTGAACGACGAGGACTATTTCCTGAAAGCCAGTGGTCAGCCCAAGCCATTCCAGAACAATAACCAGTGGGCGGCTGATTTTGGCGGGCCGATCAAGAAAGATAAAGCATATTTCTTCGTGGACACCGAAGGGTTGCGCTACGTTCTGGCCACTGCCACGCAGTCCTTCTTGCCGACACCCGCGTTCCAAAGTTATGTGCTCTCGCAGGTTCCGGCGAGTGCGGAGTCCTTCTATCAGCAGGCGTTTAGCCTGTACAACAACGCCAAGGGCGCGGCCGGTGCTGTGCCGCAAGCAGCCACTTGCCCGGGTATTGGTGGTGCAGCCGTAAATGCCTTGCCGGGCGGTTCGACCGACTGTTTGGGAGCGGTCACGCTATCCGGTGCTGCCGGCAACCAGGAATGGTTGTTGATTGGCCGTGTCGATTATTCCTTTAGTGATAACGATAAGGTCTTCGGTCGCGTGAAGTTCGACCGCGGAACTCAACCAACCTATGCCGACCCGATTAATCCTGCGTTTAACGCCATCAGTCATCAACCGCAAGATGAAGGACAGTTGAACTGGACGCACATCTTCAATCCGACCACAGCTAACAACTTCATCTTTTCCGATTTGTGGTACTCCGCGATTTTCCAGTCGACCAACGTGAACGCAGCGAACACCGCGTTTCCAGAAATTCTGTGCTCGGCGAATACCAGCATGTCCTGCCTGGGTGCCGCGGGCGGAGAGTTTCCATTCGGGTTCTTCTTCCCACAAGGTCGAAACGTAGAGCAGTATCAGTTCGTAGACGACCTCTCCATCGAGAAGGGCGCGCATGCCTTCAAGATGGGAGTCAACTTCCGGCGAGATGATATCAGCGATTATCGCGCTTCGGAACTGACCAACCCTTGGGCCGTTAACACCACTCTCGCGGGTTTTGCCAGCGATACCGTCGACACCAGCACCTCGCAAAACTTTCCCCTTTCTTACGTGCAGCCGATCGCGATTTACAGCTTCGGTCTGTATTTCCAGGATGAAATGCGCATCAGTCAAAAGCTGAAATTGACTTTGGCCCTGCGCGCCGATCGCAATTCGGGCGGCGCTTGCCAACATGACTGCGCATCGCTGCCGACGGTGCCGTTCCAGCAGCTACCCCACGACGCCAATATTCCGTTTAATCAGATGATCGACACGCGCACCAGCATATTGCGCGACGTGGAAAAGGTCGTCTTTCAACCGCGCGTTGGTTTCGCCTGGACGCCGAGAGGTAACGATACCGTCATTCGCGGCGGCGTCGGTCTGTTCTCCGACCTTTACCCTGGCTCCATCCTGGACAACATCACCACCAACTTCCCGCAGGTCCTGAGCTTCTCGGTACCGGGCGGCACTGTCGACCCGAACCAACCGGGCAGTGGCGCCAGCATCGTCCAGGGCTGCAATACGTCGTTCCGCAACGCCTTCAACAGCGGCCAGACCGTGTCCCAGTATGCCGCCGCCGCACCGGCCTGCGCAGCCGCGCTACCGCCGCTCTACGATGTGACCGCACAAACCCTGAACCCAAAGTTCGTGGAATGGAACTTTGAAGTCCAGCACACGCTCTCCAAGAGCCGCATGGTTTCCTTCAATTACGTGGGGAACCACGGCTATGACATTCTGCTGGTGAATCCTTACCTTAACGGGTTTTGCACCACCGCGGCCTGCGGAAGTGCGTTCACCAGCTTGCCCCTTACAGCACCGGATTCACGCGTCTCCGCGGTACAGCAACTCACTAACAATGGCTACTCCAACTATGAGGGGTTGGTTGCCTCGATCCAACAAAACCTATGGCACGGCCTGACCGCGCGGTTCAATTACACATTCAGCCACGCGTTAGACAACGTTTCCAACGGTGGAGTTTTACCGTACAGCATCGCGAACAGCCTGCTGACTCAAATCGACCCAACCAATCCAAACTTGCAGTATTCCTCGTCCGACTATGATGCCCGTCATCAACTTTCGGCGAACTACGTTTGGGACCTGCCCATGCATTCCGGCAATCATTGGGCGGACTTCTTCATCGGTGGCTGGCAGGTGGCTGGTACCTTCTTCTATCGCAGCGGCCTGCCCTTCAGCATCGTCGATGGGCAGCAGGCTCTGGCGATGGAACCAAACAACCTGACGGTGAATGGCGGGTTGCTTGCCACCGTGCTGTATACACCGACACAGGGACAACCCACGGCGTTCGGATCCGGCTGCGCATCAAAAGCTTGCTTCTCGACCAGCACCTTTGCAACGCCGACGAACTTTGACGCCTATGCCCGCAACGCTTTCCGTGGGCCGGGCTACTTCAATACCGACATGAATCTGAAAAAGACGTTCCGATTCCGCGAACGTTATTCGTTCATGCTGGGCGCCAACGCGTTTAACATTTTGAACCATCCTAATTTCCAGAACCCCGTTTCCAACAACCTGAACAGCGCTTTCGGCACCATCAACGCTGCGGCAGTTTCGCCGACGACGCCCTATGGCGCCTTCGCTTCCGCCGCGGAAGGAATGCGTATTGTGCAGGTGTTTGCGAAGTTGGCGTTCTAAAAACGAAACCTTGTTCCTCGGGCGGAGATTTGCGGTTCTCCGCCCGATTTTTTTGTGCCCCGTGTTTTCGTGGGCCGCTAATCCGAGGCAAGGGTTCGCCCGAGGAATCTGCTGTACATTCACCTCGGCGAAAAGCAGATTCCTCACTCGTTCGGAATAACATGGTCCAACTGCAATCATTTTCTTCGCTACATGGCATCAGATTTTTGACGCGATTATCAAAAGGGCAAATATTACAAAATAGAAATAGACAATGTGCATGCCGTGCTTTTTAGAATGGGAATAGGTTGAAAGGAGAAAGAAATGCCGAAGTCGAAAGCAGCCACAGCGGGGACCTCAAAGAAACCACGGAAGGCGGCCACACCGCCGACTTACGAGGAAATTGCTCTCCGCGCATATCACATTTACCTGGAACGCGGCTGCACTCCGGGGGATCCCATGCTAGATTGGCTGCGCGCCGAACAGGAATTGCTGGACGCGGCGGGCAAGCCAAAGCGTAAGGCCAAGATCGTATCGATCGCCGCGTAGTCTGCCTGCGCGTTCTCACCCTTCCGAGCCTGCCTCGCTCTGCAGCGTGTCCTTCCTTGCGCCTGGTTGTCGCTTCGTGAATGCCGCCGCGAAATTCCTTATACTATCCAGATACTGTCGGATGGATGAGGGATATTGACATGAGTCGAGGAAATGCCCTGGGCCCCGCGCGGCTACTCGTCATTGCGTTGATTCTGGTGCTGGGTGCGTTCTGGGTGGGCGCCCGCTACGGCCCACACCAGGCAAAAGATGTCGAAGCCCGGCGCCTGGGCGACAATCTGGCGGCATCGGCCCGCCTCGCTGCAGACCAGCCGCACAGCGACCGTCTGACCGAAGAAGAATCCATCAATGTGCGGATCTATCGCCAAGCTTCCCCCGCGGTGGCCAACATTCTGACGAAGGCCACCGAGTACGACTTTTTCATGGACCCAGTTCCCGTGGAAGGTGCGGGATCTGGTTTTGTAATTGATCCGCGCGGGTACATTCTGACCAACTACCACGTAGTCTCCGGTGCGCAATCGATTGAAGTGATTCTGGGAGACAAAACTCGCGCGCCCGCGAAATTCATTGGCGCGGACCAGCGTAACGACGTGGCGCTCATCAAGATTGATCCCAAAGGCAAACCGCTCGCCGCGCTGCCGCTGGGCGATTCCTCCACGTTGCAGGTAGGTCAAAAAGTATTGGCGATTGGCGATCCCTTTGGATTCCAATCCACGCTGACTACCGGCGTTGTCAGCGCGCTTGGTCGCACCGTACAGACCAGCGACACCACTTTTATTGACGACGCCATACAGACGGACGCCTCGATCAATCGCGGAAATTCCGGTGGTCCGCTGATTGATACCCATGGCGATGTGATTGGCATCAATTCCGCAATCTACACGCCGTCCGGAACCACCGCTGGCATCGGCTTCGCGATTCCCATCAATACTGCGAAACTCATCGCCAATGATTTGATGACCGAGGGCAAAGTGCGCCGCGCCTACCTTGGCGTCCGCACCATTCCGGTGGCCGGGTGGCTCGCGGAGGCTCTGGATCTCCCCGTTCAGGAAGGTTTGTTAGTCGAGGCAACCACCAAGAATAGCCCGGCTGCGGCCGCGGGCATTCGCGGGGGAGACAAGGTGGCGCAAGCGGGTATGCGGCGCATCATGAT
>Ga0187772_10000845_pt1 | contig 14064 bp, 15 predicted proteins | sample 0116_SJ02_MP15_2_FD_133137 | JGI IMG/M metagenome (GOLD analysis project Ga0187772, IMG submission 133137) | Tropical peat soil microbial communities from peatlands in Department of Meta, Colombia - 0116_SJ02_MP15_20_MG | ecosystem: Environmental > Terrestrial > Soil > Wetlands > Peat | place... | reverse complement strand
GAAATCTCAGGGTGGGTCCTTGATGTGAAGCACGCCATCCCGATGGAAGATCGGCCCATGCACACCGAAAGCCTGATCCGCCCGTCGGCAAGCGGCGACGAGGTCACGGCCGGGATGCCGACGATCCGCGCGGCGTCTTACCGCCGCGAGCCCGCTGATCGGCGACGCTGCGCGATCGGCAACGACCGGCTGCGGGCCTGCGTTAAGTTCCACCAACACGGGCCAAGCAGCCGCCGTCAGGCAAAGAGCGTTCCGCTCGGCCGAGCGCTCAGCCCCACACCGCGCCGGGGACGGTCAAGCCTAACTATGAAATTCCTTCACCTGGGCTTAAACGCGCGGGCGTGCCAACTGTTTTCAAGGTGAAGCATGGGTCACTCAACCACAGGAGGTTTCACATGAGGCTGCAGCCGGATCTTTTGCACCTAAAGAAGGAGGCAGTGAGACACAGGTTCGTGGTCGGCGTGGCGCTGATCGCCACGGCCGGTGTGCTCGTTGTCGCTGGCGCGGGAGGTGCCGCGGCGAAGGGGGGAGCCAAGGCAACGAAGGTGAGATGCACGGCCACCACCTATAACCAGTCCTATCCGAACCTCTCCGGGTTCTCGTTCTCGGTCCTGAAATGCTCGATGCCCTTCGGCGCCGGCGTGCAGCAAGCCACGTACAACGAATCCGTCGTCGGCACGACGAGCACCGCGTCCGGAACATTTAAGGACTTCCACGACCTCGGCACGGTCCACGGCACCTACACGCTGAGCGGCACACTCGGCACTGGAGCGATCACCGCCAGCGGGCTTCTAAAGATCAGCGGCGGCACGGGCGCATTCAAAGGTGCTAAGGGCACCGCCAAGCTCACGTGCACGACCACGGATGGTGGCAAGACGTATACGTGCACCTCGACCGGGACCGGAACGCTGTGATGTGTTCAGAGGGACCAGCTCCACCGTGGGCTGGTCCCTCGTTCGCCGCCAGCAGGAAGCCGCGCGGCCCTAGATCAGGTTGGGAGAGCCTGAGTCGCTGTAGCGTGGATTCGACAGCGCGGCATCAGAGTGCTCCATACCGAGAACCAGCGAGCCCTGTCGCACCGAACGACCACCGGCAGCGAGCTGCAGACGACAGTTGCGTCTCCCGCTCGTCCAGCAGAAGCAGTCGCCGGTGGGCCGAACAATAGGCGACTCCTCCCGCCGGGAAGTGATCTCGCCCAGGGATGTGCAACCGGAGTCAGGCGACACTGCTGCTTCCACGAAATAGGAGTCATCTGCGAGGCTCTTGCCGGCGTCCGCCAGGGTTCTGCTTCCGGACAGAAGCAGCGACGCCGCGAGGGTGCGGAGTACACGTGTCCCCAGTATCGCTTTTGCCCGTGCCGGGTCGGGAGCGGAGCTATCGCAATGGCGACATTTCGCGCGTCTGCCGCTTCCGCTCCGGGCTAGTAGAGTGAAAACGGCCATGTCAGAGCAGGCGACGGGCATCGGCGGCTGGCGCACGGCGAGTGTAGGGACCGTCGTCGCGGCGGCGATCCTCGCGCTCAGCGCTGCGCCAGCCGATGGCGCGCAGTTCAAGCGCTGCCTACACGAGCACCTTTCCTCGCGCGATTCGGCCGGCCAGACGCTCCCCGTCACAAGCGTGCAGGTCAAGCGGATCTCTTGCGCGAGCGCCGCCGCCGCGGTCCGCGCCAGTACGTTCGAGGCAACGCCCGGCGGCCCGCTGTTCTCGACACCGGGCTTCATCTGCACCGGTCCCGTCGGTCCACCGCCCCCGCACTCCAAACCACGCTACTACCGTTGCACCCGCGGCCGGGAGCAGTTCGAGTTCCTCATACCGGGGTTCTCGTAGACACCGCGCGCGCCGGCGATCCGCGCGATTGAGACGTCGCGACCCCCACTCGTGAGGCGCCGTCGGCGCGCACGACCTTTTCGCCGCGAACGCGATCGCTGTCGGGGCGCCGACGGACGCGCCTGAGTTGTCGCCATAGGCTCGCACCGCCCGGCACAGACCGAACCACCTGTGCAGTCATGCGCACCGGCAACGACGCGAGCTAGCTACGTTGAGTTGATGCAGCGCAGTAGTCCTCGGCGACTGGCCTCCTGACGTGCGCCGTCTGCCACGCGATGTCGTCGTTCACCTGTTTCGCCGCGAGCCGCGGGAGCCGTTGCTGATGCTGCGACGTGTGGTCGGACGGGGCGGCTTCTGGCAGGCCGTGTCCGGGGCGCCGCTCCCTGGCGAGACCGATCGCGAGGCCGCGGTCCGCGAGGTTCGGGAGGAGACCGGCTTTGACGTGTCTAGCTCGCTGTTTTCGCCCGGGGTCGCGTATCGGTACCGTCTGGACCCGGCGCGCGCGAACCAAACCATTGGCGGCGGTTGTATGGGCCTGGCGTGCAGGCCGTCGAGGTCACGTCTTTTGCCGCCGAGATCCCTAATTGACCGCCCGTGCTCGATCCCGTCGAGCACGACAGCTACGCCTGGTGCTCGTTCGAGTCAGCCCGCGAGATGCTCGACTGGCCGGTGGAAACCGACGCGCTCGCCGACCGCCGAGCCGCGCTTGACCGACTCCGCGAGCGGCGAGACCTGTTCGATAACTAGTTCGTCGGCGGCGAGCCCGGCACTTCCCGTATCCACGGATAAGCGAGGTCTCGCCGCAGGAAATCGCCCGCCTCCGGGCAGAGAGCGGGACGAGTTAGCACCGCCCGCCGAATCCCGCGGCGGTAGCGGTAGACCCCCCGTGCCAGTGACCGCCTGAGGCGTCACCGGGCCTAGCGCGTCGGCGAGCCGGCGCGACCGATCCGTTCGCCGGGGAGCGGTTCGCCGCTCGGTTCCCGCGCGCGACGCGCCTCGGCCCCCTGGAGCGCACGTGCTCACCCCCGCACGATCGCAATCGTGTTCAAGTCCGCATGACCCGGACGAGTGCAATGGCGACCCGGCGCTCATGAGCTGTGGGGCCGGCCTGGCGATTGCTTGTCGCGCTAAGGAGCAGCCAGACCTCCAGGTGCTCGAGCCCGCTCGATACCGCGCGACCCCGTGCTTAGCGGCTCCACTCAGGGCAAGGTTCAGGTGCGACAGCTGCGCTGCTCGGCCGTCGCGTCGCGCCGGTCTCGTGCGGGTGCGCACGCTGCGGCTCCGAGCGCGTCGAAGACGCGATAGGGGTGACGGGTACGCCTCTATGCGGGCGGACCGGGAACAGCGCCGAGTTGCGTCATCATCGCCATCTGGTCGAACACGCCCCAGTGCTCGCGGGCCAGACCGTCCTCGCCGAATCGAACGATGTCGATCACTTGAACGCTCACGCTCTTACCGGTTGCCGGCATACCCATGAACTCGCCATCGTTGGTGCCGGTGAATTGCACGCGAGCGACTGCCTTCTCGCCGTCCACGAGAATGTCCTGGGGGTCCCACTTCATGTTGGGGAAACCCGCCGACATCATCTTGAACAGCTGCCTGGTTCCCTCTCGACCGGTCGGCATGCCGGGCATCCCCTCGTGCTCGACGAAGTCGTCGGCGAGCAGGTCGATGAGCCGGTCGATGTCGCCGGAGTTGACCATCTCGAAGAAGCGGCGCATCGAAGCTGCAGGATCCATGGGAAAGCCCCCTTCCCGGGTAGTGGGGCGATCCGCGGACGGACCGCGTTTGTCGGGCGCGCAGAATACCGATGAGGGTCGCCCCACGCCGTCGACGCGAAGTGCCGCTACCGCGAGAACGCAATCGTCGACCTCGTCACCGCGGAAACGGCCGGCCGCGCCGGTCAGACCGGCGCGCCGCACGACCGCTCTGGTCAACGGCAGTCCGAGCGGCGCGTGATCGCCTTGGCGACGACGCAGCGGAGCCTCGTTAGCAGACAGTCGGTGCCGAGTAGCAAGCGTTGGCGGAGCGGGCGGTGCGAGCCGTCCGTTCGCACGCGGCCGTCGGGGCGCGGGAGGATCGTGGGGTTCGACCGTCGTCCAGAGGAGGACGTCATGGAATCTGTAGGACTGCTGGATCGTGCCGGGCGCCGCCGGTCTCGGGCGACCCTGTCCGGCTTTCACCAGGGCCGCGTGCCGCGCAACAAGGGTCTTCGCTATCCGCCGGACCCGCCACCCGTGGAGGAGATCATCGCCGTAATGCGAGCCGCGGGGGACGGACCGGAGGCGATGAGGCTGCGCGGGTTGATCATCTTGCTCTGGCGTGCCGGGCTGCGGATCAGCGAGGCGCTGGCGCTGGCCGAGACCGATCTTGACCGCGAGCGCGGCGCCGTGCTGGTCCGTGCCGGCAAGGGTGGCCGCCGGCGAGAGGTCGGGATGGACCGCTGGGCGTGGGAGCAGCTCGATCCCTGGCTCGAGCTGCGCCGGACCCTGCCGGTCGGCGCGCTCTTCTGCGTTCTGCGCGGCCCGACCCGCGGGCGGCCCTGCTCGCCGGCCGGCATCCGTGCCCAGCTACATCGGACGGCGCTGGCCGCCGGAGTCAGGCGCCGGTTCGCACCCCACCAACTCCGGCACGCCCACGCTGTCGAGATGTCCCGCGAGGGGATCCCGCTCCTGGTCATACAGCGCCAACTCGGGCATGCCGACCTAGGAATCACCTCCGCTTACCTGCGCGGGATCGACAACACCGAGATCATCCACGCCGTCCACGAGCGGCCAGCACCCATGATCCCCGCCGGCCCAACCCTCCCCGGCTGAGTCAGGCTCCTCCCTCGCACACCGGATGGCGGTGCCCGTGACCGGCAGCCCTCGCCTCAGGCACCGCCGCCCGTGCCCCACAGCACGATGCCACCCGGCACGACCAGAATTCTGCGTCAGTCGCGGGATCCACGAAGTGCTCGCAACTGAGCAGCCGTGCCGTGCTAACACCGCCGGCCCAGCGAGTCGTCGCCATTGCACAAGCGCGCATCAGGCCGGCGGCAGAGAGAAAAGGAATCGTCCGGCTCCGAGCGGCTTCACCGCTGAGATCGGGCGGTCGCGACAGCGATCCCGAACTTGCTGCACCGCCGATTCGACGCAAGCGCCACCGGGAAGTGCCTACGCACGGGTCCAATCGAGCGTTGGCGCTGCTCTCAATCACGACTGATGCTTTGCCAGGCGAAACGGTCAGCTCACCGAGCGGGGGCTCAATACTGCCTCTTGACGTTGAAGTGGATTCGGGTGGCCAGCTCGATGACGCCGGCGCGGGTCTCCAGAGAGGTAGGCGCGGTCAGCTCGCCCGGGAGCCGCGCGAACACCTGGTCGGCCGACTGCGCCGCGGAGTGGTCAGCTCGGTGGAGGCGGATCAGCTCATCCTCGACTCCGATCGTGTTGCGGCTCGCTGGCTTGTGTTCCATATCGGCCCAGCCCAACGGAGTGTTCCAGATCCCGACGTCATGATCTCGCCAGCGAGGACGCCCGAACGCCGTCTGCATCAGGGTGATTTGGAGCCGACCGCGGGTTCGCTGCGTCGGGCTTGCTGCTAAGAAGCTTGTGGTCCAGTACTCGGTGGTACACATCGCGCACGCGAGCTCGCAGGGGCGTCTTTGTGCGGCGTAGATGTAGGCGACCCGCTACGCGTCAGCGCACGTCTCATAGCAGACCCGTTCAACGGCGGTGAGGCACATCGACCCCCCCACATTCCACCACCGTCGTTGTCGATCACGACCGTCATTCGCACATCGGCGCTCCGCACTGACCGACTTGGATGCGGTCTAGGTTGCATCGTGATCGACCCCTATCCGGCGTCCTCGTGTCGTTTCTTTGAGCAGGACCGCGCGGTGAAACTCGGCCGCTCCGGCTGTTCGCTCCTTTTCGTCCAGCGCGCACGTGTAGTGGCGATAGAGCTCGGGTCGGAAGCCACGGCCGGCCACTCGTTCCATGAGCGGGTCGCCTGCTGAGGCGAGCGCCGCCAGGCTCCCCAATCTCTTGTTTGCCAGGTCGAGTTGTCATTTGTCGACCGGCACGTCCGGGAGTGAGCTGTTACCCGGCGCGTTCCGCATTTCCTTCGTGGTCAGGACAGCCGTGGCCGGCTCGGGATCGATGCGTACCGCACGCTCAGCTATTGCGGCGGTTCTGCCGGACGCGATCGGCGCCACGATCGAGGCGAGGGCCCAAATCAACATGCAAAGAACCATGTCGCGTGCTTGGGGATCATGAGCAGCTGCGCGATCATGCTGACCGCTGTCAACGGCCAACTGTTTCTCCCCAACTACGGCCATCTTTTCTCCCCGGCGGCGGCCATGATTTCTCCCCAGTGGCGGCCATCTTTTCTCCCCACCACGTGGGTGCCGCTGGGGTTCAGGTCAGGGGCTTCACCCCCTTGCCTGCGGTGGCTTGGGCGAGCCGGTAGCTGTCTCGGCCTTCGGTGATCAGGACGTGGGCGTGGTGCATTAGTCGGGGGTCGACGGTCGCGGTCGCGATGCTCTTGGGCATCAGCTCGTCGAACCCGGACGGATGAATGTTGGCCGAGAGCGCGATGGAGCGTTTCTCGTAGGCGGCGTCGATCACCCGGAACAGCGCCTCCGCGGCATCGGCCGAGACGGGCAACAGCCCGACGTCATCGATCACCACGAGATCGGCGCGGATCAGCTTGCCGATCGCTTTGTTGATCGAGTCATCGGCGCGGTGGCGGCGCAGCAGTTGCGCGAGGGTTTCGAGGGTGTGCCAGGCGACGGTCTTGCCGTTGTCGATCGCGAGGTGACCGAGCGCTTCGACGAAGTGGCTCTTGCCGGTCCCGGACGGGCCACAAACACACAGCACCTCGGCGCGGTCGATCCATTCCAGTGTGCGGAGCGCGCGTTGAGCCTTTGCTGGGATCGCTGAGCGGTCTGGCTCCCACGCGTCGAATGTCTTGCCGGCCGGTAGCCCGGACGCGCGGCGGCGCATCCGGATCGTTGCCTGGTCGCGCCCGGCGGCCTCCTCGGCGAGGAGTACCCGCAGGACCTCGGCGTGCTCCCCGCGTTGCGCGGTCGCGTTGGCGATCACCTCCGGGGCTGCACGTCGCACGTAGGGGAGCCGCAGGCGTCTGAGCAGCCGGTCGAGCTCGTCGGGGAGCGGTGGTGGGGCGGGTGGCTTGACGGTCATGGGTGGGTCCGCATCCAATCCGCCTGCTCTGCGAGCTCCAACAGCTGGAAGGCGAGCTCCCGCGCCTGGCAGGCCAGCAGCGTGACCCCGACGGGCCGCGGCGCATGCTCGTGACGGTCGGTGAGGATCACCGAGACGTCCTGCAGCCGGCCGCCGTCCTTGAGCGGGTCGGACATCTCCGGGTCGATCAGCGCGCGGATATCGCTGTAGTAGACGTCATCGCCCGAACCCCTCCCAGCTGCGGGTCGAGCGCTGCAGCGAGCGCTCCTCAGGGGCGGGAAACAGGATCAGCTCGCCCGTCTGCCGCTGGTGGGTGAGGATCGCGGCGAGGTCACCGTCGGCGAACCGGCCGGCGTCCGCGCAGGCCCCGAGCGCACGCTCGACCTCCCGAGTGCCGTGGAGCTTGGCGAGGTCGACCGCTTCGGCCATCTTGCGCCGAACGCGTTGCGCGCCCTGAGCGGCAGCCTTGATCAACCACTGCTCGGCGCCGGCGCCTAGCGAGAGGAATGCCTGCTCCTCCGCGGAGCGGGCCCTGGGCTTGCGCTCCAGCGCGCCCGCAGGCCGGGGCGGATAGTGCCGGTCATCGATTGCCGGGCGACCGGGCGTGGTCAACTGGTGCCGGGCCACCTCCCTGGGCCCCTGGTGTCCGTCGACGTGCACCACGATCAACTCCGAGCCATCGGTGCGGGCCCACACCCGTTGGTCGATCAGTTGGTGCGGAACCGAGTACAGCGCGCCGCCCACGCTGATCAGCGACTGCCAGCTGACCTTGCGCGTCTGCCCGAAACACAGCATGTGCGGCAACTTGGGCAGCCGGTGCAGATGCTCGTGCTCCTCGCCCAGCATCTCGATCGGCGGCCGGCGGGTGATCCGGTGCGCTCGCGTATTGACCTCGGCCATGAACTGCTCGCATGCCCGCTCGAGCGCCGCGAAGTCCTCGTACTCCTCGCGCAGGTTGTGATCGGTCGGCACCAAGTCCGCCTTGGCGATCTTGACCGTGTTCTCCGAGCCGCCCTTGCTCTGCGGGTCGGCCGGCTCGCACGTCGCGATCGTCAGCCCGTAGTGGCGCGAGACCTCCACGATCTGCGGGTTACGGACCGCGATCCCGCACACGTGCTCGACCGTCACCGTCTTCTCGTTATCGGTCAGACAGTAGGTCGGCGCGCCGTCCAGGCGCCGCAGCGTGCGATCCAGCCCGATCACCACCGACGGCACCGTCTTGTCGAGCAGCGGCACGACTACCCGTTAGCGCGACCACGCCAGCCACGCGCACAACAGCACCGTCTTGGCGCCCTGAACCACCGGCCCGTCGCCATAGTCCCACTGCAACCACAACCCCGGCTCCGGAATCCACGGCCGCGTGCGCCGCCCATGCTTCTGACGCCAACGGCGCTTCGCCTCAGCCACCGCCCGCCGGGTCGTCCGCTCCGACCCCTGATACCCCATCGCGACCAACTTCGAGTGCGCCTGATCGGCACCGATCTGCCCACGCGAGCGAGTAACAAGCTCATCGACCTTCTCCGAGAACGGGTCCGCCACCGGCCGCCGATGCCTCGCCCGCGCCGGCGGCGCACCGCCCGTCGCCTCCCGGACCGCGACCCAAAGCGCCACCGTCTTGTGATCGCAGCCCACCAGCGCCGCCGCCTGGCGGAACGAACCGGTCAGGTCATACGCCTCAAGGATCTCCATCACTTCCTCCGCACTCTTCATGCCGGCCCTCCAGATCGCGCGTTGACGACAACGCGCACCCGAGTACCGACGCCTCAGGACAAAACCGTGGGGAGAAACCGTGGCCACCCATGGGGAGAAAACGTGGCCGCCAGTGGGGAGATTCAGTGGCCGCCTACGGGGAGATTTCCATGGCCGCCGTCAGACCGCCAGCGCCGCCACTCCGGCGCGGCGGCGAGATTCATCACGTACGACGCCGGCGGTGCATCCACGGCGACGAGGGCCGCGATCCGAACGAGCAGCCTGCACTCCCGTGTCCAGGCTTGACCCGTCGATCCAAGGCGCCGGTCATGCTCGCGAGGAGGTCGGGCACGGGCGTCTGGCAAGGTTGGTCAGCCATCAGCGGTCTCCTTTCGACGTTTGAGTCAGAACGATGGCGATGCGAGCTGGCTCGAGTCATCATCAGATCTGGGTCAACGCGATGCCCTAAGGGGAACGCGCTCCAGCCGTGACCGCAGTTTCCTCAGTCGCCGCTGGGGCCGGCTCCGCCGCGCCCGCGGGCTCAGTCACGGGTTCCATCCCGGCTGTGAGGTTGCCAAGGAGCAGCGCCGCCAGCTAGGCGACGACGACGCCGAGATGATGAGCGGCTCCTGCCCGGTGCTGGCCTTGGTTGCGAGAAGAGTGGCGACGACGACTGCCGAGAGCGCAAGCCGGTGAATGGCCAGGCGATGAGCTGTCAGACACGGTCAAGGCTGTCAACTGCGGCGAAGCATGGCCGCTGAGGAGCCGATGGCTCCGCCCAGGACTAATCCTGGGATGCAGAATCCGGGGGCACCCGGCGACGGAAGGGCGGTTCGGTGTAATAGTCGTACTGTGCGTCAAGCCCACTCCGGATGAGCTTTGCTCCCAGGCGGGGCGGCCAATGCAGCAGCAGGTCTACGATGCCCGCCCGGGCGAGGTAGGTGTCGCGACGCAGGCGTCGCTCGAGTTGACGTTCGAGCATGGCGTCGGTCTCATCGATCGGGCCGTACGCCTCCCTGAGCTCTCTGATCTCGCGCTGCCGTTGACGCCACTCGCGCTTCTCGGCGTCGCTCGGCCCGGCGAGCCATGCCTCGCGTCGTTTCTTCTCAAGCTGCGCCCATTCTTCTACTTCTTGGTCCGTTGGGTCAGCGGCCACAAGCCCAGTCCCTTCTGCTCTTCGTTGGCTACCCGTGTCGTCACTATTCGATGCGCCCTGGTAATGGACACAGGACACACGGACACACCACCCGATGTTGCGGGTAGGCTATCGGATCAAGGTGCGGCACTCAAGGTACGACAATGGTCGCCGGGGCTGGCTCGATGCTTGATGCCGCTTCGGTCTAGAGCAGTCTCTGCGCCGGACCTTCTCGGGCCGTCAGCTCAATGAAGACGCTCCGTCGTCTAATCCAGATTATTGGGGTCGTCTTCAAGTACGGTCTGCTTCCGGGCCTGAGGCTCACTCGGTATCGCAAGCTGCCACGGCCTGTCCGGCTCCGCCTCGCGTTCGAGGAGCTTGGTGCGACCTGGATCAAGCTGGGTCAAGCGCTCGCCCTGCGGTTCGATCTCCTTCCCGCCAGTTACTGCCAAGAACTCTTCCAGCTGTTCAACGATGTCACTCCGTTTCCGTATGCGGACGTTGAGCGCATAGTTCGCACTGAGTTTGGGCGCGAGGTCTCGGAAGTGTACGGGTGGTTCGATCCCGAGCCGTTTGCGGCTGGCTCAATCGGCCAGGTGCATCGTGCGATGCTGCCGTCTGGGGAAGCTGTCGCGGTCAAAGTGCAGCGTCCTGGGATCCAGCAGCGAGTCGAGATGGACCTACGGCTGATGTATCGGATGGCGTTTTTGCCGGATCTCATGAGCGTGTTTGGCGGCACGCCTACCCGCGATGTGATCGACGAATTTGCCAGCTGGCTCGCCGATGAGCTCGATTACGCAACCGAGGCGATGCACGCATATACGATTCGTGAGAACGCTCGCTTCGATCCAATCGAGTACAACCCGAGAGTGTGGCTCGAGTATTCCGGTGATCGTGTTCTCACGTTGGAATACATCGACGGAACGCCGGTGATCGACATTTTGCGGGATCTTCGTCGCGACCGCAGTGAATGTGTTGAGAGGGTGCGAGAGCAGGGCGTCGATCTCGACCAAGTTGCTGCCAACATAGTCTGGAACTTTCTCAATCAGGTGTACGTGATTGGCCTGTTTCACGCTGATCTGCACCCGGCAAATCTGATCGTGCTTCCGGGTAATCGCATAGCCTATGTCGACTTCGGAATCACCGGCAGCCTCCCGGTCAGTGTCCGCGACTCGCTAGGCCTGTTTGCCAGACGCCTGCTCCGGGGCGACGTCGATGGCGCCGTGTCGGAGCTCACGCGGTGGGTAACGCCCTCTGCGAGAACCGTCCAGCGCGACGCCCTGGACGAGCTCAAGGAACTCGCCCTGGCCTTTCTGTTCCAGCTTCGCACGACACGGCAATCCAGGCAGGCCCTCGCTGCTGCCTACCAGGTGGCTTTGCTCGGTGCAATTCGCCGCCATCGCATGAGGGTCGCGCCAGTGGTCCTCGGTTACGTGAAGGCGGTCATCGCGATGGACTCGATCACGGCCGAGCTCGCACCGACTCTCGATCTCGTCGAGCATGAGCTCCGCTTCTTCAGCGCGCTGACGTTGGATGAGGTCCACAATTTGGTGAGGCCGGCCGAGATCGTAAACACCGTGATGGACTACCGCAATCGTGTCGACCGTATCCTCGATTTCGTCGAGACGATCATGGGGGAGCAGCGGGCGGTGGTAGGCATCCTCGGCACCGCGAAGACGTGGCTAGAGCGGCTCGCGTTCGTGGGGGTCATCGGCGTGATCGCGGCGTGGTTGGTCCAGCGCTTCAACGGACACACGCACGGCGTGTTCAGCACCAACGCCGGCTTCGTTCTGATCGTGATCGTCGGGATCTTCCTCACGGCGGTTCTACGGCAGACCCGCAAACTTCCCAACACGAGGCCTCAGGCCCGGAAACGACGCAGGCTGAGGCCCCGCTCAATCCTTCCCGAGCGCAACGGCTGGGCACCACCGGCACAGTCGAACGGGTGGGCAACGCAAGGATCGGAGCGACCGAAGTCGGAAGTCACACGATGACCCTGTTCCGACGGCCGTGGACTTCCAGCTAGTTCTAACGTAGTCATACCGGATAGGGTTACGCCAACATGCAACTCGCGGCGTCGTAGAACGAGAAACGTATGGCAGGTGATCCGCGCGATCGTCGACCGTCACGGCACGATTCGCGGCACGTCGCGCAGCTAGAGTGCGCCATGTGGATGGCGTACTACCGGCGAGAATGGACGGCGTTCCTGCGCTCCGCCGTCCTCGTGATCCGCCATGTGTTCGGACTGCCGTGGCCAGCAACGGTCCGCGCCTCGTGGTTTGTGCTGCGCGCCGGCCGCTGCTGGGCGCCGTTTCCCGACAACGACCCCGGCGCGGCGCGGCTGGCGATGGAGCGTTTCTACCGCTTCGTCAAGGACCAGCGCGGTGACTCGTTCGACCCCGCGGAGGCGGCGCGCCTCGAGGTCGAATGGTGGCGCGTGCATCGCAAGCTTCAGCACAGCGACCATCACGGGGACGAGAACGTGCTTGCCGATGCGCTGACCGCACTGTATGCGCACGTCCTCGGGGTGCCGCCCGCGGCCGTTCAGCCAGCTGCCGAGGAGCGCGCCCGCGCGATCCGCTATTGCGATCAGTGGGTCCGGGCGGGCTGCGATCCCAAGTGCTCGTTGATCGCTCACGCACGCACGGCGCTGGTCCGCTCGTATGCGGGACTGCTGGCGAACGCTCAATCAATGACTGAGCGCTCGCCCTCACTCGCGGGGCGGCTCCGCGGGATCGGCCTCGATGCGCGCCCCTAGAGTGAAGCCGGTCGACCAGTCCAAGACCCTCGGGGCGATAGTTGATCAGCAGCACGGTGCCCTGCCCGGCCGCGCTCGGGACGTCCTCGAACAGCTCCTCCGCGCTCTGCGGATCTAGGTGTCCGGTCGCACCGCGGTTCGACCTCCCAGTTGCGGCAGAACTTCTCCCAGCACACCTGCACGTTGGTCCCGGTCACGAGGTTCGGACGGTCGGTCGGCCTGCCGGCGGCCTTCATCCGCTCGCGCCAGCGCCACCTAACCATCGCCGCCTCGCTCGAGCCGGTGGTGGACGTGCCGGTCACGTGGCCGGTTCCGGGCGCATGCCACACGCGGTCGATGACGTTCACGCGGCGTCGCTCGATTTCGGCCGTCTGGGGGTACGCGTCCTTGTCGATCATGTTCTTGTCGGCCGGCAGGCCCATCAGGGCCGCGGCCGCCGGCGGGATCGAGGTGGTGACGAACGTGGCCAGGTTCAGCCGGGCGCTGCCGTCCCGCAGCAGCTCATTGGCGATCAGGTCGTAGGCGACCTCGGTGCCGACGCCCTTCTCGACGATCTCGTCGTGGCACAGGTCACGCACCCGCTGCTCCACCCCGAGTCGGTGATCGTCGTCGAACCAAGGATGACCCCGGCCGAGCGCAGCTCATTGCCCTGCCTCCGCGCCGATCCGCCGGACGACATCGCCGACGGCTTCGACGTCTCCGTGCCGGCGACGGATCAGATCGGCGATCACGCCCGTCCAGCCGGTCTGGTGGAATGCGCCGATCGCGGCGCCGTTGTCGCCGTGGAAGTACTCGCTGAAGATCAGATTGTCATGCCAGGCCGAATTCGTCTGCATAAGCTCGGTCCCGCCGAAGCAGGGCCGTCGGCCGTCCGGGCCGTTGGTGAAGATCGAGATCAGCCGGTCTGACAGGTCGGCGGCTACCTTGTCCAGGGTCAGCAGTTTGCCTGACCCGGTCGGGTACTCGATCGTGTAGTCGTCGCCGTAGAAGCGGTGGTAGCGCTCCAGGATGCTGACCGTCAGGTAGTTCAGCGGGAACCAGATCGGGCCGCGCCAGTTGGAGTTCCCGCCGAACATCGGCGTGGTGGACTCGGCCGGCTCGTAGTCGATGTTGGCCGTGATGCCTTCGACCTCGAGCGTGTAGGGATGCTCGCGGTGGTAGGCGGATAGGGCCCGCAGGCCGTGGGGGGACAGGAATTCCTGCTCGTCGAATAGCTTGGCGAGCAGTCGTTCCAGCCGGTCGGGCCCGCACATGTTGAGCAACACTCGCTGCTCGCCAGGTTCCCCGCGCAGCAGGCCACGCTCGCTCAGCTTCTGCCGGTCGGACAGGTCGCTGCGGGCCAGGAAGTCCGCGAAGTGCTTGCCGACCGTCAGCGATCGCTGCAAATCGTCCTCGGTCAGGACCGCGGCCGCGAGCGCGGGGATGATCCCCACCATCGACCGGGTCTTGATCGGCACCGCTTCACCGCTCGG
>Ga0187772_10000843_pt1 | contig 14070 bp, 15 predicted proteins | sample 0116_SJ02_MP15_2_FD_133137 | JGI IMG/M metagenome (GOLD analysis project Ga0187772, IMG submission 133137) | Tropical peat soil microbial communities from peatlands in Department of Meta, Colombia - 0116_SJ02_MP15_20_MG | ecosystem: Environmental > Terrestrial > Soil > Wetlands > Peat | place... | reverse complement strand
GCGCGCCGACGTCACTTCCCAATGTCCATCACGACGACGTCCTTCACCGCGCGCATGCTCTTGAAGGGGAGCACGAGCCGGCCGGACGCGTCGCTCTGGAACAGGCGCTGCTCGATGTCCTCGCTCGGGGTCACGAGGACGTGGGCGATCCCGCCCGTCAGCGTGTCGACGACGAAGTTGTCGATCAGACCGAGGATCTGCCCGTCATTGGTCATCACGGTCTTGCCTCGGAGCTCGGTGAGGAATTTGCGCATCGGAGCGGCCTCGGCCGCCGATGGCGGCGGGCCGTATTTAATCGTTGGCCGTTATCGGAACCGCGCGTGACGGTTCGCCGGGTGCGCGCGCTCGCCGGCGGGTCCGTCGCGCCAATTCTCGCCGGCAACGCTTATATCGAGCACCCGGGTCGAGGCCCTCCCGCGCATGGCTCGTCCCGTTCGTAAGGGAAACTCCGAGCTCGTCCGGGTCGTCGTGGAGCTGCGCCGCGCGGCGCGGACCCACCACGCCCCGATCTGGGCCTCGGTCGCCGATCGCCTCGAGCGGGCACGCCATCAAGCGACGCCCGTGAACGTGGGCCACCTCGAGCGGCTCGTCGACGCCGAGGAGTGCGTCGTCGTGCCGGGGAAGCTCCTCGCGGACGGCCGCCTGTCGAAGAAGATCACCGTGGCCGCGTTCCGGTACTCCTCCGAGGCCCGGGCGAAGGTCCACGCGGCCGGTGGCTCCGCGCTCACCCTGCACGAGCTCCTCAAGTCGAAGCCCGACGGGGCGGGGGTGCGTCTCTTTGCCTGAGCCCTCGGCTCCGACCCCAACGGTCGTGGATGCGAGCGGCCTCGTGCTCGGCCGGGCCGCGAGTCTGATCGCGAAGCGCCTGTTGAACGGCGAATCGATCGTCGTGGTCAACGCCGAGAAGAGCGTCGTCACGGGCAGCCGCGAGCAGGTCGTCGCGCACTACACGGCGGCCCGGGCCCGCGGCTCGGTGCGGAGCGGACCCCACTTCCCCCGCTATCCCGACCGGATCTTCCGCCGCACCGTGCGCGGCATGCTGCCCCACTTGAAGACCCGCGGCAAGATCGCCTACCGCCGGCTCGTCGTCCACATCGGCACGCCGGCCGATCTCGCGGGCGTGCCCGCGGAGACGCTCGCCGGCGCGAAGGCGAAGCCGACCGTCCGGCCGCCGGTGACGCTCGGCGAGGTCACGAAGCTCTTGGGGGCGCGCTTGTGAAGGCGCCCGTCGTCGTCCTCACCACGGGCAAGCGCAAGGCGGCGGTCGCCCGGGCCACCGTCCGCAAGGGCACGGGCCGCGTGTGGGTCAACGAGCGGCCCCTCGAGCTCGTCGAGCCCGAGGTGGTCCGCCAGAAGATCCAGGAGCCGCTCTACATGGTCGGCGACCGGAGCAAGGCGCTCGACATCTCCGTCGACATCAGCGGCGGCGGGATCGTCGGCCAGGCGTCCGCGGCCCGGACCGCGATCGCCCGCGGTCTCCTCGAGTGGCTGAAGGACGACCAGCTCCGCGAGACGTTCAAGCACTACGACCGTTCCCTCCTCGTGAACGACCCGCGCCGGAAGCTCCCGAAGCGTCCCGGTGGACGCGGCGCCCGCGCTCGCCGGCAGAAGTCGTACCGCTGAGGACGATCGAGGGGGATCCGAACCGATGACGATGATGGTGCCCGTCCGCTGCTTCACGTGCGGGGCGGTCATCGGCCAGCACTGGGACGAGTACCGCGAGCGGACGAGCCGCGGGGAGCCGGCGGGCGACGTCCTGGACGCGCTCGGCCTACACCGGTACTGCTGCCGGCGGATGCTCCTCACCCACGTCGACCTCCTCGACGAGGTCGGACCGTACGGATAGGTCCGCCTCCCCCGCCGCGCGGCCGCGCCGCGCGTCCGGCGGCCGGTTCAGAACCGATCGCCCGACTGGCACACGTAGCGGGGGTCGTTCGTCGCGAGCGCCCGGATCGCGGTCCGGGCGTCCCAGTCCCGTTCGAGTGACTTCGCCATGAACGTCCACCAGCCCCGATCGAGGCGCCGATAGCCTCGCCGGCCCAAGAGGCCCGCGAGGTCGCGCACGGCCGTCCCCACCACGGCGACCGGGCCGTCGCCCGCCCGTCGCTCGATCTCCCGGACGAGGCGGCCCTCGATGTCGGGTGAGTTCGCGACGAGCTCCCCGCACACGACGCGATTCGGGGTCGCCTGCACGTGGGCGTAGCCGGCCAGCTCGCCGCCGTCCCTCGCGAGGACGAGCTCCTTCGTCGGCTCGATCTCGTGCGTCGCCGACGCGAGCTCGAACGAGTGGAGGGGCCGGCGGCAGAAGCCGAGCCGCCCGTCGGCCCAGCGGTCGTGGAGCTCGCCGAGGCCGCGGAGATCGCTCGGCCAGGCGGGACGCACGCCCCGGACGGGGGTACGGGCGCCGGGGCCCCGCCCGGGAAGTCGGACTGCCCAGGGGAGCGCGTGGACGTCCCGGTAGCCGAGCTTCTCGTACAGCTGGTGGGCGCCCCACGACGGGTTGGTCCAAAGCGCCGCCACGCGGATGCCGGCCGCCCGCTCCCGCGCGTGGACCTCCGCGAGGATCCGCTGCGCCACCCCGTGTCGGGCCCGGTCCGGGCGGGTCGCGACCGACGCGACCGCCCCGATCGTCTCCGCGCCCCCGGGGAACGCGTACGAAAGGCGCTTCACGAGCGTCTGGCCGACCACCGTCCCGCGCTCGACCGCAAAGATCCCCACGTAGTCGGCGAAGAGGTCCGAGCGTCGGCGCCAGAGCCCGACCGACCGTCGGTTCGTGGCGCCGCCGAGCGCGGCGAGGTGGACGAGGAGGCGGTCGGCGTCCATCGACCGCGGAAGCTCATCGAACGTGAGGAGCCGCATCGTGCCGCCCGCCCCCCCGGTACCCGCGCGATCCGCCGACCGGGGCGCGCGGCCCCCCTCAGCCCTTCGGGCTGAAGCGGTTCATGAGGTCGCGGATCACGGCGTAGAGCGTGCGCCCGTCGCGGAGGACGTACTGGGTCGAGTCCCACTGGCCGACCACGTTGTTCGGGGCCGGGTTGAGCTGGACGATCGGCCAGATGAACGAGAACCCCTGCGGGCCTTGTTCGGAGGCGACCTTCGCGAGGATCTGGGCCATCCCATCGGGCCCGAGCTGCTTGAAGCAGTCGATCTGCCCGGGAAAGTCGATGTTCGCGAGGAGCCGGGCCGTCGGGTTGTCGCGCCGGGCCATGTCGCGGAGGGTGGTGTTGTTGTCCCAGAGCCCGATCTGCCCGCAGGACGCGATGTTCGGGCACGGGACATCGAAGACGATGTTGGCGGCCAGCCCGAAGGTCGGGGGCACCGGGAGAATCATCCCACGCCGGTCCGTCCCGTAGTTGAGGAGCTCGATCCCCTCCCAGCCCTGGCCGAGGAGCCCTTCCAGCATCCGACGAGCCGCCTCGGGCCCGGCCGCCCGGGTCCGGTTCGGGTAGTTGTCGAGGCTCAGGAAGCGGAGCCGGGGGGTGAGGGGCATGTCGAGCAGCTGCCGGGAGAGGTCGAGGATCTGCTCGTCCGTGAGGACCCCGGGATTGACGTCGAGCCGCGGCGTGTGGTAGCCGCCCGCGACCCGCGCGAGCTCGTCGAGGAAGCTCCCGACCGTGAACCCGTCCGGAATCGGCCGGTCGAGGCGGACGGCGGGGAACATCGAGAAGGTCCGCTGGAACAGATCGGGCCGGAGCTCCGCGGCCCAGGCGAGGAGGTCCTTCGGCGAGTGGGGCATCGGTACCCACCGACCTTGGCCGTCGAGGAAGCGGAGGCGGGCGACCCGGTTCCCCGGCATCGTCCGCCCCGCCGTCGCCATGGCGTGCCTCCCCCGGCGACCCTACCCGCGGGCCGCCATTAGCTCTGCGACGGAACGAAGGAAGGGGAAAGGGTTCGACGCGGGACGCCTACTTCTCGTCGTCCTCGGTGTCGTCGTCCTCGGCCGGCTTCTTCGAGCCGCGCTCGAGGCCGCCCTTCCCCGACGCGGGCTTCGCGGAGCCGCCGCGGCGGCGCGGGCGCCAGAGGAAGAAGTAGATCAGGAGGAACGCGACGATCACCGCGGCGATGATCCCGCCGTACTCGAGGTAGACCGTCGTCGGGCTCGCGCTCACGGAGATCGACTGGGAGACGATCCCCGGACCGTTCGCGATGTCCCCACTCCACTCGTTCGACGCACTGACGTTGGCGTACAGCACGTAGTTACCGGACGACCCCGGGCTCCACGAGATCTCGGCCCGCACCGTGACGTTGTGGGCGAGGGCGAGGACCTTCCCGGTCGCGAACGGGACCGTGTTGACCACGCCGCCCGAGTAGTTGTAGAACTTCACCGAGCCCGGGGCGCCGCCGATGGACGAGCGCGAGCCGGTGCCGCCGGCGCCGAGCAGGTACCACGCGACGGTGACGTTCTGCGCGGTCGCCTTCGAGCCCCCGCCGACGGACACGTTCACCCACAGGGTGTACGTCGAGCCCTGCGAGTACGAGGTCGGGGCCGTGAGGTTGTTGGCGGCCATGATCACGTTGTACGTCGAGTTCGTGGAGACCTGCAGCGACTGGGTCGTGTAGGCGGAGTTACCGTTCAGGTCCCAGACGGTGAGGTTCACCGTGTACGCCTTCGACTGCGGCGAGAGCCAGAACGTCGGGAACGGCCGCACCGAGGTGTAGTTCCGCGTGACGTTGACGGAGGAGTTGCCCGAGTTCGTGATCTGCCAGCGGTACTTCACGAGCGAGCCGTTGTTCGGATCGGTCGCGTTCGACGCGTTGAACTGGACCTTCGCCGTGAGGTTCGTGCCGACCTGGACGCCGCTGCCGCTCACGATCTTGCCCGCCGCGTTCAGGATCGTGAACGCGGGGACCGGCTTCTGCGTGTCGACGACGAGGACGATGACCGTCGTGGTCGCCGACTGCCCCGAGCCGTCCCAGACCTTCAGGGTGACGTTGTACTGCCATCCCTTGAACGGCACGAGCACGCCGTTGATCGTCGTGTTGACGATGTAGGCGCCCGCCCCGAGGAACTGGTAGGTGTAGTTCTTGAGCGGGTTCACGCCCTGGCTGCGCGAGAGGTTCTGCGCGGTCAGCTTGAACCCGCGGCCCGCGAAGGTGTACGTCGCGATCGAGATCACGTTGAGCGGCTTCGGCGTGTTCGACGAGATCACGGCCGAGCTCGGCGTGGCGTTGACGGAGAGCACCGTCGACCAGTTGACCATGTAGTACGTCTGGCCGTTCGCCGTCTTCGTCTGCGCCGCCGACGCGTTCACCGCGATCCCCGCGGTCACCGGCCCGACCGCGACCCAGACCTTGAACGCGGTCGAGTTCACCTGGCCGCCCGAGCTCGTGATCACGACCGAGCCGACGTCCGGGCTCGCCGCTCGCGGTCTTGTAGGTGTGGTTGGTGGTCGGGGTGTACGTCGTGACGGGCGAGGACCCGTCCCCGAAGTTCCAGACGAACTTCGTGCCGTTCGTCCCGGCGGGGTAGGTCGAGTTGATCGCGGAGAACGTGACGTTCTGGTTGACGCCGACGATGACGGTGTAGTTCGCGTGGGTCGAGTTGAGGACGTTCGCGGTCGAGAACGTGAACGACTGCGCCGAGATGTTGACGTTCGCGGTCAGGTTCGCCGCCTTCACGATGTTGAACTTCGCGGTCCCGGTCGCCGAGGGGGCGGGGAGCGACGTGAGGGTGAACTTCGTCCAGGTGTTGTCCGGCCCGTTCGGCGTGAGGGTCGTCTTCGTCGGCGCGGCGGTGCCGGCGGCGAGGACGTAGCCCTTCGGGAGCACGAGCGAGTAGTTGTAGACCTCCGCCGAGCTCGGGTGACGGAACGTGAAGGCGATCGTGTACTGCGAGCTGTTCTTCGGGATCGTCCCGTTGAGGTTGTAGCTCCCGCTCCAGCGGAGCGTGAGGTTCGCCGAGCTGTTGAGACCGCACGCCGTGAGGCAGCTACTCGTCTCGGAGGAGAGGTTCTGCGGCGCGGTCGGGTTCGCGAACCCCGTGCCGTTCACGCTCGTCGCGGACTGCGCGATCGGGAAGAACGGACCGGACTGGTTCGCCCACGCGTAGATCGTGGCGAGGTCCGAGGCGGGGAACACGGTCGAGTGGACGAGGTCGAGCGCGAGCTGGCCCCACATCTGACCCACCGACGCGTTCGCGAGCGTGGTGAAGACCGTGTCGTTCCCGAGGTTCGCGATCGTCTGGACCGCGACGGACCCCGAGCCGTTGGTGGTGTTGACCTTCGAGAAGTTCAACGTCGTGAGGTAGACCCCGAGCGTGGCGGACGTCTGGGCCGGCACGTACACGTTGTGGTAGATCGGGGCGGGGCTCGAGATGTTCAGCGGGAACCACGTGGTCCGGTAGCCGATGTTCGACAGGATGACGTCGAACGGCTGCGTCCCCGAGGTGAACCCTTTCGGGTACGTGGCGAGCGAGTAGAACCCGCCCGGCGCGGTCGGGGTGCTGTAGATGTAGCCGTTCAACGGGTCGTAGAGCGTCGCGTTCCCGGCGTTCGGCACCCGCGGGTAGTACGGGGCCGAGTCGATCTTCGAGTACCCCGAGATGAGGTACGTCGAGATGTTCGTGTCCACGATCTTCGGCGTGCGGCTCGCGACCGTCACGCTCGTCATGTTGTAGTACGTGGTGGAGCCGGGCAGCGTCGACTCGAGGACCCAGGTGCCGAGCGGGGCCTTGAGGGTGAAGTAGCCGCTCGCGTTGGTCGTGTTGTTCTCGAGGACGACGTCGTTGTAGCTCGCGGCGAGCAGCGAGACCCCCGCGCCCGAGACCGCCTGGCCGCCCGCGCTCGCGTAGACCGTGCCCTTGAGCTCGCCGACGTACGGCAGGGCCGATACGTTGTAGAGCTCCACCGGGGGATAGGTGACGCTGGTCAGCGTGGACTGGTTCTCGAAGACCCAGGTCGGGGACTGGTTCTCGGGGAGGATCGCGTACGGCTTGCCGGCGAGGCTGATGTTGGTCTGGGCCGGGATCCACACGCCCCAGTAGCCCGGCACGAGCGCGCCGGACGTGCTCGCGGTGGTGAACTTGAACTGGCCGCTACCGCCCACGATCGTCGTGGTGTAGACCGCCCCCGACGCCCGGGACACGAGGTCGACCTGTACGCCCGCCGGGACCGGGGGGGTGCCACTCCCCGGCTGGCTCGCGTAGCCGATCAACGTGTAGCTGGGCGATGCGGCGCGGGCCGGAGCGATCGATGCAAGTGTCGCCACCAGCATGACCACTACCAGGACCCAAAAGGCGGCTCGGTAGAGGTGCCGGACCAACGGTTCCACGTCTCCTTTTTCGGTGTCCCCTCTGACGGGGCGGCGCGCCGAACCTAGCCCCCCTATAAATGGCTTGGCCTCAGGAAATCCTGACGTGAGCGCCGGGCGGCCCGCCTCAGCGGTAGATCGCTTCGATCGGCTCTTCCCGGCGTCGTCCGATCCGCTCGTGGAGGAGGTGCTTTTCGAACTCCGCGTAGAAGCGGAGGGTCTCGGGGTCGCACGACGCGCGGACCGAGCGCATCGCGGTATCGAAGTGGGCGCGCGTGACCTTGGAGGCGCGCAGGCTCTCGCGGATCGCCGACAGGCCGGCCTCGCGGCAGAGCGCCGCGATATCGCTGCCGACGTACCCCTCGGTCCGCTCCGCGAGCGTCCGCAGGTCGACGTCGTCCGCGAGCGGCATCTTCCGCGTGTGGACCCGGAAGATCTCGAGGCGGCCCGCGGCGGTCGGCGGTTCTACGTATAACAGCCGGTCGAACCGTCCGGTCCGAAGCAGGGCTTCGTCGACGATGTCGGGGCGGTTCGTCGCGGCGATCACGAGCACCCGCTCGAGCGACTCGAGCCCGTCGATCGACGTGAGGAGCTGGTTGACGATCCGTTCGGTGACGCCGCTCGACGTCTGAAGGCCCCGGCGCGGCGCGATCGAGTCGATCTCGTCGATGAAGACGATCGACGGGGAGGCCTGCCGCGCCTTCTTGAAGATCATCCGGATCGCCTTCTCGCTCTCCCCGACCCACTTGCTCATCACCTCGGGGCCCTTCACCGAGATGAAGTTCGCCTGGCTCTCGGTGGCGGCGGCCTTTGCGAGCAGCGTCTTGCCCACGCCGGGGGGGCCGTAGAGGAGGATCCCGCGGGGCGGCTCGATGCCGATGTGCTTGTAGACCTGCGGGTTCTTGAACGGCAGCTCGACCGACTCCTCGAGGATGCGCCGCACCCGGTCGAGCCCACCGACCTCCTCCCACCGGGTGGTCGGGACCTCGACCGCGACGTCCCGGAGGCTCGACGGCTCGATCTGCTTCAGCGCCTCGCGGAAGTCGTGTTCCGTGACCTTCATCCGCTCGAGGAGCGAGATCGGGATCGGCTGGTCGAAGTCGATCTCGGGGAGGTATCGGCGGAGCGCGCGCATCGCCGCCTCCCGGGCGAGCGACGAGAGGTCCGCGCCGACGAAGCCGTGGCTCTGGGCCGCGAGGTCCTTCAAGACCCGCTCGCGGTCCTTCTCCGTCCCGTCGATCGGCATGCCGCGGGTGTGGATCTGGAGGATCTCGAGCCGGCCCTCCATCGTCGGGACCCCGATCTCGATCTCGCGGTCGAAGCGCCCGGGCCGGCGGAGCGCGGGATCGATCGCCTCCTCGCGGTTCGTGGCCGCGATGACGATCACGTTGCCGCGTCCCGAGAGCCCGTCCATCAACGTGAGGAGCTGCGCGACCACGCGTCGCTCGACCTCGCCCACGACCTCGTCCCGGCGGGGGGCGATCGAATCGAGCTCGTCGATGAAGATCACGCTCGGGGCGTTCTTCTCCGCCTCCTCGAACTTCTCGCGGAGCTCCTTCTCGCTCTCCCCGTAGTACTTCGAGATGATCTCGGGACCTTGGATCCCGATGAAGTGGGCGCCGGCCTCGTTCGCGACCGCCTTCGCGATCAGCGTCTTCCCCGTCCCGGGCGGACCGTAGAGGAGCACCCCCTTCGGCGGGGTGATCGCGAGCCGGTCGAACAGCTCGGGATGCTTCAGCGGGAGCTCGATCATCTCCCGCACGCGGCCGAGCTTCTCCTTGAGGCCGCCGATGTCCTCGTACGACACGCGCGGGGCGGCGACCTCGGTCTCGCTGACCGTCTCCTCCTTGATCGTGATCAGGGTCGCCGGCGCGACCTGGACGATCCCCTTCGGCTGCGTCGCGACGACCATGAACGGGAGCGAGCCCCCCATCAGGAAGACGCCCGGGATCACGAAGACGTCCCCGCGGACGAACGGTCGGCGGTGGAGGGCCTTCGCGACGAAGCTCTCGAGCCCGGGCCCGAGGTCCATGCGGGCCGATCCCGCGTAGATCGGGGCGATCGTGACCGCGTCCGCGTTCGGCGCGTCGACGCGCTGGACCGAGACCCGGTCCCCGATGCTGACGCCCGCGTTGCGGCGGACGACCGCTTCGATCCGCACGAGGCCCTTGCCCTCGTCATCCGGCTGGGCGCGGCTCACGATCGCGGGAGTCGGCTTCCGACCCCGGACTTCGACGATGTCGCCGAGGCCGACCTTGAGCCGGCCCCGCGTCTGCGCGTCGATGCGCGCGGTGCCGAGGCCGATGTCCTGCTGGAACGCCTCGGCCACGCGGAGGGTGATCGCCTCTCCCATCAGCGAGGGCGTTGGACCCCGAGGCGACCCATAAGGATTGTCCCGGACCGGCGGCCTTCCTCGGCGGAGGAAGGGGCGCGGACCCGGGTCCGGCGGACGGCGGTCACGGTCCGACGTCGAGCGTGGACTGCCCCCCGGAGCGGTAGGCGGCCGTGAGGTCCGGGACGGGCTCCCCGAGCACCTCCGCGACCAGCGCGGTCGTGCCCGGGCCAAAGCCCATGTAGTGGTTGTTGGAGAAGGCGAAGACGACCTCGACCGGCCGGCCCTCGTCCTCGAAGCGCTCCCGCATCGCGACGATCTCCGGGCGCCCGTCCCGCTGGATCCGGTCGAACTTCTCGAGAGCGCGGTCCCCGATGAACCGCGCGTAGAGGAAGCCGCCGGTCACCCAGGAGGGGGGCCGGGCGTCGGGGAGGACGGACCAGACCAGGGCCGCTCCTCGCGCCTCGAGCGCCCGGCGGGTCGCGTCGGTCCACCACGAGCGGTGGCGGAGCTCGACCGCGAGCGCGAACTCGGGCGGAATCGCCGTCAGCAGTCGCTCGAGGAGCGCCGCCCCACGCTCGGCGCGGAACGACGGGGGGAACTGGAGCACCACGGGTCCGAGCTTCCCCGCGTCGCGCAGGATCGCGAGGCTCGAGAGAAAGCGCGAGAGCACCTCCTCCCCGCCCGCCTCTTTCGCGTGCGTCACGTCGCGAGGGACCTTGAGGGCAAACCGGAAACCGGGGGGCGTTCGCTCCGCCCAGCGACGGAGGAGGAAGGGTGTCGGGGGTCGGTAGAAGCTGGAGTCGACCTCGACCGTTCGGAAGACCCGGGCGTAGCGCTCCAGGAACTCTCCCGGGGGGGTGCCCGGAGGGTAGAACGGACCGACCCAGTCGTCGTAGGCCCACCCGGAGCAGCCGAGCCAGTACCGGGACACGCCCCCGAAGGGACCGGGCCCCCCCAAAGAACTTTCCGGACCGGTCGCCCGAGCGTCGCACGTCCTCACGAGCGAAATCGGGATAATACCGGCCGGGCAGTTCTTCCGTGGATGGCGCGAAATTCTCCCCCCTCCTCCACGCTCGGGCGCCTCCTCGACGCGGCCGGGTATCGGGTCGAGGCCCGGGGAGAGAGTCTGGTCGCGGTCCGCTCGCGTGACCGCCGGGCGGTCGTGATCGTAGCGACCTCGCGTTCCCCGGCCGAGATCGAGTCCTGGTTCCCCTCGGACGCGGTCCAGCGGACGATCGTCTACGACGACGACCCCGGACCGGTCGCGCGGGCGCTCGCCGCGGACCGGTCGATCGAGATCCTCGACCCGACCACCCTCGGCCCGGCGCTCGGCGAGCTCCTCCTGCCGTCCCCCCTCGGCCCCGAGCCCGACGCCGAGGGAGCGGACGACACGCTCCTCGAGCCGCCGTTCTCGATCGCGCCCGCCGGCGAGCGCACGGTGCGCCCCCGCCTCGGCCGGGCGGAGGCGGAGGTGCTCGCGGGGGTCGAGGGACCGCGGTTCACCCTGCGGCTCGTCCCGTTCTTCGTCGCCGCGTACCGGGTCCGGACCGCGTCCCCCCACGGCCAGCACGGACCGGTGCAACGCCAGCTCGTCGCGGTCAACGCGATCACGCGCCGGGCGGAGGTGTGGGGCGAGGGCGACCGCGAGCTCGTGACGGAGCTCGAGGAGCCCCACCAGCGCCTCGCTCCGCAACTCGCGGAAGCCCAGGCGGGGCCGATCGCGCTCGAGGCGATCCGGCGGCACCACACCGTGCACGTCGATCACACCGAGCAGCACGGCGGCGCGCTCGTGATCGAGACCCGTCGCGTGCCCCCCGCCCCCGAGGACGTCCGGATCGGACCGTTCGCGCTGCTCTTCGTCCCCCACTGGTACGCCGAGGGTGCGGAGGGCCGGGTGGTCCTCGACGCCGTCACGGGCCGACGCACGGCGAGCGTCGACAACGGGACGAGCTAGCGGGGTCCCCCGCGCTCAAATATCGCCCTCCGCCTGACCGGCCCGTGATCCTCGATCAGTTCCGCATCGGCCCCTACCTCAACTTCACGTACCTCGTGGCCGACGACGACGGCGGGGAGGCCGTCGTGATCGACCCCTCGTTCGGGATCGATCCCGTGCTCGAGCGGATCGACGAGCGGCGCGTCAAGGTCCGCTACATCTTGAACACCCACAGCCACCAGGACCACATCGCGGGCAACCAGGACGTGCGGGAACGGACCGGGGCGAAGATCGTCGCCCACAAGGTCGCCCCACTGCATCAGGACCTCTCCGTCGAGGACGGCGACGAGTTCAGCTCGGGGCGCGTCAAGTTCCGCGTCGTCCACACCCCGGGCCACACGAAGGACAGCGTGCTCTACATCTTCGAGGGGCAGGTCGCCACGGGGGACACGCTCTTCGTGGGGGAGTGCGGCCGGACCGACCTTCCCGGAGGCGATCCGTCCGAGATGTACGACAGCCTGATGCACCGCGTGCTCGAGCTCGAGGACGGGCTCGTGGTGCTCCCCGGGCACGACTACGGTCCCACGCCCACCTCGACCATCGGCCGGGAGCGCGAGGAGAACTACACCCTCCAGCCCCGCACGCGGGAGGAGTTCCTCCGCTTCCTCGCGGAGTAGGTCCCCGCATGGCTCCGTTGCCCCCCCCCGGCGAGCGCCCACTCCGTGCGAGCGGGGCCCGCCGCCCCTCCGCGGGCCAACCCTCGTCCCAGGCGTTGATCAACGAGCTCCGGTCGGTCGCGAAGGAATCGGAGTCACTGGTCGCCCTCTTTGACGCCCGGGCGATCGCGGGAGAACGCCACCTCCTTTCGGCCTGGGCTCACCTCGGCCGCTCGAGGGCTCGCGGGGAGCCGCGACTCCGGGACCGCGGCGCGGAGTTCGCGCTGTACGTGGCGGGCGACGACCAGTTGCCCCGCGCCCTGTCGAAAGTGGGCATCTCGGACGCGACGACGACCGTGGTCGTGGTCGCCGAGCGACCGCTCGATCCCGAGGCGCTCCTCCCCCGGTTCCAGCTCCTCCCCGATCCTTCCGCCTACCCCCGGCCGGCCGACGAGGACACGCTCGACCGACTCGGCATCGGGCGCGACGAACGGTCGGCCGTGCCGCGGGAGGCGTGGGAGGGTCTCGTCCTCGAACGGGTCGCCCTCGTCGAGCTCTCGACCCCGTCGGGTCGTGGCGGAGTGGCCAAGCGAGCCGTCTAGTCCCGAGTGGGTAATTCTCGAACGCTTTCCTCCGCGGAATGGCCAAGGAGCCGGCGGTCTCCCGAGAAAAGCATAAGGCGCGGGGGGGCGGTCCGCGCCCGTCCGCGGGTCTACGGTGCAGGCGTAATCTAGCGGCAGGATGTCAGCCTTCCAAGCTGACTACCCGGGTTCGAATCGAGGGATCTCTCGGGTCCTTCGCGGACGTCCCGGCGCCTGCATGCCCGGACCCGCGGACCACCGCGGGAGAGGGTTTATTCGCACGCCGCCCGCTCCCGGTGATGCGCTGAGGTAGCCTAGTCCGGCAAGGCGCCAGCCTTGAAAGCTGGTGGCGGCGACGCCTCGGGAGTTCAAATCTCCCCCTCAGCGCTCCGCCGCCGTTTCGTGCCCCTCCCGCGTGATTATATCCCGAATCCCGCTCGCGCCGGCTCGGATGTCCGACGCGAGCGTCTCGACCCCGTTGCTCGAGCAGTACGAGGGCGTCAAGGCCCGCTACCCCGGCCACCTCGTGCTCTTTCGCGTCGGGGACTTCTACGAGACGTTCGGGGACGACGCGCGCCTGCTCTCCCGGGAGCTCGACGTCGTGCTCACCGCGCGGGGCGCCGACGCGCGAGGGGAGCGGACCCCGATGGCCGGCGTGCCCCACCACGCCGTCGAGACGTACCTCGGCCGACTCGTGCGCAAGGGGTTCAAGGTCGCCCTCTGCGACCAGGTCGAGGACGCCCGGTTCGCCAAAGGGCTCGTCCGGCGCGAGGTCACCCGGGTCGTCACGCCGGGGACCGTCCTCGAGGATCGGATCCTCGGGGGTCCCGATCACAGCTTCCTCGCGAGCGTGATCGTCTCGGCGCGCGGCGAGGGGGGCTTCGCGGTCGTCGATATCACGACGGGCGAGTGGTTCCACGGGGCCGCGGACGGGCCCGGTCCCGAGGGAGTCGCCTCCTCGCTCGCGGCGTTCCAGCCGCGCGAGATCCTCTGGACCGCCCCCGGCCCCGAGGACGATTCGAGGCCGCTCGCCACGGTCCTGCATCGGGAGTTCCCGTCGGCCCGGCTCGAGCCGTCCCCGCCACCCCTCGGCGAGGCGGAGCTCCCCGCGCGATTCCCTCGCGACGACTCCGTGTCCGCGATCGTGAAGGACGCCGACCGTCGCCTGGCTGCCTACCTCCGGGCCACCCAGCCGCGCCTCCTGCCGTACCTCGAGCTCGTCGAGCGGGGCCCCGGTGGCCGGCGGCTCGTCCTCGATCCGCGCACGCTCCGGCACCTCGAGATCAACCGCCCGATGAACCCGGACGACCCGAAGGG
>Ga0187772_10000840_pt1 | contig 14092 bp, 14 predicted proteins | sample 0116_SJ02_MP15_2_FD_133137 | JGI IMG/M metagenome (GOLD analysis project Ga0187772, IMG submission 133137) | Tropical peat soil microbial communities from peatlands in Department of Meta, Colombia - 0116_SJ02_MP15_20_MG | ecosystem: Environmental > Terrestrial > Soil > Wetlands > Peat | place... | reverse complement strand
TTCTAGGCATATTTGTAGGGTAGCATAATGTAACTTGCAAAATGAAAGTAAGTTGGGCAGACTGCGGGTCTGTGCGTGGAGAGCTAAGGAAACGAAAATATGTAGATTTTCGGTCATTCCGGATGTTAAGAAGTGGGCCGGATGTAAAGAAGCAAGGACCCAAGGAGAGAAGGAGGAAGCGATGAGTGGGGTGCAAGTGTTAGTGGGTACGAAGAAGGGGGCGTTCGTCCTGACGTCCGACGGGAAGCGGGAAAAGTGGGAGATCTCTGGGCCGCACTTTGCCGGCTGGGAGATCTACCACATGAAGGGATCGCCGGTAGATCGGAAGCGGTTGTACGCGTCGCAGACGAGCGGGTGGTTCGGGCAGCTGATCCAGCGCTCGAACGATGGGGGAAAAACGTGGGAGCCCGTCGACAACAAATTTGCGTACGACGGCGTGCTGGGCACGCACCAGTGGTACGACGGGACGCCGCACCCCTGGGAGTTCAAGAGAGTGTGGCACTTGGAACCTTCGCTGGACGATCCGGATACGGTATACGCCGGAGTGGAAGACGCGGCCATGTTCCGGACAAAGGATGGAGGGAAGAGTTGGACGGAATTGAGCGGGCTCCGCAAGCATGGGTCGGGTCCGCACTGGCAGCCGGGCGCGGGCGGGATGTGCCTGCACAGCATCATCATCGATCCGAAGAATCCAGAACGGATATTTATCGCCATTTCGGCGGCAGGGGCTTTTCGCACCGATGATGGAGGGAAGAGCTGGAAGCCGATCAACAAAGGACTCTACTCGAAATACATTCCGGATCCGACGGCAGAGGTGGGCCATTGTGTGCATCACATTGCGATGCACCCCTTGCGGCCGGGAGTGCTCTTCATGCAGAAGCACTGGGACGTGATGCGCAGCGATAATGCGGGCGATTTGTGGCAAAAAATCAGCGGGAACCTGCCGACGGATTTTGGATTCGTGATCGACGTACACGCGCACGAACCGGAGACGGTTTACGTGGTGCCGATCAAGAGCGATTCGGAGCATTTTCCGTTGGATGGGAGATTGCGTGTGTATCGCAGCCGCAAGGGCGGAAACGAGTGGGAGGAGTTGTCAAAGGGCCTGCCGGAGCGCGATTGCTATGTGAACGTGCTGCGTGACGCGATGGCAGTCGACAGGCTGGACAAGTGCGGCGTGTATTTCGGGACTACGGGCGGGCAGGTGTACGCCTCGGCGGATGCGGGCGATACGTGGACGGCCATTGCGCGCGACTTGCCGGGCGTGTTGTCGGTCGAGGTGCAGACGCTGTCATGATTCGCGTGGAGTTGCCTGCGCACTTGCGAACGCTGGCGCGCGTGGGCAAAGAGGTGCAACTCGAGATCGGGGGGACGGTGACCCTGCGAAGCGTGTTGGATGCGCTGGAGGCGCGGTACCCCATGCTGCAGGGCACGATCCGGGATCATGTTACGCAGAAGCGGCGGCCGTTCCTGCGTTTTTTTGCGTGCGAGGAGGATTTGTCGCACGAATCGCCGGACGCGTTATTGCCGGAAGCGGTGGCGAAAGGGGAAGAGCCGTTGCTGATTGTGGGGGCGATTGCGGGGGGATGAGTAAATAAAATCCGTAATCAGTGATCAGTAATCAGCGGAAAGTGGAAAGCCTATGGCTGGCTGCGAAGACCCGCCACTACAGGCAAGAAGCACAGGGCTGAAGCCTATGCCACGATGTGGCGGTGGGGACTCTTCCACTTTTGTACCCTTGCGCTTTTGCACTTCTTTTCTTTGCCGCTCGATCGCGAAAAAGATTCTCCAATACACAGAAACGCACGTTGAGTAAGATGGCTGCGACGGAATGGGAAGAGGTTCCGTATGGAGCGCAGATCTTTCCTGAAATCTGCGGGTGTGGTCACCGTGCTGCTGGCGGGCGGAGTCGCGTGGCGCGCGTACGACCAAGGCGTGTTCAGCGCGGGACGGGGACCGGCGTATGAACCGTGGAAAGACTGGCAGGAGTATCCGGGCGAAGGAACGATGGCGCTGGCGCGCGCGGCGATTCTGGCGGCGAGCCCGCACAACACGCAGCCGTGGATGTTCAAGGTTTCTCCTGACTGGATAGAGCTTTACCTCGACAGCGGCAGAAATGTGGGAGCGCTCGATCCATATCTTCGCGAAGAGCACATCGGAATGGGATGCGCGCTCGAGAACCTGATGCTTGCGGCGGCTGCGAACGGATATGCCGCGACGGCCGCGCTTACGCCGGGAAAACTGGGGCCGCTTCTATCAGAGCCTATGTCAAAACTCGTGGCGCGCGTGGAGTTGGCCTCCGGCAGACCGGACAACAGCGAATTGTATGACGCGATTCCACGGCGGCACACGAACCGCGGAACCTATGACATCCAGAAGGCCTTGCCGGGGGAGTTCGTGGGGGCTCTGCGCCGGTTGCCGGGCGACGACGAGAACGTGAAGGTATTTGTATTCATGGACGAGAGCATACGCAAGAAAACTGCCGAGATCAGTTCTGCGGCGAACAACGAACTTTATGGCGATCCACAGGTGGAAACCGGCAGCGAGCGCTGGCTGCGAATGCAGTGGAGCGAAGTGCAGAAATACCGGGACGGGCTGACGATTGATGCGTTCGGATTGCAGCCACTCGCGACGGCGGTGGCGAAGACGATGCCGCTGTGGATGCTGCGCTGGGTTGGATCGCACAGCGACAAAGACGAATATTCCAAGTTGATGCTAAGTGCCCCGCTGATCGGCATTATTGCGGTACGGGACAGGTACGATCAGGAGAATTGCTTGCGAGCGGGGCGCGTGTGGCAGCGGGCGCATCTGCTGGCGACAGCCCATGGGATTGCAGGGCGGCCGTGCAATGAAGCGGTGGAGATGATTGACCACGAGAAGACGCTGGGAAAAGCGGCGACGCGCGCGGGGATGCTGGCTGAAATATTGGGAGACACGGCGTGGCAACCAACGTTCCTTTTTTATATGGGGTATCCGTTGTGGGCCGCGCGGATGAGTCCGAGGCGGCCTGCAAGTTGGGTGGCAGTCTCGAGTTGACAACCGTCCGCCCAAAGTTAGCTACAAAAGCGAGAGGGAAGCCATGCGAGTGAGAGTGTGGAGTGGGACGGTGTTGCTGTGGCTGGGGATGGCGGCGGGAGCCTGGGCGCAGAAGAGCACGGTGGATGAAGAGGGGCATCCCTGGTGGAAACACGCGGTATTTTATGAGATCTATCCGCGGAGCTTTGCAGACAGCAACAACGACGGGGTCGGCGATCTGCCGGGAATCACATCGAGACTGGATTATTTGAAGTGGCTGGGAGTGGACGCGATCTGGATTGCTCCAATGTATCCCTCGCCGGAAGTCGATTGGGGCTACGACATTTCCGACTATTACGGCGTGAATCCGGACTACGGCATGTTGAAGGACATGGACGCGCTGGTGGCGGCGGGGAAAGAGCGGAATATCCGCGTCCTGCTCGATCTAGTGCTGACGTACACATCGGACCAGAACAAATGGTTCCAGGAGTCGCGTAGTTCGCGAACAAACCTGAAACGGGATTGGTACATCTGGCGCGACGGGAAAGGGCCAAGGCAACCACCGAACAATTGGACCTCGAATTTTGGGGGGTCGGCCTGGAAATACGATGCGCCGACAAGCCAGTGGTATTACCACTACTTCTATCCTCCGCAGCCGAACCTGAATTGGCGGAATCCGGCAGTGGAAAAGGCCATGTTTGACGTAACGCGCTGGTGGTTGAAGCGCGGCGTGGCCGGATTCCGTCTGGACGCGGTGGATGTGATGTTTGTGGACGCGCAGTTTCGTGACAATCCCGTGGTAGGAAACGACAAGAACGCGTTTGGTGATCCGGTGGAGCGGGAAATTTATGACAAAAATCAGCCCGAATTGCACGGGGTGCTAAGGCGTTTGCGCGCGGTGGCGGACGAATTCAACGCGGTGTTGATCGGAGAGACCTGGACGAACGATATAGCGCAGCTGAAGGCTTACTACGGCGAGAAAGGAAACGAAGTGAATATGCCGATGGATTTCATGTTCACGACGGTGAACAAGCTTTCGGCAGCGGAATTCCGCAAACAGATTGCATGGGTAGATGGCTCCGGCGGATGGCCGGTCTATGTGATGAGCAATCACGATATCCGGCGCGTGTACGACCGCTACGGCGACGGAAAGCACAACGACCAGATTGCGAAGCTGATGGCGGCGCTGTATTTGACTCTGCGTGGGACGGCGGTGATGTATTACGGAGAAGAGATCGGGATGAGAAACAACGACCCGAAGCGGCCGGAGGATGTGAAGGACTCCATGGGACGGCTCGGCTGGCCGAAAGAAAAAGGGCGCGACGGAGAGCGCACGCCCATGCAGTGGAACGCCAGTGCGAATGCGGGATTCAGCGATGTGGAACCGTGGTTGCCGGTAGAGGAGCACTACAAGAGCTACAACGTAAGAAACGAGAAGAGCGAGGCGGACTCGATTTTGAATTATTACCACTCACTGCTTACGTTGAGGCATACGAACAAAGCGCTGTTAGAGGGGAAGTACATTCCGTTGAATGAGGACGATGCGAACGTGCTGTCGTATGTGCGGAGCTATAAGGGGCAGAACGTGATTGTGGTGTTGAACATGAGTGCAGCGGTCAGGAAGGTAAAGCTCAACCTAGCGGAAAAGGGAGTGCCGGCGAAGAGGGCGAGGACATTGTTGGCGTCGTTTGCCACGCCGGGAGAAGTGCAGACTAGCGAAATCAGCGTGGAACCCTTTGGCGCATGGGTGGGAGAGGCGGAATAAGGAGCGGTTATTCCGTGCTCATGGCGAGGAGCCAGAAGATGAGCGTGCCGAAGGCGCAGACGGGTGCGAGCCAGCGCACCGGATTGGAGCGGCCGCTGCCAGCGACCGCTAAGGCGATTCCTCCTACCGAAAGCAAACAGCCCACAGCGTAGATTTTGGGCAGCGCCGGATCGTGCAGCGCGAAGTTGTGAACATAACGCGCATAGAGATGAGTAGCCAGGGCGAGAGCAGCGGAGGCTGTGGCTAAGGAAAAGCCAAGCAGCGAAAACGTGGAAGAACGGGAGGGTGGGTTTTTGTCTCTATCCTTCGCCCAGCGAACCCACCCCCATATGAGAAGGACCGGGACGAGAATCGTAGTGGCAATGGCGAAGAACCAGGGAATCGAGGCAAGCATGCTGGGTTGGTGTAGACCTCCCGGATATTATGACGCGGGGAAGGGAGAAAAGCAGTTCACAGTTGGCAGTTTTCCGTTTGAGTTTCAGAGAAGAGGAAGAGAGAACAAGCAGAAGGCCGTCCCCTAGAGATCCATGGAGCGGGGATACAGGGAGCCAACCCACCACCCCAACCGCCGGCCTTCGGCTCGCGACCGAGAGATCGCACAGCGGCGGCAAGTCGCCGCGCTTCAAAGATGAAGCACCCGGGAAGCGCATGCGGCCGCCACACAATCCCGCCGAAAAACGCGACGGACGGCCTAAGAAGGCCGTCCCTACAAAGGCAAGAGAGAGCACGTTTTCAGCAAAATGAGGGCAAAAGGTAAGGCTCAAAATTGTTCTTGACATATTCCTATATGGGAATGTATTGTCGGATTATGGCAAGGGCGGCAACAACTTCGGATGCGTTCAATGCGGTGGCGGAACCGCGCCGGCGCGATATTTTGAGTTTCCTGGCGTTGCAGGAAAGGCCGGTTGGGGAGATTGTAGTGAGCCTGGGGATGGAGCAGCCGTCGGTTTCAAAACATTTGCGCGTACTGCGGGAAGTTGGTTTGGTGGATGTTCGTCGCGAGGGCAGGCAGATGTTTTACAGGACGAATGCGGAGGCAATTCGTCCTCTGCATGAGTGGACGCAGACGTTTGAGCGGATGTGGCGGCACCAGTTGGCAAGGATCAAGGAGCAAGCGGAGGTGAGCAGCAGGAAGCAGTGAGGTGAACTGGCCGGGGTTTCTTTGGTGAGTAGGGCCTGCCTCAGAAGGCAGGCCCTACATACAGGAGGAAAGAACATGACAGGGGCGGCGACAAAGATAGAAGACTTCACGTTGACGTTGACGCTGGAGACGCATGTGAAGGCAAGGATCGAGGCCACGTTTGCGGCGCTGCTGGATCAGATGGGTCCGCTGAACACGACCCCCGAAGGCCAGTTGCTGAAGATGAAGCTGGAAGCATGGCCGGGAGGTAGGTGGTACCGCGATCTGGGCGACGGCAACGGGCATTTCTGGGGAAACGTGCAGGCGATCAAGCGGCCAGCGCTGCTGGAGATTTGCGGGCCGCTGTTTGCGTCGTATCCGCTGGTGTCGAATCTGCAGTACCGGTTGAGCGAGGAAAAGGGCGAGACGCTGATCAAATTCCGGCACACGGCGTTTGGGTTTATGGAAGAACAGCACCGGACGGGCGTAGTGAAGGGCTGGACGAAGCTGCTCGAGGATGTGAAAACGCTGGCGGAAGGGAAGAAGAATTGAGGACGAAGAGGCTGGAAAAAGCCATAGCTATATGGGAGAGATAGCGAGAAGTAAAGAAGACAGGAGGAACAATGTGCCCGGCGTGTCTTGCAACGATTTCGATGATTGTGGCCGGGGTGATCTCATCGGGTGGGGCGACGATGTTGGCCGTGAAGACGTTGGGACGGAGAAACCAGGGTGGGGATAGGAGTGGTGTTATGGGGAAGCCAGGCGAAACCGTGTGTGAGAACGCAGAAGCAAAGGAGAAGCAGGTATGACGCAGAACACAGTGGAACGTCCAAAGGTTGGAACAAGGGATGAGTGGCTGGCGGCGCGGAAGGAACTGCTCGTCAAGGAAAAGGCGCTGACGCGGCAGAGCGACGCCCTGGCGGAAGAACGGCGGAACCTCCCATGGGTGAAAGTAGAAAAAGAGTATCTGTTCGACACGCCGCGAGGAAAGAAAACGCTTGCGGATTTGTTTGAGGGGAGAAGCCAGTTGGTGATCTACCACTTCATGTTCGCGCCGGAGTGGGAAGAGGGTTGCCCAAGCTGCTCGATCCTTGGCGATCACATCGACGGAAGTGTGATGCACCTGGCGAATCGCGATGTGACGTTGATCGCCGTGTCTCGCGCTCCGATCGGGAAGATCGAGGCGTTCAAGAAGAGGATGGGATGGAGATTCAAGTGGGCGTCGTCGTTTGGGAGCAATTTCAATTCGGATTACCACGTTTCTTTCGGTAAGGAAGACGTGGCGAAGGGCGAAATGTATTACAACTTCAAGCGGCAGTCTTTCCCAAGCGAGGAAGGGCCGGGCGCCAGCGTGTTCGCTAAGAACGAGCAGGGGGAAGTGTTCCACACCTACTCGACCTATGGGCGCGGGTTAGAGCAGTTGATGAATGTCTATTGCTATATGGACCTGACCCCCAGGGGACGGCACGAGGAGGACCTCCCGTTCCCGATGGCGTGGAGGCGGCATCACGACCGGTATGAGCAGGATTATTACGCGGACGGTCGAGCAACACCGCAGCAGGTAAAGAGTGTGGGCGTTTCCTGCTGCGGCGGTGAGCATAAGCCATAAGAAACTCGGATATAGCTGAAAAAATGAGCCGGGGCGCAGGCCGAAGGATCGGCAAGCGTTCCGGCTCGAGTTTTTTCAGCCAAGAACATAGAGATTCGAAAATAGAAAATGAAAGGCTGGTTGTACCACACGCTAGTTGTGGAATTTGCCGTTTGGGGCAGAGGTGACGGAGTTGAGATAGCCGAGCAGTCGCTTTTCGAGTTGTTCGCCGGGAGATTGTTGGAGCATGAAGAGGAGGATTGGTTCGAGGAAGCGCGAGTATTTCGCGAGCGTGGCACGGTCGCCGGTGGCGAAGGCGGATTCGACGGCATGTTGCGTTGCCGGCGTGATGAGTTCGAGCCGTCCAACGAAGACGCGGGTGATGTTGGCGGCGGGTTTGATGGTGAGTGGAAGAACGGAGTCAACAAAAGGACGCGGAACGATGTAGATGAGACGCGCCCCTTCTTCGAACCAGGAGTTTTTCCAAGTTTCGAGCATGGCGTGGGCTTCGTCGGGAAAGAGACCCTGGGAGATGAGGAAGCCTTCGAGAGTTGAGGTAAGGGAATCGAGGGAACCGTCGAGGGTTGGCAGAGACAGCGCGGCTTGATCGCGGAGCGGGCCGAGGATGCGATAGCCGAGTTTGGCGCCGCGCCGCTCAAAGAGGATGACATTGGAGATTGAGTCGGTGAATTCGTTCTGAAGTTCCACAGTGTTGCCCGGAGAGAGTGTCGCGGAGAGGGGAGGTGGGAAGGCTGCGACGCCACGATAGAAAAGGAACTTTTCCCGTTGCGGGACAGCAGTGTTTGAAAGTTCGAGCGGCGCGGAAGAGGTTTGACGGGCCGCATAGTACGAATTTTCGGAATGGTCGGAAGGAAAATCCGGCGCGGCCTGAGGATTGATGTGGACGGAGTTCCAGGAGATGGAGCCCGGCGTGCTCTGGGCGTAGAGATAAAGGAGGTGATCGTTCAATTGGGGATTGACGGAATCGGCATGGGGATACCATTCGGTGATAACGCCGCGGGAGAAAGAAACGTCGACAGAAACGTCGGCTTCATGAGGGGAATAGAAGTAGAGGACGGGAGTCTCCATGCGAACGGTGCCGGAAAGGCCGCCTTTGAATTTGACGTCACGAAAATGCTCGATGAAGGAAGGAAGATTTGTGGAGCCGGTGAGAGCGAGCCAGTCCATGGGCTGGCCGTCAGGGCCAGAGATAGAAGTGAAGGTGCCCCATTCGTGGGCGGTGAGATCGGAAGAGGACGCGATCTCTGGCTGGTGATTCGTCATTGGAAGCGAGTTGCATTCAGCGGATGAGTGGATCGATTTGATGGACACCGTAAAAGCGGAGGCAAGCCACCGCACTCCAAAAAGGGCGAAGAAGAATACCAGTGCGACGGAGAGGAGCCGCGGAGAGGCGGCTCCTTTTTTGATTGTGGCTTTTGTTGCGGCGATCATTTGTGGGCCACCTTCGCGTTGGAATCGCGGGTGATCATGTCGGCCATGGTTTCGGATTGAGGGTTCATGAAGTGGTTACCGAGATTCCGGGCGAGGAGTGGATCGGACTGAGCGCCCGCGATGGCCTTCTTGGCGTAAGCATTGTGTTCGTCGGCGGGCCCGCTCAGGGTAACGAGGGCGGCGGCGAATTGGATTTGCGGATTATTGGGATCGAGCTCGATGGCCTTCTTGATGCGGGCGTAGCCATCGAAATTATGAGCCACGCTGTTGCTGGTTTTGCCGATCCACTCATATTGCTTCATCGTTTCCGCCAAGTAGCCGACATCGAACGTGGTGAGCGCGGTGGCAGAGGTATTCGGGGCGGCATCGGCGCGTGAGACGAGCGTGAGGAGCAGGCGCTTGGCGACCTCAGGATCCTTTTGCGCATAGAGCGTGGCGCGGCGGAGCGTTTCCATGTGGACGAGGACGCTGGAGTCGGCGTTGAGGATGGCTACGGTGTCGGGTACGAGATTATTGACGTTGTAGGACTCGGCGCCGGTTAGGTTCCAGCCCTGGCTGGTCCAGGGGAGAGATTTGGCGGCGCCGATGTCGAAAGAGTGGCAGATGAGCGGAGGGCCGGCGAGGGCGGTGGCGGCGAAGAGGAAAACAGCGAGAAGAAATGCGGTGGACTTTTCTGCGAGAGATTTCATGTTGCCTCCTTGCAAGATGACGCGCGCGATCAGTGGAAAAGACGCAAGCCGACAGCGATGTGTTAACGGCTTCCAGTTCTGAGAAAAAGAATTCACCACAGAGGACACGGAGAAGAGGAGAAGAAGCGCAAGAGTGTCGAGAAAAGGCATGACAAGCTGAGGCGGCGCCAAGCCGCCTCTACACGGGAGTAACAGTTATTCAGATTTCTCGAGCAAGAGTTGCTTTTTCAGAACTGGCTGTTGGGGTGGCGGCGAGGAATTGGGATCCGAGGATTGTTCGAAATAACGCCAGAGGGAGATGTCGCCGAGGTTTAAGGCGTTCCAATAGAGGTCGAGCATGTGCGGGTCGAGCTGCAAAATGCCGTCGCGCCTAACGCCGGGTGGAGGCGGAACGAGCGCGGCGAAGCGAGTGTAGACCCGGGCGCGCGTGGGGCCATCGGTGCGGGACAGGAGATGCCAGAGAGTCAGGCCGTCGCGTGGCCGCGCTTCGGAGAGGATTGTGGCAATCGCGGGAGGGGCGGCATTGGAAGATGGGTCGGACTGATCGAAAGTGTGTAGAGCTTCGCGAAAGGATTCAGAGGCGTCTTCAAAGTAGGGAGTGCCGGGGCCGATTTTCGGGCGTGTGGAGCACATCGCGCCCGCGGGGATGAAGGAATCACGGCTATTGAGATGGAAGCCGACCCAACCGAGCGTGGTGCGAATCGTGCCAGAGCCGTCGGGCGCGACCTTGAGTGTATAAGCGCAGCCTAGGTCGACGGCAACGGCGGAAGGGGTATCGACAACAAACTGGCCAGGAGGCGCCCAGATAGCGGCGTGAATGGTTCCGACTTCGACCTGGAGGCGCTTGTGATTCGGGTCCGTTTGCAACAGGCGCACGCGGGAGTTGGGATCGATTTGAATTTCGCCGAGATCATTTTCGGAAAGCGTAGCACGGGAAGAGGAGTTCGTGATCAGCGTCTGTCCGACGTAGAGCTTCGCGACGGATTGCTTGGAGGAAATGGATTGCGAACCGATCTGCGGAGCGCCTTCGAGATTCGCCACGCTCCAACTGGGACCGGATGGTTGGGGGATGCCGGGACGAAGCGAGTAGAAAAGTCCAACTGCGAGAGCAAGGAGAATGACTGCCGCGGCGGCGAGGCGAGGCAGCCAGGGCATTTGCAGCGGAAGGCCGCGAGGCTTTGCGGATGCAGTCGGAATTTCAGCGGGGAGAGCGAGTAGACGCTCGCGGTGCCGAAATTCGGCGAGGAGCGATTCGAGGCGGTGGATTTCGGGATCGGGCGTGCCGGAGCCGTCCCACAAATAATCGTCAGTCACGGTCATTTCGTTTTCGGGATCGTTTGGATGATTTGTCATAGTTCACCCCCGGCGAGCGGGGCGGCCTTGCAGCCAAGAATTTCGCGGAGCTGTTGCATGCCGCGATGGAGATTGACGCGGACGGAGCCGTGGGTGAGTCCGGTACGCGCGGCGATTTCGGGCCCGGTCAGGCCCTCAACGAGACGAAGAATGAGAGTTTCGCGGTAGGTTTCGGGGAGGGAGAGAATAGCGTCGAGGGCCGCTCGGGCTTCTGCGGAGGAGTGGGAAGTTGGCGGGGTGCTGGGGGCTGGGGAGTCGCCCGGTTCGTTTGAGTTTTCGTCCTCGAAGGAATCGGCAGGCTTGCTACGTCGATGGAAATCCGTGGCGCGATTACGGGCGATGGAAGCAAGCCAGCCAGGGAACTTGGAGGTTTCTCGGAGAGAGCCAAGGCGAGGAAGGGCCTGGAGGAAAACGTCCTGGACGAGGTCGTCGACGTCGGCGGGCGGAACGCGGGAGAGAAGGATGCCGTGAACCATGCGGGCGTAGCGGGAATAGAGGAGGCCGAAGGCGGAGCGGTCCCCTTGCTGGGCAGCGCGGACGAGGGCGTCGTCGGTGGCGAGGAGGGCGGCCGGGGAGTTCATGGCGAGCCTGCCGGTGAATGGGATGCGTAGGTCAAGTTCGGTGGCCACGGCGGCGTTCAAGAGAGCCTCTCATAAAAGACGAGAAAGGGGGAAGGAGTGTTAACAAAGTGGAGGGGTCGAGGTATGGGAGCAAGGAAGGGAGTGGCGGGCGGGAGTTGGTAAAATAGCATTATATGCAGAGAGAGATACGTGAGTTTGAGCCGCATCGGTGGTTGAGGAGCGGGCATGCGCAGACGATTGGGGCTGCGTTTACACCGAGGAAGTTTCGATTGCCGCCGGGCGAGGATAGGTTGTTTCGGGTCGATCCCTGGACGCAGTTGAAGGGCGTGTGTCATTGGCAGGAGGGCAAGCGGAAAGACCTGCCAGTGATTGTAATTGTGCATGGGCTGGAAGGGTCTTCTGATTCGAATTATGCGCGAGGGATTGCGGACAAGGCCTGGGCGCGAGGATTTCATTCGGTACGGATGAATCAGAGGAATTGCGGCGGGACGGAGCGGTTGACGCCAACCTTATATAACAGCGGACTGAGCGGGGATTATCTGGCGGTGCTGACGCAGTTGATGGAAGAGGGATTCGAGAAGATTTTCTTTGTTGGATATTCGATGGGCGGAAATCTGGTGACGAAGATGGCGGGGGAGCTGGGCGAGTCCGCGCCGCAGGAGTTGCGGGGAGTGGCGGTAGTTTGCCCGGCGCTGGATTTGTCTCGATGCGCGGATGCGCTGGAAGAGAGGCAGAACTATCTGTATCAGTGGCATTTTGTGCGTGGGTTGATGGAACGATATCGGAGGAAGTGCGAGTTATTTCCGGGACGATATACGCCCAACGGATTTGGGCCGGTCCGGACCGTGCGCGAGTTTGATGATGTGATTACCGCGCCGTGCTTTGGGTTCAAGGATGCAGAGGAGTATTACGAGTCGGTAGGGGCGAAGAAGGTGATCGATAAGGTGAGGGTGCCGTTGCTGATGATTACGGCGCAGGATGATCCGTTTGTGCCGTTTGTGTCGTTCTTAGCGGCAGGAGTCGAGAAAAATCCGATGGTGCGGTTTGTGGCCCCTGAGCATGGGGGACATTGCGGGTTTGTGTCGAGGTTTGCGGGGGAAGAGAGGTTTTGGGCAGAGGAGAGGATTGTGGAGTTTGCGGAGGAGGAGGCGAAGAGTTAAGAGGAAATTCACCACAGAGGAAACAGAGAGCACAGAGCGGAGGAAGATTGCAATAGTGGAAGAGTAAAAAGGGTGAAAGAGCGGCCCGCCTCAGAAGGTGGTCCCTACAACTTCGGACACCAGACTTAGAACCAAAAATTGTCGTCACCCGAAGGGCTTTTCCAACGAGACCTGGAAGCCTGGGGTGAGGAGTTGCCCGGGGCCGTCGGGGGCGATTGCCATGACATCTTCGCAGCGTATGCCAAATTCGTTCGAGACGTAGATGCCGGGCTCATCGGAGAAGGTCATGCCGGGTTCCAGGACGGTTTTGCTGCCGCGCACGAGATAAGGATGTTCGTGGCCATCGAGGCCGATACCGTGGCCGAGGCGGTGCGTGAAGAACTTGTAGTCAGGACCGAAGCCAGCAGAAGTGATGACGGCGCGAGCGGCATCGTCGACCAAACCGGACAGCCTGCCGGAGCGAGCGGCGTCGAGTGCGGCGTTCTGAGCTTTGCGGACGGTATCGTAAGCGCGCTGCATCTTCTCGGACGGCTTGCCGAGGATGCCGGTGCGAGTCACGTCCGACTCATAGCCTTCAACCTTGCAGCCGCCGTCGATGAGAACGACATCACCTTCCTTGAGTTTTTGCGGCTGACGGGAACCATGTGGGAGAGCGGCGGAAGCGCCGAGAAGAACCATGGCGTAACCACGAAGATTCGTTTTTGCGTAGCCAGCGTTGACGAGTTGTGCGATCTGGTCGTCGGACATTCCTTCGCTCAAATTCTGAAAAACCAGACGGTAGATGTCGTACGTGGCTTCGCAGGCCAGGCGCAGGAGTTCGAGTTCGTGCGGGGATTTGCGGGCGCGGCAGGCGACGGTGACGGGGTCGGCGGAGACACATTCAAAGGCAGGAGCAGCAGTGCGGAAATGATCGTAGAAAGTGAAGGGAAGCGCTTCGTCCATGCCGACGCGGCCGGAACGAATGCCTTTATCGGCCAACGAAGTGGCGATGAGTTGCGTGGGGCTTTCGTCCTCCTGCCAGACGCGTACTTCGATGGGATATCGGATGAGTTCGCGCACACGGCCCTCTTCGAATGCGGGAGAGATAAGGATGGGCTGGCCAGTGCGAGGGATGACGAGGGCGAGGAGGCGTTCGCTGAGTCCCCAGCGAATACCGGTGAAATAGTAGAAAGAGGTGCCGGGGCCGATAAGGAGGGCGTCGAACTTCGGGTTGAGCGTGTACATGAGTTCCTGGGCGTGGACGAGGCGGGCGTGGAATTCGTCGGGCGTGATGGGGTGAACGCGATCGCCGAGAAGGTTCAATGTGTTGAAGGAAGCGGGTAGTGGAGATTGCCGCTGCGGCAGGGCGAGAGCTAGAGCGGAAAAGGCG
>Ga0187772_10000839_pt1 | contig 14109 bp, 13 predicted proteins | sample 0116_SJ02_MP15_2_FD_133137 | JGI IMG/M metagenome (GOLD analysis project Ga0187772, IMG submission 133137) | Tropical peat soil microbial communities from peatlands in Department of Meta, Colombia - 0116_SJ02_MP15_20_MG | ecosystem: Environmental > Terrestrial > Soil > Wetlands > Peat | place... | reverse complement strand
CGAAGCCCTGGAATACCATGGCAATGCCAGGTGGCGGCGCAACGACCGGCTGGCCGAGATAGGTGATGGTGCCGGCCGACGGCAGCATCAGGCCGGCGATCGAGCGCAGCAGCGTGGATTTTCCGGAGCCGGTGCGGCCCAAGAGCCCGACGATCTGCCCCTGCGCCAGCTCAAGCTCGATGCCGTCGAGCACCAGATGCTCGCCGCCGTCGGCGCGCGGAAAAGTTTGACGGAGCGCATGAATGTCGAGAAGGGCAGTGCTCATGTGAGTGCCTCAACCAAGCCTGAACTTGCGTTCAGCGTAGCGGTACAAAGGACGCCAGAACGTGCGATTGATCAAGACGACGTAGAAGCTCATTACCGCGATGCCCAGCACGATGCGATGAAAATCGCCGGCGTCGGTTTCTTGCGCGATATAGGCGCCCAGACCGTAGGCTTGCAGGTGCACGTCGCCCCAGCTCGCAACCTCGGCGACGATACTGGCATTCCACGATCCGCCGGAAGCGGTGATGGCACCGGTCATATAATAGGGCAGCACCGCCGGCAGCGCGACCCGCCGCCACCACAGCCAGCCGCGGACGCGAAAATTGGCGCCGGCCGCCCGCAACTCGGCGGGAATAGCCGCGGCGCCCGCGACCACATTGAACAGAATGTACCATTGCGTCCCGAGGATCATCAGCGGGCTCAGCCAGATATTCGGATCGAGCCGCAGCGCGACAATCGCCGATACCGCGATCGGAAAGAGAAGATTTGCCGGAAAGGCGGCGAGAAATTGCGCGATCGGCTGGACCAAATTGGCGATGTGCGGACGGGTGCCGACCCAAACGCCGACCGGCACCCAGATCACGCTGGCGAGCGCTATGAGTACGACAATGCGGCTGAGCGTCGCCAGCCCCAGCAGCAGCGCCGTCGCCACGTCCGCGAGCGAGATGTCCTCAACGACGAAGCGCCCGACCTGCCAGGCCGCGAGCGCGGTGAGCGCTGTCAGGATCGCCACCCACTGGAACGTGATCCAGCCGTGTCGCGGCGTTCGCGGTACTGGTTTGGCGGGATCGCCGCGCTCCGGCCAGCGCGCCAGCAGCAAACGCCGCCAAACCAAGGCAAACGGCCGGGTGAGCCGGTCAACGAGGCGCGAGCCGCGCAGAACCTCGAGCACCCACGAACGCGGCGGCAACACGCCGGGCTCCTGCTCGAAGCGAAAGCGGTCCGCCCACGCCACCAGCGGCCGAAAAAGAAGCTGGTCGTAGATCAGGATGACGATGGCCATGGTGAGAATGGCATAGCCGACCGCCGCCAGATCGCGTTGTCCGATCGCGAGCGCGATGTAAGACCCAACGCCCGGCAGCGTGATGGTGGTGTTGCCGACGCTGATCGCCTCGGAGGCGACCACGAAGAACCAGCTCCCGGACATGGACATCATCATGTTCCAGATCAGCTGAGGCATGGCGAACGGCACGTCGACCCGCCAAAAGCTCATCCACGGGCTCAAACGGAAGTTGCGCGACGCTTCGACCAGCTCGGTCGGCACCGTCCGCAGCGATTGATAGAAGCTGAACGCCATATTCCAGGCTTGGCTGGTGAAAATCGCGAAAATCGCCGCGAATTCCGCGCCCAGCACGCGTCCCGGCGCCAGCGCCATGAAGAACACGACGGTGATCGAAATGAAGCCGAGGATCGGCACCGATTGCAGAATATCGAGCAGCGGGACGAGCAGCCGTTCGGCGTATTTATTCTTGGCGGCAAGCGTCGCGTAGGTGAACGTAAAAAGAAGCGACAACGCCATGGCGATCAGCATGCGCAAAGTCGTGCGCGCGGCATATTCGGGCAGGTTGGCGGGATCGAGCGAGACCGGGCTGCGCCGCAATTCCGCCAAGGGCTGAAGCAGATGTCGGCTTGCCTCGGACAGAAACACCAGAAGCCCGAGGATCAAAAGCACCGCGAGCACGTCCCAGCGGGTGAAAAAGCGGCCCCAACCGCCGACGGAAATTGGCACATTCAGCCGCATATCCGCGATGCCACGCTTGCTGTCACACGGTCGTCATGAAAATCGCGGCCCCGATTCCCCAAAGCCCCGCCGCGAAAGCGACGCGATGACATAACATTCGCGCCGCGGCATTCAAACACTATTGCGCGCGACATGACCGGCCAAGATAGGCGCGCACGGCGCGCAGCCTTTACGCCGCCGACGGAGTGTCCTATTCCCGCTCGCGGTGAGCGTTGGGAACCTCGACCGGCGGGAGGGCGTTCGCCTTGGTGCAAAAGCTCAACGAACAAACCATCACGCTGCCGCAGCCTTTGGCCGAGAAGGTCATCGAGGCACAAGCGACGTGGCGCGAGAACGACAATACGCGCCGGCTCTGGAGCAAAGACGCATCGCTGTGGACCGGGCGCGATGAGGCCAAGTGGCTGGGGTGGCTCGCTGTCGTCGATCAAGAGCTGCGCGACTTTAGCCCACTCCAGAAATTCGGCCGGGAGCTGAGCGAGGAAAGTTTCGCCGATGTACTGCTTCTGGGGATGGGGGGATCGAGCCTCGGTCCCGAGGTGCTGGCGAAGTGCCTCGGATCGGCGCCCGGCTATCCCCGGTTGCACGTGCTCGATTCGACCGATCCGCAGCAAGTGCAGCGGTTCGAGCGCAGCGTCGATCTCGCGCGCACCGTGTTCATCGTATCGAGCAAGTCAGGAACGACGCTCGAGCCGAGCGTGCTGATGGACTATTTTTTTGCGCAGGTGTCGGCCGCGGTCAGCGGCGCGGCGGCACAACACTTCGTCGCCATCACCGACCCGGGCTCGCAGCTGCAAAAAATCGCCGAAGCAAGGGGCTTCCGCCGCATCTTCCACGGCGTCCCGGATATCGGCGGCCGCTATTCTGTGCTTTCGCATTTCGGGCTGGTTCCGCTGGCCGCGACCGGCCACGATGTGCGCGAATTTCTCGAAACCGCCCGCGTCATGACGCAAGCGTGCGGACCGGACATCCTCCCATCGGAAAATCCCGGGGTGATGCTTGGACTTGCGATCGGCGTCCTGGCAAACGCCGGCCGCGATAAGCTGACCATAGTCGCCTCGCCGTCGATTGAGCCGTTCGGAGCTTGGGCAGAGCAATTGCTGGCGGAATCGACCGGCAAAAACGGCAAGGCCGTCATCCCGATCGCCGGGGAACCGCTTGGCAAGCCTTCCGCGTATGACACGCGGCGGCAGTTCGTTTATCTGCGTGACGCGGCGCATCCGGATCCGGCACAGGACCGGACGATTGGCGCACTCGCCCAAGCCGGTCATTCGGTCGCAAGCATTGTCTTGCCATCGGCAAGATTTCTGGGGCAGGAATTCTTCCGCTTCGAAATCGCCACCGCCGTCGCCGGCGCGGTTCTCGGAGTCAATCCATTCGATCAGCCGGACGTCGAAGCGAGCAAGATCGCGACCCGCGCGATAACGGAGGCATTCGAGCAGACTGGCGCGCTGCCGTCAGAGCAGCCGGTTTTCGAAGCGGATCAGATCGCTCTCTATGCCGACCAACGCGACGCGCAGACGCTTCGCCGCTGCGGCGCCGCCTCCACGCTCGAAAGTTGGTTCAAGGCGCATCTCGGCCAATTGACCACCGGCGATTATTTCGCGCTGCTCGCCTATCTTGACGCCGGGGAAGCGCAAATTAAGGCGTTGCAGAGCATCAGGTCGGCAGTACGCGACCGCACCAGGACCGCAACGTGCCTGCAATTCGGCCCACGTTATCTGCACTCGACCGGACAGGCCTACAAAGGCGGGCCGAATTCTGGGGTCTTTCTCGGTATCACCGCGCGGCCCCGACCCGATATTGGCATTCCCGGCAAGAAGGCGACCTTCGGCGTGATCGAGGCGGCGCAGGCACGTGGCGATTTTCGCGTCCTGGCCGAGCGCGGGCGACGCGTGCTGCACGCGCATATCGTAGGCGATGCGAATGCCGGCCTCGCAGCAATCAGCCAGGCGATGCGGGCGGCGCTGGCGTAAATCGCCTTACTGCGAGTCGATTTGCCGGAGCCGGACATACCCCGCGGTCGAAGGCGGCGCGCGCAGATTGGGCGCTCGCGCCGGAGCGGCCAGCAACAACGATCCGAATGGAATGCGCTGCGCGCCCAGGACGGTCAGCCAGCTCAGGACCAGCGTTATGCCGAAAACGATTGCTCCCTTGAACAGCGCGAACAAAGGGGACGTCAGCAGGGCGTATTGCAGCCAGACCACGAAAACGTAGTGCACCAGATAGATACTGTAGGCATTAGCTGAAAGGCTCGCGCGCATGGACGAGCGGTGCAGGCCAAAGCGCAGGCTCGCGGCGATGAGAAAAAAGCATCCGCAAGCGCAGGCAACGACAAACATCGAGTCGGCGGCGATATGGACGACGACCGGGGCCGGACCGGCCAACGTCAGCGATGTCGTGCCCATCCAGCCGAAAAGCGAAGCGATTGCGGCGGCCAACCACCAGTACCAGCGCCTTGCAAGCGTCCCGTCCGCAGCGATCAGGCCAACGTCGATACCGGCGGTGCCTATTCCCACTCCGGCAAAGAAATAGACGGCATAGAGCAGCGGCCGGCACCACTGCACCGCCAGGACACCGGAATCCGACCACGCCCACTGCGTGAAGACGAGCGCCAAGGGAACGTACGCCACTGCCGAAACGGCCACGAGGACGACAAAATAATAGCCGGGGCATCGTCCTGCGGCGCCCGACCAGCGGCCCAACACACGCAGGGAGTTCGGCGCGACAGGGTAGACAAACGCGGCGATAAAATTTAGCGCAAGCAGCTGCCACAAGAACCACAACTGGCCGTTCGGCACGAACGGCAATGCCACGTAGCGCTGCGCGTAGTCGGCTACGCTTGGATTTTCAGTAGTGGCGAGATAGGCCGGATAAATGGTTATCGGAACAAGGACAAGCACCCCAAACACGAACGGAATGCCAAGTCTCGCCAGGCGGTCGCGCGCGTAACCGAAGGCGCGTTTGCGTTGCAGGCTCGGCCATACGAACAGGCCAGATAGGAAAAACAACAACGACATCAAATAGACATCCTGCCAAGCGCAAAATAGGTCAAACCCAAACCAGCGGTGGGCATCGATAATTGGGAAGGCGCGCCAGCCGTAAGGTGGATCGCTAAAGCCTGACAAGCGCGGCGGAATCCATTCGACGTAAGCGAGCACCGAATGAAAAGTCACCACAATTAGGATGACGACCGCCCGCAGATTGTCGAGGGCTAGACTGGAACGCGACGTGGACGAGGGTCGTGGCATGAAAGTTTCAATCCAAGCCAACAGCTTTAATGCTCACTAGCCGGGTTTGATCCACTGGCTGGCACAATCATTGGAAGGCGCCGCTTCCGATGCAAGCCCCAAATTGGGCGGAGGAACCCGGTTTTGCGCGCTTTTCGGCGATTTGGCGTCGTCAAATCACCGCATTGTGGAGGGACTTAATCAATGAGATTGACGTCTAATGCAGTGACGATGATTCGGGGACTGAATTGGAGACGCCCTTGGTGACGCAATGGACAAGGCCGCTTCTGGCCGGATTGGTGGTGCTTTTCGCCACAATGCAGCCTCTCGCCGCAGCGGATCCGTCGGTGGCCGGGCTTTGGCAGAAGATCGACGAGGCCACCGGCAAGGCGGTTGTATGGTTCCTATTCGTAGAGAATGGCGGCGGCGTTTACGAAGGCGTGGCGGCGAAGCTGTTTCCGCGACCGAATGAAGACCCCGCGAACGCCTTTTGCACGCATTGCCGCGATGACCGCAAGGACGCGCCGATGCTCGGCCTGCCGATCATCAAGGATATGCGGCGGATCGGTTTGCGCTACGAGAATGGCAACATCCTCGATCCACGCGACGGCAACATTTACAACGCGATGATGACGCTTAGCCCGGACGGCCAGACGTTGACCGTTCGCGGTTATCTCGGTTTTGAATTTCTTGGACGCAACGAGACTTGGTACCGCCTACCGGACCAGGCCCTCAAAGAGCTCGACCCCATCGTGATTGCAAAATACCTGCCCGAGCAGGCGGCGAGCATGTCCGCCATGCGGCGTAAAACGGCAAATCCGGTTCGCTGAACTCGCCCAAAACAAACGCGCGGGCCGCACCTTCCTCACTCGGAACCGAGACCGTATTCGCAGCCGGATGCAGCATAGTGATAGCGCGCGACGCCGTAGCTGTCGCGCTCGGCGACCGGATGACAGCGCGCCAACCATTTGCGGTCACGCGCGGCAAGCTGCGACTTTTGCCCTTCACCAAGCGCTTCCGGCACAACCCTGACATACGGGTCGCCGGCCGTCGCCATCTGCGCCACGCAATTGAAGCTTCTTGTTCCGGCGACGCAGCTCAGATCGAAGACGCTTCCGGCATAAGCCGACGTCAAAGTTACGACCGACAAGAGTAGTGCAGCGCCCGCGCGGGCGGCCGACCACAAAGCCGAAGACCTTTCGGCCGGATGACTGGTTAACACAGCTCTCTCCCTGCGAGCGTGTGCCGATTGGTTTCAACCGGCGCCGCTCTGGTTTCACTTCGCGCGTGGTTTTCAGGAGCGGAGTCCCGCACCTGGACCATGCGCAATGCGTCGACCGAGGGTGAGCAAGCGCGGTGCCAGCAAATCTGCCCTGTTTTGGCACAGAAAAGGCCGGTTATGGGCGTCTCGCCAGCATGCGCGAGACGCGCGTTAACGCTTGATGGTTACCGACGACGGCTGCCGCCGTTCTTCCCATTTCATTTGCTCGAGTTCGGGCACCGAATCGTCGAGCTGAGGATAACCGAGACAAAAATAGCCGATGAATTTCCACTCCGCCGGCACCTGAAGAAGTTCAGCGACCACTTTTGGATTGAGGATCGACACCCATCCCATGCCGATACCCTGGGCGCGCGCAGCAAGCCAAATCGTATGCACCGCGGTCACCGCCGAATACTCGATCATCTCCGGCATGGTGCGGCGCCCAAGGCCGTGGCCCTGTACAGTCGTGCGATCGGCAAAGACGGCAAGGTGGCACGGCGCCTCTTCCAGACCGGCGAGCTTCAGCCGCGCGTAGAGTCCGGCGCGTTCGTTGTCCTGCGCGGCGAGCGCCTCGGCGTTGCAGACGGCAAAATCGCGCCGGATGGCGGCGCGCACCGACGCATCGTCGACAATGACGAAGCGCCAAGGCTGACTCAGTCCGACCGAGGGGGCGAGGCAGGCAAGATCGATGAGGCTTTCGACCGCGCCGTCGGGTAACGAATCGCGACGGAAACGCCGAACGTCGCGCCGCCAGAGCAAAAGGTCGCGCAGCTGTGCGCGGAACGCATCGTCGAAGACGACCGGTGCCTTCGCCGTCACGCCGACGTCTCCGCCTTATGCCGTTGCGGTGCCGCGGAAGGATACCATCGCCTTGTTCAGCCTTCGCCATTCTCGCTCATTCGCCGGCAGACCGAAACGCAGCCACTGCACCTGGTCCGGAAAAGCGCGGACCCAGATACCGGCGCGGCCAAGATGAAGGAACAAGGCTTGTGCCGCAGGCGTGCGCAACAGCCGGAACAGACTCGTGCCGCCGACGATGTCGAGATTGACGGCGGTCAAGGTTGCATCGAGCCGCGTCGCCGACGCCTCCAACCGTTTCCGCGTCCGCGCGATCCAGGCGGTGTCGGTCAAGGCTTTTGCACCGACGGCGAGCGCCGGACCGGACACCGCCCACGGACCGAGCGCGGCCCGTATCCGCGCGGCTACCGCCGGCGCGGCGAGCGCAAAACCTAACCGTACACCGGCAAGCCCAAAAAACTTGCCGAACGAACGCAATACGACGACGTTGTCGATTGCAAGATCGCCACCGAAGCTAAGGCCCGCTGGCGCTGCGTCCATGAAAGCCTCGTCGATCACCAGCAAGCCATGGCGACGGCGCAGATCCGCCGCCAATCCACCAAGGGCGCCGCGTGTGAAAAGCCGACCGTCCGGATTGTTCGGATTGCTGAGGATGATGAGCGCGGCATCGCCGCAGTTTTCAATTGAGCGAGCCGCGGTGAACGTATGCCCGGCCCACACGGCGGCGCGCGCATGTTCAGGATAGCCTGGGGCGAGAATGACCGCCCGGCCGGCCGGCACGAGGCTGGCGACGATTGGCAACAAAATCTGCGTTCCCGGTGCCGCCACCACATGATCCGCCGATGGCGCGCCGTAGGCGCGTGCCGCCGCGGCTGCGAGCGTCGCGACTGCGGACGGGTTGGGCAAGCGGGCGTAAAGACCTGCGGAAAATCGCGGCAGCGGGTAAGGATTGGGATTGATCCCGGTCGAGAGGTCGAGGAATGGTTCGGGCGCATCCGGAAAGAGGCGCCGGGCGGCGGCAAGATCGCCGCCGTGAGCGACCGGGTCATCCGCGCGACCGGTGAGGATCATGTCGATTGCGCTTGCACTCGTGGCCATGCTGGTCGAGCTCTGCCTCGGTTACCCGGAGCGCCTGCTGCGTGCCGTCGGCCATCCGGTCGCCTGGATCGGGCGCTTAATCGGCTGGCTCGACCGGCGATTCAACCGCGCCACCGACGGGCCGGAAAGGCGCCGCGCCGCAGGCGCTCTTGCGCTCATCTTCCTTTTGCTTGTCGTCGGCGTCATTGCCTTTATTGCCGAGCGCGAGCTGTCACGTCTTCCGTTCGGGCTTATTGCGATCGGCGTTCTCGCCAGCACACTTATCGCGCAACGGAGCCTGCATCGGCATGTGGCCGATGTGGCCGACGCGCTGGACCAAGGCGGCCTAGCGGCCGGCCGGACGGCCGTATCGCGCATCGTTGGCCGCGATACTGAGTCGCTCGATGCCGCCGGCGTTGCCCGCGCGGCCATTGAAAGCCTGGCGGAGAATTTCTCGGATGCGGTGGTTGCGCCGGTCGCGTGGATGGTCATTGCCGGACTCCCTGGCGCCGCACTCTACAAGGCGATCAATACCGCCGATAGTATGATCGGGCACCGTACGCCGCGCCACCTCGCTTTCGGCTGGGCCGCAGCGCGCCTCGACGATCTCGTCAATCTGCCCGCCTCGCGCCTTGCGGCACTTTTACTCATCGGTGCCGCAACGTTGAGTGATGATACCTCCGCCAGCGCGACCTGGAACGCCGTGCGCCGCGATGCGCCGCGCCATCGCTCACCCAATGCCGGCTACCCCGAAGCCGCAATGGCCGGCGCGCTCGGGCTTTCACTCGCGGGCCCGCGCAGCTACGGCGGCGCGCTAGTCGAAGACGCGTTTATGGGTGACGGGCGCCGCGCCGCCGGCAGCGCGGACATCCGTCGCGCGCTAACGCTCTATCGCCGCGCCGACGCTATTCTCATCGCGATCCTGGCGATCGCCACCGCCATTCTCATCGCGCCAAAGTAAGCAGGCGATCGAGATCGAGGTGAGCCGCAAGATGCGCCGCGAGCGCATCGAGAGTTCGCTCGATCAGTTCGTCGTAGGCGACCGTCGCGCTCCCGCCGGCAAAGCGGCCGAGCCAAGCCGCACGCTGCCGGTCATCCGCAAATAATCCGTGCACATAGGTGCCGATCACCCGGCCGTCGGCTGACACTGCGCCCTCCGGCGAACCATCGGCAAGCGTTGCGAACGGCCGCGTGCAATCGGGGCCGGCGGTGACACCCATATGCATCTCGTAACCGGCAAACGGCGCGCCATCGGCGCTCACGCCGCGCACCGGTTCGAGCCTTTTCTCAGCGATCAATGTTGTTGCAACGTCGATCAAGCCCAGACCCTCGACCGTGGCCGGCGGGCCTTCGATGCCGTCGGGATCGGCAATGCTGCGCCCAAGCATTTGAAAGCCGCCACACAGGCCGAGGATCACGCCGCCGCGGCGGTGATGAGCGGCAAGGTCAATGTCAAAGCCGGTGGAACGTAGCGCCGCAAGGTCGGCAATGGTCGCCTTCGAGCCCGGCAACACAATGAGATCGGCATCGCCCGGCAGCGCCGCGCCCGGCCGCACGCGCACGACCTCGACACCCGGTTCGGCATCGAGTGGATCGAGATCGTCGAAGTTGGCGATGTGCGGCAGGATTGGCGCCGCGATGCGCACGCGCCTTGCTGGCTTCGCCGGCCCAGCGTATTCGAGCGCAAGCGCGTCTTCCGCCGGCAGCAATCGCGCATCGGCAAAGTACGGGACTAAACCAAGCGCCGGCCAGCCGGTCGCCTGCGCGATGCGTTTCATTCCCGCGGCAAACAGCGTCGCATCACCGCGAAATTTGTTGACGATGAAGCCGCAGACCAGCGCGGCATCGTCCCGCGCCAGCACGGCTTTGGTGCCGACCAGACTCGCGATGACGCCGCCACGGTCGATGTCGCCGATCAGCGCCACCGGCACGTCTGCAGCGCGGGCAAAGCCCATATTAGCGATGTCGTTTTCCCGCAGATTGACTTCGGCGGCACTGCCAGCGCCTTCGATCAAAACAATGTCGGCCTCGGCCTGCATTATTTTGTAGCTCTCGATCACATAAGGCAGCAGATCGCGCTTCATATGCTGATAGGCGGCGGCCTTGGCGCTGCCGAATACCCGGCCTTGCACCACGATTTGCGCACCAATCTCGCTTTGCGGCTTCAACAGCACCGGATTCATGTGCACGCTTGCCGGCGTACCGGCGGCGCGCGCCTGCAACGCCTGGGCGCGGCCGATTTCACCACCGTCGGCGGTGACCGCGGCGTTGTTCGACATATTTTGCGGCTTGAACGGGCGAACCGCGAGACCGCGCTTGGCGAAGGCGCGCGCCAGCCCGCCAACAATCAACGATTTGCCGACGTCTGAGCCCGTGCCTTGAAACATGAGCGCGCGCGCGGGCATTCGTTCAATACTCGATGCCCGGCTGCGCCTTTACTCCGGCCGCAAAGTGATGCTTGACCAATGTCATCTCGGTGACGAGATCAGCGGCCGCTACCAGCTCGGGCTTGGCGTTGCGCCCGGTCACGACGACATGCAACCCCGCCCGCCGCGCGGTCAGCGCGGCAACGACGCCGGCCAGATCGAGATAATCGTAGCGCAGCGCGATGTTGAGTTCGTCAAGGATCACGAGTGCAAAGGTCGGATCGGCCATGAGCTCGCGCGCTTTCGACCAGGCCTGCTCGGCGGCTGCGACGTCGCGGGCGCGGTCTTGGGTTTCCCAGGTAAAGCCTTCGCCCATGCTGTGCCAGGAAACTTGATCGCCGAATTTGGCCAGCACGTCACGTTCCGCCGTGTGCCAGGCGCCCTTGATGAATTGCACCACGCCGACCCGATGCCCGCGTCCGAGCATGCGCAGGGCGAGACCAAAGGCGGCCGTCGACTTGCCTTTGCCGGCGCCGGTGTAAACGATCAGCAGGCTCTTCTCGACTGTCTTGCCGGCGACCTCGGCATCCTGCACCGCCTTGCGCTTGGCCATTTTGGCGCGATGGCGCTCGGCTTCGGTCTGATCGGTCGGCTGGGTCATGAGGCCCGCTCCAGCGTTCCTTTGACCGCGAGCGGCAGGCCCGCCACCATTAGCACGACGCAATCTGCAAGCGCGGCGACGCGCTGATTCAGAATGCCCTGAAAGTCACGAAAGCGTCGGCCCAACGGATGATCCGGCACAATGCCGGAGCCAACTTCGTTCGCGACCAGCACGATTGGAATAGCAGCCGCCGTCAGCGTGTTCGCAAGCCGCTCGATCTCCGGTTCGATGTCCGCGTCCGCGAGCAGCAGATTGGAGAGCCACAGCGTGAGGCAATCGATCAGCGCCGGCGATCCTTTGCAGGCCGTGAGCGCGGCAACGAGCTCGCGCGGCGCTTCGATCGTTCGCCACTGGGTGCCGCGACGGCGCGCGCGATGGGCCTCGATCCGCGCGGTCATTTCGTCGTCGCCTGCTTCAGCCGTCGCCAGATAAATCCATGGCGGCGGCCGGGCGGAAAACAAGCTCTCAGCGTAGCGGCTCTTGCCTGAGCGCGCACCGCCGAGCACGAGGGTCAACCGATTGCCCACGGACGCCTTTGCTGTTGTGCGCGGACGACTATAGCGAGCCGACGCTACCATTGACAAAGCCTCGCCGCCGACCGCTAACTGTCGGCATCGACGGTCTCTCGATCGAGAGCGAACAGGGAATGCGGTGCGGGATCAACATCCCTAATCCGCAGCTGCCCCCGCAACTGTAAGCGGCAAGCCCGAACCACAGAGCCACTGGATATGTCCGGGAAGGCGGTGACGGGCGGCGAGCCGTAAGCCAGGAGACCTGCCGTCGATGCGGTCGCAGCCGGGCGGGGTGCCCTCGGCGGAGATCGGTCGGCATCGCACCCGTCGTCATGCCCGCGGAGCAGCATGGGTGGCTAGCGTCGATCCAACAAGCGCGAACCAGCAAGCGGCGGCGGCCGACGCCCCGATTGTCTATGTCTGTGTCACCTGCCGGCCACCCGGCGAGCCCGACAGCCCGGTGCGGCAAGGCGAAATCCTCGCCGCAGCCACATCGTGCGCTGCCGCCGGCACCGAAGTCCAGGTGCGCCGGATGCGGTGTCTCGCCAATTGCACACGCGGCGCCAGCGCCGCGATGCGCGCCAACGGTTCGTGGACCTATGTGTTCGGCGGACTTGACGCGACCAGCGCGGACGCGCTGATCGAAGGCGTGCGCATGCTGGCGCGCGCGGCTGACGGCATTCTGCCATGGCGCGGCCGGCCGGCGCCGCTTAAGCGCGGCCTCGTCGCGCGCATTCCCCCCATCGGATTTGAAGAGGTTGACGAATGAACGCCCCGCTTGCGCGCGTCCCTTGCACCATCGTCACCGGGTTCCTCGGCGCCGGCAAAACGACGCTGATCCGCCACGTAATCGCCAACGCCCAAGGCCGCCGGCTGGCGGTGATCGTCAATGAATTCGGCGACGTCGGCATCGACGGCGAAATCCTCAAAAGCTGCGGCAACGATGCCTGCTCGGAAGACGATATCGTCGAGCTGGCGAATGGCTGCCTGTGCTGCACGGTCGCCGACGAGTTCGTGCCGGCGCTCGACGCCATTCTGGCGCGCGATGGCATCGAGCATATCGTCATCGAAACCTCCGGCCTCGCGCTACCGAAACCGCTGGTGCAGGCGTTTCATTGGCCGGCGATCAAAGGCCGCGTCACCGTCGACGGCGTCGTCGTCGTGGTCGACGGCGCCGCCCTCGCCGAGGGACGCGTAGCGCACGATCTCAACGCGTTGGCGCAACAGCGGGCGGACGACACCTCCCTTACCCATGACGACCCGATCGAAGAGGTGTTCGAGGACCAGATCGCGTGTGCCGATCTGGTGGTGCTCAACAAGCGCGACCTGATCGACGCGGCCGGCATCGAGAGGGCGCGCGCCACAATCGCGCAAGTGCTGCCGCGCAGCGTCAAGGTGATCGCCGCCGCCGACGGCAAGGTCGACGAGGCGCTGCTGCTCGGACTCGGCGTCGGCACCGAGGACGACATCGCCAATCGCCGCACCCAGCACGACGCCCGGGAACAGCACGATCACGACGACTTCGATTCGTTTGTCGTTCGGGTGACCGAGATCGCCGATCCGGCGGCGCTGACCGCACGCATCGCCGCGCTGGCGGAGAATTTCGACGTGCTTCGCGTCAAGGGCTTCGCAGCTGTGGCGGGCAAGCCGTTGCGGCTTTTGGTGCAGGCGGTCGGCACACGTGTGACGCATCAATACGACCGGCCGTGGAACGCGGCCGAAGAACGCGAGGGCCGGTTGGTGGTGATCGGACTGAAGGGTCTCGACCGCGCGGCGGTAACGCGCGCATTGATGGACTGAGGACGATCGAGCGATGCATCTGCTCGCGACGACATCGACCAGTCTCGACGAGATTGTCGAAGCCGTCGACCTCGGCCAGCCGCCGGGCGACATCGCCGTGCTGTCGTTCGCCGACAGCGATCTCGCCGGGCTCGCCGCGGCCTGGGAACTTGAGCGAGCGACGCTGCCGAGCGTCCGGCTCGCGCATCTGGGCGACCTTCGCCACCCCATGTCGGTCGATCTGTGGATCGATCGAGTCGGCGCGCGCGCGAAAGTGATCGTGGTGCGCCTGCTTGGTGGCCTCGAATGGTGGAAATACGGAATCGAGCGGCTGTCCGCGCTGGCGCGGGAACGCAAGATCGCGCTCGCGGTATTGCCGGGCGAAGACCGCGACGACGCCCGGCTCTCCGCCATGTCGACGCT
>Ga0187772_10000838_pt1 | contig 14112 bp, 14 predicted proteins | sample 0116_SJ02_MP15_2_FD_133137 | JGI IMG/M metagenome (GOLD analysis project Ga0187772, IMG submission 133137) | Tropical peat soil microbial communities from peatlands in Department of Meta, Colombia - 0116_SJ02_MP15_20_MG | ecosystem: Environmental > Terrestrial > Soil > Wetlands > Peat | place... | reverse complement strand
TGCAACATAAATACCGTGAGCGCGGCGCTGCCAAATACGTAGAAGAAACTAGAGGTGTCTCGCGGGACCCGATGCTCCATGGTCTCGCGCACCGTACTCGCGAGTTGCACACGCGCCTCCAGCCACTCTCCGATGTTTTGTATCAAGCGCATGGAAACTTTTCACCTATGCTGACCACCGCAGTCGGGCTTCCCGGAGTGGGCAGTTCTCCAGCCTGGATGAACAATTTTCCATCTTCAATTTTGTAGGGATATTCGAACAAGCCCCGTTCCGGTGGCCCCGAGGCGCGAGAACCATCCTCGTAGTACGCACCGCCGTGGCAGGGACACATGAATAAACCGGACTGGGGAAACCAGCGCACCGGACAACCCAAATGGGCGCAATTGATCGCAAACACTTGAAACTTGGCGGCGTCAACGCGCCGTACCCAACACGCGCTATCTGCGGTTTTTCCGTCCCACGCAGCGACGTCGGGATTGCGGAAGGTGGCGAAACGCGTTTGCCCCGCGGGATATTGCTCGAGTGCACCAAGCGTGAGCCAGGATGTGTAATTCGTTTGGCGGCCTGCAAAAATGGGTGAAAGAACGTAGCGAAGAATGGGCACAGCGAGCACAACGGCGACGGCACCGTTAAAAAATAAGCCGAGCTTCACCAGCATGGCTCGGCGGGACATATCGGGCAGAGTCATCGCCATTCTCCTGCGGCCTGGGCTACGGCGGGATAGGGCCGTCCCGGGAATTGCCGGCGCTGCGAGGCCAACCAAGCCACCACATCGGAAATTTCTTGCGGTGACATGGGCTTGCCGGGAACGTTATTGCGCCAGTCGGGCGCGCCCAAATCCGGACGGCCCACAATTACGAGAGAGCGCAATTCCTGGTCGGTCAGCAGCGCCAGAAACGAGCCGTCGACAATTGAACTCGCCTTTGCCCCACCCTTGCCGTCGGGGCCGTGACACGAAGAACAAAATGTCGCGTAGACCTCGGCCCCGCGTTTGGCGTCGCCTGCTTCCGTGGCTTTATAGGACGGAGGGGTGATGCCCGCGAGCGCGCTGGGATTCGCATAACGCTGCCGTACTCCGCGCACGATGATGTCCACTTGTTTGTCCGTGAGCATGCCGCCAGCGCTTTTCGCAAACGCGGCCATCGACGTGCCGGGAATGCCGTTTGTGACGATTTTGCGCATAGTGTCGTCGTCCACGATTGCAAGATAAACGGGATCGCCAATGGCTAACGCGGCGCCGTCTTTCGCGTCCGCGCCGTGGCAGCCCGAGCAGTTGCTTTTGTACAGAAGCGCGAAATCTCTGACGTTGTCCGGGTCCACGGGAATGGCGTTGGGAGCAGGCCGCCCGGGAGCGTTACTGCAACCGGCGCAAAGAAAAAGCGCAGCCGCGAGCGTGGACACGTTGTAGCGGCCGCTGGTCATTGAGGGCGGCCCTCGCCCTTTCGCTCGCGCATGGTGCCGGGGCTTTCGATTCCGGCGCGCACTGCGAACGGGATGAACTGCTTCACCGGCACACGTTGTTGCCGCACGACCACAAGGCCCGCGACAATTCCGAAGGCAAATTGCGAAGCGATGAACCACGTCCAATCCACGCGTTGCTTGAGCAATGGATTGATCAAGTCCAGCATGCTGCGTAGCAAGCCCGACCACAGGATTGGCGCTACAATTCCGCCGAGAAAAATCGGATGCCGCGGAATCATCGGCAACATCGCACCGTAGAGGAGCCCCACGAGCACCGACGTCAGGAGGTGGATGACGAGCGCGAGCAAGAAACTATCGAGGTGAAACGCTTTGAGCGCGTCCGGCCCCATCTTCAAAGTTTGTGAATAAACGGTGGCGGCCAGGAGATTGATCGGATACCAAAGGCTTCCCTGCCTCAAAACTCCATATAAACAGGCGCAAACCGCCATAGCCACCATGCCCGCCAGTCCGCCTTTTATGCCGGCGGAAACGGGATAGGTTTCCAGGGGGAGCAGCGCACGGTGCAATTCCGGGGCAATGTCGAGCCGTTCCACTTCCTGCCGGGAACTGACGATCTGGACTTCCGGTTCTTCTTCAATAGGCACCTCCACGTGCTTTTCGTGCGGAAATACATCGAGAAACCAACCGACGGAACCTGCGATCGTCAGGATGGCGCCGAGAACGCTCACAGAAGCGCTGCTAATCAAGCCCGCAAAAAGCAGCGCGGCTCCAAAAGCAAGCACAATGGGCCAAGCCGTTGGAGCAGGCAACACGACGGTGGGCCCTCCGCCGGCGGGGCCAGATCGCGTGTTGGGTACGGATGTTCCGTTCATTTCGCTACCGCCCAATGATGTAAACCACGGTAAAAACCACCACCCATACCGCGTCAACAAAATGCCAGTACATCGCGAAGGTGTCGACGTTCTTGGTATGTTCCGTTCGCACTTTGCCGAACAGCGCCAGAAGCAGCACGGTGAGTAGCCCGATGAGTCCGACCGTGACGTGCAACGCGTGGAGCCCCACAAGCGAGTAATACGTGGTGCCGAACAGATTGGTGGCGATGGTCAGCCCTTTGTCGTAGATCAGGTGGTGCCACTCGCGGGCGGTGGCAATCAAAAAGATCGAACCAAGAACCAGCGTGATGAACCACCAGAGACGAAACGCTCCCAGGTTCACTTTCCGCAACGCCCCCACCGCCAAATGAATCGTGAAACTGCTGGATAGCAGACATACCGTAGCAAAAATCGGCAGTTCCAAAACTTCTCGCGGAGTCGGTCCGGACAGGTTCTTCCCAATGTAAAAAATGTACGCCACCACAAAAATCGAGAAGATCGAGGACTCTGCAACAATCAGCGACAGCATCCCCGCTTGGCCTTTATAGGGCAGCGGCCATTGCGCTTCGACCGGAGCCGGCGATGTCACCATAGTGCTCAATTACGTTTCTCCTCGGTCACGACGAAATCACTCATTCGTACAGCCAGTCTGGGTCTTCCGGATGCTTGACATCCCAAAGGGGACGGCGGCTCCGTACTTCCGGAATCACCGGAAAATTGTATTCGGGTGGCGGCGAGGAGGTGGACCATTCGAGGGTCCATGCGTCCCAAGGATCGTTGCCCGCCAGCTTTCCTTCGAACGCGGAATACAGCAGGTTGGCCACAAAAACCAGAATGGCGATGCCTTGAACGATGGCCCCCAGGGTGACAATCATGTTCCACGTGTCCCAACCCCGGCCGGGTTCGTAGGTGTAAATGCGGCGCGGCATACCGAGCAAGCCGGGGATGTGCATGAAATCGAAGGTCAGGTGAAAACCGAGCACAAAGAGCCAGAAATGAATCTTTCCGAGCGTCTCGTTGTACATGCGGCCGGTCATCTTGGGGAACCAATAGTAAAAGGCGGCAAAGGTCGCAAAGAGAATGCCACCCACGATGACGTAGTGAAAATGTGCGACCACGAAATAAGAATTTGCAAGCTGCCAATTAAATGGAGCGGCTCCGAGCATGATTCCGGTTAAGCCGGCGCAGAGAAACTGGAACAAAAATGCCAGACAAAACAGCATGGGAGTTTTGAAGATGATCTTGCCGCCCCAGATGGTGCCCAGCCAGTTGAAGATTTTGATTCCCGTAGGAACGGCGATAATCATCGTGGTCAACACAAAAAAAGTGTTTCCGTAAGAATTCATTCCCACCGTGAACATGTGGTGGGCCCACACACTCATGCTGATAAACGCGATGGCCACGGTCGCCGCCACCATCACTGGATAGCCGAATATCGGCTTGCGCGAAAACACCGGAACGATTTCTGACATGAACCCAAACGCCGGAATCACCAGGATGTACACTTCGGGGTGACCGAAAATCCAGAAGAAGTGCATCCACAGAACCGCGGAACCACCCGCCTGTGTGTCAAAGAAATGAGAGCCAACGAAACGATCAAGGCACAACATGGCTTGAGCAGCGGTAAGGGGCGAAACCGCAATCAGAACGATCACGGCGGTTATGAGGTAGAGCCATACGAGCAGGGGCATCCTCCCCAGAGTCATCCTGGGGCACCGCATACAAAGAATCGTGGCAACGAAGTTGGCGCCCACGCCGATGCTACCGAAGCCGGATACAAAGATGCTCAGGGTCCAGAAGTCCGTGCTGTGTCCGAGCGAAAACGTCTTGGCGGTTAGCGGCGCATAAGCGAACCAGCCCACGTCGGGCGCTGCGCCCGCGCCGTATAAACCGTTGCCGCCAACGAAGCTGAAATAAAGCAGCAGGCCACCGAACGCGGTCATCCAGAAACTGAAGGCGTTCAAGCGCGGGAAGGCCATGTCTCGCGCGCCAATCATCAAGGGAATTAAATAATTACCGAAACCGAAGAGAATGGGCATGGCCACAAAAAAGATCATGGTGGTGCCGTGCATGGTGAACATCTGATTGAAAAACTGTGGCGACACGAAATGATTGTGCGGAACAATCAACTGGATGCGCATGATGGTGGCTTCAATGCCACCGATCACCAGGAATAACAGCGAATAAAGGATGTAAAGAATGCCCAGCCGCTTGTGGTCCACCGTGGTGATCCACGAATGAATCAGGAGACCCAAAGGGCGCGACGGTTCGCGTACGCCGGCCAGCGCGATCGATTCAGAGGACACGGAGCGAACTCCTCCATCTCATTTGAGCGACTCCAGATAAGCGGTCAATAATTCCAGGTCGTGGTCATCCAAATTCATCGCCGGCATCAGCGAGCCGGGCTTTATCGCATCGGGGCTGCGCATCCACAGCTTCAGGTTCTCGCGGGTATTGGTGGCTGCGCCGGCGGCAATGGTCGCGCGACTCATGAGATGGGTTAGATCAGGGCCAAAGCGCCCGTCCGCCATGGTGCCGGTGACGGCGTGGCAGTTAACGCACGCGGTGGATTCAAAGATGTGTCTTCCGGCCGCGACGTCGTCAGAGGCCTGCGCGGGTTGTTTTTCGGCAGCGACCCAATCAGCAAATTGTTCGGGCGTGTCGACGTAGATGCGCAGAAGCATCTTGGCGTGCTGGGTGCCGCAATATTGGGCACATTGTCCCACGTACATACCGGTGGCGTGCGGATCGATCCACATGGAATTGATACGATTGGGAATCAAATCGGTTTTGCCCGCCAGTTGGGGAACCCAAAAACTGTGATCCGTGTCGGCCGAAAGCAGCTTGATGTAGGTGGGCGTAGGGCGTCCGCGGTCGCTGACAGGAACATGCAGTTCATTGGCGGTCACGATGCCCAGCGCAGGATAACGGAACTCCCACCAATATTGGTGGCCAACGGCGGTAACTTGCACGGCACTCGCCGGCGGAATCGCTTCTTGCACCGATTGGATCACGCGCGCCGTCGCCAAAAACAAAACCAGTACGATCAGCACCGGCACTACTGTCCAAGCCAATTCCACCTGATTGCTGCCGTACACCTGGGGCGGCTCGCTGCCGTCGTCGCCACGGCGGCGCCCGTATTTCGTTATTGCATAGACCAAAAGCGAAAACACCACGATGAAGATTAGTGCCGTGATAATCAGGACAAACACGGAAAGCCGCTGGATATCATCGGCAGGAGTGGACTCGGGCTTGAAAATATTTGGGACCGGCGAAGCGGCCTGGGCAAAAACCGCAGAGCATCGCAGCGTCAAACCGCTGAAAAGAAACAGGAGCCCTCTCTTCAGTCTCGCTCGAAGAGACGAAGTTATGCCGACGGTTTCCAGTGTCCGACACGCCATGATTGAGGCCCAAACACCTGCCCGGGCGGAGAGAGGAGCAGCGTCAGAGGAGAGCTACCCTACCACATCCCCGATAGATGCGCCCGAAAATTCAACTTGCGCCGGATTAGATACGGTGGCGTGGTACAAAGGTGCAAAAAATTTTGCGCGATAGCACCGAAAATACGAAGCCGGGCCCTGATCCAAGAAGCTTGAAGATGTGCCTCTCGGCCGAGCCCGGCCGGTCAACTCAATGGAAACAAATTATCGCGGCTTACCGCCACCCTCATGAGGCGCAGGCGCCGGTTGATGCTGTTGTTGCATTTTTTGTGTTTCCTGGGCGTGGCGCTGCTCCATCTGTTGCGTCTGCTGTTGGTGCCGTTGCTCTTGTTGCTGGTGCTGGGCCGGGCTGGCGTTTCGTTTTTGCATTTGCTGGTCTTCTTTTTCTTGTTGTTGCTGCATCTTTTGATGTTCCTGCTGCTGCTTCGCGTAGAGCTTGTCCTGCTGCTGCTGATATTTCTTGTCGAGCTGAGGATTCCCGGTATTGGGAGCGGGCATGTGCTCATGAGGAGGCAGCTCGCTCGCGTGAGTTGCCGTGTATCGGGCCGGCGGAGTATAACGGCCCTCGGACGTCGGCGCCGTGGTGCCACCATGAAAGTCCCCCGGTCTGGCACTAGCGGCAATCGGTGGCTTGCCGTGATTCACGGACGCGCGCATTTGTTGGTTGGCGCGTGCCTGTTCCAGGTGTTGATTCTGCGCCGCTACCGGCGGGAGATGCCGGTCGTGTTCCGCAGCCTCTTCCTGTGCGGTCGGTCGCGCCTCGATGCCGCCTTGGCCGCCGTTATAGCTGACTCGGTTTTCCGTAATATTTGTTACTCGGGTTTCGTACACGTTGTGAATCACGGTGACGTTTACGTTAGTGACCGCGCGATTGTAGAAAAAGTGCCCGTTGTCCCAACGGCCACCTTCGAACCCATGCCCAAAATAGCCGAAGCCATAATTGATTCCACCATAGAATCCGACGACTGGCCCCCAATATCCCGCGTGAAAAATGAAAGCAGAGCCGCCCCAGCCCCAATAGGGCGGCGTCCAGAAGTAACCGACTTGAGGCGCGAGAATCCAGGTGCCCGGCACCCAGTAGTAATCGTAGCCATCCCAAGCCCAATAGCCGGGAGTCCAGATGTATCCGTCACCGGGGCAAATGGGTTGTTCGTAGATCGGCAATTCCGGAGGGCCAAAGCCGACCGAAATGACAACTTGAGCGCGAGCTACAGAGGAGCATGTGAGCAGGGCAAGCACAACAAAGCACAATCGAAACCATTGGTTAGTCCGCATGGGCCTTCCTTTTCCGAGATTTGCTTTCGCAGGTCGTACTCGCGATCGGCAACCGACTTCCCGGGTAAATCGTACTGGGTTTTACCCAGTTGACGCAGCATATTATTGCTACTGGGTAATCTTTCCTATACGGGAGAGGTAGTAAACCGGCTTGCGGCGCCATACAGCCAATTCTGGAGGCTGCGTAATTACAAATGTCTGTCGAAGGTTTTGTGAAACACAGACACGCCGAATATTGGATTGTCGCGCGTTCCGGTGATGCGAATCGGCAGCACGGTTCCGTGACCTTTCTTCGAAAATAGCGGGTCCAGCGGCTTCAACAAAGCGCCTTTCGGCCCGGTAACTATTTGTGAGAGCTTCGCTTCTAAACTCAGATGCCCGGCAAGATCAAGGCCGCCTTTCAGCAAATCGTAAGTTCCGGTCAGATCGACGGAAGCGCCCTCGACACCGAATTGCAGTTGGCGGAACTGAATGACGCCATTTTGCAACAGGAAGTTGCCTCTGAGGTCAGAAACGGCACTTCACAATGTCAAAGTCATCGTTCGCAACGGCCATGTGACCTTGAAGGGACCGGTCGCCTCTACGGACGAGAAGAAGAGCATCGAAGACAAGCCCTCCGATCTGCCCGGACCCGACAACGTGACCAGCAAACTGACCGTCAAGTCCTAACTGTATTTGGGGTGAGTGAGATCGGCAGTGAGATTGGCAGTGCGGGGCTTCCAGTGCTGAAATACAGTAAATCTGGTATTCAACCTTTTGGATTGAAACGATTAACTGTGGTTTGTTCTTGCGCGATGGCTAACCTTTTGTTCGGAGTAACATACCAATGCAGAACTTGGAAACAGAAAACGGGAATTCCCACATTTCCGCCGGAACGGACATGACGACACTGAGCATCCTGGTCGCCGACGACCACGATATTATCCGTCGCGGACTGAAAGACCTGCTTAGCGCAAAGCCGGGCTGGGAAGTTTGCGCGGAGGCAAAGACGGGCAAAGAAGCAGTGACTCTAGCGGAGCAGTTCAAGCCGCAGATCGTGGTAATGGATATCAGCATGCCCGATTTGAACGGTTTGGAAGCGGCTCGCCGAATCCACAAATCGCTGCCAAAAACTGGCATTCTGATTCTGACCATGCACTTCTCCGACCAGTTGGTCCGGGAAGTCGTGGAAGCGGGAGCGCGCGGCTATATCCTGAAGTCCGACGCCGACCGGGACCTGGTAACTGCGGTAGACTCCATTTCGAAGCGCCGCACTTTCTTTACTTCACGCGCGTCCGAAATGCTCCTCGGTGATTTTTCGTTTCAATCTCCCGGAGCGGAACCAAAGCTGCCCACGCGCAATCGCTTGACGGCCCGCGAACGCGAAATTGTGCAGCTTCTGGCCGAGGGCAAGAGCAGCAAAGAAGTTGCTGTTTCTTTGGGCATCAGCGTGAAAACCGCCGAGACGCATCGCGCCAACATCATGCGCAAGCTGGAAATTCACTCGGTCAGCGAGCTGGTGCGTTACGCGATAAAGAATCAGATCATTGAAGCTTGAGATAAAGTTCAGTTGAATTTACTTTAGAAGAGTAGAAGCGGCCGCTGAGAGGCAGGGATGGAATCGGCCCCTGGGGTTCATCGATCTCTGAGCAGTAGTGAGTCCGCGCCCTCGCAACAGCTTATGGAGAACGCCATTCATGCCTCGTGTCTTAATCGTTGACGACCACGCGTTCATCCGTCGCGGTGTCGAGACCATCCTCGAATCTTCTCCCGAATGGCAAGTGTGCGGCGAGGCCAGTAACGGCAATGACGCGGTTCGGTTGGCCACTCAGTTGACCCCCGAAGTGGTGCTCATGGACGTTACTATGCCCGGGATGAACGGCCTGGAGGCGACGCGCATTATCCGCAAAGAGCATCCCAACGTCAAAGTCATCCTACTCACGCTCCATGAATCGTCGGAAGTGTTGCGCAGCGGGTTTCGTGCCGGAGCCAGCGGTTACCTGTTAAAAGCCGATGCCGAAGAAGAACTGATGAAGGCGCTCCGAATCGTCATTGGGGATGGCTCCTACATCAGTCCCAAGATCGACCAAAACGTGGTTGCTCAAGTGATTGGCGAAATCCAGTCTTCGCAACAAAGCCGCCGCACGCGCGGCGATGCGGTCTAGAGTAGGCTAACTCGGCTTTTTCTCCATTGAGAGACTCGCAATGCGGCGCTACTTCGCGCTGTGAACCAGGGACGGTTGACCTGTAGCGAAGGAATTGCCGGGGACCAATTGTCCATTGCTTGCGTTGAAAATGAAATAGTTCCCTGGCGTATGTGCTGCGATCTGGGCCAGTTCGTTCCTGGCGTCCTGCAACCTTTCCACAGCTTTGATCCAGATGGGTTGGCCGTCCGGCAGCCTCATAAAGAGATCGAATTTCGCACTCATGTGGATCACCTCTATCGCAACTTGCTGGCCGAGTATTCTCAGGGCAAGGAAGAGGCCATCTCCTGCAAATACCCGCTAATTTCCCACCATTGTTCACCTTAAGGTAAAAACAGAAATAGCGAGTTCCGGCATTTCAGTCACTAACCTAACGGCACATTTTTCAATGGTTTTTGTATATTCCGCGTACCGGTACGCGGCGCGCTCCGCCGAAAAACTGCCTAAAAAAGAGGAGGGGACGCTGATGAGGCGTCCCCTATTGGTCAGGATGAGAATGTTGAATTGCCCCTATCTTGCGCGGCACCCGCATGCGAAACCATACGGCGTTTGCTGTAAAAACGAGGCGAAAGTGCCCGTTCAACGCGCTGCGCGGACGGCTGGAGCAGCCGCGAGTTTTCGCAAGGATTCGGTGTACGGGGCTTGGGCTACGCCGCGCTCGGTAAAAATTGCGTGAATGTACCGATGGGGCGTCACATCAAAAGCCGGATGCGCTGCAGGAACATCGGGGGCAATGCGCACGCCCTGAATGTGCGTCACTTCCTGCGCTGTGCGCTCTTCAATGGGGATGTGCTCACCATCGGAGATCGACAAATCGAAGGTGGAAATGGGAGCAGCAATGTAAAAAGGGACGTTATTCTCTTTGGCCAGCACCGCGATCTGGTAGGTACCGATTTTGTTCGCGGTGTCTCCGTTCGCAGCAATGCGGTCGGCTCCGGTGACGATCGCGCCCACTTTGCCGGTCTTCAGGAAATGGCCAACCATATTGTCGGTGATGAGCGTAAGAGGAATGCCTCCGCGGTGAAGTTCCCACGCCGTCAGCCGCGCGCCTTGCAAATACGGCCGAGTTTCGGGGACCAGGACGTGGAGTTTGCGGCCCTGTTCGAACGCCACACGAATTACGCCCAACGCCGTGCCGATGCCGGCAGTCGCCAGGGCTCCGGCGTTGCACTGAGTCATTACCTGGCCTTCTTTGGGCATGAATTCCGCGCCAAAGCGCCCGATGGCTTGATCGGTGGCCAACTTCTCGCGATGCACTTCCTCGGCTTCCGCGACCATCGCGCGGCGAATCCCGGCCAAATCCGCGCCGGATGCGATTAATTCCTGGAAGCGCTTCTTCATGCGCTCCAGCGCCCAGAATAGGTCCACCGCGGTAGGCCGAGTCTTCGCCAGTGTGTCGCAAATTATTGGAAATTCCGCCTTCAGCTCTTCCATCGTCTTCGCGGGTGACTTCTGCACGCCAATGGCAACGCCCATAGCCGCCGCCACACCGATGGCCGGCGCTCCACGAATCACCATTTCGCGGATGGCTTTCGCGACTTCCCGATAGTCCGTGTAGGTGTGACTGACTTCTTCGGCCGGCAGGCGCCGCTGGTCCAGCATGACCACGCCTTGCTCGGTCCACTCTATGGGTTGGGCAACGTACATAAGTCGAGTGCTCCCTTTTTAATTGTATCGAAGGCTTATGAAATCGGATGGCTTAATGATGCTGCGGAATTTGCGTGAAGCCATGGGTAGCCAGAAGCAAGCTGACGGCGATGAGCGAGTTGTATCCCAAGTGCATCAGATAGCTGGCAAATACGCTACCCGTGCGGGCGCGCACGGTAGTGAAGATGATGCCCACCAAGGACATGATCGCGATCAAGCTTTTCTCTCCACCCAATTGCGGCCCATGCATCAATCCAAACAGCACGCCGGTAGCGATGATGCTGGGCACGACGCCAAACCAACGCGCAAACATGGGGTAAAGGTAACCCCGGAAAATGGTTTCTTCCGCGAGCGGCGCAATCAGCACTGCTGTGGCTACAAACAACACCGCGGTTTGCTTGAATTTGAAGACCTGCTCAATGGGTGCGTTTTCCGGCGCCTGGATGATGGAAGTAAGAGCAAACACCAGTAAGGACACGCCGCAACCGACAAAGAAATAGATGAGCGGACTCCGCGATTGCCCGTTGGTTCTTAGGGGCAACTTCCGCCAACCCAGAGTGCTCCAGAACGGTTGTCCGCGAAGTAGCGCCAGGGTGACATACAGAAAAAACAGCAGCAGCGCATAAGTGACGACGGTACTGCCGATGGCCACTTGCGGCTTCGACAGCATGTAGTCTTCCAGTTGCTGGGTGTTCATCTTCTGGTGTGGCGCATAGGCCGCCAGGAAAAAGCCTTGCACGGTCAGCAGGCTGATAAAAATGAAAATCAGGAAGACCATCAAGTGCTGCCAGGACCAGGAAATCTGCAGGTCCGGCGGGTAAACCTTGCCCGTCGGTGAAGGAGTTGGGAGTTGTTCGGATGCAACACGGGGTGCGGTAGCGAAAGACATAAGCGGAGCAGGCGTTAATCCCGGCTGTGATGTGGGCTGTTCCAGGTTCGGGTCCTGCTCTGGTGCCGGTGGATTGTCCTCGAATGGGCCGGTCATTTTCCTCGCCTTCCTGAGGCAGGCCAACCCGTAGCCAACGCCGACGCCAGCAGCGGCATCATGAGTTCATGGTGACCCGTAATCGCGAAACCTCGGGATACTTCGCCTTTCTTTGCATTAGATGCGGCCGTCGGACGTTTTACGACATTCGTAATGGGACGGTAGTGCTGGATAAAGTCGAAATTGGCGGTGGTGATGGAACGCAATGGCACCCCCAGATTCCGCACCACGGAAACGGCCTTCAGAAACACTTCGGGCAGTAGCACTGCCGAACCCCAGTTGAAATACACGCCTCCGCCGTCCATCTGCTGTACCAACGCGCAGAACAGGCGAAAATCGTGCAGCGAAGCCGCGCCAAGCGCTGCACCATCCACCGAGGGATGCATGTGCGGAATGTCTGTGCCAATCGCCAAATGGATGGTCACCGGGATGCGCTTCTTGTACGCGGCGACCAAGACGCTTAGTTCTGGGTGTTTGGGCTCGACAATGCCGCTGGTGAGGTATTGCCCCGCCGCCTCGCCATACCCCATGCGGATCCGATAGGCCAGCTTGGCGATTTCGTTGATGCCCCAACCCGTTTCCGCGGCCATGCCGAATTGCCCTTTGCCCAGCGCCGCGTCCACATCTTCGGAAGTATTGCCGGCCATGGCCATCTCGAAATCGTGAATCAGCGCGGCTCCGTTCATGGCGATCCCGGAAACGAAGCCTTTGTCCATCAGGTCGATCAGCACCGGAGCAAGCCCGACCTTGATGACATGGCCGCCCAGGCCCCAAAGGATGGCGCGTTTGTGCCTGCGAGCAGAATGGACGGCTGCGGCGATGTCGCGCAGGTCGCGAGCCGCCAAAATATTAGGAAGAGAATCGAGAAACTTGCTAATCGAAACGCCACGCCCTGCCGGCTTGGCCGCATCGCTTGCATTTACTTTGCTCTTGCGAGCCGCCAGCGGATAGGTGCGCACGCCACCAAACGCGATGGGCTGGATCGGATAAACGCTCATGCAGGTGTATTTACTGTACGAAGGAAAGTGGCTGCGGCGCAAGCGGCGGCGAACGAAAGAAACAGGGGAAGATTAAGCACTCTTGAGATCACCGTTCTTTGTGCTCCCCGATCCGCCGTTCATGTGCAGCACGCGTGCCAAGGCTTGCCCGGTGTACGACTTTTTTGTCTTCGCCACATGTTCCGGGGTGCCCTGGGCAACGACACGTCCGCCACCCTGACCGCCTTCGGGCCCAAGATCGATGATCCAGTCGGCTTGCTTGATGACGTCGAGATTGTGCTCGATGATTAGCACCGTATTTCCGAGATCGACCAGCCGTTGCAACACATCGACCAGCTTGCGCACATCGTCAAAGTGCAGCCCGGTTGTGGGTTCGTCAAGAATGTAAATCGTGCGCCCGGTCTGCCGTTTAGAAAGTTCACGCGCCAACTTGATACGCTGCGCTTCGCCGCCGGAAAGCGTCGTGGCCGATTGGCCCAATTGCACGTAACCCAAGCCCACCTCCACCATGGTGGCCAGTTTTTGCTGCACGTGTGGAATGTTCTCCAGCAATTTCAGCGCATCCACAGCTTGCAGGTTCAAAACGTCGTTGATGCTGTGGCCCTTATAGCGCACCGCGAGCGTCTCCGCATTGTAGCGGCGTCCGCGGCATACTTCGCATGTGACATAGACGTCAGGCAGGAAATTCATTTCGATGCGCCGCAATCCTTCACCCTGGCACGCTTCGCAGCGCCCGCCTTTCACGTTGAAGCTGAAGCGTCCCGGCTTGTAGCCGCGTTCCCGCGATTCCGGCAACATCGCAAACAGCTCGCGAATCGGCGCAAAAACGCCCGTGTAGGTGGCGGGATTTGAGCGCGGCGTGCGTCCGATGGGGGCCTGATCGATTTCGATCACCTTGTCGATGTGCTCGATTCCCAGGATCATTTTGTGCGCACCCGGGGGCTCCATGGAGCGATACAACTTTTGCGCCAGGGCGCGATACAAAATGTCGTTGACCAAGGTCGACTTTCCCGAACCCGAGACCCCCGTAACCACGGTAAGCAGTCCCAGCGGGAGAGTAATGTCGACATCCTTCAAATTGTTGGCATGCGCACCCAGGATTTGAATCGCCTTGCCGTTTGGACTGCGGCGTTTTTCAGGAACCGCAATTTCCGCCGCGCCCGACAAATAGCGGCCAGTCAGGGAATCGGGAGCAGCCGCAATCTCGTCGGGTTTGCCGGTAGCCACCAGATGCCCGCCGGCATTTCCCGCGCCGGGACCGAGATCAACCACATAGTCGGCGCGGCGAAT
>Ga0187772_10000837_pt1 | contig 14114 bp, 13 predicted proteins | sample 0116_SJ02_MP15_2_FD_133137 | JGI IMG/M metagenome (GOLD analysis project Ga0187772, IMG submission 133137) | Tropical peat soil microbial communities from peatlands in Department of Meta, Colombia - 0116_SJ02_MP15_20_MG | ecosystem: Environmental > Terrestrial > Soil > Wetlands > Peat | place... | reverse complement strand
GCGGCGGCTTTGCGAGGTAGGGACGCCTCGCCGAGGCGTCCGCGATGAACGGACGGCTGGGCCAGCCGTCCCTACCAACGAATTCACCACCTCAGACGTTTACTCCTTCACCCGCGAATTAGAACGTCTCCATCCCGACAACTCCGAAAACTTTCGCGAGCAGGAATCCGGCAGCAACTTCAAATCCTGCGTGAGGCCGGACTGCTCAGCCATGCCAAACGCGGCGTCGGGCGATTGCCGTGAAGTTGTATGGTGGTAGGGCGGTGCTGCTGCACCGCCGCGGCGGCGGAGCACCGCAGCCCTACCGATGATCAGGGTCGAACGCGGCGTCGGGCGGTTGCCGCAAATTTCGTGACGGAGGCAGGGCGCCGAATCAGTTCGGGGCGATGACGTGGACCGCGTTCGATTTCACCTCCACATCCAAACCCGCATAGATGCTCTTGGCGGAAACGTCCCCGCCTGGATAGGTCTTTAATCTCTCCACTTGCGCCTGGAGCGCCGGAAGATTGTAAAATTTTCGTTCCACAACCAGCCGTTCGGCCACGTCCCGGCGCAAACGATTTTCCAGGAGGGCATAGTCCTTATTCGCCTGAGCCAGATTGGTTTCGATCAAAGCGATTTGACTCGTGAGGCCGGCCATCTGGTTGGTTAAATCCATCGCGTGCAGGCGTAAAGCTTGATTTTCCGACGCCACGTCCGCGACCTGCCGGTTCAGGTTGGTGATTTGTTCCGTGTCGAGAGCAACGGTGGATTCGGCTTCCGCCAGATGGTTTGAAAGCGTCAATGAGACAGACCGGCTTTCGTCGAGGCTGTTGGATAAGGTAGTCAGCGTTCCATTATAAGCGGCGACCTGGACTTTCACCGAGGCCAACTGGTTCGAAAAACCGGTAATCGCACCGGCATCACTTTCATACTGCGCATTATCACCCCGTTTCGTCACGACCAGTGATATGACCAGCGCGATGCACGCTAAGGCGAGGGCGGTAGATAAATAGTGTTTCATACGGCGAGCAGCGCAATCAAATGAAATTCGCGTCCATTCATCGCTGAAAACTTCGCAAAGGCGAAACCGGTTGCACAGAATGGATTTGTTACGATTCCGTTACACCGGATAAACGTGTCGGCAACGCTGAGTCGGACGCTGGTGGTGATGAAATTGACGCGGCGAACGGACGGCAGCTGAGAGCCGTCCCTACCAAGCCAACTCCACACGAGCAGAATCTTTGCACCGCCTGAAGCCCAAAGATTTCAGCCAGTTCACGCCTGCACCTTTTCTTGAGCGCGGTGCTTCGGATTGGTCACGACGAGGACCAGTCCGATCCAGAACAGCAGGGCCAGCGTGAGCGCCGGAATGAGCCAAAGCGGAAGCAGGCTGGACATTTCGGCAGGGTCAATTTCCCCCAGACTTGCCGCCCACGTCCCGACACGGCAATTCAAGATCAGCAGGATGATTGCCCAGGCTACGGCCAGATGCCCGGCCACCGTTCGCACCGCGGCCACGCCGGTTTTGCCGCGGACCTGGAAGAAATGCGAGCCGCCGAGTGCGACCATTGTAGCCGTGATGATGGCGGCGGACACCATGTCATTCGCCCGCCACGCGAGATCAATCAGCCACCAGAAACACGCCAGGTACACGCCAGCGGTCACAATGAGGCTCCGACCCGGCTTCCATGGGCTCCGGCCCGGCGGCGCTTCGACAGCGCCTTCATGCTGCTGGCGGATGGCGAGGATGCGGCGGAACATCACAATGCACAACGTGGCGACGACCACGGCATAAAACCACCAAAAGCCCGCCAGCACGACAAAGAGCGTGCGGTCACTCCACGCCAGATGCCGGCCCAAAGCCCGCAGGCCGAGTTGTCCGGCGATGCACCAGGCCAGCACAAATACCCACAGACTGATGAACGCGATCTTCTTGAGCCGGCGTTCGGCGGCCGTAGGAGCCGCCCGGAAAATCAGCCAATGCGCCAACATGCCGCCCAGAATTCCGATGATTGGCGCCAGCCATGCCCCCAGAAAACCCGTCTTGGCCGCCGTCGCGCCTTTGCCAGCCAGGCTGACTCCCGCTGCCGTCGGCGCCGCCGGCAAGGCGGCGAGCACCGCGCCGGAAAATGCCTGACCCGGCGCCGTCCGGCGCAATGTATTTTCCACGAACGCCTGGACTTCCTCCTGCAACAGTTTGCGGCCGCGCGACAGCCGTTGCTTGACCGCGTCTTCGGACAAGTCCAATTGCGCGGCCACCGTCTCGATGGACTCATGCTCGCGGTAGAACAAAACCAGCGGTTCGCGGTAAAGCTCCGGGATTTTTTCCAGCGAACGCCACAATATGGCTTCCTCCTCCCGGCTGATGGTTTGTTCGGACGGCAGGGCTTCGCTGGCCGGCGAATCGTGGACGATGTCCAATGGCTCGGCCAGATGCACAGGTTCGCGCCCTTCCCGCCGCAGGGTTTTGTGGATGCGATTGTGGACGATGCCGCACAGCCAGGCGCGGAGTTTGGCCGGTTCGCGCAGGAGACGGAGATGTTTCCACGCGGTAATAAAAGTTTCCTGGGCCACATCCTCGCTCTGGCCGAGATGGCCGATGCGGCTGTAGGCCAACGAGCAAATTAAGATCTGGTACCGCGATACTATGCGGCTGAAGGCGTCGCGGTCGCCAGCCAGGGTACGCGAAACCAGTTCCGTGTCCGTGTATTCTTCCGTATTCACTGTTGGGTAGTTCATCATACTGCCGGATATGTCCCCGCCCAAGCCAAAGAGGTGACAAAGAACCTTCGCTTTTTTGCGTCCTGCCGTTGAAACGGCCTTTCACCCTGAGGCTTCACCGGGCGGGCCAGGGAGAGAACAGTTGAAACAATTGCAGTTCCTGCGCGACCCCGGATTACTGATGCATATCAGTCATGGCCTGTGGCTGGGCCTTGAAAGGCAGCAACGAAAACAGATGATTGAGGCTTGAAGATGGAAAGCTGCGACTACCATGCCCTTTTTCGTTTTCGATCTTCCGTCCTCGTTGCCAAAATTATTTGCGGACGATTTCCTGATCGAACACAGCTTCTACCGTAACAACTTCCAACGGATTCACGGCCGGAGTGCAAAGCGACATCCTCGCGACGCCGCCAACCAATCTGGTCACCGTGCCCACGACCAATGCTTGCGGGCGATGCCGGTTGAAGTTTTGAATCCTTGCGGGCGGCCACCGTAAAATCCGTCGGCAGGTTCAAATGTTTCTCAATTGAACGTTCTTTACGGCGCTTCTTTCAAATGAGCCATGCGACCCGACCCGAAACAAACGCGCCTGCTGCATGTCCTGGCAATTCTTCTGCTTTGTATTTTCGTCGCTGGTTGCGAAGGCAGGGCGGGAACACTTTACAGCCCGCCGGAGTTTGGCGACGCGGAGCATCCACCGGCTGTCCGCATCATCGCGCCGGCCGAGGGCGCAACCTTTCACGCCCACGCGGACATCCGGTTGCGGGCGCTGGCCACGCCGCACGGAACGGACCTGGGGCCGGTAAACCCGGCGGACCTGCCATTTCCCGTCCGGTCCGACAAATGGGAATTGATGCATGACCCGGAGGACGCTTATTCGGTCGAGTTTTTTGCCGACACCAACAGCCTCGGCGCGCGGAGCGGCGGCTTGGTTTCAGCGCGGGTGAGGTCAAAGCCCGGACAAGCCACGCCCTTCATCATGGCGGTGATTGGCTATCCGGCAGTGGAATTGATATGGCACAACGCGCCGGCTGGCAGCTACACATTGACGGCGAAGGCAACGAACGAGAAAGGATTGGCCACCGTTTCAACTGCCGTGAACATCACGGTGCAGCGGTGAACTATTCGATGTAATTGGTCTTGACGATAACCGAGTTGGTGCCGGTGGTGCGTATGTTGAGGCTTTGGACGGTGTTGGTCTTTGCGACGTAGCCACCGGTGACGTAATTGTTGTAGCATTGGATGTATAGTCCGCATTCGTCGTGGTGGCGGTCGCGGCCCGCGTGCCAGGACAGGTAATTCCATTGGCCGCCGACTTTGAACGAGCGGACGTGGTCGGGCGCGCCCAAGGCGGCAATCAAATCGTCCTCGGCCAGCCGGTAGGAGGGGTTGTTCCAGTCTATCATCTCATCTTCGCCGAAGCTCCCCCAATGCCCGATGAGCCCATGGGGATAGATCACCGGGACGGCGGGCATGAGCCTGGCAATTTTTCGGGCTGCGTCCAGACGGTTCGTCGCGGGAGCGGCTTTGAATTGCGCCATCAGGGAATCCAATGCCGCCGGGCGCGCGTGCGGCGCATGAGTGAAGGCGCCGTTGGTCCGCGAGGTCCAGATTTGAGCCAAGACCACCGGACAGACGTCCGACGCCTGGAGGCAACCAGCCATCAGGCCAAGCAGAACCAGCGGGATGCTCTTTGTTTTCATGCCGATAGTCTGGCATGAATTGGTGTCCGGCGTGAATTGATAATCTTTGCAGCCGCATCAACGGATTGAATGGCACGCCGGGCATGTGGCGGCCTGCTCGCGAGACCGACTCTGTTCTTCAATGACCCTGGTCGTGGTCGTGGTCATCGTGCCTTGGCTGATAATGTCCATGGCTGTCGTTCCGGTAACGATCATTGCGAACGGCGTGTGTCCGCCAATCCGGATGACCCTTTTCCCATCCATGAAAGCGCTCGAGCCGGATTGAATCACAGACCAGCCAGACATTGCCGGGTCCCAGATAGTAATACTGGCCACCCACGATGCCGACGTATTCATAGCCATCCCAGACATAGTCGTCCGGAACTACATCCACCTCTACTGCCACTGGTGGCGGAGCCACAACGACCCCGGCTTGGAATCCTACCCGCCCGTCCGGTTCAACGACGCAGCCTGACACCAACGCCCAAACCAAAGTTATGACGCTGGAAATGCCCGGCGCGAGGCTAATTTTGGTTCCAGTTTTCATATTCTTTCAATTAAGCTTAGAATGTGCCGCCGGCAGTTACAGGTCTTGCATAGCTGGCGTTTTCCTTGAGAATCCGGGCCTTTTTCCCAGGTTTGCGGACCTGCCACACCCCGGGTCAACCGGAAACGCTTAGAGCCACCTTGCTCGAACCTGAACAACCCTGGTCAAATCCGAACCAACCCGGCGACCCCGGGCGTCTTAAACCGTTCGACGAAATCAAAGCCAAAGAACGCGGCTGGACATTGGACGCGCTGAATATCGTGCGCCGGATTGCCGAGATTCTTAAGGGTCAACCGCTTCGCGGTCTCTGGCGCCTGGCGTGAGTGGTTTTACAGGAGGAACCCAAGAGAACAAAGGTGGCAAACAGCTCTGATTACTTCGTTTTCCTCATTTGCTTCGGTCAGGCTTCCCGCCGGGCGGCGTCACCGCCGCCGTGGTCCCAAAACGGCTGCAAAGGCGACGGAGTGCGTACGGCTGAAATAAAACTTGCGCGAAACCGCATCCGGGCGGAAACTGCCCGCAACAAGCAAGACCGATTAGAGTTCAACCATCGTCGGGAGCGGGTCGGAGGTTCTCCTTCAGTCTTCGAAAGAGAAAGTTAAAGGTTATTTATGAGTATGTTCCTGTTTTGGTGCGCGGTCGGGAGTGTTGCCGGGATTGTTTTCAGCTCCTTCTTCGAATGGACGTTACACCGTTATCTGATGCACCGTTCCCTGCTGGTGAAATTGTTCCGCTATCCGTACGAGCGGCACACGCTTGTGCACCATCACATCTTCAAGGCGGACCACACGTATCATCTGGTACATGAGCCGGACAAGAAGACCATTCCCATGGCGTGGTGGAACGGTCCGGTGCTGGTGGCGCTGGGTTTGTTGCCGTTCTTGCTCTGGGCGTTGATTTCGGAAAAGTGGGGCATCCTGTGCGGAGCGACAGTGGCGTGCACGCTGTATTTCACGGCCTACGAATACATCCATTGGTGCATGCATCTGCCAAAGAAACGGCACGTGGAGCGTTCCGGCATCTTCTTCCGGCTCAATGGACATCACCTGTTGCACCACCGTTACATGGGCAAAAACTTCAACGTGGTTCTGCCGCTGGCGGATTTATGTCTTGGCACGTTGTTGTTGCGCGCGAAGGTCGCCTTTGCGCAGGCGAAGGGGCCGTCCGTGCCGGACGTCCAGCCGAGAAATCTGTATCCGGTGACAGTGCCGGAAAGCATTTAAGCGCGCCGGCACCTGATCCGTTTCAGGGAAATTTCCAGCGGCGGAATTTGACGCAGGACGGGTTAAAAATCATGCGGCGCATTTCCGGGGCAGGGACGGCCGGGGTCCGCCATCGCTGCCAGGCAACAAAATGTTTTCGTATCCTTCGTTGGCTTCTGTGGGTCTGCCCTGCGGCGCCTTTATGTTAAAACATTTTCCGTCTTACCAGACAAACGGGATGAGCCGGAAGCGGGTGCGCAGGCAGTATTCAGGGTAGCCAGGCAGGTCGTGGCGAAGAATTTTTTCCTCGTTGAGCAGCCGGAAAACGACGACCGGAATGAGGAGGGCAAAGGCCGGCAGCGCGATGAACGAGCCGAGCGCCACGGGAGCACAGAGATACATTACGACGAGGCCCAGATACATGGGGTGGCGAACGAGCCGGTAAGGACCGGTGGAAGCGACGGTCTGGCCCGCCTCGACCTGAATCACGCGCGCGGCAAAGCGGTTGACGTTCAAGACCTGGAAGAACAGGAATTGACAACCCAGAATCAGCGCCAGGGCCAGCAGGGAGAGCCACAACGGCACCGGTCCCGGAAAGGTGCGCGACCACCCGAAACGGTAATCCAATCCCGGCAGCAAGAAGGATGGAAAGAAAATCAGACCGCCCAGTTTCTGCACGAGCCGTTGCGCGCTGGTTTTCTCCCTGTTCAGCAGGCGGCGCTCGAGCAATTGCGGGTCGCGTTTGAAGAAATAAATCACCACCAGGGCGGAGGAAATGAGATTTGAGATCATGAAGGCCCAACCCTGCCAGAATTTCAACGTGCCGGCGGGAATAAACAACATCGCCGCCAGAAGCAGCACGGCCAGCAAAGCACCCGAACCAATCTTGATTTGAGGCTTTTCCCGGCCGGCATCATTGTTTGATAAAACCACTCAATGAAATCCGCGTCAAGCAACGCGGCGGTTTGTCGGCCTGAACGCTTCTCGGCCGCGAGGAAGAACGCAGGCTGTTTGGAAGCTTTTTAAATGCCGCCACCGTTGTCTCCGCCACCGCCAATCCCATCTTCAATGATGTGGATGAGTGGCAGGAACATGGCAATCACGATGCTGCCCACGACGATCGCCAGGAAAATAATCATGATCGGCTCCAGCAACGCCGTCGCGGCGCTGACCGCGTTGTCCACCTCTTCGTCGTAAGTATCGGCGATCCTCAGGAGCAGGTCCGGCAGCGCGCCGGTCTGTTCGCCCACGTCCACCATGCCGGCAACCATCGCGGGAAAAATCCGGGATTCTCTCAGTGGCCCGGCAATGCTCTCGCCTTCCTTTACGCTGTCATGGACTTTCGCAATGACTCCGCCGACGATGACGTTACCGGCCGTTTCCTTCACAATGGTCAACGCCTGCAGGATGGGCACGCCGCTGCCGAGCAGGGTTCCGAGGGTCCGGGCAAAACGCGCGAGCGCCACCTTGCGGAAAACCTTGCCGAGGATGGGTAGCGACAATTTGAAGTGGTCAAACCACCGTCGGCCGCACCGGGTGCGAACGAGCAATTGAAGCGCAGCCGCCAAAGCCAGTAGAGTCAGTCCAGCGGTCAGGCAGTGGTTCTTGAACACCTCACTGATTTTCAAGACCAGGAGCGTGAAGGCCGGCATCTCTCGCCCATTGAGCAGTCCTGCAAACACTTCTTGGAACCGTGGAATGACAAAACTGAGCAGGAGGGTGAGAATCCCCGTGGCAGTCACCAGCACCGCAGCCGGATAAATCATGGCGGCCTTGATCTTGCCTTTGATTTTCAGCGCCTTCTCCATGAACTCCGCCTGGCGCCGGAGCACCACTTCCAGAATGCCGCCGATTTCCCCCGCCTTGACCATGTTCACGTAAAGCGGACTGAATACCCGGGGATGCGCGGCCAGCGCTTCGGACAGCGTTCCTCCGCATTCAACATTTATGGCCACTTCCATGATGACACGTTTTAAGGCTCGACTTTCCGCTTGCTCCTCCAGAATGCGCAATCCGCGCAGGAGCGGCATGCCCACGTCAATGAGGGTCGCCAACTGGCGGGTGAACACGGTGAGGACAGCCGGTTTGATTCGGCCGCGTGGCATGCGAATCGGGGATTTGAATGTTTGGGGAACGGCGGTTGCCTTAAACCGGGGATGGAACGGCATGGTTGGCACCACCTTCGTCGGAAACAATCCCATCTCCTTGATACGCTTCAACGCCTCGCTTTGATTGGGGACATCCAGCGTCCCCTGGCTTTTCAGCCCGCTGGCATCCACCGCCTCATAACCATAGCTGGACATGGCAGCCTCATTTCCGGCCCTGTCGGGTTGGCAGGTGCTCTTGCCTGGTTAGACAGTGTCCGGCAGGGTTTGTCACGCCTGGCATTTCATCCGGTCGAGGGAATGAAACGGCTTCCACACGACAATCCAAGGAGGAACAGGTTGACCACCGGCAGTCGCCGCGTTTCGTCCCGTTCTCGGTGAAACCGGAAGGCGATGCCAGGCGCAGTCTTACAATTTTTTGGAAGCCGTCATGGCGCGATACGTCACCGGCACCTGCCAGTCGGCGTAATTCGCATCCAGGGCCTTCATGGCGCTGACGATTTGCTGGCGGAAAGTTGTTTCAATCAAATTCCCCTGTCCCGGCCAGATTTTGAAGTGGACGCGCAGAAAATCCCAACCACCGTCCGCCGCCGTTTCCACCGGGCCGATGACCGGCTCGCTCAGAATAATCGCGCCGAATTGCCGCCACATCCCCCGGGCGACGTTCGCGACCGTCGCCACGGCCTTTTCCCGGGCGGCACCCCGCGGAAGCTGGATGTCCGCATACGCAAACACCCCGCCGTGCGGAAAGCGGCTGACGTTGGCAATGGTGCGGTTGGGAATGAACACAATCTGGTTGTAAAAATTGCGGAGCGTTGTGAAACGCAGGCCGATTTCCTCCACGCGTCCGACGACGACGACGGTACCGGCAATCTCCACCATGTCGCCCACGTCCATGACGTCCGAAAAAATCAGCGTCAGGCCGATCACCACGTCCTGCACCAGGCCCTGCGAGCCGAAGCTGATGGCCAGGCCCACGACGGACGCGCTCGCCAGATACGCCGTCAGGCTGACACCGAATTCCTGGAGGATAAATCCAATGGCAATAAAATAGACGGCAAAGGTGACGCCGCTGGCAATGAGCCGGGTGAGCGTGATGAATTTCGGCTGTTGGGTCATAAAACCGAGCGGGCTTTTCTGCGCCTGGCCTTTGTTGATGAGCCATTCGGTGATGTGCCGGATGACTTTGACTGTGACATGCACGAGTGCGGCGAGGGCGACAATGAGCAGCAGGTGCGTTCCCAAGGATGACTCATGCCCGGAAAAGTAACTGTAAAGGTGGCCCATCACTGTTTCATCCATGTTGGTCGAGTTCATCAAATTCCTTTTGGCAAATCATGCAGGCACACAGGCTGCGTTGCGTCTTGCCGGGCGCATGGTGCCCCGGCCGGGAAATCATTAAACAGCATTTGGGGAACTTCGCAAGATTGGGCGCACCGCGCAGCCTGCGGCACACACCGGCGAATGGCGATTCCCATTAAAGCTCGAGCAATCGGGCCGCTTCGGCCAGATTTTGGCAAGTGACCACCCGGGGACGATGCGGATAATGAAAAACCGTCAGGATATTCATTCCAATGTCCCGGCCCGGCTCCGGAATCACCCGCACGACCCAATCCACGCCCGCCCGGCCGATCAAATCCATCATCCGGCCCAGCTCTGGCGTGCAATCCAGCCCCATTGAGGCCATCTGGCTGAAATCCGCCAGCAAACGAAACCCCGGCGACAGCTCCTTCAATTGCGTCGTCAGGTCCTCCCGGCTGCGCTGAAACTCCTTCAACCGCACCGGCCCGATGTAACTGATAAGCAGCAACTGCTTCAACTTGTTCGAGGTGACCAGCAACATTGAAATCAGCCTAACCGGCCATCAATGATAATTCGAGCCAAGAGTAGAGTGGAGAATGGCAGGTGCGCGCATGAGTCCGCGTCAAGCTGAGGGGTTTGCGCCTGCTGGCGTCGGTGGCGGCAAAGCACTGGCAGGTGCCAGTGGTTCAGGGAACTGCCAAACGGTAAAATCGAAGCGGGCCAGCGTTCGGATCGGCAAAGGTGAAATTTGTCTGGCTGCTGGAAACATTTCCAAGCGTCGCCCAAGTCGCCGTCAAATTGGTCGCGGCCTGGACGTTGTAAACCACATTGGTCAGGCCAGCCCATTGGAGCATGGGGATTGAGTTGGTAAAGCTCATGCTCATGAGGGGCGGCGGCACACTCAAGACCGCCCATTCCAGCCGCACTACGGAATATTCCGGGATCGTGACTGGATTGTTGGTCAACTGGGATTGGATTTGGATGGCGCTATCAGGCGGCGGCGCGTTGGTCGTGCTGGGGTCGGGGCCGGTCACAAAGGTTTCCAGAAATTGATTCGTTACCGCCATGCCATCCTGGATGATTTGCACCGGCGCGTTGGTCGCGCCCTTGTTCGTGAGCACCACGTACCGCTTGCCGTTGCCGCCTTGATACGCCTGCGCGTAAATCGCCGGAATCATCGTGATGCCATTGGTGTCTATCGGCACAGTCGGGCCATTCGTGCCGACGGTCGTGGCATAAACCGTCGTGGACCGCGTCAACGCCCAATCCGCCACTGCTTCGCCCGCCACCTGCGCGCCCAGAAAAAACCCAAACGGCAGCCCGGCGGTGTTGGTCGAACGCCCCTCATCATAAGCAGTGAGGACAACTTGATTATTGCTGTTGGTCTGGTCAATGCCATTGGGATTGAGCAATTGATATGGCCCGACAAAGCACATTTGCGGAAGGGTGGACATGCGCAAGACATATTCCGCAGCATAGATGCCGCCATAAAGCGTCGTGCAGGGCGGGTTCTGGAGGCCCGCGCCGTTGCCCCGGGCGGGCGCGTATTCCGTAATGAGGAAAGTCACATTGCTGTTGTTGTCAGGTATCAGGTAATTGAGCATGCGTGCGGTCGTGTTACTGGCCAGCTCCCAGTTGTCCAGAGCCATCAAGTCGGAAAAAGGCACGCCGTTCGTGGGCAACGCGGGATAATGATGATACACCACCGCATCCCAGTATTTGTCGGGGTAATCCTTCAAATCGTTGTCCCAGGTGTTGGGTTCCGAATAACCGGCGTCGTTGAAATAAATCGCCACCACGGCGTTGGAATCGGCGGCCTTGATGGCGTCCCGGTAGGGCTTCATCCGCGCAACATAATCCGTCGCGTCCAGGAAAAAATCATAAGCGCCATTGCCGGCGAAGACATAAGGCTCGTTGCACAATTCCCATGCGGCCACGGGAATGTGATTGGTCAGGGCATACCCGGCAAAGGCGCCGGCTGAATTGGTCGTGTCCGTGAAGCCGTTGATGCAGACGACGATCTTCGCGCCGCCCACGTTCGCGCACATCGCCGCGAAGTCGCTGAACAGCGCCCCGCCCTTGCCGGGCAGGAGTTTCACCGTGTCATTCAGCAGATTGGTTTCGAACGGCGGAAACCCAAAAATCCAATTGTTCACCGTCACCCCGTTCGTCCACGCGAAGGCGTCGTCCATCGAGCCGCCCGGATAGCGCAGCCAGCCCGGGGAAAGCGTCGCGGTGATCTGCTGGAAATTGGTGTCGGAATATTCCACCGCGCTCGCCAGCATTTCGGTGCAGAAGCCGGCAAATCCCGGATTGAGCGGCGTCGTATTCGTCGTCGCAAAGGAAACTGACACGACCACCTGTGCCATGGCTCCCGCCGGGCAAAAGAATCCGGCCGGGAACAACAGCCATGCGACGGTCATGGCAATCCTTGCACGCAGCATGAGCGCATCTCCAGCAATCTATACGCCACCGTCAGGTGGTTTGTTACCAGTGCCGTCCATTTTATTTCGGGAAATCGCGCACTTCCATCACAAAAACAGTCGGTCCTACGGCCTTTGCCGCAGGGAAATCCTTTCGTCATTTTCCCAGGAGCCTGCATTCCAAACGGCTCAAGTGTCCGAATGGAGTTTTTCCAATCGCGAGTGAAGCTGCCGGCAGCCTGCAATCATCTGCTTTTGCGCCCGCGTCGGCAAACCTTGGGGCCACAGCACAGGACAGTCTGGGACTGCTGCGGTCATACTCCTTGGCCGCACCACGCCCAAGCCGATGGACATCCAGCACCAACTTGAACCTGTGGAGTTGACCGATTTGATTTACCGGTTGCGTCGGGACAACCGCCGGAGTAATTAGACTGTTGTGTATAGTCATATAGCCAAGCAGTCCGTGACGCATAAGCGCCCGGTCGGTCTTCTCGTTTTCCAGCCCGTCGTATGGCCAGGCGGGAATTTTTAGGGAAGAAAGGCGGACGATGGGAAGAATGAAATCGCCCGGCATCGGCGGCACCGCCACCGTACTGGTGCTGGCGGCAGGTATGGTGGCGATACGCGGTGCAGGCGGCGGAGTGCCGGATGACGTTTCAACCAATCAACCAGTCACTATGAAGGATTTCAAGAAACCGGATGCGGCGCAGTTGAAAAAAGAATTGACTGCGGAACAGTTCGCAGTCACGCAGAAGTCGGCCACGGAACCCGCCTTCCGCAACGCGTATTGGAACAATACCCGGCCGGGTATTTACGTGGACGTGGTGTCGGGCGAGCCGTTGTTCAGTTCGCTGGACAAATTTGATTCGGGCTGCGGCTGGCCAAGTTTTTCGAAGCCGCTGGACGGGTCAAAGATTACGGAGCACACGGACCATTCCTATTTCATGGAGCGCACGGAGGTGCGTTCGAAACTGGCGGATTCGCATCTTGGCCACGTCTTCGACGATGGTCCAGGGCCGACGCATTTGCGTTATTGCATCAATTCGGCGTCACTGCGATTTATTCCAGTGCAAAAAATGGCGGCCGAAGGTTATGACGCCCAGCTCGCGCCCTTCATCAAGGCGGGCCTCTACAAACCGCCGGCCGACTCTTCGCAAACCAATAGTTTGCCCAAAACGAAATAAGGTGGAGTTGTGGGAGGAACGGAAGGGCGGTTTGTGCCTCCGGCGACGTCGAAGTGGCATTTAATATGCTTGACGATTTTAACGTCTAATTGGAACGTTGATCAAATTATGAAAGCTACGCCTTCTCTTATCGCAGCAATCGTAACCACACTTTGGGCCATTACCTGCCAGGCCGAGCCGGCACCTGCGCTCCCGCCGGCGGGCACCCCATCTGTGACGTCGCCACCGACCATGAGCACGAACGAGCCGGCCAATTATGTCATCAGCGTGCAATGGAAGGATACCAAACTGGGTAATATTTTCGTACAGATGATGACCGCTGAAGGCCCCTTCAATCTCGACGCGTTCGAGCACAACACGATGAAGATTAAGGGCCCGGACATCCCCACCACCCTCAAACTCTCCGGCAGCCTCACGCTACTGAGTTCGGAAAAAGGCCGGCTCAAATTGTTTATTGGCCGCGCTGTGCCCTACATGACCGATACTTCCCCAGGACCGGGTGGAACAACCACATCGTCCTATCAACAGCTTTCAGTGGGACTGGATTCCTCGTTCATCGTCACTTTCGGAAAACCGCTGGTGATTCAAGGGGATGAAAATGGACAGATTTCCATTTTGGTGAAACGCGACCAGGGCTAACGCCCGTTTCTCCCGGCGTCATTCCTTTGGTTATCTGCGTTTCAATCCGACGCGGCAGGTAGCGTCGGAGCGATCCGCGGCGCAGAAATGATGCTCCCATCGCGCTCGTCCCCAAGCGCTGCGGTCAGACAACCTCAAGGCACATGGGGATCGCAAAGGCTGTGGATTCTTCCATAAAAATTCGCCACACGCAAAACAACACGAGGCGACGCCCATGGCGAGCGTCGCCCCGGCCCAAAACGGTTTGCGGTGATGAATTAGTAACGATCGCGCCGTCCCCCACCGCCACCGCCGAAGTCGCGGCGTGGCCCGCGGTCACCCCGCGGT
>Ga0187772_10000836_pt1 | contig 14118 bp, 9 predicted proteins | sample 0116_SJ02_MP15_2_FD_133137 | JGI IMG/M metagenome (GOLD analysis project Ga0187772, IMG submission 133137) | Tropical peat soil microbial communities from peatlands in Department of Meta, Colombia - 0116_SJ02_MP15_20_MG | ecosystem: Environmental > Terrestrial > Soil > Wetlands > Peat | place... | reverse complement strand
TCCGCGCGAACCCATTCCCGCCCCCTTGCGGCCAAAGCACGGGCCAGCTCCCGGTCCGTCAACAACCGTACGATGGCGGCGGCGAGCTGGGTCGGCTCGTGCGGGTCGATAAGGAGCCCCGACGAGGACCGCCGGGCGATCTCGCCGGGGCCGCCGAATCGCGTGACCACGCAACTTGCACCGGAGGCCATCGCCTCGAGCAGTGCGACCGACGAGGTGTCGGAGAGGGACGGGAGGACGAATATCGAGGTCTGGGAGAGGAGGGCGGGCTTCTCTGCCTCGGCCACGCGGCCGATGAAGCGCGCCCGGCGCGCGAGCACGGAACCGTCGCGCAGACGGGTCTCCACGGCCGACCGCTCGGGGCCCTCACCACCGACCACCGCGAGCCACGGCCGTTCGGTGTCGATTCCCTCCACGCAGTCGAGGAACCGTTCGACCCCCTTGTCCCGGGTGAGTCTACCGAGGAAGGTGATTACGTCGGCGTCTCGGGCGTGCAGCCGCTCCCGCCAGTCGGGGGACCGGATCCCCGGTCGGAACCTCTCCGTGTCGACCCCGTTCGGCACCAGTCGCGTCTCGACTCGTGGAGGGCCCCGATCCGTAGAGCCAAGGGTGTCCCGTGCCGCATCGGAGGGTGCCGTGGCAAGGTCGGAGTGACGGCAGAGGTCCAGGCTGAACCGGGACCATCCACGATAGAACGCTCGCGAGAGCGGGTTCGTCCCGCTTCCCCGCAGCAGGCCCGTGAGGTCTGTGTGGTAGGTCGCGACCGTCGGCACCCGCCACCGTCGGCCGGCCATCCAGCCGGCAAGGCCCACGAAGCCCGGCGTGTGAACGTGGACGAGGTCAAACTCGCCCTGGCGGGGCAGGAGCACGGTCCACGGGGCGATGGCGACCCGATACTGGGGGTAGCGAGGGGCCGCGACCGACCGATAGCGTCGTAGGACGAGGCCATCCGGCCGCCGCTCCCAGCGGGGTAATCCCGGCGGCCGGGTCGTGAACACCGTGACGGAGTGGCCCGCGCGGAGCAGCGTTCGCGCGAGCGTATCCGTCACGAGGGCGACACCGTCGTACGTCGGGACGAACGAGTCCGTGAAGAAGGCGATCCGCAGGGGCTCGCTCCTCAGGAGTTCACCCACAGGCGCTGGACCGTGATGCGGTCGCCGGCACGGTAGCTCCTCCCGTGATCGAGGACCGCGAACCCCTGGGCTTGGAGGAGGGCGGTCATCCGGGCCACCCCCCACGGCAGCGGGGTCGCCTCCCCTCCCGAGAGCCGCAGGAGATAGGTCGAGTCGAGGGGATGGTCGACGTGGACCCCCCGCGTCAAGGTCGCGCGCTCGAAGCGACGCAGTTCCCTGCCGACGAGCCGGGAGATCAGATGGAGACCGTGCTCATGGTACACCGTCACGGCGGAGACGAGTTGTCCGGGCAGCACCACGGTCGGTACCTTCCCGATGGCCCCCACGGCTCCCCTCTTGAGGACGTTCACCCGGACCCCCTCGAACCAGAGCCGGCCGACCCCCCGGATGGCCGCCTTCGTCACGTCCTTCGCTCCGACCGAGGAGCCGCCGATGGTGAACAGGAGGTCGGCATGTCGAGCGGCACGGAGGAGGGTACGCTCCACCCTGGGACGGTCATCGGGCGAAGGCGGGCAGAGCTCGACCTGAGCGAACGGCAGGAGGGTGGAGATCGTCGGCCCCATGTAGTCCCAGGTTCCCGCCGGGGCTGGGTCCTCGTCGGCGACGAGCTCGTCGCCGATCGGAAGGACGCTCACGCGGAGGCGCGCCACCGGGACCCGCGGCATCCGCTGCGCCAGGAACGCTCCCACGTGGACCGCCCGGATCGGCTCCCCCCGGCTGAGGAGGACGTCTCCCCGAGAGACCGACTCTCCGGGAGGGAGGACGTCTTGGTTCCTACGGGCCGGACGCGCCAGCCAGAGCATGTCGCCCGTTCTTCGGGCGGCTTCGATGCGAACCACGGCGTTCGCACCGCGAGGTAACGGTGCCCCGGTAGAGATGTAGGCCGCCTCCCCGCGCCGGAGGAGGCCGACGCCTGGTCCGCCCGACGGGAACACGGCACCGCGCACGGTCAGCGGACCCGTTGTCGGACGCCCCGAGACCCGCACGGCGAAACCGTCCATCGCGGAAAGCGGCCGGCACGGCACATCCGTTCTCGCGTGGATCGTCGCCCCCGCCAAGCGGCCGAGCGCCTCACGGAGGCGTACGGTCTCGCTGTGGAGCACCGGGACCCGAGCGTTTGCGATGATCCGGCGGGCCTCCTCCAGCGCGAGCAGCGTCCTCGGCGGCCCGAGGTCGTCGGACGCCCCCGTCACGCGATCGACCCAACGGGCAGGGGGCCGGACCGGCCGCCACAGCGCGCCGTGAAGGGCGGCGTCGTCCCCATCCGCGCTCCGGCCGGCCCGCTCGCCAGCGGCCGTTCCGGAATCCCTCCGATCTTTCCGGTCGATGCCGCGCTCATCGGAGGGCCGTTTCCACAGGACCTATCGCGCGATCGACCCGGGCGAAACCGTCGGGTCCTACGAGCCTCCCGAAGGTGCGTTCCCGACGCTCGACGGGGCCGAGCGCCCGCTCTCCACGGCGTTCCGCTGGAGGAGCCAGCCGACCCCGAGGGAGAGCGCTGCCAGGCCGGTGAAGACGGCGAATCCCAGGGTGTACCCACGGTGGCCGTAGGCGCCCACGATCTCTCCGAGGGCCGGAGGCAGTAAGAACCCGCTGGTCGCGCCGACCCCGCCGACCCATCCGGACGCTCCCCCCACCGCCTCGGGGACGAACTTGGGGACCAGCTTGAACACGGCGGCGTTCGCGAGGCCCATGCCGGCGCCCATGAGGACCAGCCCTGCGAGCGACGTCCACTGTCCGGGGATCACGACCACGACGAGGGATCCCACGAGGAGGACCGCGAACCCGAGAAGGGCGACCCGTTCGCCTCCGGACCGGTCGCTAAGATAGCCTCCGCCCACCCGCAAGAGCGGGGAGAGGATCGCGAACCCTGCGGCCGTCATGTACGCGGCCGTCAAGGTGGCGACCTTGTAGCCGGAGGCCCAGAAGGTCGGGAGCCAGGCGGTCAAGGCGAGGAACCCGCCGAACGAGGTGAAGTACAGGATGACGAGGGCCCAGGTCCGCGGGTTCCTCATCGAGATTCTCAACGACTCCACGAGGCTGCCCGAGGGGAACAACTCCTGACCCATCTCCGCGGCCACGTTTCGCGCCTCCTCAGGCGGGACCCCAGAGCGCCGGAGCTGGAACCAGAAGGAGTTGCGCGCGACCAGGAGATAGACGGCCGTGCCCGTCGCGAGCAGGACGAGCCAGAGCGCATACGCCCCGGGCAGGCCGACCACGACGAGCGCCGTAGGGATGAGGAGGGTGAAGATCCCCGGGGCGAGGTTGCCCAGGCCCCCGTAGAGCCCGAGCGCCTTCCCCTGCCCCGCCTTTGGGGTCCAGTACGACGTCTGGTTGATCCCTACGGAGAACGTGGCGATCCCGGCGCCGCAGAGGGTTCCCAGGAAGAGGAGGAGCGGCACGTCGGACGCTCCGATCCGGGAGGGATAGGACGTGTAGAGGAGCGCGGTCAGCCCGGCCATCCCGACCACCGAAACCCCGAGCAGGGTGGTCATCGGGATTCGCGCACCGACCTTGTCGGTCCAGGCACCGAACGGGATTCGCAGGATCGAGCCGGAAAGGCTGGGGATCGCGACGAGGATCCCGAGCATGAACGGGGAAAGATGCAGCAGGGTGTCGAACTTCTTGGCGGTGGCCCCGAACAGGGCGACCGCGGCGAACCCGATGAAAAACCCGACGGTCGCCCCGGCGACGCCGATGGCCGGGTTGCCCCGCAGCCGGTACTTCTCTCGCAACTCCCTCCGACGATCCTCCGTCACGGTTCACCACTCCACGGCCCGACCGACGCGGGCTCTCCCGCACTAGGCCTCGACGCACGCCCGGCGTGCCGTGAACGGAACACGATGAGCTTCCGGTTCAGGTAGTGGAACGGTAGGCTGAACGCGTGGACGAGCCGCGTGAACGGAAGCAGCATGAAGAACGTCAGGCCCGCGAGCACATGGACCTGGAAAGGGACCGGGGCCGACGCCATGAGCGAGGCGTTCGGGGAGAGGGTGACCAGACCCCGGAACCAGACCCCGAGGCTGTTCCGGTAGTCGTACGGGCCGAACAGGGCCGTGTAGCCGACCGTGTCCGCCATCCCGAGGCTCATCACCCCGAGGAGGAGGGCGAGCGTCAGAAAATCCGAGGGGGTGCTCGTGACCCGCACCCGCGGGATCGCGAGGCGACGGACGGTCAAGATCCCCAGCCCCGCGAGGGCGATCCCCCCCGCCACCCCTCCGCCGTACAGCGCGACCGCGTGGTAGCTCCCCGTGGACAATCCGAGCTGCGCGTCCAGGGTCGGCGGGACGAGGAGCCCCATGACGTGACCGACGACGACGCCCACGAACCCGTAGTGGAACAGCACGTTCCCCCAGGCGAGCCACTTCTTCTCGAGGAGCTCGGAGGACTTGGAGGTCCACCCGTAGGGGTCCGATGAGTACCGCCAGACCAACCCTGCCACGAACACCGTCAGCGTGATGTAGGGGAACCCGACCCAAAGGAAGGCGTCCAGGACGGTCACGTCGCTCTCCTACGGCCCAGCAGCGGGGGTCGCGCGAGCGTGGCGATGGCGCCGGCCGCGGTCTCCAGGATCGGCCCGTACGGGGAGTCCGTCCGTTGCAAGGCCTTCGCCATCTGCCGGACGACGGGGAGATACTCTCGCGCCAGGCTCCGGGTGGCCCGGCGATCCCCGAGGCCCAGGAACTCGAGGAGGAGCGGGAGGTAGTCGGGGAGCTCCTGCGACGTGGGCACGAAACCCGCCGCACGGTAGTGCTGCTTCAGGGTCGCGAGGGCCCGCCCGCGTCTTCGATCATCCCCGAACCTCGGATACGTAAGGTAGAGCGGAACCCCGCCCTCGAAGTCGAACGTTCGGACGTAGTCCTGCTGCAGCGTGATCTGGTCCTGGGACCGCACGTAGGCGAGGAACCTCTCGACCCGCTCTCGCACGGGGCGCGGGAGCTCGTGAGAGGCCGCCTCGATCCTCCCGAGGCTCTCGAACAACGCCGGATCCGGGTACGCCAGGAGCTCGGCCGACACCAGCAGAGAGTCCCGGCAGTTCTGAGCGTTCACGGTCAACCCCCGGCGTCGCTCCCGGGAGCGCTCGCCGCGACCATGGGTAGCCGCGTTCCCGCCCGCCGCCATGGCCAGGGCGACGGGGAACAGCCCCCGCACCCCGCGCCGCGGGGGCACGTCTCCAGCCCAAGCGCCGCGGGGGCCTCCTCGAACGGCGACTCGTGGAACGCCTCGATCGCTCCCGCCTGTCCTTCGACGAACGGGAACCCCTTCATCCCCTGCTCGGCGTAGGCGTTCTCGCTCATCTCGCGGTGGGACGTAGGGACGACGAACCGCTCGTCGTACCGTCCGAGGGCGAGCAGACGGTACATCGCCGCCGCCTCGGTCGCCGTCATCGCGGCGGCGTCGAGCACCTTCCGGTCCGGTGCGACGCCGAGGTTCCGTGCCCGCATGTACCCGCGCAGGGCGACCAGCTTGCGAAGCGCCCGGCGCACGGGAGCCGCATCGCCGGCCGTCAGGAGGTTGGCCAGGTAGCTGATCGGGATGCGCATCTCCTCGATCGCGGGGAAGACATCCCAGGGGTTCGCCTCGCTCTCCCCGCCCTTCACCCGGCTCACGATCGGGGAGAGCGGCGGGATGTACCACACCATCGGCAGCGTGCGGAACTCGGGATGCAGGGGCAGGGCGATCCGCCAGCGCACGGCGAGCTGGTAGACCGGGGACCGCCGTGCGGCCTCGATCCAATCCTCAGGGATCCCGTCGTTCCGGGCCTGCTCGGCGACCGCAGGGTCATTCGGGTCGAGGAAGACCGAGCATTGGGACTCGTAGAGTCCCTGAGGGTCAGGGACGCTCGCGGCCGCCTTTACGCGGTCGACATCGTAGAGGACGATCCCGACGTACCGGATCCGGCCGACGCACGTCTCCGAGCAGACGGTGGTCAGGCCGGACTCGATCCGGGGATAACAGAGCGTGCATTTCTCGGCCTTGTGGGTCTTCCAGTTGAAGTAGACCTTCTTGTACGGACAGCCCGAGACGCAGAACCGCCAGCCTCGGCACTGCTCCTGGTCGACCAGGACGATGCCGTCCTCTTCTCGCTTGTACATCGCCCCCGAGGGGCACGACGCAACGCACGACGGGTTCAGGCAATGCTCGCAAAGCCGAGGCAGGTACAATAGGAACGAGCGCTCGTACTCGAACCGAACCTCCTCTTCGAGGCCCCGGAGGTCCGGGTCCTCGGGCCCGGTGACCGGGGCACCGGCGAGGTCGTCCTCCCAGTTCGGTCCCCAGCGGATCTCCATCTTGGCCCCCGTCACGAGGCTGCGGGGACGAGCGACGGGCTGGTGGCGTCCGGGGGGCGCGCGGAGCAGCTGCTCGTAGTCGTAGGTGAACGGCTCGTAGTACTCGTCCAGGGTCGGCTGGTCGGGGTTGTAGAAGATCCGGAGCAGGCGCCAGATCCGGCTCCCGCCCCGCAACCGCAGCTGTCCGCGGCGGAGCTCCCATCCGCCTTTCCAGCGCCCTTGATCCTCCCACCGTTTCGGGTAGCCGATCCCCGGTTTCGTCTCGACGTTGTTGAACCAGGCGTACTCGGTCCCAGGCCGGTTCGTCCAAGTGTTCTTGCAGGTGACCGAGCAGGTGTGGCAGCCGATGCATTTGTCGAGGTTCATCACCATGCCGACCTGGGCCCTAATCCTCAAGCCACCCCACCTCCGGAAGCTTGCGGACGGTGACGTAGGTGTCCCGCTGGCTTCCCGTTGGTCCGTAGTAGTTGAACCCGTAGCTCAGCTGGGCGTAGCCCCCGATCATCTGGGTCGGCTTCACCTGGATGCGTGTGACGCTGTTGTGGAGACCGCCCCGCTCCTTGGAGATCGGAGAGGCCGGGACGTTGATCGTCCGGTCCTGGGCATGGTACATGATGGCCATTCCCGGCGGGACCCGGTGCGTGACCATCGCCCGAGCGGTGAGGACGCCGTTCCGGTTGTAGACCTCGATCCAGTCGTTGTCGGAGATGCCGGCTTTCCTCGCATCTTCTTGGTTGAGCCAGACGGACGGCCCGCCCCGCGACAGGGTGAGCATCCGGAGGTTGTCGCTGAAGGTCGAGTGGATCGACCACTTGCTATGGGGGGTGATCCACCGTGCCCGGACCGTGAGGCTCCCTCCGGGCGCCGGGTCGTCCTCGTTCCGGTCGAACGGCGGCGTTTCGAGAGGGGGACGGAAGACCGGGAGCCCTTCCCCGTAGGCGAGCATCAGCTCGTGGTCGACGTAGAACTGCTGTCGCCCGGTCAGCGTCCGCCAGGGGATCTTGTACTCGACGTTCGTGCAGAACGCGGAGTACTGCCGTCCTCCGGTCTCGACCCCGCTCCAGACCGGTGCGGTGATCACGCGGCGAGGCTGGGCCGTAAGGTCGTCGAAGCGGAACCGCTCGTCGTCCCGCCCCATCGCCAGCTCGGAGAGGTACTGCCCGGTGCGTTTCTCGAGGGCGCGCCAGGAGCGGACCGCCACCTTCCCGTTGGTCGAGCCCGATAGGCTGAGGATCGCCTCGCAGGCCTGCTTGGCTTCCCGGATGACCGGGCACCCGGCCACGCCCCCGGCCTCGGTCGTCCCGAGCGTGCGTTGGAGGTAGTCGTAGTCCTCCTCGTTGGACCAGCTGATGCCTTTGGTGGTCGTCCCCTTCTCTCGCAGCAGAGGGCCGAGCGCCTGGAACCGCTCTCCGACCTTCGCGAAGTCCCGCTCGACGACGACGAGCCTCGGGAACGTCTTCCCCGGGACGGGAGTGCATTCCCCGCGGCTCCAGTCGAGCACCTTACCGAACGGTTGGGCGAGCTCGTCGGGGGTGTCGTGCATCATCGGCGCAGCGACGAGGTCACGGACCGGCCCGGGGAACTGCTTCGCGGCGAGGGCGGAGAAGTCCACGGCGAGGTCGCGGAAGGTGTCCCAGTCGCTCTTCGACTCGTAGGAGGGGGCGACCGCAGGGTTGAACGTGTGGAGGAACGGGTGAAGGTCGGTGCTCGAGATGTCGTGCTTCTCGTACCAGACGGCCGCCGGGAGCACGACGTCGGAGTAGAGCGGGGTGCCCGCCATCCGGAAGTCGAGGGTCACGAGCAGGTCGAGTTTCCCCTCGGGGGCGGGGTCCCTCCAGACGACGTCGTGGGGGCGGTCCGGACCCTCCTCAGCGAGGACCCCGTGACCCGTTCCGAGGAGGTGCTTCAGAAAGTACTCGTGCCCCTTGCCGCTCGCCGCGAGCAGGTTGCCGCGCCAGACGAACAGGACCTTCGGGAAGTTCGCCGGGGCGTCGGGGTCCTCGACGCCGAAATGGAGGTCACCGCGACGGGCCCGTTCCACGACCTGGTTCGCGACCTCGAGGTCGGTCCTCGCCCCCCCGGCTTCCACGTCACGGAGAAGGTCGATCGGGTTGCGGTCGAACTGGGGATAGAACGGGAGCCAGCCGGACCGAACGGCCAGGACGTTGAAGTCCGCGAAGTGCCTTTCCTTGAACCGTCGGTCCCACGGAACGGTCAGGTCCCCGGCCCGGAGCTGCTCGTACCTCCATTGGTCCGTGGCGAAGTAGTACCACGAGGTTCCGTTCTGGAGTCGGGCGGGGCGGTTCCAGTCCAGCCCGAAGGCGATCGTCGACCAGCCCTCGAGCGGACGGACCTTCTCTTGTCCGACGTAGTGCGCCCAGCCGCCGCCGTTCCGGCCCTGACTACCGGTGAGGACGACGAGGTTCAGGATCGCGCGGTAGATCGTGTCGTTGTGGAACCAGTGGTTGATCCCGGCCCCCATGATGATCATCGACCGCCCCTTGGAGGCGGCTGAGTTCTCGGCGAGCTCCCGGGCCACCCGGATGCACGACGACCGGTCGACCCCGGTGATCTGCTCCTGCCACGCCGGAGAGTAGCCGGTGGCGTCGTCGTACCCTGTCGGGTACGCCCCCGGGAGGCCCCGACGAACACCGACCTGGGCCATGAGGAGGTCGAGGACGGTCGTGACCCAAACCGGCGCTCCGGCGACGGAGATCGACCGGACCGGGACCCCGCGGGCCACAGGTTGCGGCGAGAGATCCGGGAAGTCGAGGCACTGGACCAAGACGACCTCTTCCGACTGCCCGAGGAACGTGAGCTCGGGCCGGATCGCGGACGGGCCCCGGCCCAGGTCGAGGTTCCAGCGGTTCCCCTCCTCCCAGCGGAAGCCGATGCTGCCGTTCGGGACCTTCGGCCCCCCCGACCCCGCGTCCCAGACGACCGTCTTCCAGTCGGCGTTCGGGTCCGTCGAGCCTAGGTCGCTCGACCGCAGGAACCTGTCGGCGACGAACGCGTCGCCTTCCGGGCGTAGCAGCACCAGGCACGGGAGGTCCGTGTACGAACGAGCGTACTCCGAGAAGAACGGGGTCTCCCGGTCCGCGTAGAACTCTTGGAGGATGACGTGGGTCATCCCGAGCGCGAGAGCGCCGTCCGTACCCGGCCGGACCGGGAGCCACTGGTCGGCGAACTTCACGTTGTCCGTGTAGTCGGGGCTGACCGCGACGGTCTTGACCCCTCGATAACGGGCCTCCGACAGGAAGTGGGCATCCGGGGTCCGCGTCATCGGCACGTTCGAGCCCCACATCACAAGGTAGGCGGTGTTGTACCAGTCCGCGCTCTCCGGAACGTCGGTCTGCTCGCCCCACATCTGCGGGGAGGCGGGAGGGAGATCGCAGTACCAGTCGTAGAAACTGAGCATCGCTCCGCCGAGCAGGGAAAGGAAGCGGCTCCCGGCAGCGTAGCTCGCCATCGACATCGCCGGGATCGGGGAGAACCCGAGGACCCGGTCGGGACCGTGCTGCCGGATCGTGTCCACGAGCGCCGCAGAGATCATCCGGTAGACGTCCGGCGCGCGGACCCGTACGAACCCGCCCCTCCCTCGTGCCGCCTTGTACTGGGCGGACCTCCGCGGGTCCTCGACGATGCTCCTCCAGGCACCGACCGGATCGTCGGGATGGGTGTGCAGGGCCTCCTGCCAGAGCTTCCAGAGCGCCCCGCGGACGTACGGGTAGCGGATCCGATGAGGACTGTAGAGGTACCACGAGGCGCTCGCCCCCCTCTGGCAGCCCCTCGGTTCGTACTCGGGCTTGTCCGGTCCGTTGGTCGGGTAGTCGGTCTGCTGGGTCTCCCACGTGACGATGCCGTCCTTGACGTAGATCTTCCAACTGCAGGAGCCCGTGCAGTTCACGCCGTGCGTCGAACGAACGATCTTATCGAACTGCCATCGTCGCCGGTAGGCATCCTCCCAGTCCCGGTCCCGGGCGACCACCTCCGACCAGCCATCCCCGCTTTCGATGCCTCTCCGGAAGAACTGCGGGACGTGCCGTAGCTGGCTCGGCATGGTCGGTGTCTCCTTCGCCCCGTCCTGCCTTGGCGTCGGCCGGACCCGTCCTCGCCGCGGACCAGACCGGCATGGGAGTCTATGGTTTCGTAGACCTGATTCCACTACCGAACGGGTTCGGAACCTCCGGCCTCCTCCGTGGCGAGGGTCGCCGGTCCTCGGCCTGTCCTCAGGAGCCGAGGTGGATCTCGCCCGCCCCGACCAGGAGCTTCCGCTCGATCACCGCGAGAGTCTCCGAAAGGCTGGACTTCGCGAGGCCCATCTCCTGAGCGAGCTCGGTTAGGCTGACGCCCCTCGGGACCTCAAAGTACCCTCGGGTCATGGCGCGCCGGAAGATCTCCGCCTGACGTGGCGTCAGGGGTCCCCGAGCCGGCGCCGCGTTGTGGGTGACCGAGACGACGCTCAACCCGGGGGAGTGACGACGGAGCAGCGAGAGGAGCCGTCGGACCTTGCCCGACGGCCCGATCACGACCCAGGTCGCCACGCCGGCCTGGATTGAGAACGGGAACTGCTGCTGGAGCCGGAGGGCCCGGAACACGGGGAGGAAGGCAGAGGTGCGGTGAACGACCCGGAGCCGGGCGGCCGTTCCTCTGGGACCCAGCTCTTCGACCGCGAGCACGCCGGCCAGTCCCCGGATCTCCTCGGCCCACGCCCCGGGTCGGGTCGAGCGGACCCGTAGACCCATCATGACATGGGCTCGACCGAGGTCCAACCGTTCCAGGACCTCGAGGACGACCTCCGGGTGCCGACAGGTGAACGTCTGGACCCAGGGACCCCGCGGAAGGGGGACGCTCAGGCGACAGACCGTCAGCCCCGAAGAGCGATGCCGACGGGAGGAGCCGCGATTCCGGTGAGGCGACGGGCGGCCGGCCATTCCCTCAGCGTTCTCCCACGGGTTCGAGGCTCTCTACCAGCCCGCCCTCTTGAGTGCTGGGACGCGATCCTGGTTTGGGCTCGACGGTCGACCCCCGTAGCCGGCAAGGCAACGCCGGGGAGGTGGCCTGGTTGTCGGTAGCTCGCATGGGCCCCCCCTGCACGTGCTCGAGGTACGGGCACAGGAAAGACGGCGGCCGCGGGGACCGAGCGTTATTCGGCTGCGACGGATGCGATCCTACCATGAGCGCCTGGACGGACGACCGGGTCTGGGACGCTGTTGAGGCCTGGCGGTGGGCCCCGCCGTCGTCCAAGAGGGTCCTCACCGGCGATTACGAGCTTATTGTTACCCCGGGGTCGTACGCCCTCACGTACGCGTATGGCTTGAGCGTCGAGGATCCGTCGCGGGTCGGAAGCGTCCTCGGGGAGCTGAAGTCCACCGTCGTCTCCCTAGGCGGGACCGGTGTGAGGGTTCGGGTGACCCCCCGGTCTAAGCCTAGCGACCTGGCCGAAGCGCTGACGAACCAAGGTTACCGTCTCACCGAGTCGACCGAAGTCCTCGCGTGGGAGCTTCGCGAACCCGGGGGAGCTCCGAGATCGCCCAGCTTTCGACAACCGGAAGGCATCGTGGTCCGGGAGATCAGCTCCGATGTCGACTACGAGAGCTACCACGAACTCACGGCCTCCGTATTCGGAGATCCACGGCCGACCGACGAGACCCTGAAGGCGTTCGGGGAGGAGTTCCACCGAAGGGTGCACGACCGTGGGCACTCCGACCGCTTCCTGGCACGCAAGGACGAGGTCCCCGTGGGTCTCGCCGGCATGGAGATCGTCGAGGGGGTCGCGAGAATGTTCGGGGCCGGGGTGCTCCCGGAGCATCGTGGGAGTGGGGTGTACGGTCTGCTGGTTCGTTGCCGCTGTGAGGAGGCAGCTCGGCGAGGCGCGACCCTCGCCCTGGTCACTGCAAGGGTCGGCACTTCGGGCCCGATCCTCAAGCACCACGGGTTCCGCCCGGTCGGCATCCTCCGACAGTTCGAGGCGCGCTGGTGAGGGGGGTCGCGCGGTCGAAGGTCCGGAAGCTCGCTGCCTCGGTTCGGAACCTGGGCCTCGCGAGGGTTCCGGGGTCTGCGTCGCGGACGCCAGGTCCCATGACCGCTCCGGCCCCGCGGCCCGGTGGGCCGGCGCGGGACCCGCTCGAAGGCAGGGTTCGAGGGAGGCGGCAGTTTTTCGGCCGATCCTGCGACGTTGCTCAAGATCCCTGGAGGAGGTCCACCTGGGGCTCCATCGACCGGCGAGGAGCGGAGGAGGAGAGCCTTGAGTAGCCGGGGACCGATCGACGTGCGAGCGGTCTTCTTCGACTTTGGGGGAACCCTAACCCATTCCTGCGCGGACCTGCTCCCGGTCTTTCAGCGGGCCGCCCGCCGCGCGGGGACAGAGCTTCCCTGGGAGGAGTTCCTGAGGGCGAACGAGGAGTGCTGGGGCGAGCTCTGGCCGAGGGCCCCTGAGATGGTGGGCCATACGCCGTCGTTCGCCGACCTCGTGCACGAGCGTGCCCTGAGAAGGGTTGGCGTTGAACGTTCCCTGGAGACCCTGGTGCAGTACATCCGCGAGGAGGCGCTCTCTCCTCGGTGGCACGAGCCGTACCCGGAGACCCAGGAAACCCTCTCCCGACTCGGGGCCCTGGGCTTCTCCCTGCACGTCATCTCGGGGCACGTAGATTATCTGCCGGTCATCCTCCAGAATCTTGGCTGGTCGTCCGTCTTCGAGACCGTGACCTTCACTCAGGAGGTCGGGTGTACCAAGCCCGACCCGCGGGTGTTCCAGTTCGCTCTTCGGCGCGCAGGATACGACCCGGCCGATACGGTGTACGTGGGCGATTCGTGGACGGCGGACTACCTCGGCGCTCGGGGGGCAGGCATGGCCGCCGTCTGGCTCAACCGGGACGGCCGCCCCGCACCCGAGCCCTGCCTGGAGATAGGTGACCTTCGGGGGCTAGAGGCCCGGTTGACGAATGCCCGGGTCCGCTGAGGCGTATGGGTCTGGGGTCCGTGCCTGCGCGCCTCAACCGCTTCCGGCCGTCGACGATCTCCTCCGAGGCCGGGGCAACGGTCGCGAGCCCCGCCTTGCCCAGCGCCCACCTCGAGCGCGAGAGGGTCGTGCCTTTCCCGAGTCCCCAGGGCCGGTCGCCGGTAAGCGGAGCCCGAGAGTACGGTCGGATGCCCGAGGCATGGGCCCGAGTCCGGAGGCCGGCACGACGGGTCACGAAGGCTCCCCCGAGGGGCGCGAGATCCGACCCGGGAAGGTGATGATGTGACGAAACGTCTGGTCCGCGGCGTCTATTGGGGAAGGTTCAATCCCCCTCACAAGGGGCACCTTGCGATGGTCCGCCGGTTCCGGCAAGAGTGCTCGCTGACGATCGCTGTCGGCAGCGCAGAACACCGGGACGAGCGGACCAATCCGTTCAGCGGCGCAGAGCGCAAGGCGATGATCGAGGGCTACCTTCGCGAATCTGGGATTCGGGATGTCCGCGTGGTGGCCCTGGAGGACGGTCCGTCCTTCTCCTGGGCGATTGAGAACATGATCCGAACATGCCGACCGCAGGTCGTCTACCTGTCCACGGATCGGAACCGGCTTGCCACACTGGCCGCGCAGAAGGTGAAGGTGGTGCGGTTTCAGCGCGTCGGAGACGTCTCGTCGACCCGTATCAGGAACTCGATCGCCAGGGGCGGGGACGAATGGACGCGGCTGACCGGTCCCTCCG
>Ga0187772_10000835_pt1 | contig 14118 bp, 15 predicted proteins | sample 0116_SJ02_MP15_2_FD_133137 | JGI IMG/M metagenome (GOLD analysis project Ga0187772, IMG submission 133137) | Tropical peat soil microbial communities from peatlands in Department of Meta, Colombia - 0116_SJ02_MP15_20_MG | ecosystem: Environmental > Terrestrial > Soil > Wetlands > Peat | place... | reverse complement strand
GTCTTGGTTCAGAGCTTCGAGGTGGTACCGATTGCTCTCGGAAGCGGAATCGCGACCGAGGGCTGGGACGCGCTTGCCCGCGCGGGTGCTGCGCTCTTTCGAATGGGGGTTTGGCTGGCGCTGCCGGTGATCGCGGTCTTATTGGCGGTGCACCTAGCGGTTGCGATCGTATCTCGCGTCACACCCCAGTTCAATGTCATGTCGGTCGGGTTCTCCCTCTTTATGTGGGTCGGCCTCGCCGCGACGATCGCGGTGCTGCCTTTTTTTGTGCCCGCGGTCGAGCACATGATCGAAACGGGTCTTGCAGTCGGCGGCGCTGCGCTGCGAGGCCAATAGCGATGAGCGATAGCTATGGTAGCGAGAGCAAGACCGAGCAGCCGACAGCACGCCGCTTGGAGAAAGCGCGCGAGGAGGGCTCGGTGGTACGCGCCCACGGGGTCCCGGGCGCTGCTATCCTGGTAACCGGCGCCATTGTGTTGAGCCTCGGTGGAGCTAAGTTGGTTGAACTGTTCGAGCTTTCCCTCCGTGGCGGCTTGAGCTTCGAGCCGGAGAGAGTGCCAGATCCGGCGCGCCTGTTCGCTGCGGCCAGCCGCGTGGTGGAACCGGGGTTCGAGATCCTCGCGCCCTTTTTAATCCTGATGGCAGTAGTCGGGTTGGTCGCCGACATCCTCGTGGGAGGATGGACCTTTTCGGCCCGGCCACTCGGTCCCGACGTCTCCCGGATCGACCCGTTGAAAGGTTTCGGTCGGCTCTTCTCGCGTAGCGCACTGTTCGAAATCGCCAAGGCGTTCGCTAAATTCGCCGTCGTCGGCGCCATCGCGGTCTGGATCATCGACGGCTGGGCTGTCGGGTTTCTCCATCTTGCAGCCGAGACTTGGCCGCACGCGGCCGATCATGCAGCACTGTTGTGGACCCGCATTTTCTTCTTCCTGGCCGCATCCATGGTCGGCGTGGTGGTGCTAGAGCTACCCTATCAGGTTTGGGCGCACCGCGACCGGCTCAAGATGACGCGGCAAGACGTCAAGGATGAAATGCGCGAGTTCGACGGCAGTCCGCAGACAAAGCGCCGCATAAAGGCGCTGCGCCGAAGGCTTGCACGAATGCGCATGGCGACGGAGGTTCCGAAAGCGGATGTCGTCGTCACGAACCCAGAGCATTATGCCGCGGCGCTGAGTTATCACGCCGGCAGAATGCGGGCCCCGCGTCTTGTCGCAAAGGGGAGCGGCCTCATCGCCTTGCGAATTCGCGAGATCGCCGCAGAAGCTGGCATCCCGGTGATCGAGGCTCCGCCGCTGGCACGAGCGATTTGCCGCTTCGTTGATCTCGATGACGAGATCCCCATCGGTCTTTACGCCGCAGTTGCAGAGGTGCTGGCATACGTTTACCGTCTGCGTGTGGCTCGGGATGCCGGAAGGCCGCCGCCGACCATGCCGCAGGATGGACGGTTCGAGCCTCCCTCGGAATTCGCCACGTGAAAGGATGACGGGGCTTACGCGGCCCCAAGGGGGTGTTGGGCCGGGGGACTCTGCTCCGTGCCGTCAGGTCCGTAGGACCGGTGCAGCTCGTGCTGGCGCAACTTGTCGATCGTTCTTGTCATGTGTCGAAGCATGGCCGAACAGATGACGGAATTCTCTCGGTTGTACCGGGCAAGCCAGGTCAACGTCTCCACGCTCGGCGGCTCGTTCTCTGGGACTCCGCACTCCCTTTCGATCATCTCGGCAAGCACGAACTTGCGCTGCACCACGCTGGTGACCCGTTGGGGGCTCCCAGAGAGGAGAATGGCTCGTTCCTCCTCGAGTATCTGCCGCAACTCTGCGAGTAGGGAGGAAAGTCTGTCGATCGGTGTCGTCATGGCGTGGTGCTCCAGAGTTCTTAGAACTTCATCTCGACGGTTCCGTCTTTGGTAACGGTAACATGCATTGCTTTCTTGCTGTCCGGGTTCTCCACGGCGATGCTCTCGCCCACCCGGCCATCCTCGAGGGCAACGGCCGTGGAATCGATGATCATGGTGCTGTCGGTGAGCGTGAGCAGCACCTTTTGACCGCGATGCACGACAATTGGCAGCTCCAGCAATGGCGAGGTGATCGGGGCGCCGGCGAGCAAGCCGGCGCGCAACATCTTGCCTTCGGCCTGACTGGGTTCGGTCAGCAGCCCGCCAGTGCTGCTGAACATGTCGACGCGAGCGCGCGCCAGTTGATCGGCGGCGAGCCTTGTGTTGGGCGGAAGGTTGGCGGATGCCACCACCGCCTCGACCCAGGCATGGAGGCGGATCGGCACATAAATGGTCCAACTCGGAGTATCGCATTCCACCTTTGCAGTCATCATCGCCGCATTCGTCGGCGGCAGCGCGACGTTGAGCGCGGGGCAGGTGGGGAGCCGAAGCCGCGAATCGATCGCGCCGACCTCGACCTCGATGGCAGCGTCCTTTACGTTGGCTAGTCGCGGCGTAATAGCCGACTGAACCGCGGCGCGGAGCGTCGCTGGTGTCTCGATCTCGGCGGCCAGGGAACCGGGCTCGGCAAGCACAACGGTCACCAAGCCGGCTAGCACGATACCGCCCTTGATCATCTGGTGGACCATCTGCAGTTTTCCCTTGCACAGCTTTCGATCTTGGCGCATTATGCCGAAAAGTGGAAATTTCGCAAGCTAGAAGTGAACGGTCGTGAGCATTGCCCTCGATACCGGATTAGAATTCTATCGCCATGTGCTCGAGCTGCGTGGCTATCGCCAGCAGATCCTCTCCGCCGACATCGCCAACGCGAGTACCCCTGGATTCAAGGCGGTGGATCTCGATTTTCAAGAAGCTCTCGGCGCGGTCGCTCCCGGCGAGGCCTCGCCGGAGCGACCACGATCATCGGAACTGGCGTGGCTGGTTGACGACGTGCGGGACTTGAGCCCAGCGGGAAGCGGCTTGCCGGCGGGGCTGGCCGCTTCCGTGAAATATCAGGTCGGCACTCCGGTGACGCTGGACGGGAACAGCGTAGACCTCAACCAGAACAAGGTCGCAGCGGCTGAGAACGCCCTACAGTACGAGGCTGCAGCGAGCTTTGCGTCGCAGACCATTCGGATGCTGACGATCGCGATCAATGGGTCCGCGTCGCAGCAATCGAACGGAGGATCGTGATGTCGCTTGCAACGGCACTGGCCATTTCCGGCTCGGGCATGGCGGCGGAAGCCGAGCGCCTTTCCGCGGTCGCCAGCAACCTCGCCAACGCAAACAGTATCGTTACGTCTTCGGGTACGGCTTACCGCGCACGTGAGGTCGTCTTCAGGGCGGTATCGGAAGGCGGGGGTATCGAGGGACCCTCCGCGATCGGCATGGCCGGCGTGAGGGTTGCGGCAGTCGTGGAAAGTGCCGAACCACTGCGCACCTCTTACGATCCGAGCAGCAGTTTCGCGGACGATAACGGTTACGTAACGATGCCGAATGTAAACGCGGTCGAGGAAATGGTGAATATGATCTCGGCACAACAGGATTACCAAGCCAATCTCGAGGCCTTCAATGTCGCCAAGAGCCTGGCGTTACGGACCCTGGCGATTTAGACGGCTGGACGACCATGATCACCGCAGCAAGCGCGATGCCGGCGACGGTAACCGTCTTGCCCTCGGGCACTCAATTGCCGACCAACTCGAGCGGCGTCAGCGGCACCGGCCAGACACTCAACGAAAGCGATTTTCTCCAGCTGCTCACTGCCCAACTCGAGCATCAGGACCCTCTCGATCCCTTGACCGGGTCCGAGTTCGCTTCTGAACTCGCGGAATTTTCGACCGCGACGGGCGTCCAAAACCTGGAAACGAGCTTGGGTGGGCAGGCCGCGGTCGGGCTCGTCGGCCACAACGTTGCTGTCAGCGGTAATTCGTTGGTGCTAGGGCAGAACGGCACCACCACCACAACCGGCAGCTTCAACCTGGCGGGCGCGGCCAAAAATGTCTCAGTGACGATAACCAACGCCGCCGGTCAGCCCGTGGCGAACCTGAGCCTCGGCGCGATGGCCGCAGGTAATCAGTCGTTTTCATGGAACGGAGCCGGCTCGAACGGCTCAACTCTGCCGCCCGGCACCTACAGCTTCAGTGTGAGCGCGGTCGGGAACACCGGCGCCGCAGTCTCTGCGACACCCTACGCGGTGGTTCCCGTCACCGGAGTGGCGCTCGGCGGTCAGAACGGGCCCATGCTCGACTTGGGCGGCGGTCTCGCGCCGGTCCCCGTGAGCGCCGTCCAGCAGGTATTCTAACCATCTTATTGGAGAGGCAGCAATGTCACTTTCAACAGAGTTGTCTGGAGTCAATACGGCTCAGACCGACATCGACACGATCGGCAACAATATTGCCAATGTAAATACAACCGGCTTCAAGAGTTCCACCGCCGACTTTTCGGCTCTGTATGGCAGCGCCCTGCCGACGGCACCAGGCCAAGGTGTGCTCGTCGGAAGCCTGGCGCAGGCCTTTACGGAAGGCACGATCAGCCAGACCGGCAACCCCCTTGATGTTGCGATCAATGGCAACGGATTTTTTCAGCTCCAGAACAGCTCAGGGACCGTCTACAGCCGCGACGGTTCGTTCCAGCTCGATAACCGCGGCCATCTCGTCAACGCGGCGGGCGCCGAGTTAATGGGCTTCGCTGCGGCAGTGAGCGGCAGCGGCGGAAGCAGTTCGGGAGCGCTGCAACCGATCCAGATCAACCAGTCGAACATCGCGCCGGTTGCCACCAGCAATTTGACCTTGGGTGTAAACTTGCCGGCATCCGACGGACCGATCAACACGACCGTCAATCCCTTCAGCATCAGCAACCCCAACAGCTACAACGAGAGTACAACAACGACGGTATACGACAGCCTCGGTACGAGCCTGACTCTGACGACGTTCTTCACGCAGGCTAGCGGCTCGGGTTCGCCGAACCAATGGCAGACGCATTGGGAGTTGGCCAATTCGGGCGGCGCATCCGTGGCCTCCGGCTCGGGCCCCACCCTGAGCTTCAATAGCGGAGGCCAGCTCACCGCGGGCAGCGGCAACATTTCCATCAGCGCCCTGCCGGATGGAGCCGCCCCTCTCAACATCGCCGAAAGCTTTACGGGGTCAAGCGTCTCGGGGCTGCCATTCGGCGTCAACTCGACGACGAACAACGGTAACGGCGGCGGCGAACTCACCGGCGTCCAGATTGCGCCCAACGGTGTCGTTTCCGGACAATATTCCAATGGCGGAACGCGAGACTTTGGGACGATCGCCTTGGCGAATTTTGCCGACCCGCAGGGGTTGGATCCAATGACCGGCAATGTTTGGGCCGCGACTGCCGCATCCGGACCGGCGGCGACCGGAGCACCGGGCACGGCGGCGCTCGGGCAACTCGAGTCGGGCGCGCTCGAAGGCTCGAACGTAGATCTGTCGACGCAGCTCGTGAACCTGATTGTTGCTCAGCAGGCTTACCAAGCCAATGTCCAGAGCATCAACACCGAGCAGCAGGACTTCCAGCGGCTGTTGACGATCCAGTAACGCAACCCATGATAGTGCCAACGGCTGCTCTGGCCACGCCATGAGTCAGCAACTGTTTTACATTGCGATGGCGGGTCTGGACGCGACATTGGACCGCATGTCGGCGGCCACAGCCAACCTCGCCAACCGGGGAACCACCGGGTTCAAGGCACAGAAGCCGTTCTTTCAGGCCTTGCCGTACTACGGCCAGGGTTTGCCCAATCGCGTAGGCGTCGCCGCGCAGCAGGAAAGCGCGGATCTTCGATCGGGACCACTTCAGCAGACCGGGCGCAACCTCGATGTCGCGGTCAAGGGGAGCGGTTGGATCGTCGTCCAAGCGCCCGATGGGAGCCTCGCCCTGACGCGCAACGGCGCGCTTGCGATCTCGCCGGTCGGGGTTGTCCAGACGAGCGACGGCCATCCTGTTCTTGGCCAGGGCTTCGCCCCGATTACCCTGCCGCCGCTACAGACAGTGACGATTGGGGAGGATGGGACGATTTCGGGTGTGCCGGCCGGCCAGAACCCTGACGAAATCGCGGCCCTCGACCGGATCATGCTCGCCAATCCGCCGACCGCCTCGCTGCAGCGACGGGCTGATGGCCTGTTCCAGGACGCCGCCACGGCGCCGCAACCCGACGCCGGGGTTCGCCTGCAGGTCGGTGTGCTGGAGGACAGCAACACGGATACGGTCTCCCTGATGATGAACATGATCGAGAACACCCGCATCTTCCAAATGGAGACCGAAATGATGCGGATGGCATTCGCCTCCGGACAGGGTCAGAGCAGTCCCTTGACGCTGTCGTAACCACCGAGAATAACGTTCCCGCGGAGAATTAAAAAATGATGCAATCTTTAGGCGTTGTTCGCACCGGTTTGGAGGGCGAGCAAACCAAAATGGATGTAATATCGAATAACCTTGCGAACATCAATACGACCGGCTTCAAGAAAATGCGGCCTGTGTTCTCAGATCTACTTTATGAAAATCCGACCCAGGCAGGCGGTTTCACCTCTCAGGCGACAAATTTTCCGTCCGGCTTGCAACAAGGTACCGGCGCTAATGTGGTGGCGACCGAGCCGGTCGTCACCCAGGGGAGTCTCGAACAAACGGGCAATGCGCTTGATCTCGCAATAAATGGTCAGGGCTATTTTCAGATCTTGCTACCCTCCGGACAGGTCGCCTATACGCGCGACGGCAGCCTCCAGGTAAGCTCACAGGGACAGGTCGTCACCGCTAAGGGCTATCAGCTTCAACCTTCGATCACGATCCCTCGAAATGCGCAGAACGTTACAATCGGAACAGACGGGACTGTCAGCGTGCAGATTCAAAACCAGGCAAATCCCTCACAGGTCGGCGTGATCCAACTTGCGAATTTCGTCAACCCGGCCGGGTTGCAAAATATCGGCGACAATCTGGCGACACAGACTCAGGCCTCCGGCGCACCGATCACCGGGCAACCGTCGCAGAACGGACTCGGAACCGTGGCCCAGGGCTATCTCGAAGGTTCGAACGTGTCGGTCGTCGACGAGATGATCGACATGATCGCGACCCAGCGGGCTTATGAACTGAATACGCAAGCGGCCAAGAACGTCGATCAAATGCTCAGCTACCTGACCCAGATGGCGCAGTGAGCACACGCCGGCGAGCCTCTCCCGCTGCGGTCCTGCTGGTGCTCGGCGGCGGCATCGCTGGCTGCCAGCATGCGCCGTCGGCAAAGGACGACCTGCTGGCGAACCTCCAACATTTGCCGGGTGACGAGGGAACCGGGGTACCCGTCACGAACGGTGCGATCTATCAAGGCTACCCCCAAGGCGGCGCAGGGCTCGCGCTGTTTCGCGACCACCGCCCTTGGCAGGTTGGCGATATCGTCACGGTCCAAATCACCGAGGCCGCGCAGGCCACCAAGAATGTTAGCCAGAATATTGGCCGCAACGATAGTTTTGCGGGCAACGTTGCCACGCTGTTCGGATCCTCAAAATACAACGCCAACATAAATGCCAATAGCGCCAATAACCTGCAGGGCAGCGGTGCGACGGCCCAGAGCGACAGCTTTATTGCGACCATGTCGGCCATGGTACAGCGCATTAGGCCCAACGGCGACCTGGTTATCGCCGGGGAGGACCAAGTACAGCTTGTCGGTGGCAAGGAGTACATCCGGATTGCCGGGGTTGTCCGGCCTGAGGACGTCCTTTCCAGCAACGTTGTTCAGTCAACGCAGATGGCGGAGGGACATATCGAGTTCAGCGGCGACGGCGAGACCTATCTGGCGCCGAAAATGAGCTTCCTTCAGCGCCTGTTTCTGACGGTCAGCACATTATGGCCTGGGGATTGGTTCAAATAGCAGCGCTCGCTGTACTCGTTTGGACGACCGTGACGCCGCAGGCTTGCGCCGAGCGGCTCAAGGATCTCGTCCAGGTCGAAGGCGCGCGCGATAATCAATTGGTCGGATACGGACTGGTTGCCGGCCTCGCGGGGACGGGCGATCAGACCACTCAGGTCCCCTACACTACACAGGCCATTCGCAACATGCTCCGGCAATTGGGTCTTACGCTCGACCCCAACGCATTCATTCAGCCGACGGCAGTTGCGGCGGTCATGGTCACAGCGGATCTTCCGACCTTCGTGCAGATCGGCCAGAAGCTCGACGTGACCGTGTCCGCCCTCGGCAATGCCAAGAGCCTGCGTGGGGGCGTGTTATTGATGACCGAGCTCAAGGGAGCCGACGGGCAAGTCTACGCTGTCGCCCAGGGATCGCTGCTGGTCAGTGGGTTCGAGGCCAGCGGTCAGGCGGCGTCGACGACGGTGAACATTCCAACGGTCGCGCACATCCCTGGGGGTGCAAACGTCGAGAAAATGACGAAAGCAACCTTTGCCACCGACGATACAGTGGTGCTCGCTCTCGACAACCGATCGTTCGGCAATGCGGCGCTTATTGCCGACGCGATCAACGCCCGGATGGGGCAGATCGCGACAGCCACGGGACCCGATCAGGTCCTCGTCAGAGGGCCAGCCGCTGCCGCCGTGCGCGTGAGGTTTGTCGCAGATCTACTCGACATCCCGGTTATTCCGGAGGCGCCGCCGGCCGAAGTGGCGATCGACGCCCAGAGCGGCACGGTCGTGATGGGCCAGGACGTCCGGATCGGACCGGCAGCCGTAGCCTACGGCCTCCTTTCGGTAACGGTCAAAGAAACCCCGGAAGTGTCCCAGCCCCAGCCGTTCAGCAATCGGGGCCGCACAGTCGAGGTGCCTCGAACCCAAGTCCAGGCCAACGAGAAGCGCGCTAAAGTCGTCGAATTGCATAATGCTCCCCGGGTCTCCGACATCGTGCGAAACCTCAACGCGATCGGGGCAACGTCATCAGATCTGATAGCGATCCTGCAGGCACTACAGCAGGCAGGCGCGCTTCATGCGCGGATCAAGGTGCTTTGAGTTGGACTTGGCAACCGCCCAGCGCCTGATCATAACGGCTGACCCCAAAGACCTGTCCGTGCTGCACAAACAGAGCAGCGACCCGGTCGCCGCAAAAGCAGTCGCCGGGCAATTCGGAGCTTTGCTGGCGCAGGGTCTTATGCAGGACAGCGACGGTAGCGCAATTCCTGTGGCAGGCGGCGGCGTGGGCGGCAGCATCGTCAGCTCGCTCTTTGCAAATACGATCAGTCAGGCCGCGATGTCCAGCGACAAGCTCGGTTTGGCGGACACTCTTTTCCGGTCGATCGAAGCCAAGCAGCATCCGGCCTCGGCTCTCGAGCAGGACAGCAGGGCGGTTGCCCCGCCGCAGGCACCCCGGCCCCAAGCTGTACGATCCGCAACACCTCCGCATGGGGGCGGCCTTCCGCTGTCACCTTACTGGGAAGCCAACGGCTCCCGGCCGCTTGGCTCCGGCGCCGTCCGTGCGGGCTTGGAGGCGCCCGGCAAGGCGGGGCCGGTAACTTCGAACGGGAACCTGTCCCCGACACACGGATGGCCGCTGTCGTCGTCGACTGCGACAACCTCCGCGACGTCCACTGCCGCCAATGCGGATGCGCATGCTGCCGTGGAGGAATCCTCAACGCAGATCCAGTCCTTCGTCGATCGGCTGGGCCCACTGCTCCAGGAGGCGGGCCGGCAACTCGGGGTCTCGCCCAACATCCTGCTGGCACAGGCAGCGCTGGAGACGGGCTGGGGGCGCTCCGTGGTAGGCAACAACGTGTTTGGAATCAAGGCTGGCGGCGCTTGGACGGGCTCGCAGGTTACGACGATGACCCATGAGGTCGAAGCGGGCCAGATGGTGGCGCGCGAGGCTTCCTTCCGGGCCTATCCAAGCCTCGATGCAGCAGTGCAGGACTATGTTGCGATGGTCGGCGGCAGCCACCGCTATCAGGCGGTAGTCGGGGTGGGCGACAATGTCGCGGCCTACGCAGAGGGTCTGGCAGCAGGCGGATATGCCACCGACAGCCAGTATGCGAGCAAGCTCCAAGCGATAGCCGCCGGTCCATCCGTCACAGCGGCGTTTATTGCGCCGAGCCAACCCGGGCCGCTGAAGCTTTTCACGGCAGAGAGATAGATGATCGAGACGGGGACCGATATGATTGCGCGAGAGGCTCGCGCCGCGCGACGCTTGGGTCGCCTCTTCAAGATCGAGCGCGCGGGCGGGTTCGACCGTCGGCCAACCGCGACGGTCCGTCACCTGCTCAAGAGGCGCGGCGCGCTCGTCGCCGAGCTTCTCCTACTCGACGGGATGCGACGCTCGCTCCCCTCCCCCCATTCGGCAGAGCTGGAACAGGCGCTCCTAGAGTTGGAGACTGAAGTCCGACAATCGCTGCACCATTCCGAGAGCCGGATGCAGCGGCTCTGGACCGATCTACGTCTTCGGCGCAGCGCGGGTACACCAACGGGCATTCGCGACAGCGCGGTCGGACGCTTGCTGGGACAAGGCTGACGATGACCGGTCTGACGCAGATCTTGCAAATCGGCTTGAGCGGGCTGTCAGCCGCCACCGAGGGCATGCAGACAGTTTCGAACAACACTGCGAACGTAAACACGCCCGGGTACAATGTCGAGTCGATCAATCAGACCGCGCTACCGGGGATCGTTGGCGGTCCAGGACAGGGAACGGATGTCACATCGATCCAGCGGGCCTTTGATCAATTCGCCTATCAGGAGGTGGTCGGGGCATCTTCGGCCAATCAGGCGGCTCAGGCGGTGCAGACCAGCGCGCAGAATCTGTCGGGGATCTTTCCCGTTGCCTCCGGCGGCGCGGGCGGTCTCGGGTCCGCGCTCGACAGCTTTTTCGCTGCCGTGAACCAGGTTGCCCAGGACCCGACGAGCGTGCCCAACCGCGAAGCCTTCTTGAGCGATGCGCAATCGCTTGCGGCGACATTTCGCTCCGTCGGCGGCCAGCTGGCTACGAGTCTGACGGGGGTGGATGGTCAGGTGACCGCCTCTGTCCAGGAGATCAATGGGCTGAGCCAGCAAATCGCGGCTCTCAATCAACAGATCGCAGGGCAGGCGGGATCGCCCAGCGGAGCACCGAACGGGTTGCTCGATCAGCGAGACGAGCTTGTGCAGCAACTCGGCCAGCAACTCGGCGTGACGATCATTCCCGGCGCGAACGGTGTCGCCGACATCTACACATCTGGCGGCGCCGCTCTGGTGAACGGGTCGAGCTCCTCGCAGCTTACCGTCACCTCTGGGAGCTATGGCGCCGGCGATGTCGGTATCAGCTATGGACCGAATGGCCAAGATCTGACGAACAGCCTCTCTGGCGGGCAGCTCGGCGGTCTGCTTACCTCTCGCACCCAGCTGGTCAGCGCACAGGATTCGGTGGGCGGGCTCGCGGCCACTTTTGCCGCCGCCGTCAACAGGCAGCAATCCTTGGGGCTGGACCTCAACGGAAACCTCGGGGAGCCGCTGTTCTCGGTAGCCGGCCCAACGGTCTATCCTTCCGGATCCAACACCGGCAGCGGCACTTTAACCGCGGTGATCACCGATCCCAACAGCTTCACGCCGGGCGACTTCATCCTGACGAAAACGGCCAGTGGATTTGAGGCGACCGACACTGCCACGGGGCAGCAGACTGCGCTCGCCGGTGGGCCGATCCTCAGCTTGGACGGCATGACGATAACGGTTTCCGGAACCGTACAAAATGGCGACACCTTCAAGCTCGAACCGACAGCGACGGCCGCCCAGAGTCTTACCGCCACCGTCAGCGATCCGTCAGCGGTTGCTGCCGCAGCGGCCTATGTCGCGACACCCGGCAATAATGTTGGCAATGTGCAGGCGACGGTAAGTACTCCGATCGCGAGCACAGCGCTTCCGCCCGGAACGATAGTAGTGCCTGCCAGCGAGTTCGGTCAGCCGATCTCAATCCAATTCACCTCCAGCTCCAGCTTCGAGGTGCTGTCGAGCAGCAATTCGGTCATCGCTTCAGGGAGCTTCAGCGCCGGCTCGGGGGCGGAGATCGCCATCGCCTACCCGGCGCCTCCTGCGCCTTCGGGTGAGGTGGTTCCCATCTTGCTATCGTCGGGCACCGTGGCAACGGGGGATACCTTCGCGCTCACCCCGGGCGGCGCCGGAAGCAACGGCAATATCGTGGGAATGGCCGGCCTGGCGACACAGGACCTGTCATCTGGACAAACATTCGGGAACGCCTATGCGGCGCTCGTTACCGAAGTCGGAAGCCAGGGTCAGGCAGCGAAAGTGGCTGCCCAGGCAGCCCAAGCGGTGCTTACGCAGGCGCAAGCGACCCAGCAGTCGGTTTCCGGGGTCAACCTCGACGAGCAGGCCGCGGATCTGGTGAGCTACCAACAGGCGTATCAGGCGGCGGCGCAGGTCATCGCCACAACACAGACCCTGTTCGACAGCCTGTTGACTGCCCTTCAGGCGAGTTGAGAGAGATCACATGCGCATCAGCACTAATGAATTCCTCCTCGGCTCACTGAATGATCTGCTGGCCCAGGAGAACAACGTCAACCAGCTCAATCGCGAGATCGCCACCGGTCAGACGATGCTGGATTCCACGACTGACCCGGCTGGGGCCGGGCAGTCCCTCGAAGTCGCTACCCAGATCAACCAGCTAAGTTACGACGCCAGCAACGCGCAGAGCGGAGCGCAGACGATCCAAAACGGGTTGGGCGTTTTGCAGCAGGTGGCGAGCTTGATCGATCAGCTTCGTCAGACCGCCGTGCAGGGAGCGAATGCCGGGTCAGCGGCGGCAACCCGCCAATCGCTGGTCAGCGTAGCGCAGAACGGGCTGCAGCAGCTCGTTCAGCTAGCCAACTCGCAAGATGCGAGCGGCGATTACATTTTTGCCGGCTCTAGGGCGACGACCGCCCCGTTCGAGGCTCTTCCGGACGGGCAATATGCGTTCAGCGGTGACGCGGCTACGAATGTCATCGAGATCGCACCTTCCCTCACTGTGCCGGTCGCGCTATCCGGGCAGAACATTTTCATGAACATACCGGCCGGAGACAGTGGTGTCGCAGTGACGGCCTCGGCATCCAATGTCGGCAGCGCCTATGCCGTGACGCAGGGGGTTACGAGCATCGGTCAGGTCGCTGCCGAACGCCTCGCCGGCACGCAGTTCGAGATCGCCTTTTCGGCCGCCCCAGCCGGGAGCCTTGCTTATACCGTTACCAGCGGAAGTGGAAGCCCGGGCAGTGCCTCTTTCTCGGCAACCAGCGGTATCGTGGCCTCGGGAAGTTTCGCAACCGGTTCTGATCTGTTGTTCAACGGCCTCGATGTGAGGATCGACGGGACCCCCGCCGCGGGGGACCAGTTTACTGTGCAGACCGATGCGAGCACGAGCATCTTTCAAATCGCGCAGGATCTGATCTCCGCCCTAGAGACACCGCAACAGGGCGGAGCGCCAAGTTCGTCAGCTCAACAACAGATCGAGAATATCATCGCGAATCTTGGCGGCGCACAATCGAGCGTCTTGTCGGCCCAGGCATCGCTCGGATCGAGCCTTGCCGAAGTCCAGGCAGTTCAGGGGCAGGACAACACGCAGAGTACGAATGCCCAGGTGCAGCTCACGAACCTGCAATCGGCGAACCTTCCCCAGGTCCTGGCAAGCTATAGCGAGGGCGTTACAGCGCTTCAGGCGGCGGAACTGGCCTTCTCTCGCATCCAGAACCTGACGCTGTTCTCGGTAATACAATAGTGACCGATTGCGGCTGCCGGCCCAGCATCGGGGCGGTCGACATAGCGCCAGCGATAAGTGAAACGGCACTTAGCGGCGGTTCGGCCTCGTGCCTACCGGCAGCGACGCTCGCGGGCTCGACCGCGGTTATCGTACTTGGGATGCATCGAAGCGGCACATCGGCGCTCGCCGGCACCCTGCATCATCTCGGCGTCGATTTCGGTTCACGACTGATGCCGGGCTCGCCGGATAATCCTCGCGGATACTGGGAGCACCATGAGGTTGTCAGGGTCAATCAGCGTCTCATGGCCGATCTCGGCTACGCCTGGCACGACATTCGATCTTTGCCGGCGGGCTTTGAGAAGAGCGAGCTCGCCCTACGGGCGCGGCGAGAGCTTTCGGCCATCCTGGTACGCGATTTCTCCGGAGTTTCGCCCTGGGGGCTAAAGGATCCGAGGCTGTGTCGCCTGCTGCCGCTATGGATGACGCTCCTTGCCGAGCTCGGGGTGAAGCCCCGCTTCATCCTTGCGCTCCG
>Ga0187772_10000833_pt1 | contig 14135 bp, 15 predicted proteins | sample 0116_SJ02_MP15_2_FD_133137 | JGI IMG/M metagenome (GOLD analysis project Ga0187772, IMG submission 133137) | Tropical peat soil microbial communities from peatlands in Department of Meta, Colombia - 0116_SJ02_MP15_20_MG | ecosystem: Environmental > Terrestrial > Soil > Wetlands > Peat | place... | reverse complement strand
GAGCGAGCCGGTCTCGCTCCGCGACCTGACCCGCCCGCCGACCTCGCGGGCGAAGGAGTCGCTGCCGCTCGTCCTCCAGTACGTCCGCGACCATGTCGAGGAGAAGGCCCGAGAGGTCGTCCGCCGGGTCGACCAGGTCGAGGGCCCCCGCCTCGCGGCGTCGCTCGCGGACGCGGAAGCGCCGACCGGGCGGGAGCGACGGAAGGAGATGTGGAGGGTCGGGACCGCGATGGAGACCGCGGCGATCCTCCTCTCGAGGCCCCGCGGACGGACGGTCAGCGCCACCGGTGAGATGGCGAAGCGGGCGAACGAGTACCTCGAGGCCCGGCCCGGCGAGAGCCCGATGCTGACCCCGGAAGTGACGCCCCCGCCCGAGGTGGCGGTCGCGAAGCCGGCCCCACCGGCGGCGCCGCCGAGCCCTCCGCCTCCGCCCGCGACCCCGGCCCCCGCCGCCCCCGCGCGGCCCGAACCCAGCGCCCCAGCGGCGCCGGCTCCGGCCCTGACCCCCGCTCCTCCCGTCCCTCCCCCGGCCGCTCGGCCGGCGGCGGGCGGTGTCCCTCAGTGGCTCCGGCAGCCGACCGAGGTCACGTTACCGCACGAGGTCCCCGGCGCGGTCCCGGTCTCGACGTCGGACGACCCGTCGCTCCTGAAGGCCCCGGCCCCTCCCGTTCCTCCCCCGACGGCCGTCCCGTCCGGCGGCCGCGTCGCCCCGTCGCCGGCGCTCGCGCCCCCGAGCGCGGCGGCCGCGCCCAGCCCCGCCGCGCGACCCGGGGACCGGCTCGCCGCGGTCGTGCCGAGCACGGCGGACCGCGGGGTCCTGGACGCCCGCCTCTCGCTCGCCGTACGGGACCTAGAGCGGCGGTGGACCCTGGCCCTCGACGCTCGCCTCAAGGAACTGTCCGAGGCGGTCTCCCACACGGGGGAGACCGTCCGCGCCGACCTCGGCGCCCGGCTCGCCGAGCTCGAGACCCGCCCCGCGGTGACCGCGGAGGCGCTCGGCCCGGAGGTCGAGGCGCAGGTCGCCGCGAAGGTCGACCCCAAGATCGTCGAGATCGAGGCGCGGATCGCCGAGGCGGTCCGCTCCACCGCCGAAGGGTGGGCCGAGCGGTTCCGTCGGGACCTCAAGGAGGCGTCCGAGGAGCTGTCGGCCCGGAGCGCGAAGTCCGAGGAGGACCTCCGGACGGCGCTGGTCGCCCAGCTCGACATCGAGCTCCTCGAGGCGAAGGAGCAGGGGACGGCGCTCCGGGAGGAGACCGAGGGGCGGGTCCGGGAGATCCTCGACACCCGTCTCGCCGAGGCCGACCAGCGACGGGCGAAGGAGTTCCACGAGCTGGAGCAGCGCGTCGGGGTCCTCGTCGACGGCCGGACGAAGGACGTCGAGGAGCATCTCGCGGCGGCGCTCTCCGGAGAGACGAGCCGCCTCGCCGCGTCGGTCGACGACCGGGTCGCCCACGTCGAGCGACGGCTCGCCGTCGAGCGCGACGCCCGGCTCGCTGAGATCAACGAGGCGCACCGCGCGGCGCTCGCCGGGCTCCAGGTCCGGATGCAGTCGTTCGTCGAGCAGATGGTCCGCGAGAACCAGGCGGCGGAGCAGGAGAAGTACGTCGAGCTCCTCGCGCGCCTGAAGGCGGAGCTCGAGGAGTCGATCGCCGGCACCCTCAGCTCGCCCGACTTCGACGCGCGGCTCAAGGAGAGCGTCCTGCGCGCGGTCGAGGGCGGCCGGGGGGAGCAGCGCGCCGCCGTCGCCCGGATGGTCGCTGAGGCGGAGGAGCGGCTCCGCGGGGAGACCGAGGAGGCCGTCGGCCGCCTCGGCCAGGTCGAGAAGCAGATCGCCACCCGCGAGACCGACCTCGGGACGCTGGAGGGGCGGCTCCGGGAGGAGATCGACGACCTCGACCGCCGCCTGGTCGTCGTCAACGACCATGTCCTGCCGATCGTCCGCCAGACGTGGCTCAAGCTCAACGAGCACGAGGCGAACGTCCGGGCGAAGCCGTCGGAGGCCCAGCTGCTCGCCGTCCGCAAGGAGCTGATGGACGAGCTCCACCGGACGCGGGAGGCGTTCGCGGCGGCGACCCTCGACCTGCGCGACCGCCTCGAGGTCGCCGTGCAGACCCACGGCCGGATCTGGCTCAACTACCTCCGGCAGGCCCCAAGTTCCGAGTTCGGCATGGGCGGCTTCCCGAGCCCCGCCTCACCCGGCGGCTCCCATCGCGTCGCGAAGCGGTCGAGGCCGGCCCCGGAGCCGCTCTCCATCCCCCCACCGGACAGCTCGCCGTTCGCCTCGGACCCTCCGAACCCGATGGACCCGGAGCTCGGCGTCGACGGGGCGCGGACCGAGCCCCGACGGCGTAAGCCGAAGGCCGCGTAACCCTAGGGTGAGCGCCCACCCCACTGTCTTATCCCTCCGCCCGCTCGCACGGCGAGGGCCAGGATGCCGGTCGAGGGGGACCATCGCCACTGCAAGGTCTGCGGCCGGGTGACGAAGCCCGACGCCGAGACGTGCAGCAAGCAGTGCGCCGCCGAGCGCGAGCGCCGCACGGCGACCGCGCGGAACTACCGCTACCTGCTCTACGGGATGATCGCCGTCCTCGCCCTCCTCTTCCTCTCGAGCCTGATCCACTAGGAGCCGCGGTGCGCCGGTACGGTCGGGTCGCCCTCGGCGGGACGTTCGACCGCCTCCATGCCGGTCACGAGGCGCTCTTGTCGACCGCGTTCCGGCTCGGCCGGCACGTCGCGATCGGGCTGACCACCCCGACGTTCCTGCGCGAGCACCCGAAGCCCGAACGCCGGGCCATCGCCCCCGAACCGGCCCGCCGGCGGGCGCTCACGCGGTGGCTCGCCGTCCGCTACCCCCGTCGACGATGGACGGTCGTTCCGCTCAGGGACCGGTTCGGCGGATCGGTCGAGGCGGGGGTCGATGCCCTCGTCGTCTCGGCCGACACGGCCGCCGGCGGCCGGGCGGTCAACCGCGAGCGGCGCCGTCGAGGGCTCCGCCCGCTCCCGCTGATCGTCGTCCCTCTCGTGCTGGCGGACGACCTCCGGCCGGTCAGCTCCCGTCGCATCCGGTCCGGTGAGATCGGCCGGCGCGGCGAACGGACCGCCCCGATCACGGTGGCGCTGGCGGTCGCAGACCGGGCGCTCCGGGCGACGGTGGCCCGGGGTGTCCGCCGGGCGTTCCCTCGCGCCCGGGTACTGAGCCTCCGCGAGCCGGTCCAGGCTCGGTGGTCCATCGCGACCCTCCGTCGGCAGGCCGCGAGAGCGGGTCGGCGGGGGGAGCTCGGAGTCGCGGTCGCCCCCAGCCGTTCCGGGGGCTGGCGGGTCGCCTTGTGCGGACCGGCCGGCAGCCTAAGGCCCCGGGTTCTCCCGGGCCGGGGCCCCCGGGGCCTGGAGAGGAGCCTTGCCACCGTGCTCGGACCCGCCCGGACGCGATCGCAGGGCCGGTGACCCGGGGGGGCCGGCGCGGCCCGGCTGGGGCGCCTACCAGCCGCCGGACGGACGTGGTCGTTGCCGCCAGAAGACCGAAACGCCTTTGACGGCCCCCGCCGGTGGAGCGCCGATGGAGACGTACGTCCGCGTGACGTTCGACAGCGAGGGGGGCAAGCCGTCCGAGGTGGCGGACCGGCTCCTCGCCGCGGGATTCGTCCCGACGCACGGGAACTACGACTTCGTCTACGACTGGCGCGGACCGGCGCGTCGCGAAGAGGTCCTCGAGCTCACCGACGCGGTCACCGAGCAGCTCCGCGGCTTCCAGGTCCTCTTCGAGATCGAGACGGTGTGACCTCCCTCGCTCCCGAGCCCAGGGGCGGGCGCCGTGGGTCGGACACGCTTTTATCGCGACCGACGCTCCAACGGCCGCCGTGCAGACCTATCCGGTGCGGACGAGCCACCGCAAGAACCTCGAGCTCGCGACGATCGGCACGCTCGCGCGCCAGCACTTCGCCACCGTGGAGGTCGGTCCTACGGAGGTCGTCGCGTCGTACGGGGCGATCGAGCGGCTCGCCGTGCGGCCGGAGGGGCGCGGGCTCGCGGTCGACGTCCGCACGAACCCCCGGGTCGACGAGGCGGTCGCCCGGGAGTCGATCGCCCGCTACAACCGGTTCCTCGAGGAGGTCACCGGCTACTCCGCGAAGGAGCGCGCCAAGCGGCTGCGCAAGACCGCCGGTGAGTAGCGCGCGCGACCCCCGATGAAGATGTACAGCTCCGGGCCGATCCCCAGCGGCGGGCGGAGCGAGCTCGACCGGCTCCGCCAGGCCGTCTCGACCTACTTCCCGGTCTACGAGACCCGTCTCGGCCCCCAGTCGGTCCTCTTCGCGGTCCACATCGACCGGGCGAGCCTCGAGTCGAAGTTCGACGCCCTGCGCCAGGAGCTCGGCCAGCTCGGCTACATCCCGATCCTCCGCCGGGAGACGGGCGAGGAGTTCGTCGAGGTGATCCGTCGACCGAAGCTGGGACCGCGCCGGCCATGGATCAACGTCGTCCTGCTCGCCGCGACCGTCGCCACGACCGTCTTCGCGGGGTCGATGATCTGGCTATCGTACGTCGGGGGGCTCGTGCTCACCTCGACCGACGTCGCCTACGGCGCCCTCTACTTCGGCGCCCCGCTGATGGCGATCCTAGGGGTCCACGAGACCGCACACTACGTCGTCGCCCGCCGCCGCCACCTGGACGCCTCGCTCCCGTACTTCATCCCGATCCCGCCGCCGTACCTCCTGGGAACGTTCGGGGCGTTCGTCTCGATGCGCGAGCCGTTCCCCGACCGGAAGGCGCTCTTCGACGTCGGCGCCGCCGGGCCGATCGCCGGTTTCGCGATGTCGATCCCGATCACCCTCGCGGGCCTCGCCCTCTCCGTCCACGCGCCGGCGCTCCCGGCGAGCTACTGCGGCCCGTCGATCCTAGGCCAGAGCTACGGGAACCTCCTCATCGGCCCGTCGCTGTTCTGGGCGTTCCTGGCGCTGTTCTTCCCGAAGTCGATCGTCTCCCTGCACCCGCTCGCGCTCGCGGGCTGGGTCGGGATCCTCGTCACGGCGATCAACCTCCTTCCCGCCGGCACGCTCGACGGCGGCCACATCTTCCGGGCGCTGCTCGGGGACCGGGCCCGTTACGTCAGCTACGCCGCGGCGGCGACCCTCTTCGGCATCGGCGTCTACTTCGTCTACCTCGGCTGGATCCTGTTTGCGTTCCTCGTCCTCCTGCTCGGGCTCCGTCACCCCCCGCCGCTCAACGACGCCACGCCGGTCGGCGGCAAGCGCCTCGCGGTCGGGGTGTTCGTCGCCGGGATCCTCGTCTCCGGCTTCGTCCTCGTGCCGCTCGCCATCCCCCCGGGGGTGATCTCCCTCGCGCCGGGGACGGCCCGCAACCTCGCCCCGTCCGGCGGGGCGGCGATCGCCGTCGACCTCACCGTACCGATGACCAACGGCGACCCGGTCCCCCACGGCTTCGTCTACTCGTTCACCATCGGCTCGGTCTCCACGGGCAACAGCATCTACCTGAACGGGAGCGCCCTCACCGCTTGGGAGAACGGCGGGAGCTGGACGTTGCTCCTGCCGAACGGCACGAGCTACGGGCCGGTGACCGGCGGCTCGGTCACCCTGCCGTCGGCGCTCTACCTGACCATCGGGGCGGGAAAGTCGGTGAACGCCTCGGCCGATTTCTCCAACGACCAGACCGCGGTCAGCGTCCTGTTCCTCTTCCACACCTCCGAGCTCTGCCCGACCTCGGGCGGCGGGAGCAAGTCGACGAACCTGACCGCGACGTTCTAGCGCGGGCGTCGGTACCGCCGGAACTCCCGGGTCAGACTGCGGTGCACGCGGACCGCCACCCGGAGCTCCTCGGTCCACGGCGCGGCCAGCAGCGCCGGCCCTCCGGGGCTCAGGACGACGACCGGTCCGCCTTCCTGAAGACGCTCGGCCCACCGCCCGAGCACCTCCGGGACCAACGACGACGGCGCGGCCCCGACGCTCGCCGACGAGCGGCCGTACGGGGGGTCCGTGACGATCGCGTCGAACGGGCCTCCCGTCCCCGGCAGCTCGACCGCGTGCGCGTCCCCCTCGACCAGGGCCTCGGCCCGGACCCCGAGATGCGCGAAGTTGCGGAGCGCACCCTGGACCATCGTGGCGTCGGCGTCGACCCCGTAGAGCCGGGCTCCGAGGAGGGCGGCTTCCGCGAGGAGCGCCCCGGTGCCGAGGAACGGGTCGAGGACCCGGTCGCCGGGCCGCACCCCGGCGAGGTTGACCGCGGCCCGGGCGAGGCGCGGGGGGAGCGAGACCGGCCGGCGGAACGGAAGTCGCGGCATCGCGCGGAGCGCGACCTGGCCCCGATCGACCGCCGCCACCTCCCGCAGCAGCGACTCGGCCCCGTCGGCGCGCCGGACGATCCAGTACCGGGCCTCCGGCGCGTCCAGATCGATGGATCCCCCCCCGGCGACGTAGGCGCGGCCGGCCTCCTTCACCGCGGCGTCCGCGGCCGCCCCGGGCTCGCCCAGACGACGGAACGCCGCCGGGCGACCGAGCCGGCCCTCGGCCCGGGCCGCCTCGGGGGTGCCGGACCGGGGCGCGAGCAGCACGAGGGTCCGTCGCGCGAGCGCGAGGCGCGCTGCGAGCTCGCCGAGCGACCGTTCGCTCGGGACCGCGACGGCGATGAGCCCAGGCATCGCAACGGCTTCCGGGCCAGCCCACGCCCCACCGACGGCGCCGGCGGCGCCGGCCACCTCGGCCCGGGCGAGCTCGGGCGCCTCGCCCGACGGCTCGACGTACCCGACGATCATCGGCTGGCGTCCCGCTCCCAAGCGGCGATCCGGGCCCGGATCTCCACCGTGTGGGAGCCTTCCCAGTACCGGTGCCCACAGTCCCGACAGGCATAGAGGGGGCCGAGCCCGCTGCGGACGGCGGGCGGCGCCGACGTCCCCGCCTCGCTCGGCGGCCGCGGTTCCAGCGGACCGTTGCAGAGAGAGCACCGGACGAACGACGGCTCGGTCGGGATCGACGGCCAGGCACGGCGGACCGCGCGCCATTGCTCGGCGAGGACCGGGCTCGCCACGAAGAAGGACGACGGGCTGCGACGGCTCAACGCGCGGTCCCGGGTCAGGAGGGTCCGACCCTCCCGCCGGCTCAGCTCGAGCAGCTCGTCGTCGGAGAGCCCGTGCAGGTACGCGGTGTCGCAGCCGACGAAGCGGAGGTAGCGCGCGAGACGTCCGAGCATCTCGTCGACCAGCCAGCGCGGGGGGTCCACGGGGGGCGACGAGGGCGGCCGGCCAAAACCCTTCGGGTCCCCCGGGACCGCCGCCGGCTCTGGGGTATTATAGGGTTCGAGGCTCGGCCCCCGAACGTCCGTGACACGGCTGTTCGGGACGAACGGGATCCGGGAGGTCGTCGGGGCGACGTTCACCCCGGCGTTCGTCACCCGGGTCGCCTCCGCGATCGCGACGCTCGCCCCTGCGGACCGCCCGGTCGTCGTCGGTTGGGACGGCCGTACCTCGAGCGTCGCGTTCGCCCGGCTCGTGGGGTCGACCCTCGCGCTCGCCGGCCACCGGGTCGTCGAGGTCGGCCTCCTGCCGACCCCCGCGATCCAGTACACCGTTCCCCGGCTCGGCGCCGGCTTCGCCGTGATCGTCACCGCCTCCCACAATCCTCCCGAATTCAACGGCATCAAGTGCATCGGGGACGACGGACTCGAGGCGAGCCGGGAGGTCGAGGAGCAGATCGAGGCCGCCTACGACGCCGCGGTCGCGCCGTCGGTCCCGTTCGACCGGATCGGGGAGATCGACCACGACGGGCTTGGCGCAGAGCGGTACCTCCGGGGGGTCCTCGAGCAGGTCGACCGACGCGCGATCTCCGCCCGGCGTTTCCGCGTCGCGCTCGACTGCGGCAACGGCGCCTCGGTCCCGACGAGCCCGCATCTCCTGCACCGGCTCGGGTGCCGGACGGTGACCCTCAACGGCCACGTCGATGGAACGTTCCCCGGACGACGCTCGGAGCCGGTCGAGGCGAACGTCGGGGACCTGAAACGGCTGGTCCCGTCGGTCGAGGCGGACCTCGGGGTCGCCCACGACGGGGACGCCGACCGCGCCGTCTTCGTCCGGGCGGACGGCGGGTACGTCCCCGGGGAGAAGATGCTCGCCCTGTTCGCGCGGGACGCGGTGGAGCGCGCGGGCGGAGGGACGGTCGTCGTCCCGATCTCCACGTCCCGGACCGTCGAGGAGGCGGTCGCCCCCCTCGGCGGGCGCGTCGTCTACACGAAGGTCGGCTCCCCGTCGATCGTACGCGCCATGCGGGAGCATCGGGCGGTGTTCGGCGGAGAGGACAACGGAGGGTCGATCTTCCCGGCGTTCCAGCTCGCTCGGGACGGCGCCATGGCGCTCGGCGCCGCGCTCGACCTCCTGACGCGGCGGAAGGCGCCGCTGGCCGAGCTCGTCCGCGGCCTCCCGAGCTACCAGTTGCTCCGGGACACGGTCGACTGCCCGGTCGAGCTCCGCGCCCAGGTCCTGGCGCGCGTCGCGGAGCTCCTGGGCCGCGGGGGCGCCCGGGTGGAGACGCTGGACGGGGTCAAGGTGAGCTCCCCCCGCGGATGGCTCCTCCTCCGGCCGTCGGGCACCGAGCCGATCTTCCGGGTCGTCGCGGAGGCGAAGGAGGCGGACGACGCTCGGGCGCTCGCCAACGACGGGTTGCGGACGGTGCGCGAGGCGCTCTCGGAGCTCGGCCACGTCAGCTGAGCTCGCCGTCGGGCCCCTAACGGACCAGGGGACCGACGACGAACAGGCCGAACAGGAGCAGGGCCAGGACGATCGCCGTCAGCGCCCCCATCCGTCGCTCCCCGTGACGGAGGAACGAGTAGAGACCGGTCCCGACACGGACCACCGGCGTGGCGATCAGGGCGTAGACCCCGAGGGTGAGATACGCCTCCGGCGCGCCTCCCGCGAGGCCGGCGGCGAGGAGCCGCGGGTCGAGGTAGCGGACGAGCGGGTTCGGTGAGACCCACCCTCCTGCCGGGGAGGCGTAGCTCCGGTGGACGAGGGCCGCGATCGCCGCCGCAAGGAGGACCAGCGCGACGACGAGCCCGACCCGCAGGGTCGTCGACATGTGCTGGTAGACCGTCGGAGGGAGCTCCCCTGGCCGGGCCACGGCGTTCCCTTCGGGGGCGCTGGACAGGGTCATGCGATCCCCAGCCCGCGGAGGATCACCTCGACGCCGAGCACCGCCAGGACCGGCACGAACAGCCATCGGACGGTCCGATTGCGAAGCCTCGGGAGGATCCGGCTCCCGCCCAGGGCCCCGAACGCCGTCCCGAGGGCGAGCGGGGCGCCGATCACCGGGTTGACGTAGCCGGCGACCAGGAGGACGCTCGCCCCCGCGGCCCCGGTGACGCCGATCATGAAGTTGCTCGTCGCCGTCGCGACCTTCATCGGCAAGCGGAGGTAGTGCTCGAGCGAGAGGACCTTGAACACCCCGCCCCCGATGCCGAACATCCCCGAGACGACCCCGGCGAAGAACCCGACCCCGAGGGCGGGCCGGGTCCGGGCGGCGTTGTAGCTGAGCCGCTCGTGACGGACCTCGTCGTAGTACGAGCCGCTGAGCCCGAGCCTGCGCGAGATGTCGTCCGGCTCGGCCGCGGTCGTGTAGGGCGGCTGCCGGTTCCGCGCGATCGTTCCCGGCACCAGCGCAAGGAGGACGGCCCCCAGCGCGAGGAGGAGCGCGTCGGCGAGCCGGGCGTGGACCAGGAAGACCGTGGCGGTGGCCCCGAAGAGCGCCCCCGGGACCGTGGCGATCTCGAGGAACATCCCGATACGCAGGTCGCTCAGGTGGTCGCGGACGTACGCCGCCCCGGTCGTCGACGACGTCGCGAGCACGGTGAGGAGCCCGGCACCGATCGCCTCCGGGAACGGGACGACGAACGCCACGACAAGCACGGGGATCGCCACGACCGCGCCGCCGAGGCCGGTGAGCGAGCCGACCAGCCCGGCGAAGATCCCCGTAAGGGCGACCAGGAGCGCGAACGTCAGCAGGTCCACGCTCGCCCCTACCCGGGGGCGAAGAAAACTCTGGCTGGACCCGACGGGGTGCCTACTCGACCTTGAGGTACCGAGAGGCGAGCGCCGTCCCGATCAGGATCATCAAGGTCGCGAACAGCGCCAGGTAGCCGAGGTAGGTGAGGTCGGTCGCCGTGAACGTCCCGTAGGTCAGGACGGAGCGCGAGAGCTCCGCCGAGTAGCCGACCGGGTTCACGTCGGCGATGACCTTCATCCAGGTCGGGTAGATCGACGTCGGGAACATCGCCCCGCTCGCGAACATGAGCGGCATCGACAGGAAGTTCGACACGACCCCGGGCGTCTGCCAGTCGGTGCTCGAGGCGGTGATCGCGAGGAAGAGCGCGGAGAACCCGAGACCGAGGAAGACGAGGCCGAGGATCCATGCGCACCAGGTGAGCGGGTCGCCGTGGAGCGTGACCCCGAACGCCGTCGCGGCCGCGATCATCACGGGGATCTGGACGAGCCCCCGCGTCATCGAGCCGAGCGCCTTGCTGAGGTAGACGGTCGCCTTGCTGGTCGGCGTGATCAGGATGCGCTTCATGAAACCGAACCGCTTGTCCTGGATCGTGCTCATCGCGCCGAACATCCCGATCGCCATCATCCCGGTCGCGAGCGTCCCCGGTAACAGGAACGCGAGGTAGCCCGTGCCGGGCGGCGCGTGCAGCAGGAACGAGTCGAGCGTGCCGGTCGGCAGGGTCGAGAAGATCCCGCCGAAGAAGGCGAGCCACATGAACGGCTGGACGAGGGTGATGACGATCACGAACGGGTTGCGGAACGTCTTGATCACCTCCCGGGCGTAGAGCCCGTAGAACTGCGAGAGCTGTCCGACGCGGCCGTCCCGCCGCTCGATGACGCTCGCGGGCAGCGCGACCGTCTGCGTCGCGGTGCTCATCGCCGCGCCCTCCGCACGTTGAGGTAGAACTTGCGGTAGTCCTGCACGTCCGAGCCCGCCTGGTCGATCTTCTTCCCCGTGATATCGATGAAGACCGTCTCGAGGCTCGGCTTCTCGACGTTGATCCGTCGGATCCCGTCGGTCTTGAGCGCGTGGAACAGCCTCGGGAGGACCTCTTCCGCCGAGGCGACGCGCAGGATCCAGGTGCTTCCTTGGCTCCGCACGCTCGAGACCCCGGCGACCTGCTGGAGCCGCTCGGCCGTCAGGGGCTCGCTCGTTTCGAGCTCGATGAAGTCCTCCTTCACCCTCGCCTTCAGCTCGGCCGGGGTCCCGGTCGCCACGAACCGCCCGTGGTCGATGATCGCCACGTGGTCGCAGAGAGCGTCCGCCTCCTCGATGTAGTGGGAGGTGAGCAGGACCGTGACGCCGAACTGCTTGTTGACCCCGGTGATCAGGTCCCAGAGCATGCGGCGGACGTTCGCGTCCAGCCCGATCGTCGGCTCGTCCATGAAGATCACCTCGGGCTGGTGCAGCAGCGCGAGGGCGATCTCCATCTTCTTCCGCATCCCGGTCGAGTAGGCGCCGACCTTGTCCCGCCGACGGTCGGTGAGCTCGAAGTAGGCCAGGAGCTGCTCGGCCCGGCTCTTCCAATCGGTCAGCCCCTGGAGCCGGGCCTGCAACCAGAGGTTCTCCCAGCCCGAGAGGTCGTCGTCCAGGATCACCTCGGCCGCGACCCAGCCGACCCGCTGCTTCACGTGCATCGGGTCCTGGTGGACGTCGAAGCCGGCGACCTTGGCGGTCCCTTCGGTGATGTCGCTCAGGCCGGTGAGCACCTTGATGATCGTGGTCTTGCCGGCGCCGTTCGGACCGAGCAGGCCGAAGATCGAACCGGCCGGGACCGCGAGGTCGACGTGGTCGACCGCGAGCAACTTATCGTACCGTTTGGTGAGCCCGTGGGCCTCGATCGCCCAGCCGTTCCCGGTCATCGCCGCCCGCCCCGCCGGGGCCTCGTCGCTCGAGCGGCCCCCGGCGCGCCGGTCCCTTCGAGCCCGCGCAGGCGCGCGGTGAGCTCGCGGCGGAGCCCCTCGCGCAGGTCGACGTTCGCCTTCGGGTCCTTCGCCGAGGCCGCGTGGGCGCCGAGCCACCCCTCCGCGGCGTCGAGCGACCGACGCACCCGGAGCAGGAGGAACTCGCCGACGTCGTCCATCCCGGAGATCTCCGCCCAGACGACCGAGAGGTCCGGCGCGGTGGTCGGTCGCGACGCCCGAGCGGCCCGGATGCGTTCGAGGAGCGCTCGTCCCTTGGGCGTGATCTCGTAGACCCGCCTCCGACCCTCGGTCCGACCCCGGGCGAGCCCACGGTCGACCAGCCGGGTGAGCGCCGGGTAGATCGCGCCCGCTCCGGGCCGCCAGCTACCGGCGGTCCGCTCGGCGATCCGCTGGGTCACCCGGTAGCCGTAGACCGGCCCCTCCCGCTGCATCGTCGCGAGCGCGTAGAGCCCGATCATCCGGGCCGGCATCGGCATCGTCAGCGCCCCCCCGGGGGTTATATCGAACTCGATATAACGGCCCGGTAAAGCCGCGTGAACTCGCGCGCGCGGTCGGGGGGCCCGGTTCACTCGGTGAGCGCGCGGTTCGTCTCACGAAGGCGGCGGGCCATCTCCTTCAGGACGCCCTGGAGGACGGCCGGCTCGCCCTTCGCGAACCCCCAGAACTCCCAGCGGGAGAGCACGGCGCACTCGGCGGCCGTGACGGCGATGACGTCCGCGCTGCGCGGCTGCTCGTCGAGCAACGTCATCTCCCCGAAGAACTGGCCCGGCCCCAGGCGGGCGAGGGTCCGATTCCCCTGGCGGACCTCCGTCTCCCCATCCAGGATCATGTAGAACCCGATCCCGGGCTCTCCCTGCTTGACGACGCGTCCGTTCGCAGGGAACGAAACGACCTTGACGACCTTCGCGAGCGACCGGAGCTCCCGCTCGGAGAGCGCCGCGAAGATCGGTGCTCTCCCGAGCATCGACGCGACCTCCGGAGGGGACCTGGGAGCGGTCGCGGCCACGGCCTCCCGTAGCCGGGCGGCCATAAGCTTCTTTCCGTCTCGGGCGGGGGCTCGGCCCCCGACGGGCCGGAGACCGCGAACCGACGGGCCGGCCTACGCCGCGAGGAGGTCGGTGAAGACGAAGCCGTCGCGCTCGACGGTCTCGCCGACCCGGGCCCGGACCGGGCGTCGGAACCCGGGCCCGTCGGTCGCGAAGGTATGGAACTCCCCGTTCTCCCCGCAGGGGTCGACCGCGGGCGGGAGGTCCTCTAGGAACCGGAGGTCGAACTCCCGTCCCGCGAACGAACGGGGGAGATGCCGGGGATCGAGGCAGCACACCCGGGCCCGGAGACCCTTGCCGACCATCTCTCGGGCGAGCTCGGCCGTGGGCCGGCGCCACAAGGGGAACACGCCGTGGAACCCGAGCGGCTCGAGCCGCTCCTCCCGGTAGGCGCGGATCTCCTCCAGGTAAAGGTCGCCGAAGACGATGTGCCTTACCCCCTCCGCTGCGGCCCGCCCGAGGGCGAGCGTCATCTCCCGCTCGTAGACCTCGTTCGGGCACGGGTACGGGATCCGCACCTTCTCGAGCGGCAGCCCGAGCGCGGCGGCCTGCGCGTCCAGGAGCTCCTCGCGGACCCCGTGCATCGACACGCGGTCGAACGCGGAGCTGACCGTCGTCAGCAGCCGGACGACCTCCGCCACGCCCGTGCGGCGGACCTCCGCGAGCGCGTACGCGGAATCCTTCCCGCTGCTCCACGACATCCACGCCTTGGGTCGGTCGGTCCCGGGGCGGGGTAACGGCGCGGACGGCATGCCCTCGGACCCAGCCCCTCCTGATGAGCTTGCCACGGGGTCGGCCGACGGACCGGGACGGCCGGTGCGGGGCGGGCGAGAGGTCCTACGACGCGGGGGCGCCCGGCGAGCGGAGCGAACCTAGCCAACTCCAACCGCGGTGAAGGAGCCGATGGATCTCGGCCCGATAGAGCGCGTAGATCCAGAGGATCCAGAGGTAGTAGTTCCAGTGGGAGTAGAGGTCCGAGAGGTGGCGGGAGGAGCCGAAGGCGCTCGCGCAGCCCGGGCTGAGGCTGAACTTCAGCGCCTCGCACCAGCGGTCGGTCGGGTGCCAGAGGAGGAACGGCGCGGCGAACACGAGGGTGAGCACGAGGACGAGGGCGGCGCGGAGGACCT